>Ga0179591_1282739_pt1 | contig 10755 bp, 8 predicted proteins | sample CZOMad2_1_08_16f_FD_182891 | JGI IMG/M metagenome (GOLD analysis project Ga0179591, IMG submission 182891) | Vadose zone soil fungal communities from Angelo Coast Range Reserve, California, USA - CZOMad2_1_08_16fungal (PacBio error correction) | ecosystem: Environmental > Terrestrial > Soil >... | reverse complement strand
CTCCCGTACCCGACACGCGGGCTCGTTTTAAGGTGGCCCTGGTCCAGCTCTCACATTTTCCCCTTTTTTCCCTTTTTCCTGCCAGTATTCGACGCACTGAACACACCCACTGGCCCCTTTTTTTCGCAACACACTCCCTCCCGTGATTCTCCCCGCAGCTGAACCCCCCCCTTTCTGCTCTACGCCGAAGTGATTGCGCTCCCTCCCAGCGTCTCCGGCATGTTCGTTTCCCTCGAAAAGAGGCGTCCCCCTTCCGCTCGCATTTCCTTGCTCGCGACGCAGCCCCCTCGCCGACCCCCTGAGAACAACGGAGGCCCTCCTTCACGCGTTCGCCCGAGTGAAAAAGCCTGCGTTCGCACGCCTTTCACCGCTTTTTACCCCTCCCCCCCCCTCCGCGGCCTGAACAAGACAGACACGCGGCGCGCCTCCGGCAAGACGCCCACCATCCTCCTCACAAGAACCTTGCGATGGTCCGTCCACCTTCCTCTCTTTTCTTCGTGCAGGTCATGACGATCCCGGCAACTCCCACGTTTTTTGGGCCGTGCAGCTTCGTGGTCTGGCACTAAATACGGGCTTGTCGTTTCCGTCTTTCGTCCTTCCCGAGCGAACCTCTCTCCGTTTTTCAAGCTTCCGCTCCCCCCAGAAGCCCGCGAGGATCAACGACATCCTATAGTTGCGCTCGGTGGCCCCCCCTCCCCGTTCCGGCCTGCTCAATTTCAAGCCATCCCTCGACCGGCCGAGAAACTGTCTCGTATCTCTCCCCTTCCTCCGTTAAAAACCCGCAGACGCTTTTTTGCCTCGACCCCCTTCAATCCGGCGTCGCTTTTTTCCTTCATCTGATCTTCCCCTTGCTCAAACAGGGGGCAACTAGACTACGGTAGCGGCTCCCCTTCTCCCCCTCCCTTTTCGACTGGATCCACTCCCCCCCCCTCCTTCTCGGCTTCGAACCACGCGGATTGGCGAGCTTTTTTTTTCGGAGATACTGACAGTTCTCCCCTCCCGAAGAACGATCTTCTGGTCAAAATAAACGTTCGTTCCCCCCCTTCCGCTTACCCGTGCCGTTGCGACTAGTTCATTTAGCCGACCGCGCCCCTGAGAAGGATTAGCGCGTCGTCACACTTAATCCAGGAGAGCTTCTCGGTCCGGCATAGCGCCATAAACAACGTTCGGCTGACTCCCCCCCCCTGGGTCCCGGCGAATCGATTGTTCCGCAATTTCTTTAAAACGCCAGCGCTTTCCTCCCATATCCGCGCCCTGAAGGCGGTTCACGTTTCCCCCTTTCGTTTGGCATTCCCCCCTACCCCCTTTCGTTTCCTGCGTTCCAGACGCGTTTAGACGTCTCTCGAAGGGCGCTCCATTCACCGTTACGAAAGGCTTATCGGCGCACTCAGCGGCCCCCTTTGTTCGGACCCTACTTTTTCAGACCTACCCGCCGCCTTTTTGTCCCGGACAGAGGCATTAACTCCCCGCTCGCGATGGCGAACTGTGTCCTTGATTCGAAATTCCCCCCTCTCCCTGCTTTCCGTCGTTTCGTACGAGCTTTGAACCAGATCTTCAAACCCCCTAAAGATTTCCACGCTCTCTTCGGTTCGCTTTGCTCACGCATTCCACTGCCTCCTCCCATCTTCTCTGTTCCGTTTCACCCGAAGCAGCTCGTCCTCCTGATGCACGCAGCTCTAGCAGGCTTGACGAAGGTTATCCAGATCCGTCCCTTTGCGTCTTTCCAGACGCTGCTTCATCTTCAACTTCTCCATCCCGATGTTGCATTTTTCCCCCCCTTATTTGCCTTCCCCAGACGATGAGCGTCTCTGACCTTTCCCCTCCCTGTACCAGCAGATTCGTCGGCGCACCCCTTTCTTTTAGATCCCCTGCTGGCCCCCGGGGCTTTCGCAGCTCAGCTCAGCGCAGTGGCTACTTCCGTCCTCCCCCCGCAAACAGTTTTTTTGCGGACGCACCGCTTTTTAGCTGAAACCTCTGCGACCTATTCCCCCCCTCCCTTTCCCAGCTTTTCTTGCAGAGCATCCAGCCCATTCTTGTCGATCTACCTCTGGGATGAGGTATGAACACGACTCCGACCCGACCTAGATAGCGATCACTTTGCTATCGCGACTATCGTCAGTCATCCCGTTTAAAAAACTTTCCGAGGCATAAATTTCATTTTCTCAGGGTGCTTTTTCAATCCCCCGACACTTTTTTCCCTACCACGCTGGGAACGCATTCTTTGAGACATAGTTCAGTTTGTTTCAGTACCCCCGCCACGACCCGTCTCTCCGGGGGACACGGAGATTTTCACTCGCACGACTGGCTGAGTTCCCTTTTGCGGGCTTTTTGACCGGCAACCAGGGACTTCACGATCAGCCCTTTAGTTCCAGAGACCCTTTCGGAACGCTTCTTTTCAAATAATAAAGCTTGAGTAGCTGTTTCGCATTCGTTTTTTTGCCCCCTCTCACTGTCACGCCAATGACGACTCCCCGTCCCTTCCCCCTTCTCCTTTCCCACCCCACGGCAAGACGCATAAAGTGGCGGCAAGCAGGTTGGCCGCCTGACCTTCCCCCCTTCCTTTTGGCCTTAAATTCACGGGGGGCTGCGTCTTCGGGCGGGAACCTTTAAAATTAAAGATCTACCAACCTGGGTGAGCGCGTGACTTTGAAGCATTCTCTTTCTTTCCTCCTACATCCTGTGGTAGGTATGCTGTCTTCAGCTCTCATTTTTGGGTACATGTCTTCTCCAGACGACGTTTGCCAAACTTGAACTTTTTTTGTCTATCGTTTCTTTCTTCCCTCTCGGTCCCTCGGCCGCCCACGTGATTTTCTCTGTGTTTAGTGCGTCCCCCTGGTCGGTTTTTCTTCTTCAGTCTTTCGTGCTTTTACCTTCCCTTCTGTAAGTCAGAAGGTCCCACCCCGCTCAAGAAATCGGTATAGTATGTCCGTTCCCCTTTTTCCCCGGTTCCCGATCAACCTTGCCTGATCTTGCCCTTGTGCGGAACCTTTTCCCCGGGGCGCATCCATGATCTGGAATCGCCTTAACAAGTATCGCTGACGTTCACCTTGCGGGTGCGCACTCACCTTCACCTTCCTTGGAGTCTACCCCATAACAAGTCCTCTCCAATGCAAGATGCCCCTGTTTTTTTTTTTTTTCTGACCCCCCAGGCAAGATTTATTGTTGAAGCCCTATAAAATGTACCGCTCTTGGTGGGGTTCGGTCAGCTCATCAGCTGGCGCTTAGACATTTCTTCTTTTTTCCCGATCGAGGTGCGGTGCTTTCGTTCAGCTCCTCAACCCGTGCACCCTTCGTCTTGTTCGCACTCACGCTGTTCAACGCTCCGATCTTTTTTTCCCCCCTCTACGAAAGCGCCACCCTGGTTTCCTTTTCTTACTTCGTTTTCTGCCTCTGAGTCTGTGCCCCCTGTTTCTCCTCATCGCTTCGAAGACGTTTCATTTCGACCTCCGACCTTGTACATCCCCTCCGCGCTCTTGGCCCTGGTCTCATTTTTTACTTTTCATTCCTTTTTCCCCCATTTTTGAAATGCGCATTTTTCTCAGTTGAAAGAGCGCGCTGGTGGACATGGCGACCTTTTTTACTTTGATCACCTTTGGCTGTCTCGCCCGACTTGATCTGTTTAATTACCACAGCCCCTTTCTCCTTTATTTTGAAGGTTCGAACTCTACCTCTTTGCGAAGTTTTTTTTTTCCCTCTTTAGTTGAGCCGTCTGGCGACCGTGCTGCGCTTCCCTCTGTGTCTTGTCTCTTTACCTTTATTGTACCCCCCCCTCCACTCGTAGCGTACTTCCAGACCCTGTTATTTCTCTCCCCCGGCCACGTCGGTTTCATGCTCCCCCCCCCCCCCCCCCCCCCCCGCGCGTTGCTTCCCGTCGCTCGTGCGATGGGCGTGATGTCGCACTTTTAATTGTACGGATAGCCCCCTTGCCCTTCTGGACGAAGGTCATTTTTATTAGTGAAGACCTTCGAGACGTCATGATTCCTCTTCCCCCCTCCCCTCCGACGGAGGCGGAGGCTGTCACTCTGAAGGGTCAGCCCCCCCTCCTTCGCAATAGGTGAGGCATCTCGGCTGGACCTTTCCCCCGGCGTCCCCCCCTTTGCTGACGACCTCGATGCGCTGCCAGCCTGTAGACGCCGTGGTTTCTTCCTGTTTTCGATGCCCGCCTTTTACGCGCGGCTCGTGTTATGAACAGATCTAACTTTCGAGCGAGGCTTGCTTTGGATCGTGAACTCGGTTTTCCATCGTCCCGCCCCCCCCCGTGATGTTGAGCCCCGCCGGATAGTTCCGACTTTTTCTTTGGGATTCGATCTCCCTTGCGATACGACCTGACTCCGACACTTTTTCCCCCGTCGTTCGACCGACCGCGTGTAGAGGTTATGCTGCTGGTCCGCTCGGCGAAGCTGACGCCTGTCGCTTGACCGTTTGTCTCCCGTTCGCGTAAGTCGTTCTTTCTGCTGCCTGTAAAGAGATCCCTCCGTTTCTTTCAGGTACGATGCGACTGCTTTCGGCTTGGTTTTCCGTTGCGAGGCGTGTAGCATATCTCTCTCCTGTTGTGGGCTTGGTCGAGAGTTTTTGGTTTTTTTTTAGAGACTTCCCTTCGACGGTGAACGACCCGACCCTGCTCCGTACTCCGGGCTGAGCGTGGAGTATTGGGTTATCCGTTTTGGCGATCTTGCTACCTAGATCGAGAGTTCGCTGTGCTAGGCCCGTCAACTCCTCCCATCCTTATTTCTTTCCCAAGACCACGACCCCCCCCCCCCCCCCCCCCAGTGGCCTATGTTCACAACGTTTTTTGACGAGTGATGCATCTGACTGACGCCTCGAGCTAGGTTCTGACGACTTCGCCTGAGTCGTAATGAGCTTTTTTTGCGGTTTCCCCCCTCTCCCCGTCTCGAGATGTTATCTGCTGTCAGATCCCGGATCTGTTGCTCTTCTCCCTACTTCGTTTCCGGTCGTTCCTTTCTTTTTGAATATGGAGAAAGGTACTTTTTTCCTTTAAGGCCCCCGGTTTTTTCCTTCTTTTGGCTTCGCTTTCTTCGCGTTTTCACGAGCACTCCTCGGACCGTTTCCGCGCTTCGGAACGATGTGTCCCCTGACTAACCTTGTTCCTTTCCGGTAGCATGACCGTTTTCAGCGGAACCCGACAGTTTTTTTCCCCCTCTTTTCCCTTAGCTCACGAGGAGTATTGTCCGCGCCCTTTCTCTTCTTTATTTTTTGTGTTCCGTTGCGGTGCCCGGTCTGGCTGTGGTTTACTTTGACGCGCTGTGCACCCCCATCTTCTAGCAGCGTTTTCTGGTCGATATATCTTTTTCCCTTCCTCATCGTTTTGTTTTTTTCTCGCTCTATACATGAAAAACGCCCTTCGGCCCCACGTGCCCCACAGTAATCGTCCTAAGCCAGTACTGCCTCGGCACTCCCACCCCCAGTCGACGAGCTCACACCCCCCCCGCTTCTTCCTCTCGATGAAAACCCCGTCCCTTTTGATCCGAAGAAGGGCCTCGTTCTCCGCTAAGCCGCTTTTTCTTTTTTCTGCTGTCGGTTTCGCCTCTTCTTTCACCACTCCCGTCTCGACATGCTCGTGTATGCCCCGTTAGAACCTCGCACATTCACCACCGTTCGCCCCCCCCTCGTCAGACCCTGCGCCAGAGTCTCAAACCACGCCAACTGTACTAGCTCCAGTCACTCGATCCAGACACAGACTGCACTTCCCCTCCCCCTCTATCATCGCGAGGCGACGCAGAAGCCCACCCATCTCTACTTCACTCGCGGTGCAGCACCTCCACGAGCTCCCCTTGAGTCAGGGCCGACGGACGTCCCCACTGTTCTATCCCCGGTCCAACGTGCAGCGCTCGTGGTACGCACGACCAACTCTTTCAGGCTCCCTTTTCGGCTCAGATAAGACTTACTTCGATCGCTTTTAAGATCAACGTTTCCCCCCTGCTCTTCGCAGATCAATCCCGTCTTTCGTCGCTCTGGCCCTTCCCCGTCGGATTTCTGATTCCTCTTTAAGAAGAAAGTCGGCCCCCCTGGCAAGGTCCGACCCTCGGCGCGTGATCGCGTACATTCCTCCGTCGCCGCCAGTTCCACCCCAGAAGGGGGGGAACGCTTCGGCTCTGATGCCCTTCCAACTCGCGGCGCGCTTCTCCCGTCAGCCCGATATAGAACCGTGCTCCCCCCGGCAAAACGTCTTTCCAGGTCTGCCGTCAGACTTTCGACCCGATCCGCCCACCTGACCCATTTTTCCTTTTTTTCTACCAATGATTTTCTTTCCTGCCTTTCGAACTTCCACTCCTGTCTTTTGTCTTTTGAGCGGCAATTCTCTCCACTCACTATTCGACAGCTCAGTCGAAGAGCCCGTCCTTCTTTTCACACAAGGTGTACGGGCTCGCTTAAAACTTCTCATTTTCCACGATCACCTGAAGCCCCTGCGCTAGAAGTTATCTGTTTCTGACACGCTCCTTCCCCCGATCGCTGAGGAACTCCCTTCTTCCCATCTGCGACCTAAAAGATGGGTAGAAATTTTCTTTCCTCACGTCCTTTGTTACACCGCAAGCGCCACCTACCCTATGTATTCGACTAAGTCGGTCTCCACGTAGAAACTGAAGTGTCTCGCTATCCTCTCGTGACGGGCCCTTAATGATACCCCCGACCTCGCTTCGAAGGGGTCCCGACACGTAGACTGCGTTAGGAAAATTCCCTCCCTTGCCTCCGTCGGAAAGGAAATTTCACATCACTCCGACCACCTGCGCTCATCGCCCCTCTCTGAGTCCCCACCTCGTGTCCGGTAGTCTCTGCCCTCCTCAACAGATACGGAGTTTTCCTCCTACACCTACTTCCCTTCGGACACGACACAACCCCATCTGAAGTAGCGCGAGCCCCACGTCGACTTTTATTTCTCCCCCCCTCCCTTTGCCACGTTCTCCCCGGCAGTCTGGAGTTCCCTGCCGCCTCAATTTTCCAACTTTCTTTCCCCCGCTTTCTCACCCTTTAAAGCAGGTGACCAATCCCTTCGTTCGACGCTCTACTCTCTGCCTTCCTTCTTCTTCTTTTCCCCGTTCCCCAAAGAGATGAGCATTTCGCCCCTTATATTTCTTTTTTTCTTTCCTTCCATACGTATGAGCGGAACATTCCCCTCTCGATTCCTCGGTAAACCCCCCCAGCAGATTTCTTTTTTTCCCCCAGTTATAAAGCTTTAATCTGATCCGCTCGTCGAGGAGCATGCTTGTTTTTTTCTCTTCCATCCAGGTTCTTTCTCAGAAGAGGCCCCCTTTTAACCAGGTTCTCCTTTCTCGATGAAAATTTTTTCGCCTTGAAAATGAAAATCGTTGAAGCCTTCTTTCATATCATCCCGAGGTTCCTCCGGGTGCTGAGTACGGCTGAACTACCGACAGAACGCCCCGTCTCAGAAACCCGACTTCACGGGCTCTCCTCTAACACTGCTTGATGAGTCTTGAAAACCACTTTTCCATCTTCCCCCCCTATCTTTCCGGGTCATCCCCGGTTCAAGTTCAACAACCCCTCCCCTGGGCATTGTCTCTACTTCTGGTACCTCGGGGCAGCTGCGTGCGGTTAGCTCCCAACGTGAAAGTCGGCGCGATTACTGTTTTTTTTCGATTTAAAGAGCATTTTTTGCTTGCACAGCTTCCCCTTTTTGGATTCGGATTTTCCTTCAACCAGGTTATCTTTAAGGTTAGCGTTCCTTCGCGTTTTTGACCTTTTCACAGGGTCTATACACGTGCGTTCGGTTCCGTTCTTCCTTTCCTTTTCCCGAACTTTAAGGGTCCGCGCTTTTCTTCCTTCTCTTGCCCGGGGTTTAACCAAATTTTTTTTTTTTTCCTTTGCCCGTTTAAGATAGACGGCGATCCGGTCGATTGCGGACTAATTTTTGCCTTCCTTTCTTTGTTGGTCACCGACTCTTCACAGCTTCACTTTTTTTCTCGCGCCTTTTTTTCCGAATATTTTTTAATCCCAATCCTCCTTTCGTCGATATGAACTTCAGAGACGCTCACCCAAGCGTGTGAGATGACTCTCTTTTTTTCCCTCCCTCTTTCTTCCACCGTGAAGTTGTCGACATCTGTTTATTTCGACTTTCGATCTTCCCCAATGCCCTGTGCTGTTTTCTCTTTCCCGTGTTTCTGGTCTCCGTTGTCGGCTTGGTCCGTTCTTTTTTTCAGTCGGCGTGACCTTATATTGCTCACCGTCTTCAGCCTCCCCTCCCCTCCCCTCCCCTTCTAGACGTTGGCGTCGTTCTCCTTTATCTTTCCCGTGTGTCTAGTTCCCCCCCCTCCTTTTTTTCCTAACCGCCGCCCCCCGGGCGCTTCTGCGCCGGGACTGCCTCTTCCCCTCTTTTCGTCTCGCAGTCCGTTACTTGCGGTGTCGCTCACCTTCCCCGCGCTGCCCCTCTTTTTTCTATAAGTTCGCGCCAATTCGAGGTTGTGTGTTTGAATTTGCACCCGCGCCCGGTCTGAAGCCGTATAACATCCCAGTTTCACATGTTTTTGTTTCGCTAGACTCATCAAGCTGTGCGAATGCACTGATCTGGTGGCGATGAGGGTTCCTTCTTTCTTTCTCTTAATCCTCTCCCTTGCTTCCACCATTTTGTATTTTTTTCCTGTCCCTAAGATGTTACACGCTGTGCTTTTTCTTTTCCCCCCTTGAAGCGACGAAAGCGTTTCCTCACCCTTTTTTGATTGCGTGAGCGCCCCCTTCATTGCGGAGCTTTCTTCCCCTGCGCGCGCAGAGAGTCTCTACGATCTGGGTTCCCCCCCATGACGAAATCTGCTTCGGTCCCTCTTTTGTCTGCTGTGATGTCTGAAGTTTTTCATGCCCTTCCGGAGATTTCTTCAACTTTCGAATCGAGTTCCCGTTGTCAGTTTCCCTCCAGCTGTCTGGTACCGCGTCGCGCTTCGATGCATTTTTTTTTTTCGCCCTGATAGAGAGGATTTAATATGTTTCCCTTTTTCTTTCCTCTTCTTCGTTCAGGCCGCCCTATACCGACTGGAGCATTTTGGTAATTTTCTGAGTTTTGCGAAGTTTATGTACTTGCTCTCCTCTCATAGGTTTGTGTCGTCCTCTATTTGGTTCCAGAGTCGTTTACGCCCCCTTTCGTGCCTTCTGTTCATGCTTCCCTCCCTCACAACTTTTTCTCCATTAGGAGTCGCCCGTGTGATGCCTTCGATAGGCCCCCCCACTTGTTTACTTTCGCTGGGATTCATGTTCCGACGGCTCTGACCGCTGCCTTTTTGACGAGAAGCAGTAGTGGAAGTGATTGAGCCAATGAGAATTTTTTCTTCCTTCTCCTTAACCTGACTTCCACGACGTTGGAATCCCCGGTCTAGTTCGTTAAGTAGGAAGCTTCGTGACGTTTTCCTTCCCTTCGTAGATTTTCTTTTTCTTGGATCTCCCCGGTTGTAACCACCCCCTCACCCGTGCGTCCCCTAATCGCTGCGCCGCTTTTTTCTGTCTTCAGAAAGTTTTTCCGGGCGATGACGACAGCGATCGCCTGCCGCTTTTTTTTCGACCTCGCCTAATGTCAGGCGCGTTTTGTGTGTGGATCTTTGAAAAGAGTAGATCGAGGCTCCCTCCCCGACTTTCAGAACACCGTGATGCTTGTATCCCCCGCCGAGCTTTCCTGCTTTCTTTTGTGGATTCTAGATGTCCTCTCTACGCTTCCCCCCCTCCTCCCCTCGTGTATTCTTATCCCCCTTCTACTCCCCAGGTTTTTCGTCCCCCGGCGAGGGCTGTTTCGCTCGTTCGAAGCGTACGTCCGACGGGTTAGCGTATTTTTCCCAGTCCGCGTCACTTTAGTCCGAAAGTTAGTTCTTCGTCAGCTCAGCAGAAACCAGTCTCCTTAAGGTATTGACCCCGTCTAGTTCGCCTCGAGAGTATGATTTTCTTTTTCAGCGAATCTGGTGTCGGTTCTAGTGAGAATGCCCTGTCGCTCCCGTCTGCATTCGTCCACTTAGGTTCCCTCCCTCGGTGCTCCCCCTCATCCTGTTTGACCCTTTTCTGTAGTTGATTCTCTCCTTTCTTTCCTCCTGGAGTGGCGACCTCCTACGACGATAGATATTCGTCTTCTGGATCGCCGCCAGTCCCCCCTACGGAACACAGTGTAGCTCCCCCTCCGAGCTGCCTTTTGCCCTCTAGGACACTACTTTGCATCCGTCTCCCTGCCTGAACCGCAGACCCCTCGTGTTTTAGGTTCCTCCCCCGCGAGGTCCCTGATGTCGGAGTTTGATCCCCTGTTGGCGGGTCCCTGCGCTTTTTCCGCTTTCTTTTTTTTTATCTTTTTTCAGGTCTTCTTCTTTCTTCCTTCTTTTTTTCTCTCTTTTTTTTTTCTTTTTTTTTTTTTTACTTTTTTTTTTTTTTTTTTTTTTTTTTTTTTTTTCAGATTCTGTCTGTAGCTTTTGCCTCTGTCGTACGGCGCCGTTTGAGTGTTACCCCTTGTCTAATTTCTACTTTCCGGTGGTTCGATCTGTTCGGAGAGTTGCGAGTTTCTTTTCCACCTCTCACCCTCGCGGCCGTTTTCCACCTCCCCCCATCTCCTCACGGAGCATTGTTAAATATGCTTCTGATGTTCTGCCCCCCTTAGGTCGGTTCATCCGACCTATTTTTTTGTTAAGTCTAATCTGATCGTAGGTGTGGAGAATGTTATACTTCCTCTTGGTTCTGGTTAATTTACGTGTACTGTATGGATGTAAACGTGTTCACTTTACGCTGCAAGCAGTTGCCTATCTCTCCCCTTTAGGTAATGTC
>Ga0179591_1231298_pt1 | contig 10755 bp, 13 predicted proteins | sample CZOMad2_1_08_16f_FD_182891 | JGI IMG/M metagenome (GOLD analysis project Ga0179591, IMG submission 182891) | Vadose zone soil fungal communities from Angelo Coast Range Reserve, California, USA - CZOMad2_1_08_16fungal (PacBio error correction) | ecosystem: Environmental > Terrestrial > Soil >... | reverse complement strand
TTGTTCCTCCGAATCAACTTCTTCCTCTGTCCCTTTTCGAAAGACCCTCTCCGTGTAGTAGTGAGTTTGCATCAGGACCATGGAATTGATGCTGGTGCCCGCCGCACCCCCTATGCCAGTCCTTCTTTTTGGGAAACGGTTTTATTGTAGTGGTACTTTCCCCCCGGTGGTCCCCCCCGCTTGTAGTCCTGGTTTTCTCACCTTTTGAGTATAGAAAGCTCTTTGGGTTTTTATTTCCCTTTATTTAGTACGAAGCAGAAAGATCAGGAAAGAAAAGGAAGGTTTTTTTTCCGCACCAGAATTCTCCGATGGACCCCGATTTCTCTATCTTCAGGTGAGTTTTAGCCTCCCTTTTCAATTCGAGTACCAGAGCGTGTACCACATTTTTGCGTGACCGGTCCAGCATATTGACATAGCGCACACGTCCCTTTTCGTCAAATCTTTTTCCCCTGGTCATTTTTCCCCGCTTGTCCCCCCGCGTCCCCCTTTCTTTCCCTGCCTTTTCTATGCTCTTTTTTTCTCGGCCCACTTTGGAGTAGAGCTCATTTAATGTTTTGACCAATTGAAGTTTCTGAGGTGCTGGGCCGCTCTCTTCGATACTTTTTCCCCTGATCGCACCGTGACTGGCCGTTTTCGCGTCTCCTCTGTCTCCTCGGACTTCAGGTCCCTGATGGCTGCCTCGTTAGCTGTCAGAAAGTCCGTCTTGATCGAGACGTAACTTTTCTTTTTTTCTACTTTATGGCTGCATGTGCGGCGTCTCTCAGTCTTACCTCAGCCTTTTTTACCGATTTCAGGACGACCACAGTCGTGACGAGCGCCCGAGCAGTTGTCCCTTCCTGCAGGATCGCCAAACGGCGGTCAGATTTACCATCTCGATGAGATGACCTAAATGACTTTTCGTACCGGAACCATTGGAAAATGCGATAGCGGAACCCCTGACCATTCGCCGTGGAACTCCTACAATGCCCCACATCAATTTTTGAAACATGACCCCGAGATGCACCTTGAGTCACCAATTTTCTCAAGACGCTGCCTTTCATCCCCCCCGTTTCACTCCTTTTGTGTCTTCATTCCTTTCTTTCTTACCCCTCGATTCAACGAATTTTGCTGCAAGATTTCCTTAGAGGACTGTAGTTTGGCCGGCAGTGTTGCGTAAAGGCGACTTTCCCACTCCTTTGCTGGTGTTTCGACTTCTTCGCTGTTACCTTCTCCTTTATTAGATTTTGGCCCTTCCTTGGTAACGGAGTTTAACCCTAATCTGAATTTGTTGGCGACTTCGCAGGAGGGTTGCCTTCCCCTTTGAGTCTGTCTATGCTTTTTTTCCCGCGTTCCACTTACCCAGGGGCCCAACAACTCGTTCCACGAGAGTTCTTTTTCTTCTCTGGTACTTTTTCATGTTTTTGACTTCCTCGATTTTCACTTGGACAACGGCGTTTCCCCCTTCGTTCTGGTCCATGGTGGATCGTCGGGATAGGATGGGAGGCTTCCGCTTCCTCATGATGGTTCCGTCCCCTAGCCTCTCTCCCCTCATAGCGTCGCGTGCCTACCGGGGTCCGATTTTTTCCTCTTTTATCCCTTCTTCTTTAGGCTTGATCAGGAAGTAATGTTCCAACCCTCAAAGTGAGTCTGGTTAACCCGCCGCGTTTCGTAATTCGGCTGGCTTACCTTTCAATGAGAAGCCGCCTTTTTTTCACCATTACTTTCTTGCATAGCAGTCGTCTATATTCTCCTTTCCAAGGCGTTCAAGTTACCGGAACATTGAGACGTGACCCGCTAGCCCCTTTCGTCCTGCACCACCCCGTGGGGCGGCTGCGCTATTCTTTCCCCCAATTCTAGGCTTCTTGGTTTCCCTCGACCAGTTTCCTGTTTTCTTTTTCCCTGATGTCCAGAGATGCGAGTAGAGTTGCCGTCCCCCAAGAGTGACGGTTAATCGTTGATGTCTTCAGCCAATAATACATTTATTGTTGATTAGATATCTTTTTGACATAGTACCAGAACCTTTTCACAGCTTGGCACCCAGATTTCGTTGCCCGGCCGGGCTTTTTCATCTTGTAGGTGGCTTGACAACGAAGCTGGTTTCACGCCGCTCTCTCAAGTCTCTCGCCCCCTCCCTCCCCCGGGGACCTTTGGTCGGCCTTTTTCAAAAGCTGGCTTTTCCATCGCCGGCAATGCTGCGACTTCCTGGTAGAGAAGAAAGGTGCCCCACTTGCAGGCATCTGGCGGGCTTTAATGTCACCGGGCGGATTATCGTCTAAAGTCGAACCCAATTCTCCACGTCCTTGACTCCCCAACACTCCCTTCCCTTTACTTCTCCCGTATTTGGTAGTCCCGGCATTCGTTCATCCCCGCGTCTTTCCTTGATCAGTCTTAACCGTGTGTTTCTCCAATCGGCCGCTTTGTGAAGTCGTCCTGAGCTATTCGTCTGGCCTGACACTCATGGACCTTTGCCATACCTTCTCAAGTTAGACGCCCCCCATTTTCAAGATTCTCACTTCAACTTTCCCTTCTTCCCCTACAGGTGTGACCACTGCTACTTAACTCTCAAGTTTCCCTCGCCTGCTCATTCCAATCCCACTGAAACTCTGTTTCCTCTTTTTTTTTTGGGTCCGTTTGTACCGTTCCTCCCGGATCGCCCAGACTCGTCTCTGAATCGAAAGCCGCACCCCAAAAGGCACCCTGCGATTAAGTAGACACGCGAATTATTCCCCTAGAGTCTTCTTGGCCCCCCCAACCTCTTCCCTCCTCATTTTTTCTGACTCAGTATCTCGATGCACACGTTTCCTTTGCTTTCTCGGCTTCTTGAACACCTTGCCCCCCCCTTCCCAACGACGACAGTATTTTTGGCACCGGGTCCTTTTCGGATGACGGAACTATCGTTAAAAAGGAGTTTCGGTCCCCTTTTATTCACCGATCCTACTACCGTCCAACGGCGGAGGTTTTTGAGCTTGGTCGTTTTGGAATATTCGCTCTTTGTGACTTTTTTTGCTCTCGCAGTCCTTCATTTTCCAGGGGTTCACCACTTTTTAGGAGTGAATGATGGCGGTCTGTTCGCCGCGAGAATGGGCGGTTCCTTTCCCTGCTGTCGGGGAACCTCGGGGATCCAATGATTTCCATTTTCTTCAGTTCTCTTTGCTCATCCCCCATTACCCATTTCAGCGGTTGTTAAATGAAACTGTTTAGCCGGTGCTTTGCCCCCTCTGAATCTGTTGGATAGCCGTTCTTTTAACTTCGCCAACCTGCTTCAGAATATTTCACAGCCTGCTATTCGTTTAGGATGTCCTCATGACCGCTAGGGTCAGCTTTTTATGCTCAAATCCCATCTCCCGGATGTTGGGTGTCTTGAGTCCGCCTCCCCTCACTTTCCGTCCTGAATATTCCCCCCTTTTGACCGCGAAAAGGTATATCGGCCCTCCTGTCTGCTATGAGATGACAGAAATGTTTCCCTGGGAGCTCAGATGTGCAAACCTTTCCTTCGTGATCAGCGGCCAAGCACCCTTTTTTTTTGAGTTCCCCCTCGGACCCCCCTCTCTGGCAAGATGGACGACCCGCAATGTACGTGTTTCGCCGTTGGGCCCCAAGATCATCCTTTAACTGCTTGACCCGTTTTTCTCCCCCCCCTCAGCTGTTCTTTCACAATCGAGTTCTGTTTTCTTTTTGAGTCTACGCCTCACCAAAAGAGACATCGAGCACGAGGCCGATTTTTTCTAGTCGTCGTGGGCGTCTTATTTTTTCGTTGTCTTCCGCTTTCGTACTCTTACCCTTTTTCCCATGCTAATCGTGTGGTGGCAGTTTCTTCCCCATTTCTTGAACCCACCTCTTTTTTTTCTACAACGTGGGTGCCCTGATTACCACTTCCCCACACTTCCAAGAACCCCCAGACCTTTAAATGCTCCTCCCTGCCACGTGTTTGCTTGGCTTCCCACCAGACTCAACTTCCCTTCTGGATTTTTCATCCAGAGTCACTACGACGGATGGAGAAGGTAATGGCTGGGACTTCACGTGTTGTTCCAGTCTTTTCCTCTTATAATCCTCCGTTTGAGAGATTCGAAGTCCCCCCCTTCAGCATTTCGAAGTCCAGCCCTTGCCCCGTTTCAGTCTCTTCCTTCTTGATGTGACCCGCAACTCCCCCTTTTAATTGTTGATTTTGAGACGCCCAGCTGCTCGCCCTTTGGTGCAGTTCCAATGGAAACGGGGTGTGCCTTTTACCAAAAACTTTGTTCTAAACCAAAGGGGTGTTCCCCCTTAACGTTTCAGTCATCGGCCAACCCAGATGCGATTCCCCTTGCGCGTCGCGAAAAGACCTTAGCCCCTTCCCAATCTCCCTTCCTGCCCCACATTTTGATTTCCTGCTTCTCTCCTGATCTTTTGCTTTTTTTTTCCGGTCTAGCTATAAGTACAGCCTCTCTGTGTCTTTATGTTCTTTCCCACTCCCTGGAGCATAGTTAAAGGATTCTTTCCCGAGTAACCTTTTCAACACCAGCTTGTTTCTTCCCCTTCTGCGTTCGGTAAGTCTTGTCCCATTTCGCTTCCCCTGTGCGTGCCTAGCAGCGAGATCGACTCGACTCTTTACCCGACCGTAGCCAGTCTAGAGCTTGGTGCATGGCTTCCAACCCAAGGGCAGTCTAATAGATCTCGACGGTCTTTGATCTTTTTTTTCCAGTCGTAAGAAAACCCCCCATGACACCTGCGCGATTCACGTGACGCCGTACTCCCGGCCGTCCCCCTAATTTGTTTTCAATTCCTTTAGTCCCCCCCTTTTTCTTTATGGGGTTTTTTTCTTGGTTTGCCGTCTTGTCATCTGGACATTCCTTCGGAAACTCTCCCTTTCTGGTCCCAAGTCTTCGAAGAATGGCGTGGGCTGCGGGCGCTCCTTTCATTTTAATTTTTCTCAAAGGATAGGCATTCTTCAACCTTGTTTTTTCTATCTGCCCCTCGACACGTTCCTGACGCAACTTACACAGGGTACTCCCCCCCTTTTTGGTTGCAGTCCCCCAGTCAATTACCGGAAACCCAATTTGCCCGAGCATCCGCGTGCCTGACTTCCCTAGCCGTGCACCTACTTCCCAACTGGCGTCCCCCCCCTTGCATGTGTTATACCTAATGGATGAAGTTTCAGCTCTCGATCCTCGAACAGGTAATCCGGCCTTTCTTCCTCTTGATTAGTTTTTGTTTCTCATGTCTTCGCCCCCTTTGTTGACCCTCTTAGTAGTTTTACCTTTCTGTTTTTCATCTGGTTTTCCCCCTTGATACCGATCGCGAACTTGACTGTGCCTCTTTGGTTCGTCAGACACCACGGCGTGGCCTGTGAATTTACTTAGTCTTCGTCTTTGAACAGTAGATTTTCCCCCTCTGGCCCAGGCTCTCGTTCAACTTTCTTCCCCTCTCATTTTGGCGACTTCTCAACCTTTTTGGTGCTTTTAAAGGCGTTTTCCATTCAGCGACTATAGTCGGTGGCACCAGATCCGACCGATGCTTTACCACAGCCTTTTTCCAAACGGCCAATAGTTTCGTTCGGATTCGGCTTTTTCCCTTTTCTGTCGTTTAGTTGAGTGTCTGCCGATGGATCAAGTTGGCCCGACGCCCTTTTTTGTTTTGATAATTCCCTTTTGTACGGGGGGTTTGTCTCTTTCTGGATGGGAGGTAGTCCATCTATATTGAACAGGTCAACCATCCCGTTCAGTCATATTCCCCTCTTCTGACTCGCTTCCGAGCGTGCACGCTTGTTTGGCCCCCAACAGGCCTTGTGATCGTAGGACCACCTACTTTTTTCATTGGATAACCTTTTCTATGGAGACCCGACCGTGGCTGTGGTTTCTCTACATTTCCCTGCCGCTGACCGCTTTTTTGTCTCCGTGGGTCTGAAGGTCTCAGCCGGTGTCGAACACGTTTTTTCCCGAGTCTTCCTCCTCCTTTAGGATTCCCCTTTCTCCGCCCATGCGAATTCCCGCATCTTTTGCCGGCGCCTTGCAGCGGATGGTATAGTCCTTCCTTTGGTTCGTCCGATTCCTCCGGCAAAAATCCCAGCGGAGTGTTCCCCTCCCCCCGCCCGACCGCTGAGTCCTGGTATCCCACGAGGCACCCTCTTTTTTTCTCCCCGACCTCTGCTAGCTCCTCTCTCCCAGCTTTCGGTTCCATCCGTCCTCTGCGTTCAAGGGCAGAACTACCTCTCCCTTCCTTTGTGTGTTAAGAAGAGGATGACTGACCTCACCGAAGACGGATTTTGAAGTCACGCTTGGAACCTTCTCTTCCCCCCTTTTTTCGGGAATCCCTTTCTTTTTGCTGCCCATGGGGTACCTTTTTCCTGTACACACGCGCCCCTCATTGCCCCTTTTTTTCGTGACGTCCCTTGATCTTTCGCATGAACGCTTCTGTTCTTTTGTTCCTTCCTGCCAAAATCTGCCGGGACCTCGCATTTTCGAGGTACGAGGAATCCTTTTTTCGTGGAAATTGGTCGGGCTGCCCCGTTTTTTTGTCCCATTGTAAGTTCGCAACCCGACTCCCCCCTGTACAGATTCCCCTCTTTTCGACTGATCCCCGACCCGTCGGGTCCCCGCTTCCCGTTTTCTAACGACAGACTTTGCCCGAAGTTGCTTGAAGTGTTCCTTAGACTTCCCCCCCCCCCCCCCCCCCCCCCCCCCCCCCCCCCCCGCTTCTTTCCGGGCGACGTCCTGCTTTTCCCGTTCGTTCCTTATGATAGAGTGACAGTGTAGCTTCCTTTCCCGCCTGATTCCCTCCATCCTTTTTTTCCTTTCTCCTAATAACCCCTGGACCCGAACTGACTTTCACCCCGACGTGTCCTCAATCGGAACCTCGTTTTACCCTTTACCCCTTCGCCCTGATAGACAGTCAGACCCCCCCCGAACTGTTCCTTTGGTTGTGGTGTAATTCTGTTTTTGTTATCGGTTCTTTCGACGTTATACGACATAGATGCATGGAATCCCGAAATCACTCCCTTGACCTCCTTTTCTCGAAGTCCTCGTACAATTCCCCCAAATGTTCCGCTTTTTTCATCCGCCCATGAAGGGTTAGCTTGACTTAGTTAAGAGTTCCCACCTCCATTCATTGCCGTTCGCCTTTTTCTTCTCGACGAACCACGGTCTTCCAACGACGAGTCTCTTTCTTATGCAAGCCCCGAGCCCCGGATTTTAAACGCGTTTCTTTCACATTCTAGAAGGCGCATTTCAATTTTTTTTCCCAACCGTGAAAAGGGGAGCTCCGGCTCTGGTCGCGTGGCTCTTATCGCGTTTTTGTGGTGATGAATTTTTTCTTAATAGCAGTCAAATTTTGTTTTTTTTCCGTGGTTTGTGTTCCAACTTGTTTCCCTTGTATTGCACGCGATGGTCTACTTTCGACGCGATCGTCCGGGCCAATGGTTCCCCCTGTACGTGACTCTTGCGTAAGGAGTTTCATTCTCGTGGAGAGCCCTCCTTTACTTCTCGTTTTCGGTGATCTTGATATTACACGATCGTTGCGCTTTTCACTTAACCTTTTCGTTTTGTTCCGGCCTCTCGGTTTACTCCAATGCTCTGCCAGTCGAGACGGCTTCCTGGGTCCCTGAGTGCCCGATTTAGAAGCCTGTCCTATGGCTCCTTTCTTCCTTGCCCTTCGGGATTGCCCGTAACTAGTAAGCCATCCGGAATGCCTCCCCCGTAGTCGAGACCCAAAGAATTTCAGTCTTTTGAGTTTTAGCACGATCATGAAAGGTAACGTTTTACAGCTTGGCCCCTTTCTCTCGTCCCAAGTCGATCGGGCCGCACCGTTGAGATCTATGCGCCCACTCTTTTCCCGACATTCCTTTTTGATCCCTTAGCGTCTTCTAATGTTGGGGTTTTTTTCCCCGTAGTCTTCGAGCTCTCTTAAGGTCACTCCCAGGGGCCGCTGAGTTTCTCTTTAACATTCTCCCCTGAAGGAACCTCTTCTCCCTCCCCTGCTGGCCGTGTCAACTGTGAGAAGCGGGTTGTTTCCAACCTAATTTGCCCCTCCCTGCCCTTGGTAATTCCCGCAGCTGGAATCTTGTTCAAAAGCTCTCTATGGTTTTCCCCGTATTAGGGCCCAGCCCCAAGACCCACCACCTCTCGTACGTTCCAGAGTATCATCTACTACTTACGCTTGGTTCTTTCCCTTCCATGTCTGATATGTTTTTGCAGGTGAGCTTTCTTATTATGTCGCTGTCCGTTCTCTGCTATAATCTTTTTGGGCCCGATGAGCAACAAAACGTCTCTAACCCCATCTTTTTGTACCAAAGTGTGTTCCTGATCCCCCCAATGAAATACACACCGTTGCCCCAATTTTTGAACCCCGAAAGTTGTACACCTTTTCTCGGCCCCTTTCTTTTTCGTTCTGGACCCAGCCTCCCTTCCTTTCTTTCTGCGGGGCCACGTCATCTTCCTATGAAGAGGCGGCCCCCTTTTTGGGACCGCGCTTTGATTGATTATTCCAGAACCACTCTCCTCTCCTCCGTTGTTGTTTTCTCTAGATTCTTGAAGACCGAAGCCTCTTGATCATTTCCCATCCCTCCCTCTTCCATCCCTTTTCTTCCTTTGCTTGCCGTCTCCCAGTCCCTGAATGATTTGGTGCCGTCGTCCCCACTCCCCTTTTCGCTAGCAGTTTCATTTTTCAATTTTGTTGGCACTTTTTGTGTTAGTGTAATCAAGGGGGCCACCACTTTTGTAGAAAACCCTCTGGGGTTCATACCTTTTTTTTCGTATCCTTCCCCCCCCCCCTATAGAGTCTTCGCCCGGACGTCTTTCCTGGCGAACACATCCAGATAGACACATCCGTTTCTTCCCTGCTTTGCACACCGCAATATTCGTACGATTTTGAAGAGCGCATAGATAGGTAGTGGGGTCCCTTTGTTTCCTCCTCTTCCCTTCGAGCTTTCCCCCTCTTTTCCCATGCTTATTCCCCCCCCCGTGTCCGGAGGTATCGCATTTCATTATTTTATCTGCATATTACCACCGTAACAGACTGTTTCTTCAATCCTTTTTTTTCTTTTCCCAGGGCGCTGGTTTTCCGAGGGGCAACATCCCCCCCCCCCCCCCCCCTCCCCCCCCGCGGTCCCCTTGTGTCTTCCCTTTTAGCGCGAGCTCTCCTCCCTACGGTGTCACCCTTTTATTCCTAGATATCTTGTTTATCCCGGAACACAGGCATTTTACGCATCGATCTAGCAGGTTCTCCGTCTCTCTTGTTCCCTATCGTGACCCCCCTTTCGATTCATCCGTGAAAGTGCCGTCCTCTGCAGAAGCAGCTCACCCCCTCTCGTTCTTTTTTTTCTCAAGTCTTTTCTTCCTTCCTGCTGGCTGACTTCGTTAGCATTCCATATGCAGTAATTCCGAACTAGCCAGTAGTCCTTGTCCTCTCTTTTTCCTTTTCGACTTTCTGACTGGCCGTCCTCTTTCCTGAGCCGAGCAGACTGCGCTCTGAGATCATGTTCCTCCCCCCTCAATGCGTTGTGTGTTCAGTCCGACCACTGTGCCATGGAGATCATATAAGACGTGTGCAATTGCCCCTCCCCCCTGTTTTACTTGCGAAACTTGTAGTGCCAGAACAGTTTCCCCCTCAGTCACTGGGTCTTTCCCCCGAGATACCCAGATCCCTCTCCCCCTCTGTACCCCCGTCCCCCTTTTCAAAGCCGATCGGTCGACACATATAACACGCACGTTACTCGGCCCCTTATCCCCTGGCTCAATAAAAGGCCGTCTAGAGTCCGCGCGCCCGTCCGCCCCGACGAGATACTTACTCACCGCCCGACACGCTTCTGGATTTGACCACGCTCTTGTCCAATAGTGTCTTCGCCTGTTTTTTCCTAACGCCCCGGTCCCGCCTGTTTTGGTTTTCTTTTTCAACCTCTTCTTATGTACCCTTCCTATTGCATCGGGCTGGCCATATTTTAACTCCCTTTTACGTTTTTCCCCTTCACCTTCGAGAGGGAGCACCCCTGCTGACGGCCCGCTCTGCTGGTTTTCCACCGGTAGGCCCTTAAGACCTGCCGGTTCAATTTTTTTCCGCGCTGACTTATTTGTTGCCATACTTTTCGCTCCCTTCTGTCCTCTTTCTCGCCAGAGTTTTCTTCTCCTGTCGTTCCCCCGTCCCCTTTTTTTTCTTTCTTTTCTTGTTCATACCCGTCTCCGGCAGATTCCCATGCACTATTTTCTCCGAGGTCAAAACGCTTTTATTTCGTGATTCCTGTATGACTCCACGCTATGGTTCTAATTTGCTTAGGTTCACGATGTTCTTCCCGTACCACAACCCCCTTCTTTTACCCTAAATGTTCTGGCATTTTTTTTTGATAGATTATGCTATCCTTTGTTTCGGGGTTCGCCGTCATCCTGACTACAGGATGGATACACGTTTTCACTATCGTTTACACGCCGATCTATTTGTGAAGGACCCTGCGACGTTCTGTTTGAGGCCTTCTCTCTCCAGTCATTGGCCGCTTTGCCTGAACCCCTCGACTTTTAACGTATTTGTTTCCCTACATCCTGTCTTTTTTGTTCCGGACCTAAGATCCTCCCGTTGGTTTGCGATAGTCCCACTTCCATGCCTCCCCGCCGTTTCCTCGGCACGTCTCCTGTTTGCAGTTTGTCTGTCCGTGGTAGTTCAGATCAAGGGGATCAGCCGCCTTGTCTCCCGCATCTATCTCCTTTTCTTAACCTCTACTCTTTCTTCCCCTTGAGATTCTTTCCTTGAAGTTTCCGTTGCCTGCCCGACCGTTTTTCCGTTTTCGCAGGTGTTCATGGACGATCCCCCTGCTAA
>Ga0179591_1305356_pt1 | contig 10756 bp, 13 predicted proteins | sample CZOMad2_1_08_16f_FD_182891 | JGI IMG/M metagenome (GOLD analysis project Ga0179591, IMG submission 182891) | Vadose zone soil fungal communities from Angelo Coast Range Reserve, California, USA - CZOMad2_1_08_16fungal (PacBio error correction) | ecosystem: Environmental > Terrestrial > Soil >... | reverse complement strand
TCGCATCCAAGGCAGTCGCTTATTTCCCCCCTCTTTTCCCTCTTAAGAAGAATACTCCCCGCCTGCAGTACCCTCCCTTTGGTAATTTAAAATGGGCATTGCATCGTGCCTTTTCGACTTTACCCCTAGACACGTGTTTATGTAGGGATTCTCTAACCCTGTTAAGCCCTTTCTCACAGAATCCCTCCCTTCCCCCCCCTCTTTTTTAGTTTTCGATTCACTATTTACAACGTTACCGGTTTTTTCTGCCGGGCACCCCTATAGTCCCTTTTTTTGTAGACACCCTCTCTTTATTAACCCCCCCCCGACCTCTTTTCTTCACTATCCCCCTTCGTAAAGGACTGCGTTTGCGGTCGGCCCTTTTCCTTTCTCCCCCCCCCTTTTCCTTTCCGACCCGCGAGTTTTGGTTTTTTAACCGGTTTGAGGTCAACGATAGTTCCTTCCTCTCGTCTTTTCCTTGTTTTTTGAGGTGTTTTCCCCTTTTTTTCGATGTCCCTCTTGAATTATATTATGTTTGCCAATGGGTCCTTGTGCAGTCTTTCCCTCTCCGGTCTCCAGAGAAGTCAGTTGTGCGAGACCACAATGTCCTGTTTCGCCCCAAATACGCTGTCGATTCAAAAAAACTCCCCCCCTTCTTCTCTGGGAGACCCACGGAATACAGTGATATTGTTGGTCTTATTAAGGATTTGAATGAATCTCCCCCGCATTGGGTCGGCGCCGCTGCCCTCCCCACCTTCGTCCTGTTTTTTGCTATGGCTTCCGGACAAGGTAACTCATTCCTCTCCCCCGAAAGAATTACCGACTCCTAATTCCTTTTTTCTTGGGTGTTGACTCTTTCCCCCCCTGGTGGTTTTCTTTACGGCCCCTACAAGTTCTATTTTCCACCTTGGCCAGAGATTGAGACACCTGCCCCTCCCTCCCCGTTTCCACCGATTAAACCCTTCTTTCCCCCCTCCAACTCATGTTTCCACCTTTGGGCCAGTTGTTGTCCCTCCCTCTACACCCTTTTGGCGGGAAGGTTATTTCCTTGTATATAAAGGGGACACAGTCGAATCGCTGGTACCGGTCTCTTTCCTTTTCACTTAGGGTAGAGTGAGTTGATCGACTAGGTTGTGGAACACTGAGGATTTTTCTTTTTTTTTCGCCTCCCTCTCGTTTCGTAAGTTGTTCCCTGGCTTTTTTCTGTTTTGCGAGCCTGTGCCTTGACCCCATGATTTATTGCCGACCATTTTCCTCCCTTCGATCCGGCACTTCCTTTTCTGTTTTTAGTTGTGAGAGGCCCCACCCATCTCTTTTTTTTTGACTGCAAGGTCTGTTTTCCGGGATCCCCCTTAAGGAATCTTCCCAATACGCGGACTCTCCCGGTTAAATTAGCTTTATCTGGCTTTTTGATCCTCCGCCTCTTCCCTTTCTTTCTCTTGATTCTTAGTCTCCAGAAGGAGAGAGTCAGGATCTTTTCCGTACTCTTTCTCCTCTCTCTTTTATTGTGGGGCGCTTTGCGACGGCTTTGTGACTTTTGTCCTCAGTTCACCCGGGAATCCCCCCTTCCTTCTTTAATAGGGTCCCCCTTTCCATCTTGCTGGCGCATCGATCTTTTCCACTTCCCCCCCGATAGAGTCTCTTTTCCTATGAGGATGTTCCTGCAGTCCTCTGGGATGGAACAGGCTCGCTGTTTGCGAGGTCTCATTGATTTCTTAGAGTTTTAGTTTCCCCCCCATCGCTCGTCCAAGAAGTCCTGACACGGGTTGCGACTCTCCCATACAAGAGCTCGGTCTATCACGGAGCCCGTTCCTCTTGCTGATCATACCAGCAGACTGTGCTTTGAAGTTTTCCCTGAATGGCTTCCCAACTCCTCCCGTTTCTGTTTTCCTTTTTTCTAAGTTCATGAGAGGCCGAAATCCCCCTGGGTGCATCCCGCCTTCTCCCATGTCCCCTCATTTAGTCGAAGATGGGTTTCATTTCAGCGAGTGTGATGATGAGTACCTGACCCGCTCGATGACCTGGGATGGTCTCTCTCTTTGATGTGGGTCTTTCCGCCCCCCCCATTGAGGTGCTTCCCTCCCTTTCTTCCCCTATGTTTCTTCTGGTCAGAATAACAGTTCTCTCGCTTCCCAGTGTCATTTTCCATGGGAGTGTTACTTCACTACTCTTTTGCGATCGCCATGACAGAAGGGCGGGAAGGCTATTTTCGGTTAGCCGTCGCTCGCATTCTAGAAAGGAACTTTTAGGAACTTTCTGGTGATGCTCGCGAGGCGTCGCGCTGAAAACACGATATGAGGAGCCGTGCCCCTGTCTTCCTCCCCCGTTTCAATCGAAATCGCGCTTTTTCTTCAATCTGTAGAAATATTCCTGAGATCTCACGGCGACCGTCTGATTATGCCATGTTTTCCCTCCTTTATTTCGATTGCTATGGTCGTCCTCCGATACTTTTTCCCCTGGTGTTTAGTCTGCCGCCGGGTTTCCGTATATGGCAACCCCCCCCTTCTCTTTCAGCCCTGAGACAGGCTGCGGCTTTAGATCAGTCTCTTGCTAATAGTATTTCCGTCCTCATGATGCGTGCGCTATGCTGAGCTTGTTACGCTTCTTATTTTCAGCTCTAAAGCGTTCTCTCTTTGCCCATAGCGAAGACTAGGCTGCCGGGATGAGCCGCCCGTCAGTCTTCGAAACGACCTTCCCCCGTCCTCAGTTCCTCCCTTGGCTTTGCTGCCTTTATTTTTTGGACTATGCCTGACTATGAGGCCTCTTTTTTGGTTGTTGCGTGCATCTGGTAGTAGCGGATCTTCTCATTTTCGTGCCACTGTTTTTCTACAGCATTCCAGGGCTCTCGGGTCCTTCATTTTCTTCCAAGGACAGATTCGCAGCTCGGCTTGGAATTCTGATTTTTTTCATTTTTTCCCTTTTTTGTCTTGAAAACCCGCTTATCCCTTCCTATATAGGTAACTTCTCTCCCTCTACCCCTCGTCCCCCCAGTTGTCCAGCTAGATCGCCGATTAGGTACTTTTCCTTTTCGTATCCTTCGGCCGCTTTTTAATCTATTTTGGGTTCATTCCGGTCGCCCTTAGTCTTTTCTATACGCTCCTCCACTTTCGCAGCGTCAATCCCCCTCCTACAGAGGCCCCCCCGTTCCTCTTTTCCTTGTTCCCGCTTCAGCTGGTAGGCATGAGATTTTTTCGCCTACAAGTAGATCTTCTTCCCTTCGACGTTTTTCCTTGCGTTTTGAAGGGTCTTGCATACGGCCTCGTTCGTGTTTCCCGCAGGTACGTTGAGCGGAGAAAGCTTAGCTCTGGTCCCTTCCTTTCCTCTCTATGCGCCTCGCCATTGCGGTGTGCATATCGGCTCCCCTTTTTCGTACGATGACCCAGCCCTGCAGTTTTTTCTTTTCTTTCTTTCCCCTCTCAAGGACCCTTTTGGAAGGAAAGTAATTGAACAGGACTCCGGCTCGACTTCCCGCAGCCGACGGTGCCTCTCCTCTTTTGTAGCGGAGGGTGAGAAGCTTTTTCTTCTTTTTTTTTCTTCCATAGGAGAGGTGCGTCGTGCTCTCCTTTTACCTTGCCCCTGGTTTTGTGAGTCCTCCGATCATCCCCCTTTGTTGTTTTTTAGACTACTCCATTTTTTCTCCTCTCCTTTGTTGTGTTTTTTAGAGATCTTCTCCCTTGTTTGGCGACACACTTTTCGTGATTTCTGCGTTTCGGTCTACGCAACGACCATTTTTTCGCTTTCGCTCATCCTTTTCATCTCTCTCCTCAATTCCTCTTTTACAGAATACTGCGCGCTCGCGCTCTCCCTCCCCGATTTTTTTAATAGGATGCGTTCGTCTCATCCCCCTCGCGCGATGGTCCCACTGACTTTTTCCCCCCCGTTGATGGAAGGCAAAGAATCCTACGGTTTGCGTCCCTTCGCCTTTTTAGCTCAGGGATTGATTCAGCGGACCTCTTTTTTTCGCTATCCCTCTGCACTTGATCCCTGCTGGAGTTCCAGGGTCTGGGTGAAAAGCATAGTTGTTATTTTTCCTCCTTCCGTTGGCCTGCTTGAGGCCACAACTCCCTCTCCCTTTGACCCGTTTTTTGACCCCGCAGCCCTTCACCACTGCCACCTTTTCTGCGATCCCTATTGTAGGTCTGCCTTCCCACCTTCCCTCTTCCCTCATCCATGTTATTTGCGTTGATGATTCTCGTCTTTTGATCTTTAGTATCATAGGTCTCTTTGCTTGTGAGCGGTCCTCGCCCCCCCTCGCTTTGACGTCAATGCCCCACCGACTTTTTCTTCCCAATCGCTTGCGAAGGGCTTTCGGCCCCTGACCTTTTTCCGCATCTTCTCTCTTCTGTTTTAATGCATGGCGCGGTCCGGCGATAAGAGACCCGATATCTTATTTCTCCGCTCATCCAACAAAGCTTCTTTTTGTTCTTTTCATCGACCACTGACAGACTCGGAGCTTCTATTTCTTTATTAAACTTGATTTATTTCCCCCCTTCCCTCCAGCCTTAAATGACTGATGTCGTCCAAGCTTGAATAAAAGACTCTCGTTTTCCCTTACCAGATGCCCTCCGCGCCTCCTTTCCTCATGCCGTCGTTATCTTCTTTAAGTCCATTGCAGATGTTTTCCCAGCCTCCTTCCCGGGTCTCCTCCTTTCCTCGGCTACGTCCACCGCTCTCCAGAGACAGCAGTAGAGAGTCTTTTGCGTTCCCTCCCCGGTACTATTCGAGTCTTCCCTCCATTCCTCCGTTCACGCTCGCAGCCCTTTCCGCCGTCATGGTCGAGGCCGTAATCTTCTTCACGTTTATATACTTCACAGTCCTGTTCAGCTGGCCCTTTTTTTTTAGGGCACAGGTCCTTGCCTGGAGCCTCGTGAAACTTCCTTTCTCCTTTTTGAAGATCGCGCTGCAGCAACGACATAGCGTTCTCCCCCTGGTCCTCTTGACGCTCTTCTTCTTCTAGATCCCCCTCTGGCTTCTTCGTTCTTTGCGTCCTCCATTATTACGTCATCGTGTTCCTCGCTCCCTCTAGCTTCCTTCCTGATTTAACGCTCAAGAAGGAACCCTTCCCTTTTTTCGTCCAGCTCCCTCTCTCCATTTTCTCCTCGCGAGAACTGCGCCTTTTCTTTGTCCCTCCCCAGAACCTGATTTCCGACCACAATCCACTTTCCCCCACCGAACCCGGTATTCTTGTCCTTTTTTTCTTCGTAATATCCCCTCTTTCCTCTTCTGTAGATACCGCCCCCAAATCTGCTTTTATAGACTGTCCCCCGAAGAACCCCCTCCAGGGCTCGCCACCCAGGTTAATATCTTCTTTTCTCTTTAATTTCGTTTGAAAACCTACCCATTTGAGATCTTTCTCCATTTTTTACATGTCGAAGTTCTCTTTTTCTTCGTCTTCGTGAAAACCGAGTTTTTATTTGCCTTGACTCCCTCCTTACTTTTTCTAGCTAAGTTACGCACCGGGATGAGGTTTCGTCCTCCCTCTCTCTTCCGTCCTCATATCTTTCTATCTTTTAGCGTTCAATAAGGAGCGGTGGATTAATCTCTCGGGCAGTGGACGGTTCTGGGGGCCAGGGGTGGCTGGTTGCGCGGGGGGGGGGTGGGGGGGGCGGGGGTTCCAACTAAAAAAAAAAAAAAAAAAAAAAAAAAAAACAAAAAAAAAAACAAACAACAAAAAAAAAAAAACATAACACAAAAAACATAAACAACAAACCAAAAAAAAAAAACCAAAAAAAAAAAAAAAACCCAACAAAAAAAAAAAAAAAAAAACACAAATCAAAAAAAAAACAAAAAAACAAAAAAAAATAAACAAAAAAACAACCAAAAAAAAAAAACCCAAAAAAAAAAAAAAAAAAAAAAAAAAAAAACCAACCCAAACGGGGGGTGGGGTTTTTTTGTTTTGTTTTTTGTTGGGGGGGGGTTTTGGTGGTTTTCGTTGGGGGGTTGGGTGGGTTTTGGGTGGTGGGGGGGGGGGGGGGGTTTTTTGGTGGGGGGGGGGTGGGTTTTTTGGTGGGGGGGTGGGGGTTTTTTTTTGGTTGGGTTTTTTTTTTTGGCGGGGGGGGGTTTTTTGTTTTGTTGTGGGTTTTGTTGTCATTTTTCTTCTGTTATAGCCGAGTGGTCGCCACGTCTTCCTCTTTCCGCGGCGACCGCTTTTTGCTTTGAACGAGCCGGTTTCCGCGCGCCTCGCTTCGGATTTTGACCCTCTTCAAGCCCTTACTTCTGCACTTCCGATAGCCGAGGCCAGGTAGCCATCTTAAGAATCCTCCTTACTTTTTTTCTAAGGTGGTGAATGAAAGAACGGATAAGCCTTTTACTCCGTTGCCACTTCCTTTCTCTTCCTTCTCCTTCATCTTTTCCCGCTGTTTCACCTCCATGAGGAGAAGTGAGAGCTTCTCTTTCGCGCTCTCGTCCCGAATTTCGAAAGTCCTTAATGCCTGTTCGCTACCCTTCACTTCCCCCTCCCTCCCTCGGTCACAACACACACACCACAGGGTGTAATCTCCACCCCCTACGCCTAATCTCTTCGACTCCGTTCTCCCTTCATCCGACGCCCGACCTTCCACGATTTTCCCACTCGTCCTCGTTGAGTAATAGCACATCAAACGGCTTCCCTTGACCGCCCTTTAATCTAACACGAAAGGCTTCTCCTATCCGTCCCCGGGAGAGACAAACCCCCTAATCTCCCCAGCTGATGATTCCTCCTTGACGGTTCCGCGGACAGTTCTTCCCCCTCATCAGAGATAAAGACTAGACTTCCCGGTTGTTGTCTTTTTGTCTCCCCTCTTCCCATGAATCCTGTTGATGAGCCCATCTCTGTTTTTCCTCATGTCACTTTCTTGAACCTGTTATCTGGCCCCCACATTTTTTTTCTTTTAAAGTTTTCGCACAGTCCAAGCCAAACGAGAAACTATGTACAAATCCCAAGTTTCCCCTTTTTTTCGGGACGTGCTTTTTAAAATTGATCGCAATCTTCCTTGTTTCCTTTCTGTTTTCCCCCCATCGCTCCGTTCTTTCCTTTTCCTTCGCCTAACCCCCTTGAGTTGCCGATATCAGGCACCTATTCCCCTCTCATCTGACGGAACTGTAACCCGGTTTTTTGTCTCCCCAGAAGGAATGTCTTTTTTGCGTCGCGACAGCCTTTTTCCCACACCTCCTGGAAGCCATTCCACCTCCTTCTTCGTACCGTAAAAAAATCGCATCGGACTTTCCCCATAGCTAAGCAATAGTCTAGAGGCTCATTCTTACCAGCACCTTGACCCCACCCCTTTCCACTCTCCCCGGTAAAGTGACCTCTTCGCTAAAATAGCCTCACGGTTCCTCGGTCCCCCCCCCTTCTTGGTCGTGGTCGTGGGTAAATCGAACACATTGCCGACTTTTTTTTTAAACTCCTTATGTGAAGCCAGTGTATTCCACCCTTTCTAGTTGACGCCCATCTTAGTTCATCTTTTTCTTTATCTCTTAGGAATAGTTTTTCTCCCTCTCATTTTTATGTTTTCCTGCCCAACGACCAGGTAGTGGCCCCCCTTACTTGCGTCCTGCCCCGCCCCCACTTTCGTGTAACACGTTTTTACCTGTGATAACGGCTGCCCGTTGGCCTTTATTTTCAGATTACGGTCTATTGGAACTAGACCTTCTCCTCCCCAGGTTAAATACCGGCTTTTTCCTTTTTGGTCCCATCCTCCCCCTGCGATTCTTTCGCGATTTTTACCCTCCCGCTCTTGTGAGCTCCGACCGTAAGAATGACCCCCTCCCCAACCTTTTTACGGCGGGACAAGCTCGGCTCGTGTCCTCTTTTTCCAACCCTTCTTTTCCGTAATGGACACAACTTATGCCGTTTTTAATCGATGTTCTATTTCAATGTCGATGTTTTCTTTCTCTCTTTACGATAACGCCACAACCCCCATTCTCCTCCTTTGTTGTTTTGTGAGTAGTCTTTTTTTTAGAGAGCCTGCCGATCCATTCGCCATTTTTGAAATTCCAACTCGAGATACCAGCCACTCTCCCTTTCCCCTTCGTACTGTATTTTCCTTCAGTCACTCCCATCGCTTTTTCTAGGATCCCGAGAACGTCCGCGTGGCCCCCCCAACTGATCTTTTGACCCGGTTGGCATTCTTACGGTCCTGGCCTCCACTTCCATGCGATTCCATCCCTTTTCCCCTTTCCCTTACACTCAGAATCTCCCAAGCTGCCGGGTAATCCGGGCTTTCCTGTTTCTCGCCTTTCCAATCCGCACTTTCTTTGTCCTATGCGTTTGAGCACTTTTCATTTTTTTGACTTTTTTCCACAGAAGCCTTCCTATCATCTTGTTTCTTCTTCGTCCCGATGCTATTGAAAAGTTTCAATGTAGTTTCTTCTTTCCCCCCCCCTCCTTCTTTTTGATTTGAGAACCATTTGTCTCGAACTGCGTCGATAATGAGATCTCGTTAGAGAGCCTGTTCTGTTTCACTTCCAGGTAATGAGCTGGGGCCTTTTTTCGCCTGTGGCGATGAGCAACTCCCCTCCCCTGTAGGGTGTATGTGCAGATTGACCTTTGCCTTTAATCTTGTTCGAGAGGGTCCATTAATCTCTTCTCCAAGTGTTTTTTCGTTTCTGGTTGCCTTCTTCTCCCCTCCTATTGAAGGAGAGTCTTTTTGAAACTTTTCCTTGCAGATTTTAACGACCCAGGTTAGTCCCCCATTCTCTTTCCCCTTTTTTGAGACCCCCCCACTTTTTTTTCGCAAAATAATTAGTTTCTTTTGCCCCCCCCCTTCCCATTTCTTTTTTTACCCCCCGTTACATTTTCCCTTAGCCAGACCTTCTTTCCTTGATAGGGGACGGAGGTGGATTCTCCTTTCTCCCCAGCCTTTTTGGCGTTGCGCGCTGCCGCCCTTCTCTTAACTCCTCTCTTTTTGAACGGTATGACCTCTCTTCGCTAAGATTTTTCCCACCCAATCATGTACCCCGAAGAAGTACGTTACTTTTCCGTGTTGTCACTTTTTGGTTTCCTTTCGAAACTTAGTACCCGTTCCCTTTCATCGTCTTCTGACCCGAGCCTCAAAGTCACACTCGACCCATCGCTTGGAACTTACAAGCCGTCAACCTTTTCTTTCCCTTGCTTTCCTTTTCTGGATACTCCCTAGACAAAACTTGGTGGTGGAAGAAGTCCCTCTTCCTCTTAGAAAGGCGGTGATTAAGCTAATCGTGCCTTCCGTCCTATGAAGAAACCCAGAGGATCTTGTTTGCTCTCTGGTGTGTCCCCTTTCTTCACTACTTTGTGAGATAAGACTTAGACTGAGGTTTCATTTCTTTAAGTGGTTCTGTGCCTATATCCCTCGACTGTTTGACAATAGTATTGTTCCGGTCGACCAGCACTCTGATGATCATCTGATGTGTAGTCGTGTAAGCGTTGGAGAGAGTAAAAACCTAGCTTTCTTTTCGCCTTTTTTTTTGGGACATCTTCATCGATACCCAGAGGGCTTTTTTTCCGTCAACTCGTGTAGCGCTTTCTTCCCTCTTTCCCTTCACTCATTTTCTTTGACTCACTTCCCACGCTGGTTGAGCCTCAGTTACGTCAGAGTTATCGATCATTCTTTCTTTTTTGATTTGCTGACGAGTGCGTTATTCGATTAAGTACCACCGAGGGATATTTCTTCATTCTTGTAAGAGGATCCTATGTGAGTTCTATCATTATTAGATTCCTTCCCACACCCATATTAGGAGCCGTTGTTTACCTCTTCTTGCCACCGCAGCTGGCTTAGGAGAGGATTCACTCCCCTCGAACACTTGTTCCCCTCTTTCCGGAACGGTCTATCCTCTGAAGAGAACTTATCCGCCGCTTGTCACCCCCCCCTTCTCCCAGCCTCAAAAACACCCAATGAACCCTTCTACCCGGCTTATCCCCCTGTTCTTCAAGTTTCCGCTCGAGCCGCATCTCCCGATCTGCGTTCCCTTTCCATTGCTGGAGACCCCCATGACTCTTTTTTGGTTTCATCTTCCGTGGCGCCTTCCCTCGATTTCCGGTCCCATGACCAACGCCTAAGCAATGAAGACCTCAGTCCCTCTCCGATGATGAAATTGTCCTCCTTCTCTCCTGTTTTCTTTTTTTGCGGTACATTCCCCCGGATACTGGGCTGTCATTTGCTCTCTTTCTGAGACTTCTGCCATGGCGGGCTCCTTCCCAGATTGGATTCCCTATGGGGAGCGTACGACGCTCCCTTTCTTTCCGCCGCCCGGGATTTTACTTTTTTAATGGGATTCTTGGTCGTTTGCCCGAGCCGCTGTTTGTTGTTTTTCCTCACTTCTCTTCGGTCATAGGCACGTTCGACTTCTCTCTCTGAGTTTCTGACCGGCCCTTCGTGCTTTTGTTTTAGCTTTTCTCAGCTTACGTCGAGGCGCAGTTCTTGTTTTTTCCCCCTCTTGACGGAACCTTGCTCTTCTCCTTTCCTCTAACGAGAGTTCTAGTTAGCTTCGAGGACCCTCTAACTGGAGAAAGGAGCCTATGTTCTTTTTCGCCCAATGGTGGCGACCTCGATCCTTTTTCTCCCTGTCGCCGGTCGGATGCAATCCGGTTGTAATCTTCTTTTTTTTATTTTTAACTTTTTGCCCAAGATGATATTAAGCCGTTGTAGAGAATTAGTCCGGTTTTTTAATGAGGCATCGCCATTCCTCTCTGTCCTGTCTTGTTCTTGAGCGTGGCGGAATTGAGTTCTTCGCTCTAAATTTAGTAGTACCGGGTTCCCATCCTCCCCTTCCTCGTGCGGGCTCCAGCGTTAACAGGAATCGAACGTTCATCTTTTCATGA
>Ga0179591_1375990_pt1 | contig 10757 bp, 17 predicted proteins | sample CZOMad2_1_08_16f_FD_182891 | JGI IMG/M metagenome (GOLD analysis project Ga0179591, IMG submission 182891) | Vadose zone soil fungal communities from Angelo Coast Range Reserve, California, USA - CZOMad2_1_08_16fungal (PacBio error correction) | ecosystem: Environmental > Terrestrial > Soil >... | reverse complement strand
CGTGAATGGATGAAACCCGCTCTCACCCCCCCCCCCCCTCTTTCTGCCTGTCTATCCATGACATCGCGAACCACCGCTCCAGACACGCTGGCTGAAGAACATTAGCCTCGCTCTTCCCCTCCCCCCTCCCCTTCCCCCTTATGCTGATAGCGAGCGTTGAATACGGCGAGCGTTGAAAGCAAATCCTTCCTCTTTTCCCGTCGTACCTCAGGATAAAATCCGCGGCGAAGAGCGTGGTTTCTCTTCCTTTCTTCCTTTCCTTTCTTCCTCCGATGACTATCTGTCAGGGAAGTCATTGAAAAGCCACCGATAAGGATGGCAGAGTAAGCGGTAGCTAATTGCTCTAGGGATTTCGGCTCTTTCCCTTTCTCTTCTTTATTCCTCTTCCCCTTTCCGTTTCTCGATCCACTCTCTACGCAGCAAGTCATTGATATTGCAGAGATAATTGTAGTATCATTAAGGTGAGAAGACCTCTCTTCTTCCCTTTTCTTCTCCCCTTTCTTTCTCATAGTCTTCACTTTCTAGTACGGTTTGTCGAAATGATGATGCGTTAAGAACTAATGAAGATTAAAGGTTTGAGAGATATGTCATCTTCCCTCCTTCCTTCCTCTTCTATTTTCACGTCCCCCCCTAAGAGTGAGGATGCAGGTTCGAAGTAATAGGCTACACGAAGGAAATTGAATGAGCCCCCCCTCTCCTCTTTTTTACCCACTGTCTTAGTAAGGATAATTTTCGCCTTATCCGAGTGCGCCCGTTTAGCAGAGCGCCCCCCTTTCATCGGTGTCCTCCTTTTCATCAGAAAAACGTGACGGCGGAGACGAAGAGCCCTCCCCTCTCTTCCCCTTACCCCCCCCCCCCCTCCTCTCGTCTGATGTTAAGGCGATTAAGACGTTTAAATCGTGTCGACTACAAAAAGAGCAAGACCCCTTCTTCCCCTCCTTCTTCTGTCCCCGTCTCCCGTCCCTCCCCTGCTGTGGCCAGCTGACTCAGCCTCCCTCTAAACGCAAAAACGTCCCTTCTTCCTTCCCTCCTCTCCTTCACCCCCCACCCGGGCGCCCTAGGCTTAAAATGAGAGGCTTCTCCCCCCACCCCCTTCTTTTTTTATCCCCATTCTCCCCTTCCATAGATCTAATGAAGGGCCGAATGGCTTTTCCCGGATACCTGGGGGGAACGGTTTAGGTTAGACTCCCTCTTTTCCCCTTCCTTTCCCCTTCTGAAAACGATCCTTTCCATATTCTTCTTAGAAAGCTGCGTAGGGCTCTGGCTGTAGCCCTTCTTTCCCTCTTTCTCCCTTCTCCTCTCTTCTTTGTCGCCCCGATCTTTCTGGCTCTTCGTCTCCGCGTCACGTTTTCTGATTGAAAGCGCCACAGTATACGGTAAGGATCCTTTTTTTTCCTCTTTTTTCTCCTTTCCCCTCTTCTTCTACGCCCGTGTGCGAGCCCGATTAAACAAGAAAAAAAGCCCTTCTCTCCCCTTTTTTGTAGCCTATATACTGCGAAACCACCCTGAAACCAAGCCTCTTCTTTTCCTTCTCCCCTCCCCGGGTGGGGGGAAATGCACGAGAGGGCAGATGACAAAGGCGCTCAAAAACCCCCCCACTGGCATTCCTCATGCGGACAAAACCGTACTAGAAAAGTGCCGCTTGAGAATCGGGACGCGTTTATCCCTTGTAATTGCTCTCTCAGTTGGAATTCCGCGAAGTGCTGACGCTAACCGACGGGAATTGTAGCGCAAATACTCCCCCCTCTCCCTCCCCTGACTGTACGATACCTCTGCGACCTCAGGTCGCTAATCAGAGAGAACATCATGCGTCTTTCCTCCCCCTTTCTCTTTCTCGGCATCCTTATCGGTTGGCTTTTTCAATGACCCTTAACGACAGATCGTCAATCAGGAAGGACCCTCCCCTCCTCCCCCTTCCTCCTTTCCCTCCCCAGCTAGTAGAAGAGAGATGTATCGCAGGATGTAAGAAGTTTACCCTCTTCCCCCCTTCCCTTCTCGTATTCACCGCTTCGATCAGGCATTACGTGGGTAAGTGCGGTTGAGTAAGGCTTTATGTAAGAAGCCCCTCTTTCTCTCTCCCCCCTCCTTCTCTTCCTCCTATTGCTATTGTCGAATGTTTTTGGGGCGAGGGGATTTTTTTTCTTTTCCCTCCCCTCCACGATTTTCTCCCTCCAGTAAGTAAAACAAACTTGCATTTGATGACAGCTTGCCGATCTGGGAAAAGAAAAGGGTCATCCTTCTTTCTTCCCTTCCCTTCCTGTCTCCGACAAAACTTCGCGTCGGGCCCGTATAATAAAATGGGAAAGAACGGAGTGGAGAGAGTGGAGAGCTGTGAGAGGAAATTTGCCTTCTTTCTTTTCCCTCCTTCGCGATGCAAGAAAAAGAAGACCCTCCCCTTCCCCCTACTTTTTCTTTCGCCGTCCCTCCGCCCGGTGTCCATCATACAATTCTATTGGCGTCAAAAAACGCTGGTTCCCCCCTCTCCCCTTCCCTTCTCCTCTTCACAAAAGACGCTTTTGCTTTCCTTCTTCCCCCTTTCCAATCTTATATGCCAGGACACAGCATCATCTAATTGGACTATCTTTGCATCCCGCAAGCTTTTGGCGCGGGCTCTCCTATCTTTTTTCTTTCTTCCCTTTCCCCGTCTTTCTGCATTGAGTTCGGGTAGACGAAGCCTGGAAAACTTAGCTCCTTGAACTTTATGAGGTGACGATGGCCCCCTCTGCTCGGGTGCCAAACGATAATGAGGCCATCGACGATACTCGAGCTGTATGCGAACGGAGCCACCTTTTTTTGATACCGAATGCTGCTAAAGATAGAGGCAGTGATAAGGGTGTTTAGCAGGAATTGAGGTGATGCCATGCTTTTTCTTCTCCTTCTCCTCTTTCTTTCCCATCTTTTGCCTTAATAAGAACATGGCCGAGAAGGGGCTGGGGGCGAGCTACAAATAATCACGATGATACGAGAAAGGGGAGCAGTCCTCCCCTTCCTTTTCTTTTTTTGTTCCGTGTGAAATAGAGAATGAGGAAAAAATGAAGAAGGAAAGAGAATTTCTCATCTCTCCTCCTTTCTTTTTCCCTCTTTCCCGTGGCGCGTCAGAGACAAAGGAAGAGAAAGCTGCAATAGCGTTGAGGAGAGAGAAGCCCTCCTTCCCCCTTCCCTCGCAAGACTACAGAAGAAGGTCCTCCGGACCAAGCGGAACGTTGTAATGAACTTTTCTCTTTTCTCCTCCCCCTTTTTTCCTTCCCCTTTGTACCTCTGGTCGTGACCAAACTCACATAAACGTCATCCGGGGAGGACTGACTATGAGATTTCATCGAAATAGTGAAGCGCTAATGGCTTCTTTCTTTTTTTTTTCTTTTTTTTTCTTTTTCTTCCGACCCGCCTGTCCCGGTCAAAGCAATTGAGCGCGGCACGAAGGGGATGAAAATCGGCATAGGAAAGTAATCCCTTCTTCTTTTCCCCCCCTCTCTCTCCCTTTTTTCAACTCTTCTGCACTTCTTTGAGGCAAAGCAAGAGCAGGTCCGGAGGCATGGAAAAAGTTCAAGCTTGGGAAGGAGAACTTCTTTTCCTTCTTTTTCCTCTTTTTCACTCGATGTCAGCTTGATCAGGGGCAGTGGAGATGAAGAGGGGCACGGGAAGAGAGTCCCTTTTTTCTCCTCCACTTTTCCTCTCTTTCTTCTTCCTTTTTTCCGCAAGTCGAGATGTTCACGCATCGAGGGAAGTAAAAGACCTGTTGTTGAAAAGAGTCTCTTCCCTCTCCCTCTCCTTTCTCTCCCTCCCATCCTTCTCGGCCCAATGTCTTGATGCTATGCAAAAGTATTTGCAAAGCGTGAACTTTAGTCTGACCATAAATCCCCCCCCCTTCCTCTTCCTCTTCCCTCATCATCTATTTTTTTTTCTTCTCTCCGTTCCAATATAACGGCCTGTCCCAGAAATATTCACGGATGCCGGTAGCAGGACTCAGAGTAATAGTCGATGGCACTAATTATTCTCTCCCCTCCTTTCCCTTCTCCAGTTTCCGCTTCGTATACACAACTCGCCCACATGAAATAAAGCGTCCCGGTATCCGTCGATTACACTGAGAACGTCCTTTCCCTTTCTCCCCTCTTTCCCCTTCGCTGATCTGTGTTGGCATATTCTTAGTTTCAGTGAAAATAGCGATAGAGAAATAGAGTAGTCTTCCCTTTTCTTCTTTCGTCCCTGCGAGGTATTCGATAAGATGCAGTTGGTTACAGTGTTTTATCTTTCTTTTCTTCCCCTCTCTCGCACGGCTTTCCTGTACGGTGAAAATAGCGTGGAATTGCGTAGTTGGTAGGAATCCCTTCCCCTTCCCCCTTCCCCCCCTCACCGACGTGATTTGACCATTGGGATTATAAGGAAAGAAGCGAAGGTTGGTAGGATAGCCTTCTCTTTCCCTTCCCATCTCCCCCCCCCTTTCCAAGACCCTGTGCCTTTCCCCAGATCGGAAGGGCGTTCATCAAAGCAAGGTGTGGTACTTGATTGATCTCCCTCCCTCCCTCCTTTTCCTCTTCTCCCAATCCCGCCCCAAAAACATCGCAGATAGCAATAGTGTAGGAGACAGACAGCTTCTTTCCTCTCTTTCTTCCTGCCCCTTCCAGAGCCGACCAAGAACCAAAAGGAAAACGTCTTGCTATAGCTCCTTCTTCTCCCCCTTCTTCAACGTGCTGGAGTAAAAAGTAGTAAATAAGAGATACTCCCCTCTTCTTTTCCTTTCCCTCTTTCCTCTTTGTCCCTTCAGTGTCATGGAAAAAGCCACCGATAAGGATGCCGCGTAAGCGGGTTGCTCTTGCTCTAGGATTCCGGTGAGGTGATAATTCTAAACGATCCCTTTCTCTTTACGTTCCGTTCGAATCACACTCTCTCCGCCAGCAAGTCATTGATATTGCAGAGATAATTGTGTATAATTAATTTGCGCGAAACTTCCCTCCTTCCTTTCTCCTCTTCCTCTTCTCCTAGGGAAATTTTCTCGTACGGTTTGCGCAATGATGATGACGTGTCCGAAATAATGGAAGATTCCTTTCTCCCTTCCTTCCCCCTCCCCCCCTTTTTTTTTTCCGTTCCTTGTTCTCCCCCTCTTTCAGTCGCGTCAAGTCCCTAACGAGTGGGATGCAGGTTCGCAGGAGATAGGGCATACACCGTCCTTTTCTTTCTCTTTTTCTTTCTTCTCACTCGGTGCTGGACAACTGTCTTAGTAAGGATCATTTCGCCTTATCCAGAGTGCGCCCCGTTTAGCCAGACGTTCTTTCTTTCCCCCTCTACCCTTTCTCCGTTTTTCGCTTTCATCAGAAAAGTGACGGAGGAGAAGAATCTCCCTTCCCTTTCCCTTCCCCCCTCCTTTTGCTGTTCCTTCGCTTAAGCTGTTCAATAGTAGTCGCCTACAAAACGAGCCGCGCCCCTCCCCCTTTTTCCCTTCTTCTCTTCTCATCCTCCACTCTCAACGCAAAAACGTCTCACATAAACCGTTCCCCACGGTAAAGAGAGTGAACAAAGTCTTTTCCCCCCCTCCCCCCCCCCCTCCCCCTCCCTCCTTTGTTTGTTGATAGAGATGAGAAAGTCGCAAATTACCTAAGCCTCTAATTGAAGCGGAAGGGGAGCAGGCCTTTCTCGGGATAAAGGGGGGGAACGTTTTTCCCCCCCTCTCTTTTCCTCCCCCTCACTGATCGTGCCCTGCATGATTTACGATCCTTTAAATCTTATTCTGAGAAAGAGGGAGTAGGCTATGTTTCTCTTTCTCCCCTCCTTTCTTATTTGTCTTTCTTTCGCCGACTTTTCTGGATATTCCGTCTCAGAAGTAAAGTTTTCTGATGAAAGAGAAACCGTCTCCTCCCTTCCCCCTTTTCTTCTTTCGACCCGGGCGCACTAGGATAAGGCGAATGATAATTAATAAGAAAGTGGTCGAGACTTTTCCCTCCCCCCCTCCCCGCCAACCGTCCTCATCGCGTATATCGCTCATTCAAGGTAATGCGGTGGAGCCTCTCCTTTTCCTCTCTTTCCCTTCCGTCGCTTACCACGTTTTATGGTTGCCTGGCCCGAGTTACTCGACGACCAGAACGATTCCCTCTTCTCCCCGTAGACGCGCTCAAAACCTTGAAATCTGCATGGGTCGGAAACGAATCATCCCTTTTTTTCCTTTCTCTCTTCTGCCTTCTTCTCCTGCTGACGCTAACGCGGGGAAAGGTCAGCGAAAATTAATGATACTACAAATCTTTCCCCCCTTTCCTCCTCCGTCCGCTCTCAGCGCGAACATCAGGGAGAGGCAAGACCGCGGCAAGAAGGATCCGCTTAGACTTCCTCTTTTTCTCTTTATTTTTCTTTTTTTTTCCCCCTGACCTGACGACAGATCGTCAATCGAGGAAGAAAGGCGACCAGAAAAGGTAGTAATCAGACCGCCTCTTACGCCCCGCTCTCGCGCGCGATTTTATCGCTGAGTAAGACGTTAATCCATCGGTATCGACCCCTCCTTCTTCTTCCCCTCCTCTCTCAGCACGGGTCCGTTGAGTCTTGGTCAGGTCTTTAATGCGCCCTTTTTTCTCCTCTTTTCTGGCCTCTACGATGATGGTAGCTGTCGAATGTTTTGGGGCGATGGGAGGAAAATCAAATTGTCTTCCCCCCCCCCCCCCTTCCTTTCTTTCTTTCTCCCCTCCCTCCCCCCCGCATTTGATGAACCGCCTACGAGATGGGGAAAGGCCAGGGTACACCCCATTCCTTTTCCTCCTCCCCCTCCTCGTCGTTCCTATCCTCCATGGTCAAATCACTTCGTTGCGCGATTTGATGGGACGAGTTCCCCTCTCCCCTCTTTCGCGCTCCCCTTCTCTAGCGATTCCTACCAACGACGCCAATTACATTCGCTTTCCCTTCCCCCCCCATCAGTTCCTCATACAATTTCTATGGGTCAAAAACGTGGGTCTAAAAAAGGAAAAACCCCTCCCTCCCTCTCTCTTCTTTTCCTTTCACTTGGATCAAAACAAGAAGCGCTATGTTCTCAGCATAGAGATGTTACATGAAAGAAGGATATGCAGACCTCCTCTTCTTCCTTCTTTGTCTCTTTCTCCTGTGGAATCGACGGTACCGGGACGCTGTTATCGCATTGCGAGTGTGGGTAGACGGAAGCTGGCTTTTCTTTTCCCCCTCCCCCCCCCTCGCGCCTTCCTCTCGGGGCGCGAAAAGGAATAGGTGCAAACGAATAATGAGTGCCATCCCCCCCTTCTCTTTCTCCTCCTTTCTCCCATCCTTCTGCTCCCGCTATCGGCAGTGATAAGGTTTGTTAGCCCGTAACTGAGGTGATGAAATGAAAACAGAGGAATCCTCTCTTCTTCCCCCTCCCCTCTTCTCTTCTTTTGTTGTCTCTCTCCCATCCCAATAATCACGCTTCCAGAGCAAGGGGGGAGCAGGCCAAGACTCAGGATCACTTCTCCTCTTTTCCCCCTTCCTCCCTTCCATTCATCGCCCCGATTTCGCCTTCACTGATAGCGGATGAGTTCGAACAATGACAAGTCAGCTTTCCTTCCTTCCCTTTCTTCCCCCCTTCCGCCCCCCAGATGCGATTGACCATCTTTTGGAAAATGCTAACGGATCCTCTCCGGTCTTTCCTTTCTTTTTTTCCTCCCCCCATTTCTGTCCCGGACTTTTGACCCGTGAAGCTTTGCGCGCATAACAAGATGCCGTGCTCGGAAACCTTGGTACTCGTGGTTCGTGACCCTCCTTTTTCCCTCCTTTCGTTTCCCTTATTTTTCTTTCCCGCCGCCTACGCCGACGGGGCAGGAATATCATATCTTTAATCCTCTAAGTTGTTGTTGTTTTGAGCCTTTTCCTTTTCTCCCCTTCTCTTCCTCCTCCCCCCGATGGAGTTATGTGAGTTGGTCACGACAAAACGAGTACCAAAGGTGGACGAGAACGCATAGTGAGAGGAGACAAAGCCTTCCCGTTTCCCCCCCCCCCTTCTTCTTTTCCTTGCTAGGAAGCCGTTATCATTTTCAAGATGGTATCGCATCGGGGGCGGCCTTGGCGGGCGAGAGACTCACGCGATGTCCCTTTCCCTCTTTTTTCCTTTCCTTCCTTGTCCTTTTCAGGAAACTCAATTAGGCTGCAAGTGAAGTCGAAATAGGCGATGCTCTTGCAGGCTCCCCTTTTTTTCTTCCCTTTCTCCCTTGCACGGACATTGATCCGAGTCTGGTGATAACATTGATAGGAGCAAGCGTGATTATGGGGAGCGCTTCTTCCTCTTCCTCCTCTTCTCTCCCCCCCCCTTCCCCTCTTTCCGGCTGTTGCGAAGGGTTCCTATGGTTTCATGCATCACCTCAGTTACGAGGCTAAAACAACATTATCACTCCTGCACCCCCTTCCCATTCTCCTTCTTATTCATCGTCGATGGCATCATAAAATATAGTTTGCAAAAGATAATAGTTCGAGACAACTAGAGGCATCTTCCCCCCCACTTCCCCCCTCTTTCGTCTCCCCACAACTCCAATGCAATAACAAGAGTTAACGGTATCCGTCGATATTAAACTGAGCCCCTCCCCATCCTTCTTTACTCAAGATGTCCAATTAGATGATTATGTGTCTGTCCATATCATTAGTTTCCTCACCCTCTTCACCCTTCCCATCCAAAAGGTCTGTTGTGAAAGTTCGTCCTTTTTCCCCTCTCCCTTGTTGATGGACACCGTTCTGTTGACTTCGACTGATCGAACGTCCCTTTCTTTCCTCCGCTCGCGCTTGCTCGCGACAGAGTTGCTCTACCGCAAAGTGACGCGGAAGACAACTTCTCTTTTTTTTTTTTTTTTCTTTTTTATTCCGCAGCTATCCTTTGATAGTTTTGCCAAAAAGAAGGTTTCGGCTTCTCCCCCCCCTCCCTTGTTTTCCTTGATTGATCAAAATAGGGAATGGAGTGAAACCCGCCCCCCCCTCCCCCTCCCCCCCCCCCCCCCCCCCCCACCCTGACCGATGATCGTTAGAGAAAGACATTAGCGAACCAAGATAAAGACACGACTGTTTTCCCCCTCTCCCCCCCTTCCCCCCTTATTTTATTATCGAGCTTGAATACGGGAGCGTCTGAAGGCAAATAAGGCAAAGACCTAGCTTTCCTCCTCTTCTTGTCTTTCTGGCCTTTTTCCTTGCTCGGCGGAGTACACTTTCATTTTTCTGGTAGGCTACTGTTCTTCCTCGATGACGATCTGTCGGTAAGGTAATGAAAAAAGTTCTTTTCTCCCCTCTCCTTTCCTCCTCTTTCTTTTGTCTCCCCATTATGTTTCGCGTGATGAGCGGACGAGTCGCGAGAGGGATCGTACCGTCAGTTAGAATACCACTCTCCTTCTTCTTTCTTTCCTCCTTCTTCTCTTTTCCCACTGAGAGCGCCAATATTACCGCCTATCTAGCGACTAACGCGGCAGATTCTAGAGCGGCATTTCCTCTCCCTTTTCTCTTCTCCCCTCCCTTCCTCCTCTTTCCCCTTCTCTCCTTCCCCGTCTGAGTAACTAGGGCCAGGCACCATAAACTTTGTAAGCGCAGCAATTTCAAGAATAAGTAGATGTCATCCCCTTCCTCCTCTTTCTATATACTCGATGAGGAAAGGTTGGATGGAGTTGTTTGTTAATAGGGCTAGCTCCTCCCCTCTCTCTTTTGCTCCCGCGGAGGTTTCGCGGGAAATCTCCTTACGGATAAGGTGGCGTCCCCTCCTTCTTTCTCCCCCACTGCCGCTAAAGATCGAAGGTCCTAACAAAACGAAGATGATCTGAGGTTAAGTCGATTCATTCTTCTTTTTTTTCTCCTCCCTAAGTGGAAAGGATCGTAAATCCGGACAATTGGCACGATACCGTTCCTTCTTTTTTCTCCCCGTCTACCTAAACCGTTCCCCCACGGTACCGCGAGGCCAAAGTCTTGATCCGACGGTAATCTTCCTTTCCATTTCTCTCCTTCTACCTTTCTCATTACATAAGACTCTAATTGAAGCCGAAGGGGAGAGAAGTGACAAGCCAGGAGGGAAGTGGCTCTTTTTTCTTTTCGCCGCTGGCCACTTCGCTTGTAGAACGGTAGTGAAAATGCCTGATTACGATCCTAAACTCTTTTCTTTCCCCCCTTCTCTTTCCCCCCTCTTTACTCGACTTTCATCCTGATGCAGCTTCGTTGTGGGTATGACAATTGAGATATTAGATGAGTGTTGTCGCTCTCTCCCCTCTCACCGTCTCCGTTAATGAGATGTCCCGCGAAACCTCAGATTTCGCAAAGGGAGAGGATGGAGACAGGGCTACCACCTTTTTCCCCCTCCATCCCCCACTTTCATCGGCGTATATAGATAATAAGGCACGTGAGTTGGATCTCTCCCTTCCTCCTCCCCTCCCTTTCCTTTTCTTTTGTCCATGCGGCGCTTTTAATAAAAAGTTTTATGGTGCCTGGAACGAGTACTCTCCTCTCTGCGAGGTCGGAAAAGATAATCATTGCGACCAAACGTATAGAAAAAGTTGCCCCCCCTCTCCTTTCCCTTCTCCCTTCTTTTCCTCTTCTCTAATTCTTCCTGCTCCCCGACGGAATGTCGAGCAAAATAATGATAATACAATATCTATGAAATATCAATGACTTTTTTCCCCTTCCCCTCTCCTCTCTCCTCCTCAGTCCCGCTCATTCAGCGCGAACATCATGGCGAGGCAAAAGACGGCGGCAGCCTTCTTCTCCCCTCCTTTCTTCTTCTCCCCTTTTGCTTTTCAATGCCTTACCGAAAGATCTCAATAGAGGAAGAAAGG
>Ga0179591_1363821_pt1 | contig 10757 bp, 11 predicted proteins | sample CZOMad2_1_08_16f_FD_182891 | JGI IMG/M metagenome (GOLD analysis project Ga0179591, IMG submission 182891) | Vadose zone soil fungal communities from Angelo Coast Range Reserve, California, USA - CZOMad2_1_08_16fungal (PacBio error correction) | ecosystem: Environmental > Terrestrial > Soil >... | reverse complement strand
TGTCGACCCTGGTCGAGGCCTTTTTGCGGCCCCTCGATGCGCGGCCTTGATGGCCCCTCAACTCCGTCTCTTTTTTTTGTTCACCGCTTTTTTCGGCCGTCTCCTTTCCCGCTGTCGTTTCCGCCGCCACGAGATTTCTTACGTCTTTGTTCGTTCGCTCACGCGGGCGTTCTGGTGATCCAGTCCCCTCCCTCTTCAGGCTTGCGGAAAGGTTTTTCATTGGGCGCGCTTTGGTTTAGTTCTTGCGCGCGGAAGTTACCTTCTTTGACCTTTTTTTCCTCTGGGCCCCGTGATCCCGGCACTAATGGGCTCGCAGGGGCTGATTTTCCGTTTTTTCTTTTTCCCCCCAAGGTACCCTTAGTGTTTCGCATGGCTCTTGTTTTTTCACGGAACTTTTTGATTTTTTTTTGGTTCGTGCGCTGGTGGTTCTTGCTCGCTTCACTAATGCAAACCCTTTCCACCGTTCTTCACGTGCCTCCTTCCGGCTGCCCCTCTTTTGCGTTTTATTCGCCGTTACTTAATGTTTCCCCCCCCCCTTTACTCCTGCATTAAAACCGGCGTTTATTCCCCTCCCCCCTTTGGTATAGCAGATTTTTCACTTTACGCTTTGACTTCTACAACTTTTTTTTGAAATTTAGTTTCTGGGGCCGCCCTGGTTTTCCTCCGTTCTTTTTTCTCGTCTGCAACAAAATCCGGTCTTTTTCGGTTAGATGACTTTTTTCTTCTTCCTCCCCGTGCCGACCAACTCCGTTGTCTTCGGAGGGTCAAACTCCCAGTTCCTTGTCAAGTGCGTGGCCCAACCAACCCCCCCCCCCCCTTCCGGAAGATGGGTCCGCCAGGTCGTTTTTTTAGAATGTCTTCTTTTTCTGTCCTGGGGGTAGGCAGGAATTTTTTTTTTGGGCATCCACCTCACTTGGCGAGCTCATGGCGGACTTCGTTCTCAACGTTTTCCCCTTTCCCTCTTTTTCTGGCTGCGGCTTTCCCTCGTAGCGGCTCCGCAATGTTGACCTGGTTAAGAACCCCAGTTTGTCCCAAAACCCGTCCCACCTCTCTGTACGTAAAGAAGAAACTGGGGCCTGGCCCAAGGCAAACCCCTTTCCTGGGACGCTGGCCCAAAATGAACCCCCTTTTCCTGAGATTGAGCTAACAGTTTTAAAATGGTAAAATCCCAAATTTTTCCTTTGTTGTCCCTTCCTGCGGCCCCCGAAAGGTATTTGACACATCACTCACGGCTTTTCTCAAAGGTTCCCTTACGCCCTCCCCCGTGTACCCCGCGTGTTCTAAAATTCGCCAGGCTAAATTCATCAATTTACGTCGCCCTGTTTGCCAAACTCCCATATTATTTACTGGGAGATTTCCCCCCCCTTTCCTCGTGACGCACTTTCACTCGTTCTTTGGCAGGCGATGTTTCCTGGAGTACTTGGCTCACTCCATGGTGGCCGCGCTTCGGGTATCAGTTCGTGCCCCCTCTCACTCTCCCCCTTTTTTTCTTTTTTCCCCCCTCCGGTAACAGTGAGCTTATGGGCGGGCTTCCTCGAACCCACGGGGCTGCTTTTTCTCGGTTTTCCCCTTAAGCGTCCCTTTTGGCCCCCCTTTTTTGGTGGGCAAACCTCCTGTGCCCCTTTGTCGGACTACGGTTTTTTTTTGATTTCGCGGTTTTGTTGATGTTTCCTTTTTTTAAGATCGACATTTCGAACATTATCATCCTGCCACGGAGCTTGATCCCTCCCATGGCCTAACCTTTCTGATTTTTGTTCCTTCCCCAAAAAGGCCTTTCTGTCCACCCCTTTCTTTTTTTGCTTTTAGGAATGGTCTACAGAGCTGAATCCCTGTTTTCATGGGCCTGGAAGACTTTGAGATTTAGTTTGTGAGTTTATGGGCTTGCACATTTGTGCAATATTGGGAGTCCGTTGGATGATTCAGTTTCTCTTTTTTTCGGTCCTGATCCACCCACTAAGGTCACGGACCTCTATCCGTGGGTTTTCTAAACTGTTGTTCCCTTGCTCCTCCCGGCCCCCTTGTCCGCCGCTCCCGAGATCCTGGTCAGCCCTGGCCGTGTACCTCGTTCATCCCCCCCCCCCCCCAAGTCCTGGGCCCAGGCTGTTCGTGTTTTTTTTTTTTTGTCTTGTTGTGTTGCCGTCTTGGCCGTGCAAGTTTTTTTTCACAATACTTCCCTTCCTTCCCGTCCCCTTTCGGCAGAAACCAGTGCGCGACAAAAGGACGTTTTGTCTTACCGGGTAAACCTTATTTTATAGTGACCCCCCTTTGGGCATCTGATCGGTGATTCCCTACAAACCCGCCCCTGTCCTCTCACCCCCCTTTCAACCTAACGGAGGGTGGCTTAGTGCGTCGCTTTTTCCCTTTTGCGTGTTGTGGTGATCGTCTCCTGCGAGGAACCCCCACAGAAAACTTCCCCTTTTTTTTTCCTTTCTTGCCGTGATACGCCCTGATGGAACACTTTAAGCTTCCCCCCTTCCCAGGCTACGTCCCTCATTTCCCAATGCAGTTTCTTCCTTCCAAGGATTGATGGATTTTCCCGATCAAAGCAAGATTCCCCCTTGGACCCCCCCCTTTCCCCGGAAGTGTTCGCAATTGTTGACCCGAGCAGTTCCCCCCGGCCTGCCGACGTCTTCCGTCCGTACCCTGTGGTTCTTGTCTTCTTTTTTTCAACAGTGTTGTCGTGGATTCATTCAGAATTTTTTTGTTTCAAGACTTCGGCGCCTTATGCCGTTTTTTCGGTCTGGAGCAGTCTGAACCCGTTTTTCGTTTTTTCCTGAACGGCCTCGGCCCCACGAGATGATGAGGGTCAACCTTTCCCCCCCCCGCGTAGAGCCGCCCCGCTACCCCCACTTTTGCCCTGCTGAAACGCCACGGTTAATTTTTTGTCTTTGAGTTTTTCCCCTTTTTCACGCATACGCATGAAGTGACAATTCTTTTCATTTAGGACCCTCCCCCCCACTGGCGAAGACGGATCCTGATACTCCCCTTTTTGATTTTTTTAGTCCCAATGCTCCCTTGGAAGGGAAGTGGCTCTTTTCTTTCTCCCCCGTGGTCGAATGGGTTAAAGAAGCTCGAGCCTAAACTGAAACCTCTCTTTTTTTCCCGGCCCGTGCAGTAGCTATCCATTCATTCCCAAGGAGTGAGTTGGCCAGTATTTATGTTCCATTGACGCCTTTTTCCGGGAGGATGGGCCCGACCCCGTTTTTTGAAACCCTTGCTTTTTTTTTTAGGACCCCGAAGTCCCGCCATGGACCCTTATGGATTCCACCCCGTTTTCTTTTCGAGTGAAAGTCTTGCTTTTTTGTCCCCCGCGGTTTTTCTTTTGGTTTGGTTTTCTGGAAGATTAGTTCTGTTTCCCCCTTTCTTGGTCTGTTGCTTACGCCGCTCCTCGCAACGTTTTTTCCCGGTCGGAATGCGTTGGCCAGTTTTTTACCGTCCGGGACCCCCCCCGAATGACACTTTCAGTTGCTTCGTTTTTTTTTTTTGACTTTATTATTGCTCGTCTTCACCTTCGCGGGCTCCTCCCGTAGTTAAACCCATAGTTGTGTCGTCCACCTTTTTTTCCGAAGCCCTTTTTTTTGGCCGCTTTGATTTTCCTCTTTTTCCGTGTTGTTGTTTTGAGAGCCAAGCTCCCTTTCCCCCTCCCCCCACATGCAAAGGGGCCCACTTTTTGTTTGACCATTACGGACCCCCAAATGGGTTTCTTTTTGGATTTTTTTTTAGGTTCCTTTCTTGAGTACGTCCGGACCTTTCCCCCGTAGGTCATAATTTCTTGGGTTTCCCCTGTTGCCATTCTTTCCTCTTTTGAACCTCTTACTCCCCTTTTGTCAATTTCGTCTGCGTAGGAAGGGCAGCCCTCGCCCAATGATTTTTTTAACAATCGACCCCCCCCCCCACCCGTCCGGCGCCGTGGTTCAAAAACAAATCCAAATCCTTTTCCCCCACTTTCTGGATTGGACCATTCTGCGCCTTTTTGATCCAGGGCCCCTTTTCTCTTTTTAGGGTTAGAACCTACGTAAGGCAGTGGCCCCGGTGTATGGACGGCCCAGTCGTTAATTTTTGCCCCCCCCCACCCTTTTTTCCCTCCCAGCTTTTCCGTGAGTATTCGTCTGATTGAATTCTTGCTTCCTTCTCCCATCGGCTCTGCCGTCAGAGGTTTTTTTGTTTTCTTTTGTCTCCCCCCCCCCCCCACCCGGTCGGACAGTAACTAGTTTACCTTTTTTCCACCCCTTTCATTTTTTCTTCTTCTTGAAATGATAAGTTGGGTTCTCGTCTCATCTTTGACCAGTCTTGCTCTTCTGCAGGTGAGCGTTTTCCCAGAAATTGGTGACCTGACCCCCCCCCCCCGTCCCCAGGAGTATGCATGGCTGTTCTCTTCCTTCGGTAAGTGTTGAGTTTCTTTTTGTTGCTTCTCTTTTTAGGCGGCGGGCGATGTTTCCCCTTTTTTTTATTAGCGGCAAGATCTTCGTCCGGCCCTCCCCAGTCGTTTCATTCTGACCGGTCTCCGCCGTCCCGTGCTGTTTTTTTTTAAGGGTGGAGCCAAACCCTTCTATGACTCTTATGAATTCCCACCTTGTCAGAGATCTTTGAGAGAAGGCCCCCTTTTTCCCGTCGGGAGAATGTCCGTTGGTCGCACCTTTCCCCCTTGCGCACTCTTCAGAAACGGGTTCATTCCCTGAGCTTTTTTTTCACGGTCATCACATCATCCTTCCTTTGGTGCTCCCCCCCCCCTACTACCCTGAGGTTTTTTGTGCAGTGTTGAATGAGGGACGTTGCCTGGTCCCCTTTTTCTGACAGGTTAGATTACCCTTCAGGGTAAAAATCCCCCCTTGATCCAGGGCTGGCTTTTTTCTCGCAGTAGTCTTTTCTTTCCAGCCGAATCCCTCTCCCAAATTCGGATCGGCTCAAACGCACCCGCGCCTTGGTTCTTTTTTGGATGGTGATCGTCCCGGTGGTTTCCCCCTTTGATTGCCTCCGTTTTTTTTCGCCATTCCCCGTGAAAACTTGGGAAAAAGCCCGCGTCGAGCCTGCCCCCTGGGTTCTTCTGAGGGCTCCTCCTCTTTTCTGTCTTCGTACACGGGCTGTTTCACGATTTTTTTTTTTGCCCCCCTACCCCTTTTTCCACTATTGGTTAATGCGGGTCGTAGGTGGACACGGGCCACGTCTTCCCAATGGTCTTCTCCTTGCTGGAAGCTGTTCGATGGGCTGAGGTTTCGCCCCGTGAAAAATTTCTTCCCACGACGATCTGCCCACCCTTCTGGGTGTGACCATCCTTCATTGATCGAAGGAGTTTTTTCATTCTTGTCCCCACCAGTTAGTGAACAGTGTTTTAGACTCCCCCTCCCTGTCCAGGTCGTCCGTCCCCTTTCCCTTGTGAAGGACCCCAGGGCCCGCCCCTATCCTCCTTCCCTCGAGTGCTTTCTCGAAACTGAATTTTTTTTTCCCAAACCCCCATAGTTTGCACCCCTCCAGGCCCCCTTGATGGCTGGCCCAAAGTTCCCGTTTTTTTTTTTTTAAACCCTCCGGACTCCGATTCCGGTGGCTTTTTATTATAATGGAGGTAGTTTGATGCTTCTTTTTCTCTATTTTTCGGGCTATCAACCATCAACTCTTCCCCTTACGGGGCCCCCCCCCGCTGGCTTTCGTTGACCAACCCTGTTTTTCCTTGTCCTAGACGTCCTGGGTTGCCTTTTTGCGTCCGATTGAGCCAGTTTTTGCACCGCGGATGTCAAGAAGATCACGGCCCTTTCTCTCGGCTGATGTCCTCATTTTCCGAAAACACGTTCCTCCCCCCCCTCCCGCACGCACCATGGCGGTTGTCGGACTCCTTGCTTTTTTTGACGGCGGACCTGCCCCCCTTACCCCCTTTTTCCCCTTTATGTTTTCCCCACCGTCGTGCCCTTTCTGATCGCGGTCCTCTTTCTTACAAGTCAGGGGTGCAGTTTAGCTCCGACTCTGAACCTTCTTTTTTGCATCTCCGAACAGTCTCCCTTTTTGGTTAAAGGGTAGCATCGTCCCGTTTGTAGTGCCTGTTTACCTCCCCTCTCTTGTTCAGCCCTGGCGAGGGATCCCAGCGTTGGTCCCACAGTTTTCAAAGGTGCCACAAGTTTTTTTTCGAAAACCTTTTCCCGGCAGCTCGGGTTTTTGGTTTTGTTTTGGGCCCCCTCCGTCCCAGATTTTTTTCTTTGGTCCCATGTTTTTGAATTTAGTTTTTTAGTTTTTCGTTTTCTTTTGGGGGTTTTCGCAGGTTGCCGTTTCCCCAGGTTTTTTTTTTTCATGGGCAGACGCCTCCATCGGCCTTCCCAGGCGCTTCATCCTTCCTCCCCCTAAACTTTCTGACAGCCTTTTCAATCTGCAAAATCGTAGGCCCTGGTTTGATGAACCCCCTGAACCCCCCCGCTCTGCAGGCGATCGACCTGACTCCCTTCTGTTTGTTGTTTCGCTTTTTCTGATCCGTTTCTGTCCGTGTCAGTTTTTCCGGAGCGGCAGTCCTTTTCCCGCGACGTCGTCTTTGTTTTTGGAAGCCCCCGTTTTGGACCCAAACGTTTCTCGATTTTTTCCCCCAGGGCCCCTCTTTGTTTCTTCGATTTCCCGACGAATCCATTTTTTTTTTTTTTCCCACTGGGCCCATTCCCGCTTTTTTGATCTGGCTCATTTTAAAATTTCCCCCTTTCTCTTTCTTTTTTGTCTCGTTGTTACCTTTTTTTTCTTCCGGTCGGGGGTCCAGCGGTTCTTTCTTGCGCGTGACCCCATCCGACCCCCGGCTACGAACGACCTTCCTTCTGACCCCTTTTCGTGTCTTAAGGCCCCCTGAACCTTTGACACTGACTTTTCAAGTCGAGGCAGCCCCCCCCACCTTTTCGACCAAAGCGCCTCCCCATCTTTTTTCATTTCACTTTCCTTCTGTTGGAAACGAAGCATCCCGGCGTTTTTTCTTTGACCCAGTCCACCCCCCCCTCTTTCCCTTCATTGGCCTTCGGAGCCTGCCTGCCGTTTTCTTCCCCCCTTTGTCCCCCGCCCCGGGCCTGCTCGATGACTTTCTGCCCGGCGCAGGTCCTTTGGTTAAAAACTTGCCCAAGTCCCTCTTCGGGGCGCGATTTTCCCTGCTTTTTTTTTTTATAGATCCCGAAGCGCCGGGATCGCCTTGCGGCCCTCACCCCGAGAACGACCTCGTGGGTCCTTCCCCTGAACGACCTCGTTAGTTTTTAGAAGCACGTTCAGACCCCCCTCCTTGCTCGCGTGCATCACGTTTCCTCGTTGGGGACGCCTTGCTCGTTGCTTGTTTCAGCATTCCATCTTTTTTCCTTATTCTTTAGCCTCCCAAGAAACGAGTCTCTGCCGCGGTCAACGCGGAGTTTTTTTTCATTTGTTTGGCCGGATTAGTCTTGGACCTCTCTTCTACGATTGATGTCGAGTTATTTTTTTCTTGCTTAGGCCAATCTGTTTTTTTTTCCTTCCGACGTCCCTGGTAAAAGCTTCTCTCAGGTGCGCCGCGGAGTTGGGTTCTCCATTCTTTTTTCTCTGCATGGGCCTGCGAGCGTCGTCATGCGTTGGCCCCGAACGTTTGTTCGAGTCCATGAGCGACGGCATTCCGTTTTAACTTTGAGTTTTGTGATCCCACTTCCCCAATTGCAAGGCTCGCCCGGGGCGCTTCCGGTTCCCGGCAAGATTGGCTTGGCGAATCCAGAGTGAAGGTTTTCATTTTTTTTTCCCCCCCAGGATCCAGATGGCAGGCGATTCTTTTCCCCTTTTGTCTTTGGTGATGATTTTCTCAACGTTCAACAGGTCCGTCCGGATTTTTTTAAAGCCGCTTAGACATTACCGTTACGTTCTCTCTTTTTTTTCCCGGTGAGGCCACCCTGCGAGCCTTTTCAACCCGTTGCCATGCGGTTTTCCACCCCCCAATTTTGCTCCCCCTTTTAGGGGAAATTTCGATGATCATCGCATAAAACTTTGATTGTTTTTTTTTCCCCCCGAAGGGTCCTTTTTCGCCTGGCTGACCAGTTTTTCCATCCGGTTTCCCTTCTTTCTACGTTTTTTTTTTGTTCTTCCTGCTTAATCGTTGACCATCCGCGCTGGAAAAATCTCTCGGCTTTTCCCTTTCGCCATTTCTGTGCTGACGGATCCCCATCCTTTGTGTTGTGCGAAACGTTTTTGCTTCGGCGTGATTTCTCCACTATTTTTTCGGGCCGCTGTCACACTCCGCTTTTTGCTTTCCTTGCGTTTTTCCGAGTTCCCAGGTGGCCATGGCTTTTCTTCTTTTTCTTGGCGCTTTTGTGATTGGTTTTTGGAAGTCCTCCGATTCGCCCTTTCGACCATACACACTCCACACCAAAAGACGTCGCAACCCCCCGAACAGAAAGCAAACTGGCTTGGGGCACACCCTCCAACCCACTCCGGGACCTTCAACCTTCCCCACTCCCGGAGCTTGAGCCCTTGTCCCAAGGGAAAAGGGTCTCCGTTCACCTGTTTTCCCCTTCCTCTTGGATTCCTGTTCTGACCATTCCCCCCTCATTTTTTTATTTCAGTTAAAAGGTTCACTATCCGCTCTTCGAAAACCTTGACTCTTGTGGTCAAGGTTCTTGTTTTTCCTTTCCTCTTTCAAATCGTCGGTCATCCTGTTCCCTTCCTGTCGCGTAATATTTTTTTCTTTTTTTTCCCGTCTTCAGTCAAACTACTTCTTTTTGAAAATTCCCATGTACGTGATGGCAGGTCGACTTTTGCAAAGAACTTAGCACACCTGGTGTTGCCAGCTGCTTAGTTTCCCAGGACCGTTATCGGCGACATTCTGGTTTTTTTCAATTTTTGAAGGCCTTTTGGGCCTCGACAAGGCTCAGGGGCCGCACATCAAGTTTTTTTGTCCCTCCCTTTTTTTTTTCCCACGCCTGGGAGCCAGTTTAGTAGGGACGATTTTGTTGATTCGCGCTTTTTTCCGGTGGTTTTTTTACTCCTTCAGTCTGAACACCTTTTTTGACCTTTTCTTTTTTCGAGTGAGCGCGGCCGAAATTGTGCCCTCTTCTTCCACCGTGACAAATCCCCTTTTTTTTTAACCAAGATCGGCTCGAGAAGTTTTGCTCGAGTCTTTCTGCCCGTTTTTTTGTTTTCCGGGAATGGACGACGTTATCGTTTCTTTTTGATGGTGCCTGACTGTTTTTTTTTCCTTAACCTTTTTTGTTGCGATTACCGCTTGCGTCCTTGCTTTTTTTTCCCCCCCCACCCATGATCTGTACCTCTGTCGTGAGGACACTCCATGTCACTCTTTTCTGTTTCCATCTGCGGGCTCTGATCCTTGGGGAACGTTGTTGCCCGGGTTCTCTGGAACGCATGACCCCACCCTTTGCCCCTTCTTCTGAATGGTCTTTTCCTGTGGAGGACCCTACTCCGGCAGATTTTCCCCAAGGGTAGAGATTCGCAACCGTCCCCCTCTTGGCTTAGTTCCAACGTATGTTTTCCCTTAGAACCTTTCGTTCAAGAATCCCGTCCCCTCCCCCCAACGAACACCCTGGATCACCCTCAACTTTCGGGTGGGTTTCTGTTTCCCAGTTCCCCCCCCTTCCTGGCGCTTTTCGGTCTTTTCTGACAGAAGAGTATTTTTTAGTCGACCCTCATCCCCCCCCTTCCCGTGACCACGTTCTCTTGCTGCATCGGTTTTGGCACAATTCCTTCGCCCCCCTTTCGCCTCAGTGTTTCCCCTAATGAGGGATGAAATTGTGAGGACTCTTGCCTTTCCCTTCGACCCCACAGCAAGCTCAGACACTTTCCTGCTGCAGGTATTGGTCCAATTGTTCCAGAGTAAAGTTAAACGTCTTCGTTTCCGCGGCTAGATTGCCCCGCGCGCTCAACGTGGTGGTGATCTTCGTCCGTCGCAATGTCTCCCCCAACCCTCCCTGGCGGGCACTTACCTTGTTTTTACTCGGCGCTCGAGCGTTTTTTCAACTTGGTCGCTGGGTGACTTGCCGACGAGAGCATTCTCATTTTTTTTTTTCAACCAGACCCCCCCCGTCCTTCCCCCAGCCTCTCCTCGCCCCCATGAAAGCCCCCGTTAATTTGCCTTTCGCCTTTTCTTTCTTGACCCCCTGGTGCCTGCCCAGTGCTGGAAACCTTTGGCTTTTTTTCTTTCTTTCCTGGTGAAATGGTCAAGCTTTCCCCAATGATGATGGCAGTGGGCTCGGTAGTGTTGCCCCCCTTTTTTTTTCAGGTCGTACGGGTCCCTGCGTTGAAGCCTCGCATCGAGCCGGGTTGGCCCCAACCGATCGTCCAGTCGCACATGCAAGCTGCGATTTCATACGCTCCCCTTTTGTCGTTCCGAGCTCGCGTGCTGCGCCCCACGATGGGCTCGAACACGGTTTTTTTTTCCGCAACCTGCTACTTTTTTTTTCCTTTTTTCCCTTCCGCCGCGGCCCTCTGGCATTCTTTTTTGTTTCCCTTCAAGTCTTTTCGGAGTGACTTTTTTCCGCTTTCCCCCCATGCGGCCGCGCTGGACGGTGTTTTTGTTTTTTTTGGACATTAGATTGTTCCTTTTCTCGCCTGGTACCCTCTGCTTTGTAGGACTGTCCACTCGGTCGGCACCCTGTTCTGCAAGCATTATCTTTTTTTTGGACCCGTCCACTCGACTGCATGATGGCCCGTGGACCAACACAACCAAACTTTGTCGTCTCGACCCCCTAGGCAAGGCCATCTTACCGTTTTTCCTTTGGTCTTTTTTTTTTCGATGTTCCCCAGACACCATGCATGCCTTGCTTGGTGATGATCTTTGG
>Ga0179591_1272997_pt1 | contig 10757 bp, 6 predicted proteins | sample CZOMad2_1_08_16f_FD_182891 | JGI IMG/M metagenome (GOLD analysis project Ga0179591, IMG submission 182891) | Vadose zone soil fungal communities from Angelo Coast Range Reserve, California, USA - CZOMad2_1_08_16fungal (PacBio error correction) | ecosystem: Environmental > Terrestrial > Soil >... | reverse complement strand
GCAGCGCGGCACGCAATCGGAAAATTGCACGGTCCGCGTGGAGATGCGGAGATTTCGTTATGCACTGCAGACGAGACCGAGTTCCAGGTGGCGGTCGAGCGTGGCGATGGTATGCAGGTCCTGCAGGTCATAGTCGCCTCAGCGCCAGTCGAGCGTTGCTTTAGCGTGAAGGAAAAAACCTGATGCTCTGGAAGCCGTCAGCCGCACACGTGAAGGACCCCAGTCCGGTGCGTCGATCAAGACGTGCCTCGGCTTCAACTGGAACGTCCATCCCATTCGGTCACTGTCCGCGATTGGGCCCTCACGGGCGGTGAACATGGTGCACGCGGCGTCAGCGCGACCCCAGAGAATTGTCAATCGCGGCGCACGCGGGTTCGGGCTGCCGTCAACGTCACGTTCACCGGCGACACGCGGGCAACCGTCCGGGCAGTGGCAACCCGGCGTTCACCCTCGTGTCGATTTCCCACGTCCATCACCACAGAGCGGTCCGGCAGAGAGCGAGACCCATCGGATGTTCAGCTCAATTAGGATAGGCGTCGAGCGGCTCCGTCAGTCGGTCATGCGCGTGTGTCAACGTCTACTTGTCCGGAATCTGCGCGTGGAATCGGTGTACCTAGCCCCAAGCCATCGCCCGTAAAACGCCACCCCGGCTTTCATCCCCGGATGCGGCCCGAACAAGAGCGAAGGCGCGACGCATCGAACCGCCATCCACGACAATGGCGATCAGCAAGCGCACGCGCAGCACGGGGAAAGAAGCGATGCAGCCCGAGCGGGACAGGATGGGACGAAATTTGCGCCGCTTGCACCGGCCCGTCCAGCCGTAGCTGATTTTTCGCACGACAATTCCGCACGCCCGGCGGTCCCTGGTGCGCGCCTGGCGTCTAGGCAAGATGAGGCTTCGCAATCTTCAGGCCGCCCTGCGCGTCTTTGCACTGATGTGGTATCCCGGTGGATACGCTGGAAGAAGCCACCTCGGACGGCCAGCAACGAGTGTCTGGTCGCGGTCATCCCGCCCAGAACGAATCATACGCCGAGTAGTGCTATCGAGCTGCGGTAGCGCACCTGTTGCAACTTCCCCCCCCCCGCGACGTAGGGAACGAGATCGAGGACCAGCCCCGCCACCACAATGTACTGGAGCGCGATCAAACCCATTGAGGCCCGGCCGGTGCGCACGACTTTCAGCAAACGCCAGCGGCACCAGAAGAATCAGCAAAATAGCGCGGCGGCTCCGGTTGTGATAGGCCAGTCCGAAAGCGCAAAACGCCAACACGCCTGCCGCCACGCCCACAGCGCAAAGACCGCCAGCGAGGAAAATTTCAGCAGCAGAACAATCCCAGCAACAGTCACACGACGGAGCCAATCGCCGTGAACCAATTCGGCTCGATAAAAGCGCGAATAGACCGCCAGCCCGGAGGGAGATGCAGCGTGGCGCGAAGCGAATCGGCATCCGCGCCGCGCCGGGCGGAAAGGTCCGCTCGCCTTATCATCCGCCGTCGCTTCCAGGTCCAGCTCGCGCGAACGAATCGCCAGCCGGAGGACGCGCATGACACGGATTGCCTTTTTCCGAGTAATGGCTGTCCTGTCCGGCGCTGCGGACCCGAACCAAACTACTGGTTTCCGCTGCGTCGAGCCGCCAGATCTGATGCAGAAAGTCCGCTGATATGGTCGCGGAAGACAAGCCTGCCGTTTTCCTCGAGCCAAAGCTCGCGCGAGATCGTCAGTTTCCGGCTTCTGCAGGCCCATGCCGAGGCATCCGTTCAAGCAGGTGAAACGGCTTTGCTGTTCCCAGTGATAGGGGGGGGGAGGGGGGGGGTGGGGCTGGGTGGGGGTAGGGGGGGGGGGGGGGGCTGGGATGGATTGTGGAATAGCGACATTGGGGTTAGCGGGCCGAGGGGCCGGGTGGTCGGGTGCTAGGCTGTGGGTGTACGGTACCGTGGGGCTGTGGAGGAGTGGGGGTGGGGCGGTGGGTGGGGGGAGGACGGCGGTTCAAGTGGTGTGCGGGAGGCGTTTAGCGGGGGAGCGGGGAGTAAGGGCATCGAAGCGGGGGGGGGGGGGGGGGGTTGGAGGATTCGGGGGGGAGAACAGAGGGTAAGAAGGGCGGAACACGGGGGGAAGTGGTTTTGGGGTGGAGGGTGGGGGGGGCGTGGTGGCGTCGAGCGGGGGGGGGGGTTGGGGGTGTTTGGGGGGGCGGGCGGGGGGGCGGTGGTGAGAGGGGGAGGGGTCGGGAGGGGAGGTCGGGGACGGGGTGTTTGTGGGGGGAGTGGTGTGAGGGACGGGAGGGCGGGCGGTGGGGGTGTGTTAAAGAGCGAGGGGGGGGCGGGGGGCGGCGACGGGGCGGGGGCCGCAGGGGCTGGCGGGGTGGTGTAGGGCGGGTCGGGGGTCGTTGGGGGACGGGTAAGTTTGGGGGGAGGGGGGAGTGGGGGGAGGGGGGGGCGGGGGGGTGGAGGCGGGGGGGGCGGGGGGTGAGGGCTTAGGGGGTGAGGGTGGGTAGGGTGTGGGGGTTGTGGGGGGAGACTGTGGGCTGGTGGGGGGGGGAGGGGGTGGGGGTTTTGGTGGGGTGGGGGGGGTCGGGGGGGTGAGTATGTGAGGGTCGCGGGACGGGGTTTGGACGGGCGTAGGGGGGGGGGGGCTGGGGGGGTGATGATGGGCCGGGGCTTAGGAGGCGGAGGGGGGGAGTGGGGGGGGGGGGGGGGGGGGCGTGGGGGGAGGGTGGGTGGGGGGGGGGGAGTGGGGTTGGAGGGGGTGGGGGGGTGGTGTTTGGGGGGTGTGGGGGGGTGGGTGGGGGGGGGGTGGGGGAGGGGGGGGAGGGGGGGTGGGGGGGAGATGGGGGGTGGGGGGGGTGGTGGGGGGGTTGGGGGGGGGGGGGCGAGGGGGGGTGGGGGAGGGTGGGGGGTGAGAGGGGGGGTCATTGGGTGGCGGGGGGACCGTGGGGGGGGGGATGGGGGGAGGGGGAGAGGGAGGCGGCGGGGGGGGGCTGTGGGGATCGGTGAGTGGGGGGGTGGTTGGGGTGGATGTGAGGGGGGGGGCGGGACGTGAGGAGGTGTAGGGTGGTCGAAGGGTGTGGAGGGGTGTTGCGGTGCAGGGATGTGTAGGTGGAGGGTGGCAGGTTGACCCGGGGGGGGCGGGGCGAGTGGGGTCGGGGTGGGTCGGGGGGGAAGAGGTGGGGGGGGGGCGGGTGGAGCGTTGGTGGGGCGGCGGTGGGGGTGGGGGGGTGGGGGGGGGTGCGGGGGGGGGTTAGGCGGGGGGGGGCGGGGGGGGGGGGGGGGCGGGGGTGGGGGGGGGAGGTGCGGTTGGGGGTCGGATGGGAGGCGGGGGGGGGGGGGGAGGGGGGAGGGGGGAGGGTGGGGGGATGGGCGGTCTGGTTTGTGGGGGGGCGGTGGTGTGGGGGGGGGGGGGGGGGGGGAGTCGGGGGGGTAGGGGGGGGGGGGGGGTGGGGGGGGGGGGGTAGGGTGGTGAGGGGGGAGGGGGGGGGGCGGGGGGGGGGGGGGGGGGTACGGGAGGAGGGAAGGCGGGTGCGTGTGGTGCGGCGAGGGGCGGGCAGTGGGGCTCGGGGTGCGGGAGAGGGCGGGGCCGGGCGGATGGCGGTAACGGTTGGGGAAGTGGTTGGGGTGGGCGAAGGGGGAGGGGGGGGGGGGTGTAGGGTGAGGAGGGGGGGGGGGGGTGGGGCGGGGGGCGGGGGAGGCTGGGGGGGTTGGGTGTTTGGGCAGGGGGGGGCGGGGGAGTGGGGTACGGAGTAAAGGGGGCGGGGGTGTCGTGGTAGGTAAGGGGGGGTGGGCGGTGTTGGGCAGGTGGGGGCGGGGGATAGGCCTAGGGAGGATCGGGGTAGGGAGTGAAGGGAGGGGGGGTGGGAGGGATGGTGTCGGCTGCGGGAGACTTTGGGTGGTGGGGCGGCGGGGGGCGCCGTGGGCAGGGGTGTCGGGGGCGGAATTGCGGGGGGGGGTTCAGGTGGGGGACGCGGCGGGCGGGCGGGGGAGGGGAGGGGGTGGGTGGGGGAAGAGAGGGGCCAAGGTGCGGACGGTTCTGAGGTGGGGGGGGGGTGGCTGGAAGGGGAGGGGCGTGCGCGGCGCAGGCGGCGGGGGATAGGCTTAGGGAGGGGGGAGGGGGCGGGGGGGTGGGGGGGCCGGGTGTGTGGGGGCGGCGGGGGGGGGGGGAAGGGGGGGGGTGGGGGGTGGGGGGTGTGGAGCGGCTGCGGATTGGGGGGGGGGGGAGAAGGGATCGGGGGGGGGGGGGGACGGGGGGGGGGGAGGCTGTTGGACAGCGGTGGGGGGGCGTATATGAGGTAGAGGGGGTGAGAGGACATGCCGGCTGGTGGTTGGGTGTGTCTTGTGGCGACGGCCGGGGGGTGTGGGAGTGTGGAGGGGGTGGGGTGGGGGTCGGGGGTTGGGCGTAGGGGGGGGGCGGAGGGGAAAGAGGGGGGGTTGGTGGGCGGGGCGCGGGCGGGACGGAGGGGGTGGCGGCGGGGGGGTGGGGATGGGGTTGGAAAGGAGGGGGGGGGGTTTGGTTGGGAGTAGCGTGGGGAGTGGAAGTCGGGGGGGTGGGGGTGGGAGGGGGGGGGGGGGAAGGAGGGGGGGGGGGGGAGGTGCAGATGGGGGGGGGGGTGGTGAGGTGGGGGTGGATGGGTGGGGTGTGGGAGGGGCGGGGTGGGGTGGGGGGGGGATGGGGGGCGGGGCGTTGGGGGGGGGGGGGGAGTGGGGGGTAGCGGTGGGAGGGGGGGGGGGGCGGGGGGGGGGAGGGGGTGGGGGGCGGGGGGGGGGGTTGGGTGGGGTGGGGGGGGAGGGGTGGGCGGGGGGTGGGGTAGGGGTGGGTGTGCGGGGGAGGAGGGGGGGGGGGGGGGGGGGGGGTTGGGGGGGTGGGGCGCTGTGGGTGTGGGGGGCGCGGGGAGGGCGGGTGAGGGGGAGGGGGGAGGCGGGGGCGGGGGGGGGTGGGGTGGTGGAGGGGGGGAGGAGGAGTGGTGTACAGTGAGGTACGATCTGAGCGTCTACAAGAATCTATGTACGGGACGTCGGGAGGGGTAGCGACGCGTGCTAGGTGTTGAAGGGGTCCAAGCCACGGGAGCAGTGTGGGGGAATTCAGACTGAGGGGTGGGGGTGAAGTGTTGGGAGCATCGGTGGTGTCTTGTGGGGGTGATGACTTAGGGCAGCGCGGAGGGCGTCGAAGAGGTGTGGGGGGCTTCTGGAGGGGGGGCGATAGCGGGGGTGGGTTACTTTGGGGGGGGGGGGGGGTGTTGGGGGGGGGTTGAAGGAATGGGGGCGGATAGGGGGAGGCTAGGGGCAGGGTGGGGAGGTGGCCGGAGTGTGCTTTACGGGACGAGGGATATCTTATGGAGAAGGGGGCGGGGGGGTGGTTGTTGGGCGGGGGGGGGGTGAGTGGAGGGGGGGTGAAGGGGGACGGGCAGGAGCTTCGAGGGGGGTGGGGGTGGGGCTATTTGGGGGAGGGGAGGGGGTAATGAAGCGGTGGTGCTGGGGGGCCGCCGCTGAGCGCTGACGGAAGGGTCTGGGGGGTGAGCTGGGTAAGGCAGAGCTGCCCGTGGGGGTTGGTGCGGGGGCAGCCAGGGACCTCGGGCGGAGTGGGGCGAGGGATGGGGCGGCCGAGGAGGGGGGCGGCCCGGGTTAGGGCACCGGGAGGTTGTAGCGTGGGGGAGTTTTTGGGGGGACGCGTGGAAATGTAAGGTTACTGAGCGGTGGGGGTGTGGGGTGGAAGGGGGGGAGAGGAGGGAAGAGGAGTGGGTGTCGGAAGTTGGGGCGCGTGCGGGGCGGTTGGAGAGTGATGCGTGGGGTTTTGGGGGCGAGTGAGTTGGAACGAGGGGTCTGGGACACCGTGAGGATGTGGCGGAGTTTCGGTGGAAGAGTTAGGTGGTTAGGTGGCGGGTGAGGTGGGGGGGGTGATGGCCAGTGTTGGGGACGGAATCGTACCTCAGGGAGGGGTGGGGCCGGTAGTCGGAGCTGGGGTGTCCGGGCGGAGGGGCGGGTGTGAGGGGGTTTGGTCGGCGGGGGGTAGGGCGCGTGATGGGGTGCGAGGGTGATGGGGTCTGGAAGGGGGTAAAGGATGAGGGAGGGTGTGTGCGACCTGGGCGGAGGTGGGGGTTGTTAGGGGTACGGTGGGTGCGGGTCTGTGGGGGGGGGCAGGGCGTTAGGGAAGGGGAGAGAGGGGGGTGGGGACTATCTGTGTTGGGGTGGGGGGGGGGGGGCGTCCGGGTGGGTAACGGGAGGTGCGTTTGAGGAGAGTATTGGCACCGTTCACGGGGCGGCTCCGTGGTCGGGGGCGGCGGGGGGTGGGCGGGCAGGGACTCGCGCGCGGAGGTTTGTGGTAGAGGGCATCGAGGCGTATGGGGGTCCCGGCGTAGGGGCGAAGGTGGGGAGGGGTGTCGGCGCGGAGGGCGTCAGGGGGGGCGACGTCGTAGCGCGGTGGTTAGGTGGATGGCTGGGCGCGGAGGTTAGGAGGTAGGCCGTGTAGGGCAGCGCACCGGATGGGGTGGCACGGCGGCGTGGGGTGTGGGGTCGGAGATAGCTGGCGGTCGACACAGGCGGCGGGTTGCGGGGAGGGGGTGGGGACGGGGGGGGGCATGGTCCGGGCGGTGCCCTCGGGCGCAGTTTCCGGGTGTGCCGGGCGGGTCAGGGGGGGGAGGAGGGGGGGTGTGGGGGGCAGGGAGGGTCGGTGCGGGAGGGAAGGTGGTGGCGTAGAGAGGGCGCTGGTTAGGGCGTCGTGGGGGGGGGGGGGGGAGGAGCCGCCGACCGGTGGGGGGCGATAGCGTCAGGGGCTCAGGGCGGTGTGTAGGGGGGGGACGGTGGGGGGGGGAGCAAGAGGCCTGGAAGGGGTGGTATGATGGGAGTCGTGACGCTTGTGGAGGGGTGGGCTGGGGCCGTTGGGGAGGATGATGAGACGTTGGGAAGACGCGGGGGGAGAGGGGGAGAGTGGGTGGGGGAGGGGGGGAGGGGGGCGGGGATGGCGCGGGGCGGGGGAGGGTAGGGCGGGGGGTGGGGTGGGGTGTGTTTGGGGCGGGAGCGGGGGGGGGGGTTGCGGGGGTGGTTGGGGAAAGGGCGGGCGGGGGTAGGACGGACAAACGGTGGGAGGGGTGGAGGGGAAGTTAGGAGCTGGTAGGGGTGGGAGCGAGGGCGCTGTTGGAAGGGGACGGGGGGGTGCGTGTAGGTGGGGACGGTCACGGGTGGGGGCGAGTGGGTGGGGGGTGGATAGTGGCGCTTTATAGGGGGGCCTGGGGTGGGCGGGGACTGTGGTGGGGCAGGGGGGAGTGGGGGAGGGGGGTTGTGGTAGGGTGGCGGGTGAGGGGTGGGGGTGGATGGGGGGTGCGACGGAGGCGCGTGCTGGTGTGGGGGGGGGCAGGGAGGAGCGGCCAGGCGGGGGGGGGGGGTGTGTGGGAGTGATTGCAGGCTTGCGGTGGGGGGACGGTGTGGGGGGGGGGGGCGGAGGTGGGGTAGAGGGGGCGTCTGTTGCGCAGGGCCTCCAGCGCGCGGCAGGGGGGGGGGGGGGCGTGGGTGTCATGGTGGGGGAGGTGGGCGGGTGCGTGCGGATTGGGGGTGAGAGGTTGATGCGGAAGTGGGGGGGGGGCCGGGCTGTGGCGGGGGGGGTGGGGGGGGGGCCGCTAGCCTGGTGGGGTTGGGGTGAGAGGGATTGGGAGGGGATGGGGGGAGTGGGGCGCGAGCGGGATGGAGAGGGAGGGGGGAGCTGGGGAGGAGGCGGGGGGTGGGGGTGGGGGCGAGGGGGGGGGGGGGGGGTGTGGCGAGGGGGGGGGGGGGGGAGGGGGGGTGCGGGTGGAGGGTAGTAGTGGGGGGGGGGAGGGGGGTGGGGGGGGGGGGCAGGGGGGAGGGGGGGGTGGGGGGGGGGTAGTCGGCGGGGGGGGGGGGGAGGGGAGGGGGGGGGGTGAGTGGAGGGGAGGGGGGGGGGGGAAGGGAGGGGGGGGGGTTGGTGGGAGGGGGGGGGAGGGGGTGGGGGTGGGGGGGGGGAGGGGTAGTGTGGGAGGGAGGAGGAGGGGGGGAAGGGGGGGTGTGTGGGGGAAGGGTGGTGGTTGAGGTTGGTTGAGGTGGGGGGTGTGAGGGTGGGGGGGGGGTGGGGGGGTGTGGGGGGGGGTGGGGGGGGGGGGGGGTGGGGGGGTGGGGGGTGAAGGTTGGTGTGGGGGGGGGGGGGGTGGTGGGGGGGGCGGGGTGGGGGGGGGGGAGGGGGGGGGGGGGGGGGGGAAGGGGGGAGGGGTGGGGGTAGGGGGCGGGGCCCCGGGCGGGGGGTGTAGGGAGGGCCGGGGGTTGGTTGTGTTTGGCCGGGGCCGGGGCTGGGGGATTTTGAGGTTGAGGGGGGGGGCTTGGAGCTGTGGTCGCGGGGCAGGTTGCATGCGGTGAGAGAATGCGGTGCGGGTGGGGGGGGTGGAGCGTGGCAAGGATGAGGGTGTGCGTGCGGCGGGCACGCTGGCGGGGGGGGTTCCAGTACGATAAGTCATGGGGGGTAGGGTGGCGGGGGGATCTGGGGGCTTCGCGCGGGGAGGGGGAGGGAACGATGACGGGGGAGTGGGGTTGGTAGGAGGGGTGGGGGGGCAGGAGGGTTGCATTACGGTGTTTGAAGGTGGGGAAATGGTGGGGGGGGGAAGGGTCCTGGGCCGCTGTAGGGTTGGGCGGTGGGCTAGGCAGCGGTAGGGTAGTGGGGGGGGTGGTTTCTGGTCTGGTGGGATGGGGTTGCGTCGGGGGGGGGGGGGGAGGCGTGGGGCCTGGGGGAGGGCGGAGGGCGGGGCTAGACGTCGGGGGGGGGAATGGCGTGAATTTGGGGGGGGGTGTTAGTGGGGAGAGATGTGCAGGTGGTTGATGTGAAGGGGGGGGGGATGGGTTTTGGGTAGTGGGGGGTGATGAGGTGGTGGGCGGGGGCGATGGGGGGGGTTGGTTGAGGAAGGGGGGGGGTGTGTTGTGTTGAGCTTGAGGGGAGCGTGGCGGGTTGGGGTGGGGGGTGGGGGGGTGGGGGGGGGGGGGTCGGGCGCGGTGGGGTGGGGGCCGGGGGTGTGGTTGGGGGGGGGGGGGTGGGGGTGGGGGGGTGGTGAGGGGGGGTGGGGGGTGTGGGGTGGGTGTGGTGGGTTGGGGTTTGGGGGGGGTGGGTGGTTGGTGGGGGGGTTGTGGGGGGGGGGGGGGGGGGGGTGTGGGAGGGGGGTGGGACGGAAGGGTCGCGCCTTGCGGGAACGTGTCTGCGAAACGTCGATACGACGGCACATTCTTGCACCCTATACCATTCGGAAATCGGGCGACGCCTTGAAGGCGACCAGTTCCTTCGCCCTCAAGTGGCGGTCATGCTCCGCGAATCCGAATCGTCGCGGGCGTCATGTGAAAGGCATCGAGCTTGATCACCCACTTTCCCCGCGCGCACCGACCTTCATATGACCCTTCTCGTCGATCGCCACCCGGGATCGGGATTGTTCACCATGCCGCCAAGTTGCCAGACTTCCGGAAGAAGAAATTTCAGGTCATCTTCGCGGCTTTTGCCAGCCAGCTCAAACTCCACCTGCGTGTGCAGCCACATCGGGATGCGTCTTCGATCTCGGTAAATTTGATGCGAGGAAAATTCTTGTCCGTCGCCTCCGCCTTGTCCCGCTTTCAGCCAGAGAAAAACCCTCCGCGTCCCACGTCGCCGCTTTCTACCGCCTTGCATCGATCGTCAACGCCAGCACGCGCTCTCCTGCGGAAGGACAATTGCGCTGTGGCATCTGTCCCGCGTCTCGCCGGTGAGGTGATGCACTACGGCTGTCAAATGCACGAGGGTTTGTTCGCCATGCCTCCACCCACCGGCACGGCGTTCCGTTCGACTTTAATGAGCGGCCACTACCTCGTGATTTGGCCTGGGATGCCAGCCATGATTCGTGGAGAAAACAGTAAGCGTCAGCGCGAAAACTGCCACCTATTTTGTCGCTTCATGCTTCAGCGTCGAGGGCCACGTCGAGAAGATGCTTTCGTGCCCGTCCTGTTACGGCGTCGGGCGCACAGCCGAGTCCTTCTGACCCCAAATCGCCCAGTCTGCCATGTATGAGACGTCGGGAATGCGGCCATTTTTTTGTCCGCGGCTGAGGCGGGCCAGCCCGCAGTAAAAAAGATTCCCGCCAGCACGGCGGGCCAAAAGGTTTCGCCAGAATCGCTTCAGGAAATCCGCCCGCTTGTCGAATTAAGCTTGCCCGCCACAACGGCGGTGTTGCGAGCCTACCCCAGAGGTCTCCGCGGAAAGCACCAAATCGGTCCCTTACGGCATCGTCAACGTTGCAGGCGCACGAAGAACTTAGTCGCGCCGTTGGGTCTTCACACCGTAGTACGAGCGGATGCGTGCGTCGCACTGTCGGTGCCCGCGCTTTGTAAGGTCGGGCTGCCCACAGTGTTCCACGAATGCAGATGGTGCTCGTTTGAAGGTTAACGGTGATCCCGACGCGTGAAGGGTTTCTGGCGGAGGTCAGGTCAGATACGAAGTGCAGTTCTGGATCAGTTTTGCCGCACGGCATCGTGCCTTGTCGGTCCGCCTCATCGGCACGAGCGGGTTGATGTCGAAGGACATACTTGAGAGATTTGGCACGCGTCTTGTTGGATTGGCGTTCGGTCCGCAGTGAATGGATCGAGCAATGCTGGCGTTGAAGAAAAAGGGTCTCCCAGTCGGCGAAGGTGTCGCGTCCGGTGGAACGATGTCGCGTGGGCAAGAATCATCCAGTCGTAGTCCGAGGTTGAGGACGGTGGTCGGCGGGATGCGCCGAAGTTTCGCATTGCCCCGACCATGTGTGTCGCCATGATGAACAT
>Ga0179591_1330088_pt1 | contig 10758 bp, 8 predicted proteins | sample CZOMad2_1_08_16f_FD_182891 | JGI IMG/M metagenome (GOLD analysis project Ga0179591, IMG submission 182891) | Vadose zone soil fungal communities from Angelo Coast Range Reserve, California, USA - CZOMad2_1_08_16fungal (PacBio error correction) | ecosystem: Environmental > Terrestrial > Soil >... | reverse complement strand
GTCTGCTACCGTCCTTACAAATCATCCTTCCTATTGAGAACCAAGCAGTACATCTTCGTGTTGACTCTCTTTCTTGTCCTATTTCCCTCGACTACAATCGGCCCACACCCCTATGCTAACTGTGACAGCCCATTTTTCCTGCCAGCCACTCTCTTTTCTTGTGTCTTCTCATCCCTTAAACTTCTCACCTTCCAGACGTTCATAAGCCTCCACTTGCTTCGTTTCTTCCCATGACCCGTCCCCCCCCTTCACACTTTCTGCCGGATAGAGGACCCCAGTCTTTTCTCCACAGTTTCTCCTGCACCTTCCCATTGGTCCCGGTTCCCTTTTAGCTCTCATTCTTGCGCGCTTTTCCCCTTTCCGTCATTTCTAAGCTGAGACGCACTACCAACTTCCCCCTTGTACCAGCGAGTCCTCACAGTCCTGTTGCGATCTTTTTTTCTCTAGTTGTTGCACAGGAGAGTCGGAGTGAACACTTGTACCATGTATAGCTTATTATCTGCAGGTTCCCCGACGGTTTTAAAGTTTTAGGCTAAATCCCCTCCCTTGCCCGCAGGGGTCCCTCATTTCTACAAGGTTTTCTTCCTTTGCCTCAGGGATCCTGACCCCGGCTTCCGTTAGTTTCCTGTTTACTGGAATCATCATCTTTTTGCCCTTTAAAAAATTCCGACGACCTTCCCCCCGCATCCTGGGCTACGCAGGCATCCTCCCCAAGCGTTGTTTGATGAGTCTAAAAGCTCTCTTTATGACCCCTGAGGACCCTTCACTGGTTGAGTATCTTCTTACCGAGAATTCGACACCTTCATTGACGCGCGGTACTTTCACGAGGTGTAACCCCCAACCCTGTCTCCTTGACTTTTACTGTATCTACAAGTTCCATTGGGGGTGTTCCCCGTCATACTGATCGTCGGATCTCCCTTCGATACTTAGCAAACCGTCCTCTGTTTTGATTGCGTCATTCCTGGTCGCCCTATGTTTCCCTTTATAATTGCCTTGGTGCCCTATGCTTCAGCTGAGTCCTTACTGCCGACTTATCGCCCCCCCCTCCCCGCCCTGACCAATAGACGCCCCCTTCAGAGATTTCTTTTCTTCGGTCTTCTCCCGGCCCGTAAGTGCCGGACGACCCAAACCTCCTAACGCCTTAAGGGTTTTCGTTCCATGTAGTCCGATCCAGGAGCATTTTGATTTCCCGATCGGGCTCCGCCGGCCTTCAGTTGATTTCCCTGTCGATCATATATTCGAGGCACTAACTGGCTTAGAACACTTGACTCTTCCTTTGCTCGCCCCTCACAAGTTTTCTAAGACTGCGATTTGCGCTCCGTTTCCCTTTACCCGAAATCACATCGAGATGATTCCTTTTTTTTTCCCCAACCCGCCCTTTCCTTGCACTCCTTCCTTCTGTATCTTTCTCCGTCTCGATGGTCAGTGTTTTAAGAGAGTCCTCAAACTCTATCACCCCGATTCCCGTCCCCCACATTTCCCCTTACGGGTAAGATAGGAGGCCTCCTGGCGTTTAAGGCACGCCGCATTGGCTTAATTACTACAGCTACCGAGATTTTTTGTGTCCCGCCTGGAATTCCGATCAACGTTTCTGATACCCCCCCGAGTTTTCCTTTGTTCCTTGTCCCCCTTCCAGTACATGGCTAATTCTTAATAGTAGCCCTCGTCAGTGCCAGGCTTCCTGGGTTTTGTTTCTTGTGCACCTTCTTTTTCCAAGGTGGTTCCTTAAAGTACCTTTTTTTTTCTAACCCCTCATCCTCTTATTTTTTCAGCTTTCACGTCAGGTGTAGTCTCTTTCCAACTCCCAATGACGGGAATTCCTCCCCTCGAGTTCCCCCCCCATCACGTATGACCAGCAATCAGCTGGCACGAACCCTTGTAAGGCCCCCGTCAGATGATTCCCTTGTTTCCACCCCCACTTAGAACCTCCGGCCTGGTCTCACACAACCCTTGCCCCCACGACCAAGAAGCGACCCCCAAGTTGACGTCCCCTCTTTTCTTCATCTTATCGCAATGTCATATAGAAGAGATTGCGCTTTTTTTGACATTTACCCCAATGCTCTGCTGTTTCTCCTTTCAGCAATACCTGCTTAGCAGATGTTCTTTTGCTAACTTTTGCTATTATGACCCCCTGCCTCTTTGCCTAGGACATTTAGTTCTCGCCTCGTTTCTAGGGACCGTTTCGTCTTGGCTCCTTCTATATAACTTCATCCTCTCGCTTCGTTTTTCTTTTCGCAGATGATAGTAGCCTTGATCATAGCTATTCCTGATCCTTTTCTGTCACATATCTTTGTTCGTTACGGATCGGGAGGGGCAGTGGTCATTGATGGCCGCTTGTCCTAGTCCTCTTTTCGTCACGCCTAGCCTTTGATCTGCAGATTTTCTAGTATACTGTTCGTAAGGCAGTCTTTCGTTTGCCGTTTTCCCAACCCCGAGTACGATCCCTCCCCCTGTTCATTAAAATATCGGACACATGCTCTTCTTCCCGCGTTATCTCAATAGTAAGAATGTCACACCGGCTGTCCTAAGCCCACGCGGTCCTTTTTTATTAGATCCCTCATACTCATGCCACTTTATAGATGGTTCCTGCACTCTTTATTAAGAATTCTTCAGCCACATAGCCCTCCCCTCTCCCCTGCTGTCCACCAACCGCCAGCCCACAGTGAACGGCCCTTCCAGCTCCTCATCGGCGCCCTTCCCATCTCCCGACTTCCTTTCAATGCCCCTGTTTTTCGCATGGCGCCCTCCGATTTATCAAGACCCTCCCCTACCCCCCTTTTTAACTACGACTTTTCATTACCCCTACTGTTTCTTTTGTGGGACGTACGATAAAAGATGCGAGAATTGAGACAACTTAGTCTGTGATAACCCATTCTTGGCCTAATCGCGCTCCTCCCCTTTTCTGCAAGCGCGATTGCAACCCCCCCGTTTTTGATTTTTTTCCCTGTTTTCACTTTACCCCCGTTCCATTTGTCTTCGCACTGCCAATAGCAGTGGGACTAGGCTGGAAAGCCGACTGGTTTCCTTCGTTCTACATACCGGTTCATGGCTGATCAAACTCCCCCCCCCCTTTTCGACCCCCCCCGAGGTTACGTTTATGCGTTTTCTCTTCCTATCGGCCCCCCAACTGAAAGGTATCCAGGACCTGTCACACCAGGTGTCCTTGACGAACTTCCCCTCTTCAAACGCCGATTCCCTATCTCTTTGAGTAACTTAAGCGAGAGCCCCCCATTGCATAAATGTACCCCCCCCCTTCAACTGAACCCACACAAGCACCCTGTGATGAAAGCCAAGGCGAAATATTTTTTCGGATCTCCCCCAACTTACCCCCCTTTTTCGAGTCTTACCTGTGATTGACACTCTTTCTTAGTTTCGTTTTTCCCCCCCCTTCATTTTCCACTCCTTCCCCCGGCCTCGCCCCCGCACCACGCCGATTCTCCCCGGCCGCTGATGAACTGACCCCGGTCGTTCCTTCTTATCTCTTCCCTCCAACCGCTCCGAACTTTACTACCCTAATCATGACACGGCACAGAATTGCCTACGGACCAGTCCTTCCCCTACCGACCGGCAACTCCTACCCGCGGGAGCTTTTTTTGCAGTTCGATTTGGCTGGTCTAGGAAGTTCACCCTACTCCCCCGCAGCGATCTATAGATAGTGTATCCGCCCAAGCTCTCATTTTTTCAGGAAGACCCCGGCCCCTAGAGTTTTTCATCCTGGCCAGACCCTACTCGATCTCCCTCCATTTAAACCGTCGGGCAGCGGACTGCCAGTGCACTCCCCGCCCTGTGCTTTCTTTGACTTTCGGGCGGGGGTCAACTTTTCCTCCTCCACTGTTTAGACTAACCGCTTTTCCCCCCCGCTTTTTTTTGTCGCGACCCTTAATGTCTGTCCCCCACCCCCCACCCTTAGCACTTTTGGTTCCGCGCCCTGTCGCTGAAGGTTTTTTGCTTCGAACTCGAGAATACGTGACCCTTCAGGCATCCTGTCCTTCGCAGCGGTTCCCTAGGTAAAAAACCGTCGATTTTCCTTTCTACAAACCAAACGGCCCCCCATCTTCTTGTCTTATTGTTCGCGCGAGTTATTTTCCGCTTTGGCCACCCAGCGTCCCCCTCCCCACAAATACCTTCCTAAAATTGTTCTTTCGTATCCTTTACCCTGACCATGTCACCTCCCAATATTGTACTTCTGTCATCGAGAGAGAAACTTCTGCCACCGACTCCCTTCCCCTCCGATAGACCTCTTAGGCGGTACGTTCTGGAACCTTCCCAGTTTTTTTCCCGCCCTCTGCTATCCCGCCTTTCAGTAAGATTTTTTTCCATTTGGATTAATGCTTTTTTTTCTCGGCGCTGTTAAACTTTCGACCACTTCAAGCGGCGCCTTTATAACTTTTCTCCTCCCACAGTCCTGCAATCCCCCCATCTAGGATGCCATATGTAATTTATCTGACATGGAGCAGAACGGCAGCAGTCTGCCTCCCCGCTGTCTGGTTTAAGCTATGTCGGGCGAGGCGAAGCATTGCCATTGTTCCTCCCCCCCCGAACCTGTTGAAGGAAGTTCCTTTTCGGTGCCCAGGCAGCATCTTTCACGAGCTTCCACGGCCTCTTCACCGATTGTTTCTGTCCTTTCACTTTCTTTGCTAGACTTCCACGGTGTTGCTGTTTCGTCTACTCTTAACTCGCATTTGTCACGCGTGGGTTCGGTGTTCTGTCTCCTCTACCCTGTCCATTCTCGTTGTTTTTCAGGTCGGTCGACCGATTTTTTCACTTACGCCACTGACTCTCGACCCCGAGGACCCCCCTTTCTTTTCTTTGTTTGACTCGCTGCTTCGAAAACAAGGCGTGATGACCCTGCTCTAAGAGCATCCGCTGGGTCCCTGACCACCTCTGCTCCTCCGAATAACTTTAGCATTTGCCTCTTAATCTTTAGCTTAAGGTAGTCTCGCTACCCAAAATTCCCCCCCCCTGGCGACTTTTGTTCTTTTTGCCCGTCGACCCTGAATTGAGGTAGATGGTCCCATCAATTCTGCCCACTGTCAATTTCTGGATTTGTCCTCGCCGTGTAATTTCCACTTTCAACCCCACACGCCTGACTCCACGGCTTTTTTTTTTCCTCAACATCCAAGACCTGTCTTTTCACACTTTACTTTAAGACGCAATCTTCCACATGGCTAACCCATAGTCCGACGAATTTCCCGAACTCCAAAATGCTGTCCCCCTTTGCTACGACTGCTGTCATTAGGCAGTTTTCCAAGCACGACCGTCTTGTCCACTCAATTCCTTCATCCAGGTTGTAGTTTCCTCTTTCTTTCTTTTATGCTGTTCTCACTAACAGCGCGGATCCCCCAACCCGCCCCCGTAAGTGGCATTGCTATATTGCCAGATCCCCGAGTTTCCCCCCTGCAGACCAACCCCGATATGACGTCTCAACTGTTCTTCCTTTTTTTTTTTGTCGATTAATTTTTTTTTTTTTTGATCACGCTGTTTATGGTCTCACAGCTGCTTCCCTCTGTATCTGACTGGTGCCTTTGCCATGCTATCGGATCCCTTTTTTCAAATCAGCTAGTTGAATAGTCCCCTTTTTTCCAGGAGCGCGTTACCCCCCGGTATCGGTCCGTCAGAGGAGTTCTTTCCTCCACCCCGCTTCGTTCTGGACCTTGCCAAAGTATACGTGTTTTGGACGTCCTCCCCTTTCGCCCTTACCCCCTCTGTTCGAACGGACGATTTTCTTTTAGCGTAATTGTCTCTCTTGAGCCTGCCCTTCACGCTGTTTGCCGTCGTGTTGCTTTCGATGTTCCCGTACCTCGCCAACCCCCCCCTTTCTTTTCCCATTTTGTTGGTGGTTCCTACCCTATCAACTTGTTTCCTCTGCTCCTTAGCTTGGCCATCTCCAAAGGCATGTCTCCCTGTCAACTCGGACCCCCCCCTCCCAATCTAGGCCACTCCTCTAGGAGCCCCTAAGTCGGGCAGGGAAAGCCAATGCCCCCACTCCCCCCCCCACCCCCTTAGCTTCCCTTCCAGTACTGTGCCCCCTCCGATTAAGCCCTTTTCTTTTACTCTGATCAACACGGATGTTCATGTTGCCTCACCGTTGACCCTAGACAGCCCGTGATGGTACTTGTCCTCTTGTCACAAATCCTCGATGAACCCATTTTTTTTTTTTTTTGCGTCCCAACGCCGCGGTTCATCGTCTGCAACTCGTTCCCCCGTTACGTCAGTCTTCAGCAGGCATTGGGTAACTTCGGCCCCCCGTGTGAATTCCTGTGCTCTCGACTCCCAAATACCTGCGACAAGGCCGCGCCCAGTAAACACTTTACAATGCGTCTTCTTAGATAAAACAAACCCGACTCTCCATTAAGGATATACCGGAAATCCCCACTTCCCCCTTTCCCCCCTTCATCCCGCCTCAGATTAGTCGGTTCACTTCAGTCGCAGGGAACTCGAATGGCACCCTCTCTTGATTTTTGCATTTGAAGTGGTAAATTTGGGCCTCCTTTTTTTCCTCTTTCGCTCGTAGATCTCCCCCCCCTGTGCCCCTGCAGAAACCCCAGCCAATTCAATCACCTGATCTTTCCCTTTTTCCCCTCATGGGTGTTGTTTTGATTTTCTCTGGTCTGACCGGCGTCCGGTAGTTGCGTCGTCCTCTTTGGGCATAGGAATTCTTTCTTTTTCCCTCCAAAGTGTCCCTCCCCTTTCTCTCTCTTTCTGGAGTTTTTCGCAGTCTTTCGTCGCTGACAGATATGGTCTACTTCTGGGTGCGTGTTACTTTCTTCCTTGTTTCTCATTTGATGTATTCCCCTGCTATCTCCCCACGTCAGGGGAACTCTCCTCACTCTTGGCGCCTTCCCCTATGCGCACCTTTCCTCTCCCTCCCCTTTCTTGTCGTATAGCCCCTTGACCACCCAAACTCATCCTTGTTCCGCGGTTGGCCTATCCCTTCTGACATACAGCGAGTCAATGCGTAGATTGTACCTTCCAGATTCCAGAGTTTCATCTGCTGTAGCCAGGTACGCAGCCCCGACACCCTTTCTCCGGTTCTCTCTGTGACCCGGATTTCCATATCATCTTTTTGCCTTCCACAGGATTCCTAAGGTGCTACTTGGCTACGATGTTTTGTTGCGTTTCCAGCTGGTTTACGCTTTCCGGTTTGATTTCCCTTCGGACGATGACACCCTCTCTACCCTGAGACAGGTCTTTTGCCGTGTGCACCCAGTCCGTTAGGACGGGCGATGGCCTCCTTCAGACCCTGCTCGTCTCGCTCGCACCGCTTCCTGCCCCCCTTCCCTTTGTTTTCCCCCCTCTGAGCGGTACCTCCTGCCAGGGCGTCGTCAGCTATGCCCCACGAACCCCCCTGTTGGCCGGAGCTTTCTTTCCTCCCGCAGGGGTTCTGAACTTTTCGTCGGCTGGTTTTTTTGTCGCCAGTCTTCCTTGCCGCCTGATCGAAGCCTTTCTTCCTCTCTCTTCATATCCCGCTGTTCGCAGAACTGGCATTTTTTTTTGATTCCCTCCAACAAACGTTTGAGATGCCTCCCCTCAGTCTGACTTTCGCCTCAGGTGGGACCTTTGGGTTTCCATTTTTTTTTACCTTAATTTTCCTAAATCCGCACAGCTATTCTGAGACGTTGATAGAATTAGACCATGCCGGCTCGGTCCGGGCCTTTCGTCGTTGTCCCGGAGCTCGAAGACCCTTTCCTCCCACTTCTGCGTCGTTCCATTTTTTGGTTCGGTCTCAAACCGCTTATATGTTTAGCGGTCGACCCCAATGGGTAATTCTGTCCCTCTTTACACCCACGCTTATTATGAATACCTGTTTTTTTTTTTTTTTTTTTTTTTTTTTTCCCCCTTCCTTTGCGCAGCTCAACACAACCCATGCTGAAGTGCGACAGTTTGGATAATATATGTATATTGCCTTATCGTCGTAATCGATGTAGTTATCGGGCCAATCGCTGAAGATGTGGCCGCTTCGTCCAATTCCCCCTCGCGTCTTTCGCCATTTTTTAGTACCCCCCACTTCGTAGGAACTTTTCACGTAGGGGCAGGTAAAGACTTTTCATGACGTTTTCGTTCTGTTTCTCCTATTTCGATTATGCCGACCAGGTCAGCCCCCCGAATAGGATATCATCGCGATTTTGTTGTCGTCCTCGTTCCCCGCGCATCCCCGAGTACCTCCCTCCCTATTAAGCCCCAATCTTTCTTTCTCATGTAGCCTTGAACCGCCGGTGTCCTTTCTATCACCCTCAGGGACCCCCCTTCTCAAAACCCCTAGCCTGTTCCCGCTTCAGATCATTACTTGCCCTTTTTTTGTCGTTGTTCGTTGTTTTTTTGTGCCTCTGAAATTTCGGTGTCCCCTAAATCATACTGTTTTTTTTGAGAGTCAGATAAAAGCTTTGTCCATCTTGGCCCCGCCCCCCCCCCAGACAAAAGTAAGCCTCTTATAGGGTGGCCCTATTCTTTTGCTGATTCTTCTGGTGGGTGAGTTTGTGTTTGCCTGAAGAGCCACGAGGGGTGTTTGTGATCACCGCATTTGACAAAAGTGCCCTACGGTCAATGATCTCCCCCCTGAGATGCTTGTTCTTTTTAAATCTTTCTGGATGGATCCTTTTGCTGCCTCTCCCCCGCATGCCGACCGCGTTTCTCACCTTCGCGCTCTCGTCTTTATTTTCTTCAGTGACGGTCACTCCCCCTAAAACCCCCGACGTCCAAATGCCCCTTCTTTGCCTCCCGCCCACCCCTTTGTGGACTCGAAAAGTCTCAGCGCTTTGCCCCCTACGTATTGAAAACCATATGTTAGCCGCATCTCGACTACGATAATTCGCGCTACAAGAAACTCCCACGCCCTTGATGCGTCACCTCTCAGTTTTGGTGTGGGTTGTTACTAATCTCAAACTCCCATAGCGTATTTCTTAAGCCAGAGTGTTTGGAACTTTCCGCGACCGCAACTTGCCCTTGTTGTTCCTTCCTGACACCCACCCCCCCCCCCCCCCCCCCCCCCCCCCATCATCGTGTTTAGCCCGTCACCCGAGGTGCGCCCCGCACTGAGTGAGACCGATCTTTGTTTTTCTCGCTGCTCGAAGTCCCCCCTCCTCCTACCCGCGTCGTGCTCACGGCACGGAGGCGAATAGGGTCGGCTGGAGTTCCCCCTTTGCTGATGAAGTGATAGATTATTGCTGGTCCCCCGTACGGGCGGTTTCCCCACCTCGTTTCCAACCAACGTTCCTTTTTGGCTCCCGCCCAAATCGTAGGTTCGGCATCCTTTCAATAGTAAGTCTTCAAGCCTTGAAGAAGTATCTCGATCCCGCAATCTCTTCTTGAGAAGTACCATCCTAGACCTCCCCCCCCCCGGCGTGTCGGTTCTCGGAACATTGATCCTGTCGGACTTGAAAGAAGCTCCTTGCCCCCCCAACTACAGCCGGCTTAACTATTCACCCTCCCCGCTTTCGTTAAATAGCAAGTTCATCCTGATGGCAACCCCCCGAGTCCTCCCCCCCCCAGCACTCCTCGCTTTGAGAGAGGCGACGATCGTCTTACAGTCTATGTCGCCGGGACGGAGCGTTGTACCTGCGCGTGCGAATGAATCTTAGGTCTCTTAACGGTCCCTTTTTATCAAGACCCCGTCGCAATCAACCAGTTCCCCTTGACCCCCACCATTTCGCCCCAGCAGTAGACTCCTTACCCGATTGAGTTGGTCCTGTCCTTTGGCGTGCCTATTCTCCATATGTACCCCCGGGCTTTTTCCCTAATCTTCCCCTTAGCCCGGGTTTTCTCTTGGCGACTCCGTCTTGAAAAGTTTCCGGACTAGCCCCCAGTGTCTTGGTCCTCTCCTTGGACATTATGTTGTCGCGACTAAAAGGCATCTCGTTTTTCGCTCCCCTGAAGCGCCGGTTCAAGTACACGCGCAGGCATACGCCGCTCCACAGTGGGAGGTCAGAACCCCCAGAGAATAACCTTCCCCCCGGGATCAAATTTCGCTTATTTCCGTCGCTACATTTTGTCGCCTAAAACTCCAGAAATCGGAGAGGGGCCCTGGATTTTTTTTTTTATCTGCCATGCGCGTCTCCGCCAGCAAATATGACGTCTTCCGACAGGGTTCTTCGCCCAGATTTCTCCCTCTTTTTTGTGTTGCGACGCTATGAGGCAGAAGCGTCCGCTCCGTAGTTTCTCTGTTGTGACGCTCGTTCCGTATACCAAACAGTTGAACTTTCGTTGCGCGTGTTTCCCGTTGCGCAAGCCGCGTTTTTCTTTCCAGCGCGAGCTTGGGTAATTCTGGCCCCGTGTTAAGCGGTTCTAGTATCGACCGCAGTTTTAGGCGTTATTTGTGCTGAGAACGAGCATTGCTAAATGGCTTCCTCCTTTTTACCATGGCGCCCCACGTGCTTTGTCTACTACTCCTTTGACAAACAAACTGCCTCTTGTACATTTCTTATGCCCCTTCAATCTTTTCTCTCCTGCCACGTGGGTGAACGCTTAACGAGAGGTATCCCCTTTTTTGAGCCCCGACAAGGGTGAAGGCAATTGATTTTTTGTCCCAGATTAGATTTTTTTTCCTCCTGGACCCCCACATTAAGGATCTGGGCCCCTGCGCTTAAGTGCCGCTTCATAAGCCCGTGGCCGATTGACTGTTTTCACACTTCTTACACGTATAATGTTGTTCGATTCTAGATTCCTTAAGGTTTTCCACAATACATCTTTCTAGCGAAGGTTCTTCGCAATACTCCTGTGACCCCAAAAGGCCTCGTTTTGACCGTGATTTACTTTGCCTGT
>Ga0179591_1281522_pt1 | contig 10758 bp, 10 predicted proteins | sample CZOMad2_1_08_16f_FD_182891 | JGI IMG/M metagenome (GOLD analysis project Ga0179591, IMG submission 182891) | Vadose zone soil fungal communities from Angelo Coast Range Reserve, California, USA - CZOMad2_1_08_16fungal (PacBio error correction) | ecosystem: Environmental > Terrestrial > Soil >... | reverse complement strand
TTTATAGGCCCCCAACACACCAGGTTTTTTTAGTCTGCTCCTTGTTTTTGGACTCCCTTCCCTAAACTTTGTGGCCCACTGTTTTAATCACCCATAATTTGTACCCCAATTGAATTTGGCCCCCCCCCTTTTCTGGGCTTTTGTTTTCCCCAATACAACGTTTTCCCCTGGCCTTTTTTTCCCCAATGATTCCCCCATAACCTCCTGGTCGGTCCACACGCGTAACCCCCTTTATTTTGAAGGGTCCCCAACCAATGTGCTGACCCGCCCCTGGTTGTTTCCTGTGAAAAAATCATGTCGGTCAGTTGGTTTGGTATACGATTGCAGATTTAGATTCCTTCTCATATTTTTAAATTTTTCCTGCGCCCCCACCATTTACAGGGTTGTTTCCCACTTTGGGAAGTTTCTAGACCCACCCCTCTCAGCCCTCCCATTTCCGGCATTGCCGGCTCCTGTTTTGTTTGTTTGTCGAAGTTGCCCCCCACGGACTCCCCGCCCGCCCCCTTCCGCCTGTGGACCTTTGCATGCACGATAATTTTTTTCGTTCGTGGACCCACAATTTTTCAGGGTGATTCGGTGGCGGGGGTTACAGACACCCCATAACTTTCTTTTCTTCCGCAGTTGCCTTAGCGGCCCCGCTGACTTACACCCCTTCTGCAACCCGTGACTTGCCACGCCGACCGCTTGCTTGTACCCCCCCAACGTTGCGGGCCATTGGCATTTTTAGGGGGTTCTTTCAAACACGCCACTAGCTGTTTTCCGTTATAGGGCGTATAGTTTTGCCTCTATGTTTGGAAATTTACCCCCACCCACCGTCCCCAAGGAATTGCACCTTGGTTAAACGGATTAACGCGACGTTAATTTTTTTCCCCCCCGTCAGCACCCCCCCCTACTCTTATAATTTTTGCGTCCCTTCTATTGCAAATCTATGCGTCCTGTTTCTCCCCACAATACCCCTTTGAACTTTTCCATTACTTTTTCAAACCTTTAGTTCCGGGCCTGCGCCCCGGGTCATTCGACCGGCCGGGCCCACTTATTGCGCCAACAACCTTCCCCTCCTTACCTGTGCCGTTTGGTTGTGGTTTTTTTACTGGACGGTGGCCCTTTATTTGCGTGATTCCCCGTCGCCCATCAATACCGTTGTCTCCGCCTAACTTCCCCCCTTTCCTTTTTCAAGCATAGTAATGTTGTTTTAGATACCCCCGGGTTGGAGTTGGTCGTTTTCTTTTATTCCCCGTTTGGCTCTGTGTTTTTCGTTTTTTGAATTTGCCCCCTACTCTCCTGCTAGAAACAAGTTGATATCCCTCCACCAACCAACGCCGTTTGACCCGACCCCACCCCCTTTTCACAATACGAGCTCAAACCTTTTTTGCTTGTCCTTTTTGCCATTTTCTTCGCTCTCCTTTGGCCGGTCAACATCCACGATTAGTCTTATTGTGTGGATCAAATTCTCAACCACCGCTTTCTTTACTTCGAACCCTTTTCTCCACTCTGGCTTTTGGTTTATGTCGTTTACACGAATTGCTGGGCCGGGTTCACTGTCTAGGTTTTTCCTTGGTGTGAGTCATTTTTGTTTCGAAGACCAACAACATTGCCTCAGGCTTATAATTCGGGGCTCGTCCCTTTTGCGATTTGGCTAACCCCCCCCCCAACAGGCTGGCATTTTTCCCTTTTTTTTTTATCCCCGGAAACCAACCCTTTTTAATCCTCTGGCATTTCCTTTGGCTGGGGCAGTTTTGCCCTTTCATTTTTGCCCACTTTCTGATCCCCCCTCACACCCATAACCCCCCTGAGTGTTTACGAGGTTCCATTTTCCTTTTCTAGCCGCTGACGCTCTGTTTGTTTTTGGTTGTTCGGTCTATCAACCCCCCCCACCCAGTCCCAGTTTCCCGCGGGTGCCCCCGTTTGAGCCTTGAGCACATGCCTTTGGTCTGCTTTGCAAAATCCCCCTTTGCCCTGGCGGGGTCAACATGATGGCGGGCCCCTTGGGCTGTTAATTTGGACGTTATTGTGTACCAAACGGCGTGTAGTTTTTTTTTTTTTTTGCTTGGCGTCCCCCTTTTGAATGGACCCGGAGCCCGTCGTAGCCAATAACCTTTTAAAACTCCCCCGTGACTTTTTTTGTTTGAGTGACGACCTTTCCCGGGTCGCGCTTCAATCAACCGTCCCCCCCCCCTCGGGCAGACGGTCATCATAGGGCTGACTACTGTGTTTCCCCTTTTCACTTTCCGTCTACTACTGGCAGGTTGCACACCTAGCGTTGGTTTCTCCCCCCAGTTCTCCGCGTCCCGTACAACTGAAACTTTTTGCCTGCCACATTTCACGCGTCATTTAAATGGTTTTTTTTTCTTTTTCACTTGAAGATGGTTTCGCCACCCATTTGTCCCACGTTTTTTACGACCATACTTCGCCCCCCGTTTGCCCGTTCCCCAGTAACTGCTCATCATGTTCGCCCTCGGGATTCCGACCCTTTTTCTTGGTGTTCCCCCCGTTCCGGGCGGTTTGACGGGCCCCCAACGTGTTGGCTTTTTGTTCCAGTTTGCCCACCCGACCCCCCCAATGTTGCCCTCACTCCCCCTGGCGCGACCCCCTAACCCCCGTTTCTCTGTGCGCTCTTCCCTTTTCACCAATTCAAAACGTCCCCCCAGGGCGGTCAGATTTCATTACTCTTTTTTTCCTCCCCCTCAAACTTTTGGCTTGACTCCCCCTTTTTTTTTTGAGCACGTTTGGGCCATAGCTGCCCCACTCGTTCTTTTTTCCAAGGCTTTTATTGTCTTACAATCTATTTTCGTGCCGCGATTTTCTTCCATCCCTTTCGTAACGTAAGGCGCGGAAAGGCTCGCTGCATTGCGAGATCTCTCTTTTTCTTCCATTGTGTTTTTTGTTATAGGTATTCTCGCAACAACCTCCTGCCTCCAGTAGCCTTACCCACGTCTCCCTGTATCTTTCTCAAGAACCCATACGGTTTTGGCCCGTGCCCCCCCCCGTTATTGTTGTTTTTTCGCCCCCTTTTTCCCATCGATTAACGATGGCCCCCCCCCCCCCTTGGACATGTTTGTGTTTCAGAGGTGGTCTTTTCCCCGCCAGTTGTGGAGGGTCAGTCCCGTTTCCCCTGGAAATTCTTGGCCCGCCAATTGTTTTCCTTTTGTTTGAGATCTTCTGTTGTTTCCCCCTCTCAATCGACCCCTCTTTCATTGTAGGCTTGGCGTTTTTCCGGCGCGCCAGTTTCGTTGCTTGAGATCCCCCTTGCAATTGTCCATGGTTTTAACAAATTGTCACAACCCCAAAGGTCTCCGTTTTTTGATGTTTTTTTTTACCCCGTGGGCACATCTCCATTTTTTCTTCAGAGGATTTCCCTTTGTCCCCTACCTCTTCTGGCGGGCCTTATTTGCCCCAACCACGTTTCTTCTGGAAATCTTCATTTCCCATGTTTGCGGCCAATTTTTTTTTATTCGTTCCAAAAATCCTTTTTTACCGTCCCTCTCGTTCCTACTGCAAGTTTTTCCCACCCTGTCGCCTTTTTGCTGGCTCTTTGAAACATTCGGGCCGCCCATCCCCCCCCCTCCACTCTATGACTCCTAGGCTTCCTCCTTTTCCCCTGGGCTTGCCATTCTATGCCCCAGTTTCTGGCCCTGAGTGGTGGGCTGTTTTGTGAATTTTCGGCCTTGAAGTTTTGGAGTTCTCCGCAGGGTCCACTGGCGTTTTTGTTCTATTTCGTGGGATTTGTCCGAGCTTGCACATTCCCACACTGCATGACTCCCCCCCCGTTGCCCGCCGAGTCAAGATCCACCCGTTTTGTTTCAATGTCTTTCAACCTTGTTTCGGGCGTCCATCTTTCCCTTGTCCCCCGTGACACCTCTAGCATGTGCGGTATTGGCCTTTGCGGGGACTTTGCCCCCACATCATTTGTATCTCAACCCCGTTGGTCATCCCCAATAAATCTCTTGTTTTCCGAATTTTTTACGTGTGCTTGTGTCTTTTTTTTGTCACCGTGGCCCCAGTTTTCTACCAAAGGGCTTCCACCGCCGGAATTCCCCCCGATTTTTGCTTTTATTTGGTCCTCACACGGGATTTATGTTTTGGGGTAAATTTGTTCTGTTTTTTTTCTTATCATGTGCCACTTAAACCAGGTGAGTTCCCCGAAAACGCCTTGACATCCCTGAGATTTTTTTTTTACTGTTTTGGTTCCCGAGATCAAACTTGCCTGGTTTGCCCCCCCAAGTTGTTTTTGTTTGTTTAGCCCCTACCCCCTGCCTCCTGAAGGATCCTTGCTTCCCCTGTGTTTCAATTTTCTTTTGAACGTAGTTTCGTTTCCGTCACGACTCACCTCCCCCCTTTGAGATTTGCATTTTTTGACCCCAGCCAATTATTCCCCTTTTTGCCCCCAGTTTTGTTACAGATCCCTCAAATACCCCGCGTTTGGGAGCTTTAGCATTATTGTCGTTTCCAGATCTCATTGTTTGTTTTTTTTTTCGGACATTCACCCATCTAAGTCCCGCTCCTACCCACCTCCGTTGCTGTTTCCCATCCTCCGTTTCCCGTGATGGCACCTTTTCCCAAAAGATTTTATTTGTGATGGCGTCTTGTTGAAGTGACACACCTTTTTGTTGGCTTTGTTCCTTAAGTGCGGCTTTGTTTGCAGTCTATCACTTATATTATAGGACGATAGTTCGAGTAAAACCCGGACGTTTTTTCCCTCGCCCCCTTTGTCCGTCGACACCCCTCCCTTGTCCCTGATGTTATCGTGAATACAACTTTTGCTTAGCTGGCACTGTTTCGGATTTTTCCATTTTCTGTCCTTTGGTTCCGGCTTTTTGGCGAGCGCTTCCCGACAGTCCCCTTTTTTTATTCGCACAACCCCTGTTTCCCCGTGGTCCACTTTTTGACATTGGTTTCTTGCCACTCTTTTTGGGCAAGAGTTGCGTTTCGTTACTTACTTGCATTGTTCCATCCGGTTTTTTTTTCCCCCCGACCTTTGATTTGGAATTGTTATGAAGGTTAACCTTCGCCGGACGGATGTTCAATAGGTGTCCTTCGGGCATCTACCCCCAATTTGATTTAGTCTGTGTGGGCTGCCTTGTTGTCCATTCCTTCCTCTAAACCAGTTTTCATGCTTTCATTTTGGGATCCCCCTACTCCACATTCAGCGTGTTTGGTACCCATCCTTCAGTTTCGGTCGGTCCACTCTAGTCACGGGCCCTCCGTCAGAGTTGCTTTGTTACCCAAGCACACGCCTGTGCATTTTTCCCCCTGCGTTGTCACAAGAAAGGCGCCGTCTCACTTTGTTTTTGCGCGTTTTGTTTTTTTTACAAGTTTTGCTTTTAGGGATGTCTTAGGTTCCCGAGATCGCTCTTCTTGGTTTTCCACTGTCCCTCCAGCCTGTGATCAATAAAAACCCTTTGATTTTGTTCCGCCAGTCCTGTACCAAACCCAATGCCCCTTTTTTTTCCATTCCCCACCCTGACACACGGCGGTCTTTCTTGTTTTCATTTGGGAGTCCGGCAATTGCCTGTTTCCCCCGTTCCATCAGAAGCAAAACTGCACTCGAGTTGTTGAGAATCCTTTTTCCCAAGATTTGGAACCCTTTGCTCCTTGTAGCCCCGTTGGGGCCGTCTGGCCGGTAAGCCCCGTCCCTGCCGTTTTTCCCCCTATTCTTCCCCCACCCCCACGGAACCTTTGCGCCTCAATTGTAGGCAGGTGTTATGACCTTTTGGAAGCAGGTGTAACCCCTGTTTGTTGAACGATGTATTAGTTGAAAACCTTCCATGAAGGTGGACAGGTCCCAGTTTTTTTCATTCACATCAACCTGTCCCCCTCTTTTGTCCCCCATTCAATTTTGTTTTTGTCTCCCACCCCCCCAATTTTCTCGCCCAATGTTTAGACTGGTTGGGGTTCCCCCTTTCTTTCAAAACTCTTCCCCGGTTTTGTTGTCTGTTTATATAGAAGGATCTTTCCCCGGCAACCTTTTTCAACGTCTTGACCTCCCCTATTTGATCGGGGGCACCTATAACCCATTAGGGCGTTTGACCGGTCCCAAAGCCGTTTTATGTTGTAGGCTGTTACACTGGTGACATGGAGTATTTTGGTGTCGTTCTCGGTTCTGGTGTTTGGCCAAAGTTTCCCAACCTGGAGGCCACGCACGAAACCCGCGGAAATGATGTACTTGTCTTCTTGGTTTTAATGTTTCATGTTTAAACTCCTCTCCCTGTAAAGCGTTCCCACCAAAACGCCGTCCCCATCTTTTTTCCGGGATTTGGCCCTACCCACCCCATTTTTCGGCTATCATTTTGGTTCTTTGGCACCCTCCTCTGCTGAGTTGTTACCAGTTGTATTGATGTGAAATCCTCCCTGTCCTACGGTTTTTGCTGATTTTAACTCCAAGTTTTCCGCTTCCCATGCCGCAGTTAACCTTCTCAAACCTTGCCCTTTCAGGTTCGACCTTCGCTCCCACTCGTTTTCACTTTCCCAAAAAAGTTTCCTCCGTCCCAGGACTCGGCCGCTTTTTGTTTTTTGCGTTCGAGTCTTGTTTTGGGTGCATTCCACACTCTAAACCTCCCTCATTCCCTTTGCCGCCTGCCCCCCCGAGTGGTGCTCTGTTTTCCCCTGATCAGGCCAGGATGTCTGCCTTGCCTCCTTCCTAGACTTCGTGTTTGTTGTTTTTTCACCGCCCCTTCTGCTTCCCTAGACACACAGCTTCGGTTCTCCCCGTTGCACCTTTTTGGTGTTTTCCCCCTTTTTTCCACAACCGCCCCCTTTCTGCTTATCTTCGCCTCCCCCCCTTCCCCAGTTTTTTTTTTTTCATCGGCTTTTTTTGGTCGGGCGGTGTGTCCCTTCCACAACTCACTTTTTCTTCACGTCAGTTTGTGAGCGGGAATTATTCCTTCCGTGGCCCCCCCGGTTTTTTGCCAAACAAACGCCTTCTCTATCCTTTAGGCATTTTCCCTCTGTCTGGTGACCATTCGGCCCCCACCCTTCACCAAAATCGTTTTCTCTTCTTGGTTCTTCTTTGCGCTCTGCCCAGTTGGACGTCCCCCCACCCTCAAAATGCGCTTCAACTTCCTTTCTTCTTCTCTAGGTTTTGGTCGGTGGCCAAGAGTTTGGTGTTAGAATTTCTTCCCCGGTTTTCGTGCTTTGATTTCCTTAGTGTTACCGGTGGTTCCTCCCGTTTGGGCCCCTCCTCACACGTTTCACGTTTGAATAAAAAACCCTCTAACAAGCCTTTTTCCTGTTCCAACCCAACAGAGATTTTCCCCTGCCTTTTGTAATTCTTCAGGTTTGACCGCCGTTTTAACGGCGTTTTGAGCCCCCCTGGAATTCTCATTTTAACAACACAAAAATTCCCTCTCCCCGGCGGTTCGTATTGACCAATGTTTTTTTCTGTTGTTGTACTCAACCCGTTGAACGACTCTACCCCCTTCCTTCACATGCAGTTCCTAAGACATCACCTTTCCCCAATTACGCTAACTTAGTTATTTTTCAGGTGCCCCTCCGGTCTCTTCTAGTTCGTCTCGGCCGGTTGAGGACCATTTTTTTTTTCCTTTACTCGCACCACCAGCATTCGTGATCCTGTTTTTTTTTTTTGGACTTCCCCCCTTTGACTTACCGAGGTGTACAATGGTTTTTTTTTTTGCGAATTACACCTTGTGGTTTCACCCCCTTGACCAATTAGCTTTTTGTTCATAAAAAGCACCCTGGTCCTTTTCCCCACCAACATTTGGCAACACCCCCGCCTTCCCCGTACCCATCCTGTCGGGCACACGTTTTACTTCCCTTCCTTTTTTAACGATCCAAGTTGATGCCCCAACAGTGTTCCCTCCTTTTTTTTAAAATCGTTTACGTTGTTGGGATACACAGAGGTTTGCTTCCCCTTTTTACTCTCCTGAGGTTGGCGACAATTTCACCGGGTGCTTCCTTTAAACTGCGGTTTAAGATTCTTATCCCGTTGACAACCCCGACCAGCGCCATTCGGGATTTCTTGCAGTTTGGCGCCCCCCCCCGTCGAGAAAAATGTTCCCCCACATTGACAGACGCCGGTTTCTCTTACCCGGTCTTGGCAACATTGTGACAATGCCTGTGACTTTTTTTTTTGACCATTTGAAAGCTAGTAACCATCCCACTGGGCTTTTTTCCTTGCTTTTCCGTCCCGAAACCTTTGTTTCTTACTGACTCTTTCCAGTTTCTCCCGCGAGTCCCGTTACCCCCCCTGCGCCTTTACTGGGGGAACTCGTTTTTTGTCCCCGCGGGGGCAACCTTTCCCAGCATTTTGGGGTGTGGCTGTTTCCCTGCCTCTGAGGTTTTTCGGGTTTGTCTGCTTTTTCCCATGCCCTCTGCAGCTGCCTGCCATTCTTTTTACAACGCCACTCGCCATTTTTTGTTGCAACTATGTGCCCCCCGAAATTTTTCCACCGTTTTCGGACGCACCTTTTCCGCTTGGACGCAGCACCAAATCACTTTTCTCTTCCTATTAATCCTATCCCCCCGTCCGCTGGAGGTCACCCCCTTCTCCCCTACCCTGAAAGTCACCATTTAGACTTTTTCACCACCTTTGTCAACTGGGCAGGCTGCACCGGGTTTGGTCCCTTTCCCCCCTGGCCCGGTCCCGGTCCTGAGTTTTGGCGTAAAAAAAACCCGTGTTCCCCCTTTTTGGTCACTGCTGACCGCTTTCTGATTTTTTTCCGGTTCCCCCGAGTCTACTGGAGTTGAGGATTCCGCCCCCCCTTTTTCCCCAATAAAATGTGGTCTTTTTGACGCGACCAAGTCCCTGGCCACCCTCTGACTTTTAGCGTCACCCTCGGCCCCACGTCTTCAACGCTAAGGAGTCTGTTTTGTTAAGTCACTTTCCGAATGGCCCCGGTTTTTTTCCATCTGCCTATACCAACCTCTCGTGTTCACTCACCAGCTTCGTCTTGCCCACCCCCCCAGTTTTTCCAACCCTTAATGCCGCTGTACCCCAAAAACCCCGGCCCGCCGCTTTGGTCCTGTTCCTTTGCCTCTGGGGATGCGGGTGTGTGCTGCCGGAATGCACCCTATTCTGGTCAGCGGTTGTGCGGCTGTTGACGTTTTTCAACAAATCCCCCCCTCAACGCGATCTTGAGGTTCTCCTGCACGGCCTGGTTCCGTGCTTGGCGCACCGACGAGAGAAACCGTTTCTGCACGACTAGTTCCCAGATCCAAGGGCATGTCACCATATGTGTGTAGTTCGCGAATTTGGTGGTCGGTGGGTACACCTGTGACCCGTTTCTCCCCACCTTTCCGCCCGACTTACGTGTCCTACCTTGTAGTCCTCTGCGCACACCATCCTTTACCCCCGTGCACAGAGCAGATAGAGCCCGCCCTTTTCCCCCTATTTTCTTTTTTGCGCCTCTGTGCAGTTGGGACTTCTCCCAAAAAACCCATCGTGCTGTCCCGCCACGGTTTCTAGTTCCCACACATGTTATTAGTGGATGTATTACTTTTTTGTAAAGGTCTTTTTTGTTTCATATTGTACAACCCCACGCATTTTTCCCCAAACCAGCTACCTTTTGTGTCTTCTTCGCGTGTACCCACGGCTTTTCCCCCCCTCCGCTTCGCTATTTTAGGGGTCTGTCCCGGTCATGATAACCAACCACCTGCCCAGGGTTGACAAGGGAACTTAAATTTTACTTCTCACCCCTATTTTTGGCACGTTCCTTCATTTTTTTTTTGAACCCATTTGACTTGTGGTTCCCCCTGTTTAATACGACCCTGGGAACCCTTTTTCACTGTTGCCACTTCCATACTTGGACGCACTTCCCCTTTTTCCATTTTTACCAGCCTGTGCCCATTAAGCGGGCGTGATCTTCGTTCTTTTTTGGGATCCTTTCTTTACAATCCATGCCCCATGTACCCCTGTTTTGCAAAGACAATTATAACCTTCCGTGAAAGGCTTTCCTTGTGCGACCCCATTAACGGGCCGCCTCTTTTCCCCATTTATAACCCCCAACAGCCCCCTCACCCCGCCTCCGCCGCCCAAGGTCCCACAAGGTCCTTCAGCCGCGGCTGTCACGCATGCGTTAGGCACGTTGATGGAGTGATTTATGTCTCCCTTTGGTTTTTTTTGCTAGGGCTCCATCGGGTTCCTCAAAGGAAGTTCCTGCACTTGTCCTTTTCCCCCTGTTCATGTGGAACCTTGTCCCATGACACTGGGTCCACCTTCCATGGCGGCCTTTTTCATTTTTTTGTGACACACTCTTGATTAAATGTGCCCCTACCCCTTTTCAATCTTTGCATACGGTCCCCCGCTTGTTTTCCAACAAACTTGCACGTTTTCGATATCAGTCTATGTATTTCGATCCCAGTAACCCCCTTTTGTGCGTTTTTTTGCCAGTTTAAACGGCATGTTTCCCCCCATTCGTTGCAACGTTCGCCTGTTGGTGGACATTTGCCAAATGTTTTAACTTGATGTTTGTCTCATCCCAGTGCCAATGCGTCTGCTGCCAAGGAAAGATCCCTAGTTTGCCGCTTTTCCGGTCACCCCCCTCTTCTTATTCCACGACCCCAAGGATTCCCCCCCCGAATTTTTCCAGCGCCGTTGCTGTTACACGCCCGTTTTTTTCGCATAAGTGTTGATGCTGACAGCTGTATTGTGCAACCCCCTTTTCCAATGACGGCTGTTAAACGCGACACCCCACCGGGGCAATTCCTTAGACGTTTCAACAGCCCTCGAGTTCATTGTTACCATGTTCGTCACAGTTTTTTGTGAGTCTTCGTTCCGCTTGGTTGTGGTTGCATTTGTCTGAG
>Ga0179591_1340369_pt1 | contig 10760 bp, 13 predicted proteins | sample CZOMad2_1_08_16f_FD_182891 | JGI IMG/M metagenome (GOLD analysis project Ga0179591, IMG submission 182891) | Vadose zone soil fungal communities from Angelo Coast Range Reserve, California, USA - CZOMad2_1_08_16fungal (PacBio error correction) | ecosystem: Environmental > Terrestrial > Soil >... | reverse complement strand
TTGGTGGCTTTCTTCGTCTCGAGACTTTTTGTTTCCTTACGAATCAGTCGGGAAGAAGGAGGTCTTCTTTTCTCTTTGCCCCGATTGTGAGTTGAGGTTGCGGAGGGTCGGGGGGTTTGTCTGTTTTTTTGGCCGAGGCGGGGAAGGCGAGATTCCCTTTCTCCTTTATTGATAGTTAAGAAGTTTGGCTTTTTTGGCGGCAAGACGGCCTTCTTCTTCCTCTTGTTCCCACAGGGAAACGAGATCGGAATAACCCCCCCGACAGAACAGTGCTCGAGTCCTTCTTTCTTCCCCCCCCTTTGAAGGCGCAAGCTCGCGCACCCTCCGCCACCCCATTATTCCCCTGACTTGGGCGGGGGTTCTGGTTATTTCCTTAGGGATAAGTCTAATCAGAATTCTCCCGCCTCGTTCACGTTTAGCGTTTGAATCTTAGCCTTCGCGGCGAAGACGCTTTTTGGTGCCGACGATTGTTTGTCTCTCTCTTGTCTGAAAGAAACTGGCCCCCAGCTTCTTTTTCCTTTTGCAAGACGTAGGGGAGTTGACGCGGCCTACTTAATGACCAGAGCTCCGTCTCTCTTGGTCATGTAGTGGATGATCGTCTGTCTGTATATCTTCCCCCCCCCCCCTTTTTGTTGTAGATGCGACCTCCCCTTGGTGATGTAGGAGAAGACGTTGAACTTGGTGTTGTGGACCCCTCGAGGTGTTACGGAAGATTCGCACGAGCGGGTTTCTCTTTTTCCTCCCGGTTAATCTTTTGAAGACGGCGTTATTGATGAAGATGACGTTCACCCCCCGCGAGAAACGACCTTTTCCTCCTTCTGGATTGAGGCCGGTATCTCTCTCAGAAGCGTCGAATCGGCTCCGTTATCGCTTTCTCCCCCCTGCCGTAAATTGCTCGCGCGACCCTTTCTCCCGAGGTAGATCACGTCGGCCGTGCCCTTCTGCTCCTTCCCCGTCATCTGGGAAGTAGACGATTCCCTCCGTTTTCCTTTTTTCCCTTCCCTGACGTTGTGTCGAAGGAGATGTTATCCGTGTTGGGCGCGGCGAAAGTCTTTTGATGGTGAAGGTGGTCCTTTCCCCCATGAAGTAGGACTTGCAAAATTCGGCTGGACCCTTTTTTTTCTGTAGAAAGTCGTTTATTCGCTCTCCGGCGTAGCCTGTTAGTCGCAGTAGCCTAAGGTTCTCGTACGACGGCGCTTTTTCCCCCATTCCTTTTTTTCCGAGGGATATGTGAACGTTTCTGCTGGATGAACTTGGAGTAGGGGTGCGAGGTCTGGCTTGCGGCGGCCGATCTCGGGAAATCTTCGCTTGAGGAGTTGTAGGGGATGTTCTTTTTAGGGTTTAGAAGGTTAGAGGTGTATGTTTTTAAGGTTGGGGGAGTTAAAGTGTCAGAGGTGGAGAGGGTTGTAAATTTTTTGGTGGATGTGTGTTGAGAAGGGAGTTGTTTTTTTCGGGAGTGTGTGGGAAATGGGGAATTGTGGTTTCCCCTTGGTTGACTAGTGCGTAGGGTTGGGTTTTTCCCTCCTTTCGGGAGTAGTAGGAGGGGGTGTTTTGGGCCTTTGGAGGAGGGTTGTGAAGAGGTGAAGGGAGAAGGGCTTCGTTCCCTTCTCCTTTCCCCGGCATAGACGAAGGGATTTTTTGGGGAAGTACCACTAGCGGCCTCCTGTGAAGAGAGCTTCCACCCCCCGCCCTCCCCCCCTTTTTTTCTTTTTCAGGTGAGCATCTCTATCTTTTTGAGGAGAGATTCGCAATGACAGACACGTTCACTGCCATCCCTGGGAGTCGCTCTGGAAAAAACTGGTCCCCAGACGCAGCCACGCCTTCTTTGCCGGGGTCAAAGCTGAAGCCCCCCCCCACGCGTACCACCCCCCCCCCTTTTTTCCCCTGCCCGTGAGCGACATCTTCCCTCAAGCACGAAACCGTTGGCCCCTCCCCACCCGGTCCCTAGAAAGATTCAACCAAATTTCCCCCCCCCCCCTCCCATTCCAACAAAACATACGCCACCCCCGCGCAACAAGCAAACCAGACCCACGCCCCCCTCCACCCCCTTCCGAACCGATCCCCCCCCCCACCTCTAACAATATAAAACCCCCAACATGCCCAACTACTCATGATAAAGGCCGGCTCCCTTCTCGGAAGCATTTCGCCGCCGAGCCAGGTATCCGCCTGTTGCAGCGGCGACGTAACAGTGGGCATCCAGGCACACTCCCGTCGACGAGATGGCCAACGTCCCCTTCCCCCTTCCTACGACACAGGGCTAGCCTTCCTCCCCCATCGCGAAACGACTGACATTTTGCGACGTCCTCCTAAGACCCTCTCCTCGGGCCTAAGTTTTCCTTCCCTAAATTCCTAGACATTTTCTCCCGGCAAAACGATCGTCCCCTTCTACCACGTATTGACGTCTTCCCCTCCGGAAAAACCGGGGGCTTTCCCCCCCTCAAAAGGAGATCTTTCCGGCAATAGTACAGCGGGAAGAGAATCCCTCCCCTTGAAATACACAATTGCTAAAGTGATATTCCTAGCCCCAACACGACGGGGGCGACGCTTTTCTCCCTCCCTCCTCAGTGGGTGAAATCCGGAATTGCCCCTCTTCGACCGCTGGATTATTGATGCCTTCCCCAGAAATACCTTTTTCTTCCCCCCATTAAGGATAAAAGGAGAGTTTGCGATAGAGTTCCTGTCCCCCTCCCGCCGGCTTAAAAGGAGTGCGGTTCTTCCAGACCCTCAAGGGAAGCAACCTCCTCCTATACCGGATATGTGAAATTTCTCCACATTTCAACGAAGCTCCACCCAGGCGGGAAGAAGCCCATTCCGGAAGCAGAGAAAGCAGACGCTCCCCCCCATGTCAAAAAGATTTTTCCCCAAGCTGAAGAAAGAGCAGGTCGGTCTAGGAGGGCTTTTTTCCCTTTCTTCCAAGAAAAAAGGCCCCTTTTTTTCCCTGACCAGATCCTCTAAAAGTGCCGCCCCCGGAAGAGGCCTTTCGGCCCTCCTTCTTCTCCGCCTAAGCGAACCGAAAAACGTGAACGAGAGAATGTCCGATAATAGGACGGAAGGAATGCCGTTAGCTGTCACCCCCCCCCCTCCCCCCGCTCTGTCTTGAAGAATGGGGGGGCGGAGGTGCGAGCTGCTTTGCCCGTTCAATCGGGTCGGGCCGACCCCTGTTTTTTCTCCGACGGGCGGTCAAATTCTTCCTTTCTTCCGATCTCGTGTACCTGTGGACCTGAGGCCCCGACCCCCCCTTTGCCGGCAAAAAAGCCGCTTCTAAGATCCCCCTTTTATGCCTCGCGCCATGAAAAGAAGGTTCGCCCCACAATCACCCCCCTTTCCCTTCCTAATAAGAGAATACCTCCCACATCGTGGGCAAACTTCGCGGACAAGCGCAACGGACCTCCTTTCCCCCCCCCTCCCGCTTAGGAAGAAGAAGAAAAGATTGACCACTTCCCTCCTTCTCCTTACACAAGCCATCTATATCTTTTAATAATATAAGTTGTTGTTGTTGAGACCATCTTCCTTGGGGGCAAGCGTTGCTTCGTCAGTAAGAATCGCTCGGGAATCTTTTTTCTTTTTTCCCCCCCGCTGGAGATTTGGACAAGATGTGATTCTTTTTATTTTCGCTAGTCTATGAAGAAGGGCGGGGGTGAGGGTGGTTCTGGTTCTTTTTCTCTGGCTAAAGTCATTGTATGGACGGATCTTATTTACCCCGTTTTCCCTTTAGGAGGATTTTTGCCGGCGCCTTTTTTCTTGCCGCAGGTCCAAGGTAAAAGACTCCGTTTTCTTTCAAAAAAACTTCGGATTTGAAAAGACCCGTTCGGCGTCCCCTTCCTCCCCTCCCTAAAGATTTGACTTTCCCCCCCTTGCCCTCGCGCAAAATACGAAAACCCCTCAAGTACGTTTTTTTCTGGGTAAGATTTGTCCGCGACGGCAGGCTTCCCTGGATAATGAGCGGTCCTTTGCGGCTTTTTGAAGGGCGATGAGGAGGAAAGTAGAATTTCTCGTTTCTCCTGGGGTGAAGACGACGTTGCACTGTTCCTCCTTCCCCCTGCAAGATAGTAGGTTGAAGGGTTTCTTTTCTTCTTAGGGGGCTGTTTTTGAAGCAAGAAGTATCATTATTTTCTTCGGCGGGATGATAACGAGAGTGGTATTTTTGTTCTCCCTTTCTTCCTTGTTCAATAGGGGGGGTAGATGGATTTTTTCTTCTAGTAGGGAGAAGAAGTTGCGTGCCCTGTGTGGCGGACGCCTCCATATCCTTTCCCCCTCTAGATTAGAAGACCTTTTTTTTTTTTTTTTTGTCTTGGGGAAGAGGTAAGAACGAACTCCCTCGGGACTTTGAAGCTGCGTGAAATCGATCTCGAAACCCTTTTGTCGCGCTTTTTTCTTCTCTGATTATTGAGGGTAATGAGCTCCCTAAGAAGCTGAAAGGCGATCCCTTCGTAGTAAAAAACTGGTTCCTTTTTTTTCTTTCGCCCCCGTCGGTTGTTGGGGAGACAGCGAGTCGTGGTGAGTGAAGTGATTCTCGGCCTTTCCTTTTCCCCCTCGAAATAGAAGTTTTAATTGGAGGACCCCTTCGGCCATGACGTGGTTGTCTACTCCCCTGTTTCGTGAAGAACCGATTTCGTTTTTTGGACCCGAAGATTATGTTGTCAGGTGTCGCACTTGCTTTCCTTCGTCTTTCCCCCTCCGAGTAGGAGGAGACGTTTTCCCTTTTTTCTTTTCCTCTATGGAAATAGAGGAGGCCCTGATTTTCTTATCCCCTGAAGGTGGCGCGGTGGTTGGCATCTTCTTTTCTTTCATGGAGGACGCTTTACGGTCGAGATGCCCATTTCTTATTTTTTTTTCGGGGCAAGGCGCTTTCGGAAGATCTGACTTGCTTGAGTCGTTGTCGTTGATTTTGTCCCCTTTCTTTTTTTGAGGTTAGGAATTGAGGCGTTTTTTTCCCCACTGGGGGGGGGTTCCCCTTTTTTTCCTTCCTGCGGGCGGGGTTGGATTGTTTTGCGTCTTTTTCTCCTTTTGAGGGATTTTTTTTTTGCATTGTGCGGAATTTTGGGGCCTTTGACGTTTTTTTTTCCGGGTTGGGTTTGTTTTCAATACTTTTTCCCCCCGGTGGAGGGAGGATATTCTTTTTAGAAAGTGAAGGGGGAAGGAGGGGCTTTGGGTGAGGAGAAGGGTTAGTTTCTTTCCCCCCGGCAGTAGACGCCTTTTTTTGGCGAGCGGGGTCCTTCCAACATCCTTTCCTTGGCCGCGCGATTAAAGCCGCGGCTTTCCTTTTTCCTCGCTCTCTTTTCCTCCTCCTTCTGCACCGGACCGCCCCGGACCAAGCAGCCTTTTGACGCTCGCGGCCCAATTGAGTTTTTTTCCCCCCAACTGGTTTAGTCACCCCGCGCGAAAAGAGGCCCTGAGACCACGCTCGCCGAAATAATCCCGTCGCCCACCACAGCAAAGAAGTGGTCCGCCGCAAAAACGCGTTCTTCCGGACAGGAGGGAAAACACCCCCCCCCCCCCTTTTTTTTTTTTTCCTCGGAAAAAACATCTTCCCCCCCCCCGGCCCCAGGAAAACAAAAACCGCCCTTATCAAACAGACTTTTCCAAAAAAAAATCCCCCCCCCCCCCAAGAAATACCACAAGCGGACACTTCCCCCCCCCCTTAAGAAAGATAATCCCCAATTCCCTAAATATAACCTCCCCAATGTCCCAAAATCAACGACCCCCCCCCCCCATGGACAGGATAAATATCCCTTCCTTAAGAGTACAAAAGAATTCCGCCCCCTCCCCCCCAGAAAGAACCCGGTCATAAGAATGCGGAATTTCCCCCCCGAAGGCCTATAGACACCTCCCCCCCTTCAATTGAAAAGAGCCCAGTCGAAGATTGCCCTCGCAAACCTCACTGGTCTACTCTGCCTTGATAAGATTAATAATCCCCGTCGCGAAGACCCTTACAGACTTCCTTCCCTCCCCTTTTTTCGAAGACAGAGTCTTCAGATAAGATTCCCAACCCCAACATCCTAGACATCTTCGTCCCCCCTCCCCCCCCCAAAGATAGTAACCCCGTCTAAAAGTTAAATCTCCCAAAGTAATGGACGTACCCCCCCCAAGGTTAAGAAAATTTTTTCTCCCGAGTTAGACGGTCTATGACGGAAGAGAAATCACTCATCCAAAAAGGGAAAGTCTTGATCTACATCTTTTTCCCACAACCCGACGGGGGGTTGATCTCGCATTATCCAGTGGGTGAAATAAAGGCCACCTTTCGAAGTCAACGGGCTTTTAGGAGGCATCCTCCAACACGCGAGCACTCCTCCGGGTTTTGAGAGATGGGCTCAGGTTCTCTTAAGAAGATTAAGAAAGACTTTTTGTCGTTCGGTTGCAGGGTCTGTTTTTTTTCCCCAGAACAATAAAGGGATTCCAAAAGATCTGGGCTTTTCCCTTCTTACCGGCTATGGAATCTGACCCCCTCCCCCAGGAGTCTTCCATTATTTCCGCCCGCCATAGCCGACAGCAGATCCAGCCTGCCTCCCCTCCATGACCAACGCTTTTTCGCCTAAGCCTGACGCGTTAATTTTCACGGCGTCAAAGAACACCTCAAGAAAAAATTGCCCCGCTGGCAGGGTATTCGACTGCTCATATAAAATTTGGCACCCCGGCAGCGGATTCTCCCGGCGAATGCTAATACGCCCTCATCTCCTTTCCGCTCACACGTGAAAAGAGCGACCAGTCTAGTTGAAGGGAAGCTGCCGTAGAGGACAAACCCCCCCCCCCGCCCCGCGGTGGAACCGTCTTGATTTTGTTCTTGAGGGAGAGCGCGTTTTTTCCCATCGGTAGGGAGACAATGTCAGAGCCGTCCTCTTTTCCTGGGTCGGTAAAATCCGACGTTTTTTAGGGCGTTTCCCCTGTGGACCCTGCGGAGCCGTACAAAGTCTCCTCCCTTTCCCCCCCCCCCGCAGAATGAAGAACGCCTTCGGAAAACGATTCCCCAGTCTCCCCTCGCGCATGAACACGCGCGCCGCCCCTCCCCCCCCCGAAAAGTCGCCATAGATACGGACTTCCACATCGTGGGCAAAGAGACAGCGAGCCCCAGTTCGCTTCCCGCCTATTCGGAAGACGACGCCCCCTCTTGCCTTTTCCTTCTCCCGCCCCCGCCATCTTCTCCTTTCTTGATTGGCGGGCGGGCTCGTCCACTTAGTCTAGAGACCGGGGCCTTTCCCTCTTTTCCCGGACAGCAGGGGGAGGAGTCCTTTTCTTCTTGGCCACGATGTGATGGGGTTGAGGGTGGGTAGGTTTGGCGGTGGGGGTGATGGTGGTGCGGCCGTTTTTTCGGGGGAAGAGCGTTTTTTATCTTTGTATACGTTAAGAAGGCGCGTTTTTTGCCGGCGAGCGGACGTCGAATTGACGGCTTGCCGTCTTCCCCCCTCTATCGGCAATCAAAAGCATGAAAAAACGTTCTCTTCTCGTCCGGTCTGACTTGTAGGAAACGACCCACAAAGCGCCGCGAAGAAACCTCCGCCACCCCCCCCCCCCTTCGGGGCGGGGGTTTCCTTTTCCACAGGCAGGTCTGAAGTATACTTAGAATGGATCATCGCCTCCCTTTTTTTTTGTTGAAGGAGCGGGATGAGCTCTCCTTCGCCGGGGCTGCTCCGTCCTGTTTTTGTCAGAAGACGTGGCAATGGTATATTTTTCCTTCTCTTCGGTTGCCGGGGGTATTGAGTCCCCCCCCCCCTTTTCCGTTTGACGCCGACAGTAGAACCGGCCCGCGCCTCCCTCCTGCCGTTTTGTTCAATGTAGTGGATGTCGTCTGAGTATTCTCTTTTTTTTAGAATGGAGGGGAGCCCCGCACGACTGGGGGAGGTAGGAGAAGAAGTGCACGTGGCTGAGTTAAAGAGCAGGTAGAGGCTTACTCTCCCTTTTTCCCCTGAGGAGTATTATTGGGGAACGCCTTCCGCCCTTGTTTAAGAAGGAGGTATTGCTATGTCTCCCCTCTCCACTCGGCTGAAGAGCCGGGTATCCCTTTGGATTGAGGGGTACATTGTCCTCATAATCCGAGGAGAAGGACCCCTGACTGTTCTGGAGTAGTTCCACCAAAATGAGTTCAATTTCTGCTTCCCCTCCCCCTTCGGGTTGTTAGGGGCCTCCTTCTTGCCATTGGGATGGAAGGGGTGACCGTTCGTTTCTTCGACGAGGACTTCGAACTAGCTTAGTTTTCCCCTTATTGTGGAGAAATGAAGTTTTGGGTAGAAGGGGTAGTTGCTCTGGAAGAGATGTCGAGTTCTTTTGTCGCAATTGCTGCGTCTTCTTTTCCGGCGGAACTTTGAAACCCTTTTTTTCCCCTTCTTTGGCCTGCGGAGGCCCTTGCGCCCTGTTAGTCGAAGTACGAGCCCTTTTTCTTTTTTGGCCATATAGTCGAAGCGAGGTGAATTTTTCTTGTGGGCGAGAGGATATGTGATTGTCGCCGGGTGTCTGGGTGAGAGTTTTCACAGGATTTGAGAGGAGGCCGATCCTTAGCCGGCCTGATGCTTGAGGTAGTTTTGCTTGGTTTAGGGTAGGTTAGCTCTTTTTTTTCCTTAGGCGGGGGAGATCGGTAGGAAGGGGGGTTTTCTGGTGCTGAGGGAGGGTTGGCTTTGTTTTGTTTTTTCGGTGGGGGTGCGGGATTTTTTTTTCTGTTTTCCCTTTTCCTTTTTTTCCCTCTTTTTTGCTAATAGTGCGGAGGTCAGGTTTTTCAATTTACAGGTCCGGCCACAACGGTTGCTTTTCGGTCGGAGATGAACGTTCCTTTTCCTTCTTCTTTTTTGTCCTTTTGAGGGAGAAGGGATAGTTCTGTCCTTTTTCCGTCGAAGCAGGCGCGGCGCGCTTTTCCATAGCGACTCCTTGGGCGGCTATGCTTCTTTTTTTTCCGGGATTTTGGATACGACTTCTTTTCCTCCTCCTCCTTTTTTTTTTTTCTTTCTTCGCACCTGACCCGCCACGGACCGCCGCCTTTTTTCCCAAGGAGGCGCTCTGGAAAAAAACTTGGTACTGACCCCGAGCGCCACGCCTCTCTTTTTTCCCCCCTCTTGCGCCGAAAACCCTAATCCCCCGTCAGCCACTAACCGCGTAACCCCTCCAGACGCGGCCAGTCACACACCCCCTCCGACCCTTCCCCGCAACCGTTGGGCTTCCCCCTCCAAACACAAAACGGACCTCCTTCCCCCCATTCCCCCCCCCCCCCACCAATGCCCATTACCACAACACCCCCCGCACCCCTTACCCTCGCAAAAACAAAGCCCCCCTTTCCCCCCCTCGCACACAGCGGAACTGGAACCCCCTTTTCCCCCTAACTCTAACCTATAAAACCTACCTCACCCCATGCAACCTCCAAGCTAAAGGCGGCTACCTATTTTTCCTTCTTTCAACATGTTTTCCAAGCCTTCGCCTTCGACGCCCAGGTCATTCCGCATGTGCCTTCCTAGAATTAGCACACCTTTCCCCTCACCAGAGGCCTTTGCGCCACCTTCAAGGGCTACCTGCGTCCGTCCCCCCCTTTCCCTCGTGCAATCGAGACGAACGGATTTTTTGACGACGTTTCGATCCCTTTTTTTTCAGCAGTGCGACACCCTTCCTTTCCTTGGTCCCCGGAAAAAAAACGACTTTTCCCCCCTTTTCTACCCAAGTTTTAGTTCCCCTTCCGGTGCCAACACATCCGTTCCCTCCTCTTTCGAAGGCCTAGTCTAAGTTCCCCCCGATGAGGACTTTACACACTGCAAGGCCGACGCTGATTCTACCCTTTCCCCCCCCCCCCCTAAGGGGATCTTGTCGCGCGAGGCCCGCAGTTCCCCTTTCGTCATATTCTTCGACGCTTGTTATCTCGGAACAAGAAATCTGAGACCCCCCTTCCCGCGCTCGAGTGAGATGATCAGCAAGACGCAGGGATTCATGCTGTTCCCCTTCTGTCCCCAATGACACCTAAAGGGCCGGCACCCTCTCGTTTCCCCTTAAAGGATATGCGAATAGACCTCCCCCCCCCCCCACCCACCGGCCGTCTCCACAATAAACCAGTTCCCCCCCTCCCCCCCCCGAGGGCCGAAAGCAGATCCCTCCTCCCCCCCTTCCCACTACACGTGGAACAAACGCTCCCCCCGACGAAACAGCCCTGACCGCCCCTTTTTGAAGGTCTAGGCAGGCGTCGTCAACGCCCCCCCCCTTCCTGGAACTAAAAGGCATAAACACGGACTCCTCCTCCTTTCTACCAGCTACTATAACCATGCCCCCCCTGTCGCGTGGCTTCGCGCCCTTCCCTTTCTTCCAATTTACGCCTCAGCTCTCCCGCTGTGTAAAACAGTGAAAGTTTTTTTCATACAGGACCGTATGATCTTGACGAATGACTTTGCGGAAACTTCCTAACCCCCGTCCCGAGGGACGTCTTGTAACTTTTTCTAAAGGAGACATCTCGCGTCGGGCGAAAATGTAAGAGCGGCTTGGGCGTTCCAACTAACGGGAAGGTTTTCAGGGATTGGTTTTCTTCCCCACCCTTCTTTGGGAAATGAGGAATCCTCCCCCCCCCCCCCCCCCCGGCCGTCTTTCCCGGCAAAAAAGGACGCCGCGTTCAAATCAGATAAAGTACATACAAGGACTTATCTGTTTTTTCCCCCCAGGAAAGAAAAAAAAACAACCCCTTTCTTTTTCCCCCTAACACTCTCCCCAATCAAATCGGCAAATCGCCCAAAGAGCCCCGCGACTTTTCAAGAGATTAGTGTCTTTCTCCCTCTTGCCCCCATTCTCGAAGGACGAAGTGGACG
>Ga0179591_1223466_pt1 | contig 10760 bp, 19 predicted proteins | sample CZOMad2_1_08_16f_FD_182891 | JGI IMG/M metagenome (GOLD analysis project Ga0179591, IMG submission 182891) | Vadose zone soil fungal communities from Angelo Coast Range Reserve, California, USA - CZOMad2_1_08_16fungal (PacBio error correction) | ecosystem: Environmental > Terrestrial > Soil >... | reverse complement strand
TTGAGGCGAATCCGGGCTGTGTCGTTTTTCACGACTTTTCATTTTCGGCTCCCTCTTTTTGTTGTTTTTTGGACCCCTGTTTTTTTTTTTTCTGTCGCGAACCCCCATCAAACTTTTTGCGTTTGCGTCACCATATTTCCCGATTTTTTTTTAGACTAAGTTTTTGACCCCCACGTCACTTGAGGTCCTGAATTCCCTCGGCCATGCCTCCCATTCCAACATGGAGCCTGGCCTTGAACTTTTTCCTCTCTGTCCCCCTTGCCAAAGTTTGACCGGTTCTCCCCGCCCCTTTCCACATGGGAATTTGTTTCTCACAATGATCCACCCTGAGTTTTTTTTTTTTTTTCCCCCTTCGCTTTTGTCTTCACTAGCTTCAGGTTTCCTTGTTTGCAATACCCCCGTTTTTTCTGGAGTTGACCCCGTTTTTCCCTGTTGGATTTCCTCGTTTGAACCCCCATTCAACTGTATTACTTTTTCTGCGGTCGTGGTCCCAAGCGTTGTTCACTCCACCGAGCCCCAGCCCCTTCCCCCGTCCTCTTTTCTTGTTTTTTTCCGCTTCCGCGACGTCTACATCCAAATTCGCTTCAGGAGGGACTCTCCCACTTGAGAGATCCCCAGCCTTTGTTTTCGTATGAGTATCAACTCAAGACGGTGCAGCCATGTCTGTCTGTTTATTTCTTCCCTCTTTTTTTCCCTCCAGTGGACCACTTACTTCACGGTTTGTCCCCCTTTTGTGTCGTCCGTGGCACATTTTGAGGTTCGCTCGTGACCTCAAACCCGGCCATAGTTCTTTCCAGCCCGGCCGGATAGCATTTTCCTGGTTGCCCAAAACCTTTTTTTCTGAATTTCAACTTTTTTTTAGTCCTTTAAAAAATGTGCTCCCCCCCTGTACGGGCTGACTGTTCCCCTTGATTTTTGTTCTTGCAGCGCACCTAGGCCAAAGCTTTTTCCCTACCCCCTGTCTATTTTTGTTTACCCGTCCTGCATGATCACCCCATGCAACCCGTAAAGTTTTGTCGTTTTGCCCGGAACCAGTTCCAGCCCCCACTACATATTTTGAGTTTCTATTTCCCCCCCACGTGCGTGTTTGCGGTGTGGAAGCCTTGATGGTTGTTTGGCCAGGTCCCCCGCCTTTTTTAGAACCTTTTCTTCCCTCCCCAAATCCCCCTCCACCGCCGTTTCCCTTGTAATTTTCTCCCAAAAAATTGACTTTTTATGGTAATTTCCTTTTTGGTTTTCCCTTCGTTGTTCCCCAAATGGACTCCCTTTTCACTTAATAGTTCGCCCCTATGATTTTTTTTGAGGATAGGAATGCGTCTTCCGTTACCAACCCCCTGCTGAACTTTTCAAAACTCTCAAACTTTTTCTAATTTCCACCGATTTACCGGTCCTTATTCAGACCTTTGTGCTCGGCCTTTTACTTTTCCCTGTGAACCGTTTTTTTTGTTTTTTTTATTATATTTCTACCCCTTTCCCTCGCGCGAATGAAGACGTAGGTTGCACCTGTAGACCCCCCTCCCTTTTTTTTTGCCCAGTCCTTTTTTTAGGCCACGAGTAGGTCTTGCCTCCCCTCATTTCAGGTAGCGCGTTCAGTGTGTTTTTGACGTTCCACACTTTTATCGACTTTTCCTACGTTTTAAATTGCCACTCGAAAGAATTTTCTCCCTGTGCTACCAAGTTGTGCCCACCGTCATTGTGTCTTTCGCCCCTCCATGATACTCGTTACCCCAGGTTCTTTGGGTCTCTCTTCCTTTTTCAATTTTTTTTTTTTTGAGTGGAGCGATTCTTTCCTTGTCCCTGTGTTTTCCCACCCCAGTTGCCCCTCCGTACCCTTCTTGGTCCGAGTGGTTTCTCTTTTTTTTTTATAACCATTCCTTTTTTTGCTTTTTTTTCTTTTGGACCCGCATCAATTTCTTCGATGGGCTTCATTCACCCTTCTCCTTCCTCCTCCAATTGGGGTCAATTCCTTCAATACTCCTCTACACTGGGAAGCTTTTTTGTATCTTTCCCTCTAGCGATCCCTCTTGAGCCCGATGTCCCCTCCGGAAACCCTTTTTCAGGTCTTGTACTATTGACCCCCCGCTCTCGTTCTTAGTTTTGAGCCCACCCTTTTTTTATTCATATAGCGACGTCCACAAAGTACTTCAAAACAAGTACTCCTGCCCCCTTGCGGTTCCCTTCAGTCCCGGGACCTGTGTTTAGAAATTTGTCCCTTCTTCTTTTTTGTCAAATCTGACAGACTCTCGCCCCACGTCCCCCCCCCTCTTTTCTCCTGATAGACAAACCCCCCCAACCACAAATTTACTGTCGGAATCGGGTCCATTTGCACCCCAAGTCTGATTTTTCTCCTTTCAAATTCCCTTTCAGCTCACGACCAAACCCCCTGCGATCCAAGGAAACTAATGTTAACACCCTTTTCCCCCCTTTTAAAAGTTATCCCCGGTACTAGGGTGCTTTCTACCGGTTTTCGCAACAAGGTTCGAGCACCAACAACCCCCCCGTTTTTTTCGGCGCCAAAAAACCCCCACGTTTCCCTCCGCACTAACCCGAGTTGCTTTTTTTGCGTCTTGGATGGAGGTCGCCCCCCTCCTTTCCCTTTTTCTTTTTTTTTTTCCCTTCCCCCCCTGCCCGTTTTCGGCATTTTTCTTGGCTATTTTTATTTGCCTCTTCTGTCTCTGCTCCCCACACCCCCTTTTTTTCCCCCTTCCAGGTCCGAGGGGGATTTTCAACCACGACGTGTTTGACAAGAATGAACCCACACCTGCCTTTTCCGTCCGCACTTTTTCCCTCCCTTTTTCGTTTGGCCGGGGTGTCATCCTATTCCGTTTCTCTGCTCGCGCCCTTCCCCAATGGAAATGTTCCTTTTTTTTATCGTTTTCACCCCTCTTTTTTTGATCTTGGTTTTTCACCCTTTTTTCCGGACATTTTATGAAAACGGAAGTCCGTCCTTTCCTTTTACGTCACCTTAGATTGTCTTCTGTGGTTTTTTTTCTTTTTTCTACGAACGAGTTCTGCTTTTATCCGCTCTTCTTATGATTCCTCAACCACGCCCATATGTCCTTGTTTTTCAATTGTCTCACGTCTTTTTGTGTTTTTTTCCACCACGGCTTTGCCAATAGCCCCCCTCTTCACCTTTTAGGTTTTGGACCATTTTCCCCCCCCCCCTGTGCAAGAGTCTCTTCATTACAACGTCGCTGTTTCTTTTGCTTTGGATACCTCCCCTCTTTACTGTTCCCGTCCCCCTTTTTTTCAAGCCCCAAGGCCGGGTCGATAGCTTTTTTGTTTATCGCCGGTTAGTTCGGGCCGTTTGTTGTCCTTTCGACTGATTTTTTTATTTCTTCCGTTGGAGTCCCCTGGACAGCTTTTATTTCAATGAATCCGGTTAATTCCCCCTTCGCTTTACACTAAAAGTGAAAGTCGTGGACCCTGCAATGCTGTTCTTTTCTTCGTCCCCCCAGTTCTGTGTTTTTGTTTCGCTTTTTCGTTTTTCTCGACAGGGAGCTTGTGTCTCTTCTTCCTGGGCCAAGTCCCATGTTCCTCCCCTTGGTTCAGTCTCCAACTCGGTTTTGCACATGGGGGACCGACTCATTTTTTTCCCCTCTCCCCCCCCCTTTTCCTTCCTCGTCTATGGTTTTTTTCCCCAACCACTTTTTTTTGGCTTACGACCCAAGTAAAAAATTTCCACCTCCGGTGCGGTTTTCCTTTTTAGCCTTACTCTTGCGATTTCCCCCCCCTCGTGAAATCATGTCCCCTGTCTGCTTACCTTGGATATTTCTCAGTCGCCCCCCTTCAGAGTGAACTTTATTAAACAATGGAGCGTCGCCTTCTCACCTTTGGGATCTGTTTTGCCGTCTCCCTCCCCAATAGAAGGTGTATTTCGGTGTTGGCGTAAATGTGAGTTTTTCCCCCTCCGTCCAAGTGAGCACTGGGATTTTCCACTGTTCTCTATTTCCCCTCTGGCATCAAAGTCTTCCCGATTTCTCCCCATTTTACCCCTCTCTAATTCTACCCTGCAGTCTTTCTTTCCTCTTTCTTTTTTGTGGGAAAAAAACCCCCGTTTGGTCCTCCCGTTTGTCCCCCACGGTTTTTTTCATTCCTTTTCCCTTCCCCCCCACGGTTCCTTGTTTTTGCACGGTGCCCTGAGGCCAAACTTTTTTCCATTTCCACCACCGCCCAACAATGGTTTGTACGTTTGCTCTTTTTATCCCTTTTTTTCTTTTAAATTTTTAGGATCCGCGGACCTACTTGTATGTGAGTACCTAAACCCCACCACTTTCTCCCGACCTTTTTTTTTTGCGCTTCTGACCCCTACACTCTCCATATTTATGACCTTTTGGCCATCCTTGCAGGCTGGTTTTGTGGTTGACCATTTGAAAAAGGCTTCTTTTTTTCTCCTTTTTTTTCACTGGTTAATACTCCCCTTTTCCTCAAGGAGCTTCTTTGGTTGTCTTTCTGACGAACACCCCCCCACTCAGCCCATTCCCTTTCCCCCCTGCTTTTTTCCCTCGTTCCTAACCATTTTCCCTTTCGTTGGCTTCTGGCTGGGACTTCCAGTTTGTCGTTCGTACTCCCAGGACCTCCCGTACCTTTCTTTTTTGGCTTCATTTGTGTTCTCCTCCTTACCTCTCCTTCCCCCCCCCCCCCCACCTGTCTTTTTTCCACCGAATAGTTCACTTTTTTACCATGTTGTCCCTTCTCCTCCCTCTGCTCTCTTTGTTAGTCTTCAGACCAATGACTGCATGGATCGTAGATGTCTTTATTCCTCAGGCCTAGTGCGGCTTTTTTACGGACTTTTCTTTCCCAGAGTTTTGAAAGCCACCTGGTTTTTCCCAACCTTCTTCCCTTCCGTACTTCCCCTTTGATGGTTTTTATGTTTTTTTGTTTGGTCTCGAGTTTTTTTGACACTTTGGTTGACCACCCTGCCGCCCCCCCCCCTTTTCTGGTCAGCTTTTTTTTTTTTTGTCAAGTTGATCGCCCAAGCAATTTTGTTTCTCTCTATCCCCCCTCTGCAGCAGCTCGGCTTTTGATTTCCCTTTTTCCTTTTTTTTCCCCTGGGTAATTTCTTGATGAAGCTTTTTTTTCGGGTCCATAGGACGGTTCTGCCCATTCGGTCTTTCCATCCTGGGGTGTTTGTTTCTTTTATTTTTTTTTCTTCAGACGCTTGTTTTTCTCGACCATCGTTGAGCCCTTGGAATTTCGTCCCTTTTTAAACTTTTCTGATTCGTGGGTCCTTTCCTCGTTTTCCCAATCGATCTCTCTCGCACAACTTGTTGTGTTCTCTCTTTTCTGACCTTTGAGTCGTCTCCCCTCTCCTTCTTTTTTACTATTCTTGCTTTCCCCCTTGCTGGCGGCAAGGCAATCGTCCTCACTCCCAACTCCCCATCCAGGACCACCAACACTTTCTTTTTTCTCCCTTCCCGTTTCTCCCCCGTCCAACCTTGCGCCGGACCCATTTTTGCTGCTCAACTGTTTTTCTCCTGATGCTGCCGCTGCGTGTTGCTTCGACTCACCGTGCTCTCTCTTGCTGACACCCCACCGCTAGTCTCTTTCTTTTCAGTTACTTTCCCGACATTGCGCAGGTGACACTCTTGACCCAATGAGGCTTCTAGAGGCGTGCACGTTGTACGATTGGTACCCACCCCAACCACCCTATCCTCCTGTTTTTTTTTTTTTTTCAACGAGTTTTGCTTCCCCATTTTTTCTTCTTTCACGGCGTTTTTGAAGTTTTAATGGCCCGTTAATCGGCTCTTTCTTTCTGGCGTCCCCCCAAGAGGGCAGCGTGTACCTTGCTTTGTCCGTCCCACCTCTCGTCCACATTCGTGCTTCTCAGGTGACGTCTTCTCGGTACCTCCTGCCCGCAATACTTTTCCCTTTTTTTTCTCCGATATGTCCCCCCCCCCCCAACAAAACCAATGCTGCTCCAATCCAAGCCCAACGAGCTTCCTTTTTCCTTTTGCCTGGGTAACGGAGCTTTCTTTCCTTCCTGAGTTTTTTCTACCACCAAATTAACATTTTGATGTATACTTTTTGGTAGATTTTTGACCCACGCTCCCCTTTTTGTCCCCCCCCCCCCCTTGCCCGATGCCAACGCAGATTGCAGCAACAATTTGTGATCTTCTCCCGGACCCACTGATTGTTTTTTTGTCGGTTTTTGTTCTCGTTCCGCCCACATACAAGCCGGATTCTTGGTATATACTTCTATCCCCGCCCCCACGCGGTACCATTTTTTGGAATGTTTTTTTCCGACTCTTTTCCCCTCCCCCCAAATTTTTCTTTCCCTTTCACGCGTCCTTTTTCCCCCTCCTGTTCAGGCTCGGCAACCTTTTCACCAAACCACGTTTTTGTCCCCCTCGCCCCTCCTCTCCTAATGCGGGTTTGTGATGCTTCTGCTTGTTTTTCCCCATTTCGTCGTCAGATTTTACCACTTTTCGGTTTCCGTCTCTTTTTTCATCTATGAATTTCCAGTCTACTCCTTTCTTCCCTTCCGCGTATCACGTGGACCGCCTCCCAGCTACACCCAACCCTCCCCCCCACACCCCCTTCTCTTTTTGTTATGTAGTCAAAAGATGCCTCCACTTTGATTCCCCCCTGGTTTTCGAACGCATTCCTTTTTCCGTTTTCCTTTTCTCCTTTTTACCACCCACAAGTGAAGATCGAAAGACCCCTTCCGTACGAAGCTGTACGGTCACCCTGAGGTTGGCCATCCCTGTCTGCGGTTCGCGTTTGACCCCCCCCTCACCCTTCGTTGTTCCTTTTTCTTTCTTTTTTACAAGAATTTTTTCCCAAACCATAGTAAGATGAACTTAGGTTGTTCGTATTTTGGTTTTCGCAAGTCCTTCTTGTTCTCCCATGTTTTTTCTTCCCTCCCCCCACGGCGAGCACTTTTTGATTTTTTCTTCAGACCTTGATTGAGCTTTAGCGAAAACACCCACATAAACCCCCTCTTCTCAATGATTCGAGGTTTCTGTGGTCTTCTGTTACACCCATCCTTGCGTTTTCCCCTGAAGTGAACACCCTTGAGGGTTACAGCGAGTAAGGGCACTAATTGGATAGTAAAATTTTCCTCTCTTTCCCTTTGCTTCCCTCAGCTGACTCTGCCCGCCTTCCATGTGGTGCTTCTGATCAACTCTTACCGAGCGTTTTTTTCCTTCTTTTATGCCACCTGGTTTGGTTTATTCGTATTGACCTCTTACTAACCAGTTCCTTGATGTACATTTATAGGTCCTTTTTTCTGTCTCGTTTACAAGTTTTTTTTTTCTTTCGTGTCCCAGTTCGTTTTGCAAAAGAACACTTTTCCCCCGAGCTTCCCCCCCCTTACCAGTAAATGATGTGTGTTTTTATATTATCGGCCCTTCTTCGGACATTTGACTCTCTCGTTCTTCCCCTTTTTACCCAACTCTCTTTTTCACCAGTGCTGCTTGACTTCTTTCCCGACTTTAAGTAATTTCTTTGTTTTCCTCAATGTCGGGGCGATTTTCATTTTTCTGCTTTTTTTTCCCAGAAGGTGAGGACCTCCCCCCTACGGCCCTGAAACCTTTTTTATGCCGGGCCCCCACCATTTTGTAGTTTTGCCGGTCTTGCCTCACACATTCAATTTTTTTACTGTCCCCCTTTTCTGAATTTCCCCCCCCTCCTACGGCTGGCCACACCTTTTCTTATTACTGTTGGTGAATGACCGAGAACACACTTTCTTTATCCCAGCCCTGCTTCCTTTTGCCCGGGTCATTTTGGATTCATATCCCCACCCCCCCCTTTTCAGCGCCACCCAAATCCTTAACCCCCAATTTTTGGGCGAAAGTCTGCAGGCTACCAAAACTTCCGCCCAGTTCTTTCCCCTTAACCCTCCCGCAGACCCACAGGTTTTTCATTGTTTGATTTCTTTTTCTTATTGAACCCTGTTAGTTTGCCCTTTTCCTTTTCGGATGGTGGTGTGTCCAAGGGGCCAGGCCAGGTTCCCTGTCCTTTTCCCTTTGACCACCCCGCGTTGAACTTTCTCCCAACTTGAGTTATGACTCCTTCCTTTGGCCCTGACTTTGTCTTTTTCAAACCCCATCCCCATCCTCCGTTTGGCTCACGTTCTTCTGCCACACCCCTCTCCTTTTTTTTTTGGTATCCAGTTGATCGTCGTGCTTTAACAAGATTTGTCCACAACCCTCTTCCCCAATTTCTTAAAACGCTTTTTCCCCCTTGCCTTCTTTGCTACTCCGGTACATGTTTTGCACTGTCTCCCTTTCCTAAAAGTGACATATCCTCTTTTTTTTGCTGCAGGTATTTTTAGCATCTCCTCCCCCTTGACACATGGGTGTGTTTGGATCCCCCCCCCTGTGCCTCCCCCGATTCTGTGTTGACAACAATTCCCATTCCGTGTCGAGAGTATATTGTGGATTCTTGCTTTTGCCCTCCCCCACTCTTTCTCCCTCGCTGCATGGCTAACTTCCTTTTTCCCGCCCCACCCCCTCTCTGTGTCCCCATTTAAGCCTGTCCCTTTTTGGGTCTTATCAATCACCTGCGCCCCTCGTTTTTCCCCCATTGTTGGCACCCCCTTTTTTTCTTTTCTTTCTTTTCCTTCGCCGCCGTTTTCTGATCTTTTCCCCCCCCTCCTTGTCCAATGGTTTTGTTCAACGGGTTCTTCGTTTTGGGATGGTCTTAAGGACAAACTTGCCGGGCTTTTTTTACGAGTTTTCCCCTTTTCTTTTTTTTTTTGTTGGAAAGTGCCTCTCTTTGCCTTGGCCATTGTCCCCCAAGTCATCCTTTCCCTCTCCCACTTGGGCGTTCCAGGACCGCATTATCGGTGCGTTTCTGCTCTTTCGTTTTTCTGCTGAAACTTCGGGGCCCGTAGACGGTCCTATCCGCCCGTTTTCCGGGATGTTCCCTTGACCCCCCCCCTTCTCTCTCTCCTCAGGAACGGTGTTCTCTTTATGTGTCTGTCCCCCCCGTCCCTCTTCCCTTAACACTTCCCCATTGGGCCCCCTAGGCCCCCCCCTATCTTTGGAACGAAAGTTTTTGTTTTATTCTTTTTTGTGGCAACCTTTTGTCTGGGTTTTGGTTTTACGACGATTCCCCTTTTCATAGCTCAAACCCAACTCTGCTTTCTCCCGAAACCAATTCCTTTGCATTTCCCCCTAAGGTTCTTTTTTTATGGTGGCCTTTTTTTTCCCTCAATCGGGTACCTTGAATAGCCCAGCCCCAGTCCCCCCTTGTCTCGAAACTTTTCCCTCCACGACTTTTTTATCCTGGAAACATTGGTGCGTTGTCTACCGGTCCCCCCTCACGGGTGACCCACCACTCCCAGTTTGAGCCTTAAACCCCCCCCCAGTTCCCAGGATGCTACGACTCCCCAATAGGGCGTGGTGTTTGGTTGGTTCTTGTATTTCCGGCCCACTTCCCTTTGAGTTGGTGTTTGGGTTTCTTTTGCCCCCCTGGCAACTTGATTGCCCATTAGTGGCTCTGTGGCCTTTGTCTGTTATCCCCCCCCCCCAATTTCGCCTTCAAGGACTTTTGACTTTTTTTTTTGGGACTGTCAAGACCGTGCGTTGGACCCTCACATGAACCCCTAATTTTTTTCCTTTTTCTTTTTTGGCCTGCCACTTCCTTCCTTGCACTTGGGAGTGGCTGCGCCACTGTTTGAGTCCGTGAGCCCACCACTTTTTTCCCTGTTCACTTTCGTTAAGTCGGTAGATTCTGTATACTTTCCCGTTCTTTCCCCGCCCCCCTCGCTTAAAGTTTCCCCGTTTCCCCCTTTCTCTGAATTTCGGATACCCTTACTTGTCTCGTTCTTTTTCGTTTCTCAGTAGGGGATTTTTCTCCTCAACGCGATATTTGCTGGATCCCCGCCATTAGGCTTTTTCTCTTTTTCACCCACAGAGATTAAGTGTTAAACATATGAGGGAGATTGTTTGTTGTTTTTTTTTTCACCCCTATTTCCAGAGTTGACCCTTGGTCCTTCCCCCCTTTTTCTTTTTAAGTTCTTTCCTCAATCCCGCGAAAACTGAACAGTGGTCAACCGGTACTTTTTTTTTTTCTCAGGCCCCCATCAATGTCTTTTTTGCCCCCTTCCCCTTCATTCAAACCAGATCGTTTTCTTACTCTTTCTTGATTTGATCCTGCCTTCAAAATGATGGCGCTCCGGGGCGTCACGATCCCCTTTTGCATTTTTTCCTTCCTGTCCGCCCCCCCCTTTTTGTTGGCCCCCCCTAACTTCCCCTATCCCCCATTCGGCCTTCCCCGCTGTTCAAGAAATTCAGGCGTGTACTCCCTTCTCTTTTTCCTAATTTCTCCAGCTCGTTTCAATCACTTGGCGACAGCGGGGTTTCCGTTTCTCCGACCAGGCTTTCGGTTGTCCTCCCTTCCCCCCCGTTCCCTAAACTTCTCCTGGGTGTCTCTCACCTTTCGTGCATTTTGGGTTAAGTTTCCCCCCTGTCTTCGTCCCTTTGACGATTTTTATGTTTTTCTTGTTCAACACCTTGTGTGTTTCCTAGTCTTTTATTTTTGGTTTGTATATTTTTTTTTCACCACCAAATTGTCCTTTTTTTTTTTTTCTTTTTGTTTTTTTTTTTTTTCTTTGAATCATTGCCACCGTAATATTGGGAATTTTTGGTTGTCACATTTTTAGAAGGTTTATGTTTCCCCCGCTGCGGTTTCCCAGGTTTTCGCTCAGATTGCACCTATTAAAGGTTGCTTGCTGCTTTGACCTGTTCTGATCCTGCCGATATTGCTTTGGTTCCACTTTGACAGGTTTTTTACCCGGATGTCCAGTCGAT
>Ga0179591_1350726_pt1 | contig 10761 bp, 5 predicted proteins | sample CZOMad2_1_08_16f_FD_182891 | JGI IMG/M metagenome (GOLD analysis project Ga0179591, IMG submission 182891) | Vadose zone soil fungal communities from Angelo Coast Range Reserve, California, USA - CZOMad2_1_08_16fungal (PacBio error correction) | ecosystem: Environmental > Terrestrial > Soil >... | reverse complement strand
TCTTCTCGACCCAAAGGATTCCTTTTTCAGATCTCTTTAGACAGCATTCCTTCCTCTTTTTTGTTTTTTAGTCTGACTTAGGTCTCCTCTACATGACACTCTTCCTCTTCGAATTTTCGTCTGCTTTGCCAATTATCTTTCTCTTTCTACCCCGTCCTCCTCGATTTTAAAGCTTACTGCCAGGGCATTGAGGCTTCGACCCCCGCCTAAGGTGGTCCTTCCCCCCTTTTTCCTCCAGGTCCTCGTGACACACACTCTTCCCTGTCGTCTCTCTTTTTTTTGGACCTTAGGGATTTTTTTCTAGGAGTGAGGTTTTCATGCAAGCCCGTAAGGTTACGACTATCCCTCTCTTCTTACATTTAAGCCCAGCCCCATTCGTCTTTTTTTTTCCTTTTTTTCCCCAACCTGATTGTGCGCGAGGATTTCAATCTTCCGTCTTCTGCGGGAAATTCCAGGGGTCATCTGTCGCAATCTTTTGAAACGGGGCGGCGCTGGTTGCTGTCCCCCAAACCGCCTGAAATCCGAAGCCAAAAGAAATTCGCCAGGACCTCCTCTATCAGGTTCTGTGCTTTTTTTAGTGCGCATTTGATGTCACGTGTTCATCTCACAAATGGTAGTATACCTGACAGGTCAGAATTTTTTGAGAGTTCCCCGTCTCCCCAACTAGACCTCACCCCATCGTAAATTGAAGCATTTCCGTCTTCCCTAGAAATGTTCTTTTACAGCGGGAGCAATGTTTCTGGCTTTCGAGTACTGCCCCCAGCGAGATTTCCCGGTTGCGTCCAATCGTCAGCCTATTATAGGAACACTTCTGTAATTGGTTCCTATGTTCAACTTCCCCCCTTTTTCGTTTTATTGATACTGGATTTACAGGCAGGTTCTGTATCTCTTTTGTGTGCCTTTTCGGAGCCAGAACTCGGGGATGGAACCTGCCCCTTATGCATCCCTACCTCTTCTCTTTTACACCGATGGCCTCATAGTGTATTGTTCAGAGACCCCCCCCCCTATATAGCTTTGGACAAATCTGCCCCTCGCAACTCTCCTGTTTTTTTGTTATAGCGCAAGATATTCTCCTTCCCGCCTACTGCGCCCTCAGGCGTGAACACCCTGGCCGCGTATGCAAAGTGCGATCCCCCAACAATTTGAACCGTCAAGCCCCTTTGTGTTTGCCGACCCCCGGCACAAAGTATCCCCCCGTTTTTTTTCCCGCCAGCTATTGGCCGTCCACTGCGGCTTTTAACCCGATGAATTTTCCAGAGGTTACTTTTGGAGTTCTCCGTTCTTTACCCGTTGTTACCCTTCCCGATTACGACGCGACAGCCCTTATCGTTTTTAGAATCTCTTCGGAGTCGAGAGGAATTTGAGGATTGCATCCTTGCTCTCCGTGCTCTCCTTTCCTTTTCTGCTTTTTCCTTTTTTTTTTCTTTTCCCCAGACTGCGCGTCTACCTTGTGTCGGCTCTCTGTTTGGTGGCGCGGAGCTCTGTTATCCCTCCTTCCGCCTCCCTCCCCCCCGCCTGATTCCTTTTGTCTGTGAGGTTTCCGATTTGGTACTGTTTTTTCTCTCTATCCTCTCGTCCCCCCCCTTTTCCCGCCGATTCTGTTTTCACAAGACGTCGTGCCATTCTAATTTCCAAGGCCAATGCTTAAGATTCTCTTGTTAGTAATGTATTGGGTCTTGCGCCCTCCCCGATGGATTTGACCTGTGATAATAACCCCGGTCGCCTTTTGCCTCAGTCGCCTCTTTCATGAGCTTCCTTCCACCCTAGTTTAATCCGCGCTCTGACGCCCCGCCGCGCTGATTGGTTCCACCGGTTCTTCTCTTTTTTGGAGCGGGTTCCCCGAGTTCCTCGTAAACGTGTGCCCTGCTGAGACCCCGAGACTTTTTTATTCGCCTGATGGTCCTTTTAACGCTACTTCCCCCTCTTAAACGCGGCATCTTTTTTTTAAAGATGAGTTATCAATAGGTTTTTTTTTTTCCAGTACGCGGAAACCACCAACGTACACGCTCCCCCTCGGTTCAGAACCATGGTTGCTTTTTCTTCTACCCAGCCCCTTCCCAGAGCATTTTTCGGAGCCCGATGGGGCACGGGTTTTTTGATCCGATTATTCTGTCGCGGAATATCTTTTCCCCCTCGGTTTTGATGTGTGGCTTTTTACCCCTCCGTCTCACAGAAACATTTTTTCCCTTCCGGGTCTCCCGGCCGAGCACCCCTCGTTGGATCTTTCCCCGTCATCCCCCGATATTAATGACACCTGACTTTTCATCTCAGAGCAGACTGAAGTAACGTTGGACTGTTTGGCCTTTCGTGTCTGAATTCCTCGGTGACTTTTCGCGTAAGCAACTGCTCCTTTGCTCCTTGAGACCACCGCCCTGTTCCCCCCCTGCAACTATTTTGTCCCCCGCGCGACTGCTACATTTCCAAACAACGCTCTCGAAGCTCGTCGTAAATTAAGCTAGATATGATCTTAGACTTTTGCCCCCCTGAACTTGCCTGGTCCCCTCCACCCTTTGCGAGACCTTTTGTTTTTTATCTGCCTTTTTAAGGTGATTAGCGAGTGTTTGCCCTTTCTTAACCGCCCCCTAACCCCCCTCCAACCCCCCTTTCTGGTTACACCTGAACCGTGATTTTTTCCTGTTTTTTTTGCGCTATCGAGCTTCCCGGCTTTTTTCTGCGTTGACACTCCGAAAGTTTTTCTTGGATCTCCAGTCGGTCTCGTCCCCCCGGAAACCGGGCTCACTGGGCCGTGCGCTGTTTTATTCCCTTCTAGTCTATCCGTCTGTAACTAAACTTTTCCAAGTCGCACACACCCCTAGACGCCCCCTTCCCTGAGCTCTCATTTTTTCGACCAGGCCTCATCAATTTCTGTAGCGACCTGAATTCCCCGGAAGAGAATTTTTCCCGGTTCGGCGACCTTCAGTATGCTGGTTCTTCCCTATAATTCCTTGAGGTCCGAAATAGAATTTCGGACCCTGAGTTGGCGCCATCTTCTCCCCACCTTCTTATACTCCCTTAAAGACCATCTTGCGATTCAGTCCAAGGTTTGACAAACACTTAAGATTATCTGAGCGTTTGTCCGTAGTTAAAACAGACATTAGTACTTGTTAGCCAGGTCTTCCCCCCAGAGTTTTTTGAGATAGCCTAAGTCTGATGGCCACTAGAGCTGTCTATGGATGTACTTTTTGATTTTTGCGCTTCTTTTTATCTTTTTTTTTATTTTGTGCTAGATTTGGGTGTGTTTGTTTGCGTGATTTGCGTCTTACCCCCCTGGATCTTCGATCTCGCCATTCCTGCAGTTACCGGAGCCGCCATTTCTTCATCTTTTTTTCAAGCGTGCCTTCCAGGCAGAGGGTTTTATCCACAGAATTCTGCGTCCCAGTTTTAGAGCAATCTTTCCCGCGACCGATGCCGTTATTTCCCGGGAAGCCCTGACACCCGCGTGAAAGCGTTTCCTAGCTCCTCCCCCATGAAGGAGACAAGGATTATCCTCACTCCCATTCCTCCGTTATTCCCCTGACTCAGCGCAGCCCTACTGTCCCACACAGCAGGTCGTCCCTACGAGAAGAAGGACCCCCATTATCCTCTCCCCCAGAAAACTCCCCCTAAGCCAGACTCGTCTCGATCCAGTGAATACTGTCCTCCCAATCCGAGTCCTTTTTTTCATGGACAGTCCCGCCAAGCATTTTTGATCGAGAAAGAGTATTTCTGAGCTGCCCTTTAGAGTCCTCCCCCAATCTCAAAGATTACTTGTCTTACTTGATTCTTATATGCCGTCGAAACATTGAAGGCTCGCGTTTTTCCGCGTCCCACTAGACCCCCCGTTTCAAGATTCACCGAAGTGACAAGAGTCCATGCGTGTGCCCCTGCCTAAGCCGCCCTGCCTTGAACTCCTCAATAGGACGTGATCAGCGTTACTTCCGATGCTCCTGTCGAACCAACCCCGTATTCATTTTGAGTTGCAAGCTCGAGCTGACATAGAGGGCTTTTTACCAAGTTTTGTTTCTCTCCCTCGACCCATTGAAGGCCCCCACATTCTTTTCAAACATTTGCCGGCTGTTAGAGGCTCCTCGCCAGCTCAGTCCCTCTGCATGAAAGCGTTGTTTATTCCCTACATTCCTCCTTTGAGTTATCCTCACTCCATAGAGTTGGCCTCCCCCCCCAGTTAAAACGGCTTTCCCGCCCTCTTGAGTTTCTTAAGAAAGCCCGTCTCCTCTTCATCTCACCGTTTTTGTTTTTTCCTTTTTCTGTCCCCGAGGATTGAAGCCTTAGTTTCTTATTATAGTGTTTTTTTCTCCTGACGCGCTTTCGTTGCTACCCGCATCCGATTCAGAAGATTCCCGACTGCTTTATGAGGGTCTGCTTTTTTTCCTCTACCCGCTTTCTGGTCCCGCTTGCTGGACTTACTGGGGAGTGACAGCAACCCCAACTTCTTCCTCATTATTCGTTTGCTTCTAGATTTCGTTGGAGTTCCCCGTTTGCTACCTGTGAACCCCCCCGGTGCAGACGACGAATGAGTCTTGACCTCCATTGTTACCCCCCCCGAGTGGAGTTTTAGCGTAGGCAGAGCTTTCCCCAAACCTCTCCGATTTTTGGTTACATTGGTTTGGCGTACCTGCTTATTTTTTTAAACATTTTTTGCGATTCTTTCGCCCACACGCCTGCCTCAGCCGAGACCCAAAGCCCCTTCCCCCAGATTCAAGCCCGGTATTTTCCCCTAGGGTTTTTTTTCCCCCCTGATTTTATTTGGCCTGAATCATTTCAACATGTTTCGTCGTTAGCATGCCTGCTCTACAGCCGGCCTTTGCAGTGGAGGCTCAACGTCTTTTCCGCCCGTCTTTCTTGCCCCCTTTCTGCAGGCCCATACGTTGACACGCTTGATGAGTACTTGCGCTGTCCTCAACGCTTTCCTCCCTTTTCAATTTCCGCGCGAATCTTTCACGAATTCACAGCATTAGTAATGATTTGTCCTGGTCTTTGAGACTATCGATTTGAACACTTTTTTTGGTGTGCTCGTGTCGAATTAGTTCTTTTAGTTTGTTTTTGCTGGCCCCATTTAGTCGCGGTCGCGGAGGTTTCGATTTTGCCCAACTTTCAATGAATGACCTCTTTCGGAATGGAGGAGGGTCCCCCCAAATTGGTAATGCCCCTTTTCCCCCTCCTCTGGTGTTTTGTTGTTGATTGCGCGCAGCCAAGCCTCTGCCACCCAAGCTCGTACTCAAAAGAAAGAGGAGTACCCAAAGCGAGTTTCGTGATTTCCTTCCTTCACGAATTTGGAGACCAAAAGACAGTTTTATTTTACTTGCTCTCTTTACCCCCCCGTCCGACTCTCCCTTTGGACTTACTGACTCCATATACTTCGCCAAAAAATTGACACCCAGTTAAATACTCTCAAAGAGATGTCAGTTCAGCTGGAAGAGTGGTCCCCCTATCCCCTCCTTCCCTCGCTGGCGATGCTGCCCCCTCGTGAAAGACTTCCTCCTTCATGCGCGTATAACAGAATGAGTGATATTCCTTCAGCCTATATTGCTATCTGCGCGTCTTGGGAGTCCCGCCCTCTCTTCTCGCACTGTTCGGATTGCTACGATTTCCATTATGACTCGTGCTTTTTTATATTCTCTCCTCCCAAAGATTCTCCCCCTTCGGTTCCGCCGTTTGTTGAGGTGGACCGCCAATTTTCCTATACAGGCGCTTGTACCTTTCCTCTCTTTTCATCCCCTTCCTGAAGACGCCTTTTTTACTCTTCGCTGATTGCGGCAAGACCGCGGCGGTCCGTTCCCCCTCTGTAGTTTTTCTTCTGATTGCAGGGGGCTTTTCCTTCCGACCATACTACCCCCCTTTGAACTAGTTTTACCCCCCTCTTCCTCCGGCTCTTCAGGCGGCCCCCCCCCCCCCCCCCCTTGGTGAACTCCCCAACAGTAGTTCCAGCGGATCCCACCTTCTTCCTTTTTTTTCTCCCCGGTTTCTTACGTGGGTATTTTTCAAATGTCCGGTCGGAATCCCCAAACTCAGCCCTTTTCTTCGCTGCCTGGCGCATTTTTTTTCGACGCTGGCTTCCAGATTGAGACTGGCGACATTCCTTTTCACCCTCTTATCCGTCCTTTTTTTCGTTCTCATCGATCCCCGTATAAAACCGACCAGGGCGAAGACTTGTTAGTCTTTTTGACCCCAACGAATCTAGCGTATGCCCTCAGTGCTTCTGATCTGGATTTTCATCCATAAGGAAGCTATCTATTTTGTGGTTCTTCTCTTCTCTAGGTTTTCTGGTTCCCCCCCCCTACGTCATATCACGAACCCTTTGCCATAGTCCTAGTTGAGTCATTCATGAAGCCGATTCATCCCCTTTCACGACTGTTCTTTCTTTTTTTCCATTTCGCCTGCGACTCGTCCGATAGGAGGCTCGCCGTTCGAATTTAGTAGAGCAGGTCTTCTCTATCCTGTCCCCTTCCCCACCCCACCGACAGCCAAGTAATACAACTGTCCTCCTTGTAGATTTTCCCAATTTTACATTAATCAGCTTCATCTTTCCGACCTCCCCTTGTGTACTAACTCCTCCCCCATATAGATTGCCGCCCCACCATGTTGATGCTATCTTCGTCGTCCCTTCTCCTTAGTTCTATTTTTCCCCATTTGTTTATATCATCTCCCTGATGCGGGTACTACCTCCTTCTCCCCTTTTTTTCTTTCCCCCTACCTTTCCCTCTCCTTCCTGTTTTGGCCTCCTCGATCGACTTCCTGTATTTGACTCTCGACTTGAAGAAGATTAGCCCGCATTTCCCTCCTGTCACAACTTCCGGTCACCTTCCACGGTTTCAGACGAGGAATTAAGCGCTCCGCTCTCATTCTCAAAAAGTTTTCTTTCTCCCCATGAACACCCTTCTTCCCTTCGCGCTGACTCTGTTCGACAAAGGGGTTTTGAACCGTGAATGCGGAGCGTCACCTTATAGAGCTAGATCCTGTCTCTGGTTATATAGTAACTATCGGCTCTCTCCTTATTGATCACATCGCCCCCCCGTCGGCTTTTTGGCTTACAGCTGTTTGCATTCCTGAAAGACCCTCCCCCTTTCTTTTTTCTCTTTTCAACTCTTTTGAGGAGTTAAGGAGTGTCTCTGCCCAACAAGATCTTCTTCCTTTTTCCGTTTGCCCCCACAAGAAGTTCTAGCTCCTCCCCCCCTTAGGATTAGAGTAGATAGGTCTGATGTCGATGGTGATGCCCGCGCGTTCGTTCGACCGCTGTATTCCTTTTACGTCGCCCAATACCACCGGATAGTGGGTGTTCAATTTTTTCCCTCTTTTCAAGGACCTAGCGATTTCAAAATTCACTTTTAAGGAGTGTCCGCGTTTCGCAACCCTCCCTCCCACGACCTTCAGAGCCCCTATGAGACCCTCCCTAGCCGCTTCAAAGCATTTTAGAAGACGGCCATCTCAAATTCCCCCCGGTCCCTCTTTTTTTTCTCGATATCGCGAGCCATGCAGGCTACTACTGCCTTTCATCAGAACTCTGACCTGTTCCTTGATCTACTCAGCTAAGTTCTCACCAGAAGGTGCGTCCACGCCTTACCTGTCATCCATCCTTCTCCCCCCGACGTGCGTAAGCCTGTTCAGTCGCCTCTCCTCCCTTTTTCTGTGAGTGCGCCGTCAAGGAACCCTTTTTATGTGTCCCCTGCCTTCCTGACCGATAGAACCGAGTATTTTGTGCATGCTTTTTAGGATTCTGTAGTCGTCCCAATTCGTATTGGACACATTTCTCCTTTCAAACGCCCAACGGGCCTGGTGCCCCCCCGATGTTTTCCTTCTCCGTCCTGACGACGCAAGATGACCAAGAGACGAGCTCCCTGAGACTCCCCTAAACTCCTTTTATTTAGCCCCCACTTTTTTCGGGAAGAGACATTGAACCTACTTATCTTTGCCATCTCGGTTCGCGAGTTAGTTCTGTTTCCTCCCTACCCATTTAATTCCCCCCCCCGGTTAGACGGAACACTTCGGTTGTTTCTTCGCAACCCCAGCCCTCCTCCCTCCCCCTTCCCCTGAAGTCCTGGCAGCGGGCTAATCCCACCAGAGGCGGTGGGAGTAGATTCAGTCTCTCTTTCCTTTGACCCTCAGCCGTGCTCCCCCCTGCTTTTCCTTCTGACGAGACAGTCGTCCCTTATCTTTCCTCCTCTCTTTTTTTTTTTTTTGCTCGAGGACTGTCTCGTAAAATTAGCGTCCATCTGTTTCTTCCTGTTGTCTTGTGATTCCATAAAGCTGGACCTATCTTTCTTTCTCCTACAGAATGGTAACATTTCGGAAATTACTTGGTTTTTGCTTGAGGAGCTGAGCGTGACACTCCCAGAATGGTCCGTATGTGACTTGTCCCCGTTTGACAGCCCAATTTTCAACTACCATTTTCACATGGAGTCGTGATGAGTGAGTTACATTTCTGGAATGACCCCTGAATGACCCGACCTCCCTTACCGAACCCCTTCTCTTGGACCGAGTTCCTTTTCGTAGTTCCTTGGACCCATCTTTTTTTTTTCCCCCGCCCAAGTAAGTTATTTGACGGTGGCCTAACTTTCTTCTTCGCCCAACGCATTACTATTTCTCTTACCCTCTCCCTAATAAGCTTGATAGGGTTTTTACGAGGGTTTAGTCGTCTCGGGCTGATTTACCCTCACATGGTCGTTCGTTACAGGTTCCCGAGACTAGAATTCTCCGGCGCATTCCTTTTATAGATACCTGAGATGACTTTCGGAGAGCCCCCATTCTTTACCCTTCAGTTCGAGGTGGCGCGCACGTTCCTGGGAGCGGGGCTACCTTTATTGAGATGTTTTTTCCTGGTCGTTGGAGACCCCTACCTACTCCATTGCCGGTCGCACTTGTTTGTCGGCGTCTTTCAAGTCGACAGCTTGCGCTTTTCTTTGCCGGATGTCTCGTCGTCCATTTTATATTTGTTTCGGGGCGCTTTTAGTGCCCTCCCGATGGGAGAGTCTCTTTGCATTCGTTTGATGTCTGCTCCTATCGCTTCACTCCTATAATTTAATCTAGCAGGCCATGCCCTACCGGCATTTGCCGAAAGCTCGGCCTTCAGACTCCCCATATGACAATCTCTCCGGGGAGGGTTTGAGGCTACGCTCCCCTAAGCTAGAAGTGCAAGCCGCGGAAAATCCCGGGAGACCCTCCCGAGCTTCTGCGCTTTCCCCCCATGTATGGAGATTCTTCCCACAAATGACCGTTTCGTTTTTTTTCCCTGACCGGGTGCAACCACAGTATCAATAGAGGTTGGCAGCAGGACCATAACGTCCCCGTCTTTCCCCCCCCCCGATTAAGGCCCCTCTACATGATTTTCCTTTGTCTCCGCCTTGACTCCTTTGTTAAGCAATTTCGAGACGCCCCCCCCCCCCCCCCCCCCGGATGTATTTTTCTCTTTTGTTTCTTCACATCCATTCTTATGAAGACGCATCTGAAGCGGAACCAGATGACCCGAGGATTCCTCTCCGCCCTATCCGGTCTCGGCATTGCCTTTTTTGGCAAACCCAGATTCTCGCGACTGGCGGATGGCTACGCCATTTTTTCCCATTTCTCCCCTAGTTGAGCGTCTTCTCTATTAGCCGAATCCACTCAGCTTTTTGGGGGTGAAGGTGGTCTAAGATTTGGCGCTCACCCTTCTCTTCTCTATCCTTTCCCCCCCAGTTTTTCGCGTCTTGCAAAGATAAACGCCGTTGTAGACGCCGGTTCCCCAACATGCATTAGCGAACGGTCCCCCGTCGGCTTTCCTGGCAGGAGTGTCCTTTGGCCCCCGAGCTAAGACTTCCTCACCCCCGTGTGCTTTTCTCCCTCCCTTCCTTTCTTTCCCCCTCCTCTATGTGGAGGGCTCAAAATTTGAGTTCATTCCCCCGGTTCCGAGACGCTCCCGCGATTGCGCCTGAGTTTTTCTGACACCGCCTTATTCCTCTTCTCTTATGGATTTCCGATTCACTCCCTTGCTCCCACCAAATTCGTGTCATGATGTTTTTTCTCATGTCCCGAAGTGTTCGAATGACTTGATCGATCTTTCGCCTATTTGCGACCGTCACCTCTGATGCGAATTATTCCCTTCTCCGTTCCCCCTCTCCGTGACTCTATCGCGATGAGGAGGAAACCCCGGGGAGGGGTGCGAGTCGTGGGGGTGGGTAGGGTTGGCCCAAGAGGGTGCCGGTGGTGGGGGCCCGGGAGCCGGGGGGGCGCGTCGGGGGCGGGGTGGGCGGGGGTTGTAGGGGGGTGGCGGGGGGGGGCGGGGGTGGGCGTTGGTGGGGGGGGGGGCGCGCGGCTCCACAGGGCGTGGGGGTCGGGCGGGTGGGGGCGGTCTTTGGTCTCCGGGGTCGGGGGGGGAGGGGGGGTGGTGGTAAGGTGAGTTGTGTGGGGTGGGGGTGGGGGGTGTCGGGGGGGTGGGGGGGGGGGGGGGGGGGGGGGGGGGGTGGAGGGGGGGGGGGGGGGGGGGGGGGGGGTTGTTGGGCGCGGGGTGGGCCTGGGGGGTGCTGGTGGGGGGGGGGGGGGGTTGGTTGCGGGGCCAAAAACACAAAGCCAAAAAAACAACAACCAAAAAAAAAAAACAAAAACACAAACACAAAACAAAACACACAACACACAAAAAAACCAACAACAAAAAAGACCCACCACCAACACAACAAACAAACGTTCCGTCGGTTTTTCAGGCAGATGTTGTTCACTTCTTTCTTTCCAAGTCCCAAATCCCTTTCTGAGCGCGGGAGCGATGTTTACTTTTCGAGCTTCGGAGCTCCTTCCTTA
>Ga0179591_1235145_pt1 | contig 10761 bp, 13 predicted proteins | sample CZOMad2_1_08_16f_FD_182891 | JGI IMG/M metagenome (GOLD analysis project Ga0179591, IMG submission 182891) | Vadose zone soil fungal communities from Angelo Coast Range Reserve, California, USA - CZOMad2_1_08_16fungal (PacBio error correction) | ecosystem: Environmental > Terrestrial > Soil >... | reverse complement strand
TTTTCTCCACACCCCGTATTCTCGTTTTTCTTTGGTACTTTGTTTGCACGGGAAGTGGCGCTGGCAGAGTTGCCTACCAACCGGTTTTTTTTCTAGCCGGGGGGCGGAGGGAGTCGTGTCAAAAGTCGTCTGCGGCTGCTGCAGATGTCTTCGTTACTCACGACGGTAGCTGGCCCCGGCGCGAGTGATTCTGTGGATGACCCCGTCGTTGCGGGGAATGGTCCGCCCACCCTCTATTTTTCCTGCCCGGTCACATGGGAGCTCCGGGTTTTGAGGGACCTTGTTTTCTCACGTTGTGCTTTTTTTCGAGCAGCACCCGCCCCCCCCTGAATGAGCATGGATGAACAGGGCAAATCTTGGCTCCAAACTTTTCCCGGTCTTTTTTTTTCCGTTGTTTTTAAGTCTTTCCCCGCTGTCCGACGTAATGGTTGTTGCTCCGCCAGCATTACAGGGTTCTTAGTTTTTGCACTGCCTTTGTGGTGCAGAGTTTTTTTGTCCAGCTGACGCTCTTTTTTGTTTTTTTCACAGTTCCTATGATATTGCCCCGCGATCTGCCCCCGCTGTCCCTGGTTTTTGTCTTTCGTTTGTTCCCCCAGATATTCAACACCCACCCCCGTTCTTGCATGGCTCCTTTATTCCCCCCTCTCACATTTGTTTTGTCCAAGAAACCAAACTGGTACTACTTTTCCGGTTCTTTTTCCCCGGGCGGTTTGATGGCGTTCCGATGGCTGGTGCTTTTCCTTCGGGTTTTCTTTGGGTTTTTTTTTTTTGTAAGTGATGGAGCCAATTCCTCGACTTTACCGGCCAGATAGGTCCGCTGTTCCCTTGAATTTAAGGCTTTGTTTATCCTCCGGCGGGGGGGTCCCGTTCCGGTCTTCTTCCCCCCCTCGCGTTTCTCGTTTTTTTTAGACAGTACCTTGTGCCCCATCGGGTCGATCGAGATTGGTTCCCCGTGTGTTCGTGGCGCCTTCCGCTTGTGTTGGCAGTCTTTCTGTCTGGTGGCGGTCTTTGTTGTCCACTCCGTGTTGTCAATGGTTTTTGTCGGAAGAAACCTTCAGTTCCCGCCGGTGGACTTTTCGGGGTATGTTTGTGGGGGGCCCCTTCTTGGGCTTAATTCTTTTTCTGGTGGAAGTTTTTGATCGGCGCTTATGGCCGGCATTCTTGGAGGTGATTCACACTTTCTCTAACCCTTCCCACAGCATGTTCCATTTTGCTGGTTTTCCCCAAAGTGTGTAACTTGGGCATGTTGTACCAAGGTCTGGGGACTGTTAGAGGTTTCGTTCGGGCTTCCTCATCCTCGTCTGTCTATTTTTTTTGTTTAAGTTCTGGCGTTTCCTGGGCTTTTCGGACCTGTTACCATCGTTATGTTCGATGGACTGGTCCTATTGATCAGTACTCCGTCCGGCTTGGTATTTTCTATTCTCTTTTTTTTTTTTTTCCCCCCACCCTTTTCCCCCCCCCCCTTCCCCTCGTGGTTTTTTTTTTTTGTTTTTTGCTGGAGTCTATGGCCGGTCTTCCTTCGTTTCGACCCAAGCTTTTCCCAGTGGAGTCTCATTGAGGACCCGGTTCAGCGCGTCCCCGACCGGGGCACCAGGTCTTGGATTCCCATGTCCCCGGTCCCGTATCTGAGCCTGACATACCTCTCCGCCCCCCCCCCTTTTGATCCGAGCCGCCGGGCCTGTTCCCCTTACGGAACCGGCTTTGGATGGTGGAACCCCTGCACCACAGTTTTTTTTTTTTCTTTCTAAATTTAGTCATGGCTTTTTTTTCGTTGGGCTCCAGTGTGGTTGTGGTGAGGCCAACTCCAGCACGCCTTCCGTTTTTTTCGACTCGATCAGGGTCCCCCGGGCCACGTCCCCCCCCAAGTTCCCAGGCTTTGGTAGACATTGCCCCCTTCCTGTTAGTTATTTCCCGGTGGGCTTGGACGGGCGGGCCCCTGCAACCTTTTTGGTGAGGTGTACCGTCACATACCGGAACCGCAGTTGACCTACGCGGGCCCGCACCATTCCCCCCCCGCTGGTCGTCCCGAACCACTTCCTTGACGTTAGTACACTGAGTTTTCGACCCGATGTGGCCGGCCTTTAGTTTCCGAACCCTTTCGTGTGTTTGACCCCCCGTAACATTGCTTCGCTTTTCCCGCGGTCCTTCCAGGACGCCGTCGGTCAGGCTCGTGAGATTACTCGGGTTCTCGTTCTTTATTCTCGCTTTTTTCCGGTATGACCCCACGGTGCCCCTCGCTTTTTTTTCACGCCTGGGTCTTTTCGCCCCTGGTTTCCCCCACCCGTTTTCCAGTTAGTTTTACCCCTGTATTGGCTTGTGATTGACCCAGAAGACGCGTTGATGTCGCGTTGGTTCCCCTCGTTTCGCCTGGTATGTTTTTTTTCTTTTTCCTTACCGCCAGCCAGATCAGCCCCTGCAGAGGCAGGCCCTCCGTCTTTGATTCCTTTACTTCTTTTGCCAGTCCGATCGTCATGCTGGCCAAAACTCTTTTCACCGTCGTTTTCCCGCAGTATTGCTTGGTGTTGAGGACCCCTTCAATTTTCAGTCGTGCCCGGAGTTTCTGGAGTCCGCCGACGCCAGGACCTTGCCCGATGTTGACCAGATTCCAATGGTTAGGAGTGTCTTTTCAAGCGCGCTGGCTTTGCGTTTATGCTCGTCACAGCATTAAAGTTTTGATTTTGTTTTTTTTTTTTTCTCGAGCAAAGTTTTGAACCGTTTTTTTCAGATCTAGTTGTCTAAGTGGGTTAAGACTTCTTTGGCGCCAGAGTTAGCCCTGTTCACTCAATTTCACCCCCCCGACCCTGCATACCCTAGACTTCAGTTTGCCATTCATCTGATCTTGGTTCTTTTATTTACCGAGGATTTAAGGTTTCGGCAGGGTACTCAGTCCCCGGGTTCCGGTTTCCCAGTGGCGAGACGGTTTTAAACTTTTGTGTTCTGCCTCGGCCATTGCCCTTACCCTGTTTGGCACTCGTCCAGTTGGTTCCTCCTAGCTCGATACGGATTTTTTTTTCCTTGACATGGACGGTGTTCTATCTTCCGGACTTTTACTCCCTTACCTTCTTCGGCTTTTTCCTTGAGCTTTTGCCTTTTTTCTTGGCATGTATCAGGCGATGTTTTGGGGCCTGGTCCCCCCTTCCTGACCCCGTCACCCCGTTCCCTCGCTCTGGTGATAATTTTTCTGTTGTTTGTTATTAAGGTGTTTTTTCGTTTCGTGGACGGGGGCCCCGTTTTTCTCGCGCATAAGTGACCCGGTCCTTTGTTCCCGGTCGTTCTTTCCTTATCCTTAGTTGAGTAGCACCACCGCCGTACTCCCCCGTGTCCCCCCCAATCCCTCTCGTTCTTCTGGTTTTTTTTCCCCTTCCACGGAGGTTCCTCCCAACACTTTCTTTTTCCCGGTTGGTTTTGTGGTTTTTGGTGGTTTTTTGTGTTCCCTTTTTTGGCAACACACCTTCCAGGGTGAGTTGCCCCCTTTCTCTGCCCCTTCTCAGCGCGCAACCAACGTTTTTCCAAACCCACCGCACATCCCCAGTGGTCCCTTCCCTTGCCCCAGACCCTCCTTTCCCCTTGTTCCTCAAAAACTGTTTTGCTTCCGTCCCCGACTTCCCCATTCTCTGTGTCTTCTTCCCAGTACCTCCTTTTTTTTTTTTCTTTCGTCTTCTAGTTTAAGTTATTTTTTTGGTCCAGTTGTTAGTGGCTTTGCGGAAATGGGCCGGTCCCAGTTTCCCCTTGGTCATCAGTAGTGTCACAAGCTTTCCCCGGCATTTTTACATTGGAATGGCCCCCGGGCGCCGTACCAGGTCCCCCCGGTCTGGAAAGGATCCAGTCCTGCTTTCTTTCCAGGAGAATTCCCCTGATTGGGGACCGAACCGGCCCGGCTGGCCCCTTTTTTTTTTCCAATGCCCGGGGGTCAATGCACTTTCAGGGGGGCTTCACTGCCCCCCCTTTTTTGTTTTTTGATGTGCTTTCTGAACCACCGGACGGAGCCATCGGTGTGATGGTTCTTGAGCCGGCGCCTTTTTTCCCCCCCTCCCAAACTTCATCTTCCTGGCCTTCGTTGGTTTTTTCCTTTTCACCTTTTCCAGACCCCTTCCCAATTTTAGAATTCCGTTGTATTGCAGGTCTCCGTGGGTTTCCGCTTTATTTTTTTCTGCCGGTTTGCGGTTTTGACCCCCTTTCTTCTTAGCTTGGTTTTTTTTCTCCTTCTGTCTCATTTTTTAATTTTGATGTAATTTTTTTAAGGTTGTCGCATTGTCGACCTCAGGCGCCCGGTTCTGCTGGTCCTGTTCGGAGTTTTCCTGTTGTTAAGGGTGGTCCCGTCCGGGGTTTGAACTTTTTTTTTTCATTTCTTTTGGTTTTTCTTTCCCTTTTTTTTTTTTTTATTTTTCTTTTTTGTTTGGTTTTTTTTAGAGAGATTGGCCCTATTACTCCCTTCAGACGTCCCCTCCCTTGTTTCCGACCCTTTTCCCCACGCCAACTTTTTTTCCTCTTTAAACCCGGCCGTCCTCCCCGTTTCCCCAGGCCCCTTCTTAGTTTCCCCGGTGGCCGATTGTGATTTTTTTAGGTCCCGTGCCATGGGAACAAGTCCCATTCTCCTACGTCTCCTTCCCCGTTTCTATCTCACTGTTTTTCCCCTGAGCATCGGGTCCCCACACCCTTCTTCGGTTTCCCCACAAGACGTGTCCCTTGAATTTTTTTGGCCGGTTTCGTAAGTCCCTCTTTTGCGGACGGGCTTGATTTTCCTTTGGCACCTTGGGTCGGTAACTTTGAAAGAACTCTGCCCCGCGTTTCCCTCTCCCCTGGTTCGCTTCAGGGTTTTTTCCTCTTTGCTTTTACTTTGTCCTTTTTTTCTTTACAGTTTTCCTGTTTGTGGGGATCTTGTAGGGCCCTTACCGTTTTTGTTAAGAGTTGTGGGCACGGTGTTACTGTTTGTCGTTGACTTTTTCCTTTTCTCCATTCCTGTGGTCCGGGCATGTCCCAAAGAACTGGGGACTTTTTTTTGGTTGTCTCGGGCCTTTCCCACGCGGAATGGCTTCCCTTCCTGTCTCACTCTTCCCTCCGGTGTCTTCACCAAGGGTGTTTTTATCATTGAAGGGGGACCCTGGCCATGTCCTACTTCCCTTCTTTCCCTTCATTTTTATCCCTTCCGGCCTTTTCTTCCCCTTTCCCAGAGTTTTCTTCCCCCCCGGTTTATAGTGGTGAGCTCCTTTCAATTGTGTCCGCTGTAAACTTAGGGTGGTTGTGTGACTGGTTGTTCTTTTTCGTCCCCCCGGTTTTTTAACTTTTTGAATTTTAGTTTGGTGCGAAATTTTTTTTTGGTCTCTTTACTTCCCCCCCTTCCCCTGGCATTTTTGTCTTTTTTTTTCTTACAGTTGTCCCCGTCGGTTTTTCAAACCCTGAGGTCCCCCCACCGTTTCCTCATTCCCTTTTTTGTGGTTGATCTTTTCTTAAGCCTTTTTCCTCAACGGATTTTGTCCTTAGGCGGGTTGTCTTGTTTTTTGGTTACAATTTTACCCTTGGTTTTGTGAGGAACTGAAGTCAGGGCTTATTCCCGCTTAACCTTTCCGAAGGTCACCCGCGATTCCCTCTTTCTTTTGTTTGTCCCCTTTACGTTTTTCCCAGGTTGCTTTTTCGAACTCAACCCTGACTCTCTCCCCATCCCCTATGTGTCCCTACGGGCCCCTCTGATTGTTTGTGGGAACTTGGTGTGGTTTTTTTTTTTTTTCCACCCCGTTTCACGAAGCCCCGTTTTGCGTGAGGTTCCTTTTCCCCGGCCTTGTGGTTGAGGGAACAGTCAGAGGGGACCCTTTTTTGCCCTTTTTGTCTCCGCTGCCACCCCTCCCCCGTTTACTCCCCCCCTCCCCCGGTTTCGCTGTTTATGTGTTTTTTTTTGCGGGGAACTGGGACCGGGGTTGCTCTGTTCCGTGAGGGTCCTTCCCCCCGATTCCTTTTTTCTCCTTGGGACCTTCCCCCTGGGCCGGTCCTTCCCCCCTTTTTTTCCGTGGCGCTCTTCGCTTCCTCTTTCCCCATGTTTTTTTTCGAGTTCCCAACTTTTTGTTCTTTTGAATAGTAGTGTTTTTTTCATTTCAACCTTTTTTTGACTCGGGTTTTTTTTTTTTTTTTTTTTTTTTTTTTTTTTGTTTAGAGCCAACGATTTTCTTCTTTCCAGGTTTTTGTATTTTAAGTTCCGGTTTTGCCTTGTAGTTCGATCCCAGTCTCAGGTGATTTGATTTGTTCTCGAGTAGATAAACCCCCCCCCCTGTCCTCTCTGTTCTTCCATCTGAAACTTTGTGGTTGTTACGTGCTTTTTTCTTCCCCCCCCCGCCCCCCCGGTTCGGTGGTGTCTTTTGTAGTCACCAGACCCTTTCCCCTGATTTTCTTCTACGGTATCCCGCAAGTCACCTTCCCCTTGGCTTTTTTTTTTCTGTCCCCGAAGGTTTTTTTTCACGTCGTTTTGGCCCTGTCTTTTGGACTTTCTTTTGCCCTTTTATCCCCTCTTGCGGCATGCCTTTCGACCAGGTGAGTGTGATGAAGATTTACCGCTGGTGCGTCCCCTTTTTTTTCTCTTGGCGTTCTCCCCTTGCATTTCCTCATCCGCCTTTGTTTTTAATGGAGCTGTTTTTTTCACCCCCCCTCACCATTTCTCCTTTTGGCCTTCACAATCACCGGTTTTCTCCCCTGGGCTTCGTCCCCGTTTTTTTTGGCGGCCGTGTCTGTTTTTTTCGTTTTTCCCCTTTTTCGATTTTTGGTCCTCCCTTGCCCTTCTGCAGTCAACTCTCCGGAACCCCTCTATCATTCACGATCCTTCCCTTTCTTGTCTTCCTGTTTTTCCCCTTGACACAGTTCCCTCATCCCCCTTTTTTTTTGCCCCTTCTTTTTCGTTCCAGCCGTTTTGCGTTCTGTACCCCTGGCTTTTTAAAATCTTGTGTTGACCGACCTTTTTTTGCATTTTTCCTTTTTTTCCCCCACCGACCGTGTTCTTTTTTGCTTTCTTTTTTTTCCTTCGCGCTGTATTCTTTTGGTGAAGGTTTCTGTAAACAAGAAGTTTTTGGCATGATGCTCCTTCTGCTGCCTTCAGCCAGTTTTTTTTTCCCTGGGGATACCGTTGGTACGGTGTTGGGTTGGTTATTCTGAAAATTTTTTTTTTTTTTTCCGGTTTTTTGTGATTTCGGGTGTCTGATTGGAGTTGGAGTGTTGTTCTCGCCGTCCCCCCTCCTTTTCCCCCCCGAACCTCGTTTGTCCCTCCCCCTTTTTTTTGCTTTATTGGTTTTTTTCTTTGCCGCGGTCCCCTGGTTTGGCATGGACCAACTTTCCACTTGAGAGGTTTCTTTTTCTGGTTAACATTTTTTTTTTTCTTGGTGCGCTAGTCGGCTTTTTTTCCTGGTGCTCGGGACTGTGTGCCCTTTTCAGGTTTTTTTTCCCCCCCCCGCCTGAGCCCTGTTTCTTCATCTTTTTCCACCTCCCACCAGTTCCTTCTTTTTTTATCAAGGGACATCTCAGTAGTTAATAATCCTCCGTTTGTTTTTGGATAAGCTCTGGTTCTCCGTGTTTTTTGAGTTTTTCCCCCCCCAACCGCCTGTTACGTCCCTGGCTTCATGATTTTTCAGGTGTTTGTGCAGGGCCTCTTTTCCAGGTCCCCCGAACCCCCCCCCTTTTTTGCCCCCTTTTTTCCATCATCCCTTTAATCCCCCGCCCCCCCCAGTCTTTCAAGAATGAAAACCCTCCTGCTGAGTCCGGCCCCTCTTTTTTACGCCCTCCCTGACTTCCGGTTTTTTCCCAGGTGAACACCCTTCCCCCTCCGGCGTTTTTCCCCCCCCCCCCTCGAAGTCTTGCTCTTTTCGGCTTTGGACTTCTCAGGTGAATGGACAGGGAGCAGTACAGGAACGTTTCCTTGTCCCCTCTTCGATTCCTCCCCACCTTTGTTTCGACATTTTTTTTTTGTCATCCTTTTTCCCCCCACCTGGGTAAAAGCGCACTTTTGTAAGGGGAAACAACCCGGGTCTTTTTTCTGTTTTGCGGCGGACTCCGTTTTTCACCCTTTCTTGAAAACCCCCGGATTGATTTTGTTTACAAGTTCCGCAGTTTCCCCCCCCACCCTCAAAATTCGAGTTTCCTTTCCCCTTTCCCCAGTTTTTCAGTCTCTAAAGTACCCCAGTATTGGACCCACGAGGATTGCCCTTCGTGTTCTGACCCCGGTCTTGTGCCCCAGTGGCCCAGTTTCGATCTTGATCACGTTGGCGGTTGTGCAAAAGAGACCTGCCTCTTTCTCTTGACTTTGGTTTTTTCCCTCCTCTTTCCCTACCAGGTTTCCCTCATCGTTCGGGGGAAGTTATGTATATTGATTTAGTTTTTTCCCTCCTTCTCTTCGGGCCGGTCCTGGATGACCCCCTGGCTTCTATTTTTTTTTCCCCTCTCCCGATTGAACAAACCCTCCTTCCTCGTCAACGTTCCTGAAGCCGGCACAGTCTGGACACCTTTGTTTCTTTTTCTTTCCCCCCCAGCAGTCTCAGATTTTTAGTGTTTAAAACCTTTAGATGTCCCCATGGCCCCCGTTTTAGTTATCTTTAATCTTTCCCCTTGGTCGGCCAGACACAGAACCAAGGGGGAACAAGCGAATTGGTTTTGTTGATACTTCGGCTTAGTACTTGGCACCCTTTTTGACACCTTTTTCTTCCTGTTTTGATGTTTTTCTTACAAGTTTTTCCCACACCCCCTTTTTTTCACAATGGGAATACTCATTAAGCAATTGTAGTGCTTTATCTTGTTCGGTTGCCCTCCCTAGGCTCTTTGCCCCAGTGCTTTTTTCGTTCCTGATTACCCCTTTCTGACTTGTTTTTTACCACATTCCCCCTTGCCAGAGCGTCAACGATCAGGGTCTTTCTCTTGCCGATTTTGATTTAGATGAGTGCGTTTTTTGTCTTCAAAATGGCCGCCCCCGTGATGGCCCCCTTTCTAGAGAGGGGGGCACTTCTTTCTAGCCTCAGCTTCAATGACATTTGTTTCACCTTTTTTCTTGTGCCACGACAGGAAGAGCCGGCAAGGTTGGAATCATTCCCAGCCAGAACCCGTTTTGGATTTTCCAGGGGGCTGAGAGGCCTCTTTTTTGTTCATTTTCTGCCAGATTGAAGCTTCTCTCCCAGTTGGTTACGTCCCGCCCGTTTTCCTTTTCCGCGGCGAGCTTTTTTGAGTACACCTTTTTAAAACGTTTGTCCCGCTTCGCCCCACTGGTCCCGACCCACATTCCCCGTTCGGTTTGGACATCCCCCCAGTTTTTCCCCTGCAAGGAACTCGCCGTAGTTCCCGGAGGTTCTAATGTCACCGGGTTTTTAAGTGAGATCAGCAACATGGTTACTTTAGGGGCCAACTTTCACTGGTCCACGCCGTCTGGCGGCGCAAATTTCCCATTGATCGGAACCCCCCGTAGTCATGCCATGACCCGTTGCAATAGCGGCCTGATCACCCCCCACAACGTGAGGTTGTGCGCGAGGGTTTTCTTGACCCTGGCCCCCTGTTAGACGTTTTTACCCCCCCGCTCCTTGGTACCTGGTGCCCCGGGGCGGGAACTGTAATCGCCCCGCTTACTGGGTCCCCATTTTACCCAGCAACCCGTGCGGGCTCGTAATGCCAGTCCCACCACCTCATGTCACAAAGCCAGTTTGCTTTTTTATTGATTATCACCTGGGTGAGGGTCCTCACCCCCCCACCCCGAGGATATGCTTTGTTGTTGTGACAGACGGTTGGTCACGCACCTCTTCCGGGAGTTGTTCCCCGGGCGATTACCCCCCTCGAATTTCTAGCACCCAAATGTGTTTGACCAATTCCATCACCCAGGTCCCATCTGTTTCTTCCCCCTGCACCCCCGTTACCTTTTCCGTTCTGTTGTGCCCAAACTGGATTTTTTTATGCTCGAAGCGGCCCTCAATTTTTCTTCCGTAATTTTTTTCCAATTCGGAGTGACCGGTTGCTACGCCGCGTAGCCTGGTTTCCACTGCGCGTTTGTTTGGAACTTTGTTTTTCCCGGCAATGTGCCCCCGCTTTGTGAGCCAGTAGGCAAAAGTCTGATCCAGGAATGGGGCTGGCCCCAGGCTTTCCTGCTCGACACCATTTAAAGGGTTAAACCTTTTCCCCCCTTTGGGTCCAGTTGAGTCCGCGTGTTCTCCCCTTATAATCAGGACAAGGGTCCAACTTTGCCCCAGCGGCGTCCCCCCTCCCACCCCCTTTTTCCCTGGGCCCTTGTCCCTTCCCCTCCCCCCCCCCCCATGGACGTTTTTCCTGAACGTTCATGGTTGCCCGTGCCCTTTTCTTGTGCCCCTCCCCCTTTAAGCAATGGAGCCCTTCGTTGCGTTCCCCTTTCCCCTTGTGCTTTAGGAATGCAGTCCCTGCTCGGGAACCACTGCAAACTCCCTCCCGTCCCCCGCCGTATGTTCCGCCCCCCGACCAACCCAGCCATTTTTTCCTCCCTGGTCCTTTGGTTTTTTCTTTTCTTCCTTTCCGTTTTGGGACCGGGATTGGTTTTGTTCCCTGGTCTTTTGCAAACTTGGCGGCTAGCGACGTTTTTAAAGTTTTAGACGTTCTTCTTTTCCACCTTCTTCGGTTTTCCTTCCTCCACGATAATACGTTCCAAGGGGGTGTAATCCAGTGCAGGTCTCCCTTTTTTCGGCTGGCCGGTTTGGATCCCCCTGCCTTATGGGCGGGTGGTCCGTTGGTCGGCCCTTTGCTGTGGTTTTTTTTTTCAAACTTTTCTTTTCCTCTTAGGAGTCT
>Ga0179591_1287481_pt1 | contig 10762 bp, 12 predicted proteins | sample CZOMad2_1_08_16f_FD_182891 | JGI IMG/M metagenome (GOLD analysis project Ga0179591, IMG submission 182891) | Vadose zone soil fungal communities from Angelo Coast Range Reserve, California, USA - CZOMad2_1_08_16fungal (PacBio error correction) | ecosystem: Environmental > Terrestrial > Soil >... | reverse complement strand
TATAAGGAGTGAATGCATTCCCAGGTGGTGCCAGGGTTGCAAGGTCTTAGTGTCTTCACTTGGTCTGATGGGTTTCCAGGGGACTGGTTCCGGACGCTCCGTCCCCAAGATTAACCAGTTGCATTTTTAATTACGGCCCTTTTCTTTAGTGTTGCCTTCTTTGTGCGAACAGTTTTATACTACCTTCTTATTCGTTTGACTTTACCATCTCTTAAGTCACCCGTTTTACAAAATTTTTTTGTTCAGATGGTAACTGGTAGGTCCCCCCCTTCCGCCCCAAACCCCAATACGTTAAAGTGGAGGACACGATACAGTTTTTTCTTTTTCATTTCTAGTTAATTTCGTTGTTTATCGTGTACGATGATCCTTTTGGGTTCTTTTTGCTCGGGTTGTTTGTTTTTGTTTCGTCTTTCATGTATACCGGCTTTACTCTCAACCAAAGCCCCACAAAAGAAAACTCGGAAACCCCCTATTCCAACGTCACCTCAAACCCCCCCCCCCCCCGGTGTACCCTCGTGCCCATTAAATACACTTACCACTATCTCCTTTCGGCATCCGCGCATTATCCCTTGTTCCTGCAGTGGCGATGTTATTAGAATTTGCCCATGTTAGTTTGCGGTTGGCCCGCAGTCCCCGTTCTTCACTATGGCCTTGCTTTCCGCGCCCGGAGTAATCATTGGGAGACGATTCAAGCCTACCGATTGCCACCACGTACCTTTTCAGAAACATCAGTGGTTTGTTCCAATCCCCTGGTTCTTCACCTCCGGCGGGATCATATCACTCTGTGTATGTAGCAGAATTCCTACTCTAATCCCACTCCGCCACTACACTTTTACGATCCTTATGTTCAATTTGGCGCAGAAATCTTTTAGAGGGAGGCACCCCGGTACACAAGCGTTTTTCCGTACCCTGAGGAGTAATGGCTCTCTCCACACTTTTCTTCTTTTTGCCAGAGTCCTGTATTAAATATCGATGATTGCCGGATTAGCAGTATTCAGTTTTTTATTCCCTCCTCCTTTTTGTTAACTCTCTTGGCTGTCTGAATTATTCTTGTTGGTAAGATCATTCCCCTTTTTCAGGTCTTTGCAAAATATAGGGTTGCGGTTTTATTTTCCATTTCCCTGCTTCCCCTTGGGTGAAGGTTTTCAATTAGGGCATTGTCTTGGTGAATTTTCTTTTTTGTTCTCAGTCACCGTAACTATGGTCTCTGCCCCCGCCCTTTTGTTTCTTTATTAAGATGTTGTTTTCCACTGGGGTTGGTCCTTATCAGTTCATTTTTCCCCTAAAACCCTCCTGATGACTTTTGCTTATGAGTTTTCGCTTTCTCCTCCCTTGCGTCTCTTCCACCACTTGGTCTGCAGTTCTTCATATCAATCTCTATCATTTTATCCGTATTCTCAGTGCAGTGATGATCAGCGTGTAAGCCTCAAACAAGGCTCTTCAGCCATTCAATGTGGTTATTGAAAAACTTGACTTTTTCGGTTTGTACTTTCTCCGGTCTTTTCCTGCATTTGCCGCCAACAGCTGTCCATCATTTTTTTTTTCCTCTACTTTTTTTTACCCAATTCATAGGTTAACAAGACTTTTTCTGTAATCCTAAGTACAAACGAGCTGTGTTCCAGCTTACAACCACAAAGTCCACATTTAAGAGTTTTTGTCTACCACCCCCCCCCCCCCCACCCCCCCCCCTGTTTCCTTTTCCTAAAAATTACACCCCCTTTTCTGACATTGCTTCTGGGTGTCTGCCTGTCGACCAGGTTTTCTCGGAAATCCCCACGTCCCAGTAGTTACTGCCGCTTCTTTTTGTAATAAGCTTTTTCCACGCTCTCGGTGAAAGTCTTTCCCGCCTGTTAGTAGTACCACTGACGCTCACCATCGTCCTTTCGATTATTGAGCCTTTTTCATCTTTCCCTTTTTGGTTTGCAAGTTCTGTTGCCAATGATCCTTTTTTTGGTCATGTGCTCCATTGTTTTCTGCTTTATTTTTAATAATTGCACCTTATTTTCCTTCAGTTAAGGTTTAACAACCCTCTTCCTTAGTGCAAATTTGCTTCCTTAGTAACAGCAGAGGCTTTTCTACCCTTTTTTCCCCTGTTGGTTTTTTCTTTTGACCCTGGTAGGTTACTGCTTGCTCTTGATTACTACGCACCCCTTTCAAAGCCCTCGGTTTTACCACCTGCCCCCCCACCCCTGCCATTCCTGGGTCACTACTTACCAGCACCCATATGTAAACCCGCCCGCGCCCCCATCACCTCCACAATTTCCTTTGCAACCCTTTTTGCCCCCTCCAAAGCTAACATTAATACCCGGCCCATGTAACATATTAACGTTCGTGGTCTTAGCGTCAGTAGTGCTCTACTAACATACCGCTTTTCACTCCTCAGATTTGCCAGCCCCCCCCCGCTATGATTTTCTTTACTCACTTGGGATTCATGGCGACACAGCTTTCACTCTTGCAACCTACGCGCAAAGTCCCTTAGATGCCCCTTTTCCATATATCTTTTCAAACACCCAAAACCCAAACCACACCCCCCCCCCCCCCGTTTATCAAACCCCTATTGCTATTTTTTGTGTTTTAGATTAACCCTTACCTTTTATTCCTTGATTTTATCCTCCACTACAAAAACATTTGTCCTTGAACTGGTGTAACGCTACCAAGAAATTCTTACCAATTTTGTTGTTTCAGCCCTAACACGGACCTGTATCTTCTTTCTTACACGCACAAAAACTGCCCTTCTAATACAACATCTCCCCCTTCTGCATCTGTTGTTGCTGATCCAAAACGGATCAAACATCCCACTGATAGTTCATAAACTTCGAGCTTTATAGTGTTCCACTGCCGCCCTTGCTTGTGTGACGTTGAAGTGCATAGTTCTTTTTCTTTCCCCCGACCTTTGCCCCAATGCGGACGCCAATATTGTTTGCTCCACCTATTAAGCCCCACCACCCAATTTCTGACTCCCCAAACTGCCCACTGCACAGATTGAATCCGACCCTGGTATTTCCGATTCTGAAACCACACTCCTCTCCAAATTGTCCCTAATTCCTGCTGCGAACCAATCTCCCCCCCCTACGCTTTCCTTCCTTTTGGCCCCTGCCTCTTTGATCTGCCCAGGGTCTATTAAGTGATGATTCCCCCTTCCTCTCCCTGCAACAGCTGTCGAAAGTTTTCCAGAATGGATTCTAAACCTCCAATACATATCCTGAGTTAGGCCTTCCTCCCCGCGATCCTTCCGGCGCTGTCTCAAACGCATAAATCAGATGTTACGAAGCCATTCCCGTATTGTCCCCTTGTGTAAGGCTTGGAAAGCCATGGTCCGGGGCCCACAAAAAGTTTTTCATCCTCTAACATCGCTTCTTTGTCTCCCCCTTTTGCCCCTCACGGATCGTACCCTGGCGGTTAGTCGTCTTTCGGATGTTGCTCGATCTCTTTAATTTTATCGATGATGAAAGACTAAAGGGTGGTGTTTCCAGCCCTGGGCGGTTTCGACCGTTACTGGGAACAGCCAAACCACGGCTGTTTTTGAAAATCCTTTTTCTTGCAGCTCTTGTATTTTTTGACGTTGCCTTGGTCACCTGCTTCGGAACTCTCCAAAGTGTCATTACCAGACGTTACTGCCTCAAAACTTTCGTTTGTCAGCTACCTTCAACCTGCTCCCGGCTCCACCCAGATTCCCTAAACTTCCCCCTGTTCTTTGATAAATATCTTGTCTCTTGGTAACACCGTTGTTTTGATTTTCCTTTGGACTGAGAAGTTGATTCTTTTTGTTACGGCTTTTTTTCGCTTTCCCCTTTAAATAAGCTAAGGACAAAACCCCCAACTCCCCCGTATGTTCCTCGTCACCTCGTCCCCCCCCCCAACGAAACCCCCATTTAACATCTAAATTCCAGAATTCTTTTCTCTCTTGTACCTTTTAAATTGTTCCTGGCTGGTTTTTGGCCCTACCTTTAACTGTCTTAACATTGTCGACTTTCTATTTTGAGCACACTGGTGGCAGACATACATAACAGATGTGTTTAAACCAGGAGCCTGTTTTTGTTTACCCTTAGTTTCCAGTAAAGCCGGCGACGCCCATATTTCATCTAGCTTCTTTGACCACAGTCCCTTTTAACATCACCCCATTAAGTACTGTACCCCTCCTTTGGCCATTGTTATGTGAGTCACTCGCGGTAAATCCCCTTCATCTTTCTCCTTTTTGTTGAGATTGACCCGCCATCACCTTCCCGTTGTTTCCCATTTGTTACGGCAGGTTTGTCTTAATTTTTCATGCGTTCCTGGGCCGGGGTTCGGCACGCTCTTGCATACGTAGATTAACCCCCCCCATTTTTCTCGTCTTTTGACTTCTTGTTTCGTACTCTCCTTTTTGCCCTTTCAACCAAAAAATTTATTTATCTCCCCTTTTTGCCCTATCTTCACGTCATCCCCCGCCCATATAAAATTTCAGAGACTTTTTACAAACCCCCTTCCCCCGCCCCCCCTAACCCAAGGAGGGCCGGTTTTACCAAGGTTTTTTTATTTTCCTTTTAGATGTTAACTTTTTTTTGGTTTCTTCCCGCTTTAGTTACGAGTTAGTGAGTTTGTCTTGTTTGCGGGTTTTTTGTAGTCCTTATTTAACACACTTTCTTTTCCCAGCCTTCAACCAACAGCGCACGTACACAATCCAACCTTGTGTCCGGTTGGCCCTTTCATTTTATAAGGCCCTTGTCTCGAGATATGGTGCCTCTTCTTCCCCTTTTCCTGTTTTGAATTGCCGCTGACTTCATTCGTGTGCTTCCTTCCCGGTCTTGCTCAATTGGTCTTATGAGTGCCCTTTACCCTTAAGGGGTGAAAGGAAAAGAGTCAATCTCCCACCCCTTAGCTGCGAAACCTTTCGACAAGCTTTTGTTACACCCAGTCTCTTTGCTGACTTTCCAACCGCCCAGCTGCTGATAAGCACCCACTTTAGGGTTCTCAATACGATCTCCATATCTTGGCAATATCACTACACCTAAAAATAAGATGTGATGTCCCTGTCAAACCTGACCTTTTGCGACTTTGGGGCTTGTAGCCCCCCATTAATCTTTTGGCCATTCCTTTGCTTTTGCAAGCATCCAGCTGTCACAGTATTCTTTTCCATTTGCGCCCTCCCAAAAGCCTTATGGAGGCTTTTGGCCTTTGATTTGCCCGGGCATTCGCTCAGTATCAGTGTGTATGATTCATGGTTTCCCTTTTCTGAACCTCTCTTGTTTATTCCCCTGCTTTTGTACTAATGAATTTAATCCCTGTGCTGCAATTAATCCACTTCTCGGTTCTCCTTTTCTTCTCCCAGCCTCCTTTCGGGTTATGTGTCAAATATCGGGCTAGCCAATTTTCTTGGTTCTTCCCCTTTGCCCCTCCTCGTAAACCTGGGTATTATGAACCTTTTTGTTTTTCTTCTGCCTTGTTTCTCTCAGGATTATTGTTGGTTTCTGTCCATCAGCCCTCTCTTCAGCACCCCTGCTCCCAGGTTGGTGATGGTTTGAATTACCTCGTTCCACATTCCCTCTCCCTTCACAAACCATGGACTGCCCACTTTTCCCAGCCCTATCCCCTTTCTATATCTTCTTTTTTCTCTGACTATCGTTATCCCTCCAACACGGAGGCTTTTTGATGACCCCCCTGTTGTTATTGTCCAAGATTAGTGTGGAGGTGTAAACTGTCTCCCTCCTCCCTTCTGCTGTTGCACCCCCACCCCTTTTCCTGCCCGCTGTTTTCACTGATGTTTTTGTTAACCTTTTCTTTCTCAGAGGTTAAACAGCATTTTTTGTAATTCCCTCAACTCATATTAGAAGGGCTGCTCCATGGTTCAAAACCCCCCCAGTACCCATAGCATTTTCTCCTTCGGCCCCCGATCTTTTTTTTTTCCATTACAAATATTGCTACTTCTGCGTGTTCTGCTTTCCGCTGTGTAGCCTTTAAAATCACGTAAGAGTTAGAACGTAAAGCTTTTCAGCGTGTCAGATTTTTTGTCCCCAGTCTATTCAGCATTAGTCGTCTCCCTACTCGCTTAATAAAACGTCTTTTTCCCTCCCCACTGATGTATCTTCCTTATAGTGGCATCACTTTTTTGAGGAAGTTTGTGTGTGCTTTGAATTCCGTCCTTTTTCCTCTTCCTTTGCTGGCTACCTCATGTGCTGTAAGTCATGAAACTGTACTGCTTTTTTCCTTTCCTTTTTTTGAGGACCCGGTGCTTGTAACAAGAGCAAGCAGTCTCTAGTCCTCCTACGTTGTTGTTGTTAGTCTGTTGCTGTGCGCTCCTGACTCTTTTTTTTTTCCCACCCTTGGTTTCCCCCCTTTCCCCCCTTCCGTAAAATCAGGGGTCAATATCTAGAAAGTCACAATATCTCCCCCCTGCATTCTCTAAGTCCCCGCACCTAAAACACGATTCATTGGCAACCTTTTTGGAAGTTCTTCTTTTCGATCCATGGTATTTCACTCCACTTACTAGAGTACGTTATGCCAGTGTTCCCCTACCTTTCTCTCCTCGCCCTCCCATGTAAGAACAACCGCTTGAAAGAAAAGGAATTAGTGTAACTTCTTCTCCTACCTTTTCTTTCCCCAATGCCTTTCGCAGGCAGCCACACGAAAGTCCCTTAATGCCTTGTTCTATCTCCTTTCACCTCACGATCCTGCAAACTGCGTAGAACCAAAATCGTTTGCTCCTTTTTTGTGTTTTTTCTCGTTTTCCTCTCCTATTCTTTTGTATTCTCCACAAAAATTGTTAACCTTTAAGAATTCCCACGGTACCTTTCCCCTCCTATGTCCCGCTCCCTTTTTTGTTGCATCCCCAATGCTGTCAAAACCTGCCAGTTCCCATCCCCCCCCCCTTTGCCCTATTTTTTCCCCTACCCCATCGGTCTGCATTGAAATTGCTCCACTTTGGGATGATGATCTTACCACTCCCTCCCGGCCGGAAAGTTTTTTTACCTGCTCCAATTTTTGCATCTTCCTGCTTCAGCCAACTGGTCTGGTCCGGCACCAGTAAAGGTGCCCCCAATTCTCTCCCCCTCTTTTTGAACTTACTGCTGCTATGAAGCAAAAACTTCTTCCTTGAAAGATACCTACTTTCTGTCCCTTCTACGTGAGGAAGTGAAATTAAGAGAATCCCCCCCCCCTAAATTGAGCCCGATTGTGCGCCCCACCTTGAATCCCCCTCCTTTTTTAAACCCCCTTCCCCCCTTGTTTCTATTTTGCCTGGCCATCACCCTTCTTCTGTACCCACCTTTCTTTAAAATAGACGCTTCAAGTTTCTAGATGGCTACCTTTCCCTAACTCTACCCCCCTCTCCTATGTATCCCCGGCATCCGTCTACTGCCTAAAGGCGCTTGCCCACCGCACCCCTCAGGCGCCCTTGTCCCTAAGACTTGCCTCCCCGATTTTTTCACCTCCGTGCCACCCCCAAGTTGACTTTTTTTTTCCACTTAAGTTTGTCCTCTAAAAGGCTTTCCCGCCCCTTCCCCCATTAAAGGACCGTCACGATACATTGGAGTTGTGTCCCTGCTCAGCCTTCCCTGATCGGATTTCTTTACCGACCCTAGGCTCTTGGCTTATAAGCTCTGGGTCTTTCAGAATAATTCTTCTCCCCTCACCCCCCTGAGGCTTAAAAGGTATTGTTATTGCAGATTTGTTCTTTGCCTTTTACCGTCGCATTCCTTCCCCAGTTCTTTCCCGCCTTTCCTTCTGCCCAAACCAATTCTCCTGAACCTTTCCAGCTCGCAATCCCGTTCAACCACTGATAACAGATTTAAAACCCTCTTGTAATTACTTCCGGCCCCTTTTTTTTCTTTTATGTCCGCGCAGTTATGGGGTAATAGTTCCCTTTATTGGTTTACTTTCTTTTTTCGCGTAAATCTGGCTTCGGACAATCTAACCCCCCCTCCCTTTCCCATCCCCCCGTTCAAACTCGTCTAACCCCTTAACCACCCTCCCAGCCCATAAAAGGAAAACTTACTCCTTGCTTACTCCTTTTTTTTTTATTTCTGGACTTTTTTTTTCCCCCCCTACATCACGGTCCAACCCCTCTTTCTATAAGCCCTGGGCTCTTCTCTTTCTTGCGAGAACTTTTCTAAATTCATATTTTTGGTCCTGTAGCGAAAAAGTTGATACGAACACCTTTTTCCCCTCGCCCTCTAGCATGAAAGGACCCTTCGGGTCTTGTACGATTTTCTTGGCACGTCCCCCCCCCTTTAAACCATTACCCCCAATCACGCCAGACTGGCAACGAACTTTTTCTACTCCCTCTTCCGCTCTCTCTCTTGCCGTTTTTTTGTTGCTTCTTTTCTTCTTTGATATCCATTCCCCTTTTTTGCAATTTCTTGGGGCAAGGGGCGCTTCGGGTGTGATGACTTGAGGTTCATTTTTGTTTCCGCGACCCTCAGGAGTAACATCCTGTCAGGTAATGGTCTCCCACTTTTTTTCTTTGTCTCCTCCTGTTTGCTTACCGGTTTCAACTGTCCTCTCCCCCCTTCTTTGCTCAATAGGGCATGGAGTTTTATATACAATTTTGTCCTGCCTTTTAACGGGTTAGACCCCCCTTCCTCCCCATACCAAGACTACCGGTTCCCTTTTTAAGGACCTTTTGTTATTTCTTCCCTTTTTCCTTCTCCTCTTGACGGTTTTCTTACGCGGTTGTTTTCCGCTTTTCTTTTTCCTTCCCCACTTTCTTCGATAAAAAGACGTTTTCCCCCAAGATTTTCCCCCCCACGTCCCTAAAAAAACCTTCCAATGCAAAAATTTTCTACTTTCCAGTCTTGTCTTGGTCGGTTCCTGGCCCACTGCCTTCCAGGTTCCCTGATTCCCCGCATGTCTTGCCATACCTTCCTTTCCCCCAATTTCTTCTATGCGGTTAGAGGGATACCCTGTGGACACGGCCCTCATCGTTCTCTTCCAACCCATTTCTTCTTCCATCCCAGTGGTTTGACCCCCAAAGGGTCCCCTCCCCTTTTTTTACTCCAAAGGTGGAGGGTTCTTTATCCAATACGTTCAGTCTCTGCTGAAATCTCATCCCCAACCTAACTCCTTTTCTTAACTAGCCGGTTACGATTCAATTTCTAAAGTGTGGGCTCAAAGAACTTCTTTCTCTTTCTCCCAACCCCCTTCATTTTTGGTCAAGTGCCATGGCTTTGCCAGCCTTCTTACCCTTGCACAGCCGTGTTTTAAAACCTTTTGCTTTTCTTTTTTTTCGTCCTTTCCCGCGACTGTATGGCATTCCTGATTGCCGTTCCTTAGCCGAGTTTCCTTCCATTTTTCAGGGTTTTTCTCTTTTTTTCCACTATTTCATATGTTTGCCTAAGTTTACGGAGGTTTCCTCCTTCCTTTCTTTCATACTGGGATGCAAAACCGGGGTTCACTCCGGGGGGAGTTTTCATATTTGCATTTCCTTTCTTGGTTATGCAATTTTCTGGGAGAAGTCCTGACACCCCCCCCCCCTTTCCCACTTCCCTTTGGCTGTTCAATGTTGTTCTAATTTGGTTGTTTTCTCTTTCTTCAGCGTAGACAACATATTTCTTCTCCTTTTGGTTCTTCGGGTGAATTTTACAGAAACCCGTTTTTTCAGCGTCAGTCAACACTGGCTTCAGCAACCCCCATCTGCCTCATTCCGTATCTCAGTGGCTTTCTTGATCCCCTCTCCTCCAAACCTGGCTCCAGCAATGCCCACTTATTGCCAATTTCTTTTTACTTTGGCGTACCCGATTGGGCACATTTCCTCCCTTTTTCTTCCCAAACCACCGCGGGTGTAATAAGTGGTCGTTACACCTTACCCCTTCTTCCCTGTTAAAAGAATCTGTTCCTTATCCATAAAGAGAATTTTGTCCCTCCCCCCCTTCCCCCCAACGTAACAAACTCGCAAAGTGCTACAAGTTTGGCATATTTAGCTCCATTCTATCTCCATTTCTCCCCCTTCTTGCGTTCTTTTCTTCCTTATGTACAGTTCCTGTAGTCTTTTAATAAAGTTACCCGCCTTCTTTCCCAAAGTTCTTGAGTTCTCATCAAGCTGAGTGTTAAAGCGAGGCATCCGTTATCTCCTCCAAAATGCCCCTTATTTCCGTTGGGATATAGGTTACCTTCCCCCTTTATCGTCCATGTTTTCACACTTGGTCCCCGCACCTTGTCCCCACCCTTATTTTAGAACTTCTCATGGTTCCCTCTCCGACCTTTGGACCAGATACGTGACCCTGAAGTTTTACGGTCAGTTTTACGTCTGCTTTTCTCTTCCCCCCTTTTCTGTCCCCACTCTCCCTCAGTCCTTTCTATTTCTCCTCCGCTGTTTTGTTTTTAGATTTTCTTGTCCTAAGCCGTTCCTTTTCCAAATCTGTTTCTCCACCACTTTTTTGAGCCCAACCTGAAGTCCCAAACCAGGGTCAATTATTTACCCTCCATTTTCACACTCCACCCCTCAGTATAATCCAATTACATAGATATGTGTCTTAGTTTTCCCAACACCTTCTCTCCTCCCTGGTCAGCGTAAATTTCCCACTAAGAAGGGTATGGCTTAGTGCTCCTCCCCCGGTCTCTCCTCTGTGACTTCTATCCTTGCCCCTCCTTGAAGCGGGGAACGTTTTTAAACAAGCCCTTCCTCTTCTGAACCGCAAAACGTTCTCTGCAACATGAAGTGTGACCATTTTTTAAGCTTTTCCCCCTTTGTGGAACCGCTTTTGCTATTTTGTTTAGGTTTTCTTTGATTCTCTCCCGACCCCCCCAACTGTCTGTTTAAATTTCCAGAATTCTTTAAAAAAGGGTACAA
>Ga0179591_1267478_pt1 | contig 10762 bp, 10 predicted proteins | sample CZOMad2_1_08_16f_FD_182891 | JGI IMG/M metagenome (GOLD analysis project Ga0179591, IMG submission 182891) | Vadose zone soil fungal communities from Angelo Coast Range Reserve, California, USA - CZOMad2_1_08_16fungal (PacBio error correction) | ecosystem: Environmental > Terrestrial > Soil >... | reverse complement strand
GGCAATGCCCGTCCCGGTATGGGACTCTACAACCGCACTCCCCAACATTATCGAGGCTGGGTTTACGCTTGAGCGCTTTTCATTCGAGATTCAAAGAAGAACGTTTTCTTTTTTTTCCTTCTTTGAAATAAACTCAGATCCCCTCCCGACATCCCCCTGCCGACAGTGACCCTGGCGGTTCCGCTTCACCTCAAATCCTCAAGCGTGTTTCCAAACGCCCTTAACCATACTCCCCCCCCAAACAGACGATCATTCCCAAAGCTCCGATGAGTTAAATTCGCAAACACCGATATGGTCAGGGCACGTGCGGGAATAGTCTCCACCCGTGGGGGTGGTTTTGTATTCTTCTTCTGTTTTATTTCCCCCCTCTCCCCTACTCCGTGGCGTCTCAATACGAAATCCAGCAAGGGCGGGATGCTAATGCCCACGATTCTCTCACCAGACGATTTTGTGTTCGGAAGTCCTTTTTTAACCGCGTACGGCCCGTGTGGCAGTTTTTTGGTGCTCAGTTCTGGACTGTCGTTATTCGATTGGCCACTAGGCGGGAGCTCGTCTTCGCACACTCCCCGTGGGAACGGGTACCAATTAGAACTTGGCAAAGACGTGGTCCAGCTCAAGCCGCTGGTTTTAAGCCTCCCCCTCCACAGCGAATCACCCGTTATACCCCTGACACCAGTGCTCTTTCTTCTTTCCAGCGAACGTCCACATGATTCTGGCACCGACAATCCCCTTTCTTGTTTTCAGCGGTGGATGTGTAGGTCTCGAAAGCTGGCCCCCTTGCGCGTCATTCCCAAAGTCACCTTTCAGCTCCACGCCCCCCACGTCTTTGGTCCAGCAACTCCACCTGTCTCCCCCCCCCCCCCCTCGTATGAAGAGCGGGTGACTGCCAATTGCGACCGTGACCTCCGCCGGTTGCCTGTACGCCGCACGATAAGAACCTAGGCTGGTGATCTTCGTCACCTTGCGACGACCCATGTAAGCGACTCCGCCAGAACTCTTTAAGACACGGGCCCCGCCCGGATTTCCTTTCCTCCCTCCTACTCACGTTACTCCCCTCCCTTCTCCCCTACTCCCCCCCCCCGCACAGTTCCCCCTCCCCTCCTAACCCCTCCTCCAGCTCCCTCCCTTTCTCCTCTACCATTCCACCTTTCCGTCTTACCCCTCCCCCACCCACCCCCCTTCCCCTACTTTCCACACCCCCATCACTTACACCTCCTTTCTCCCACCTCCCCGGATCTTCCCATCCTCCTCCTACCAACCACTCCCTTCTCCTCCCCACCCTCCAGCCTTCCGCTTTAGATCTTCCCGGCCTTCTACCCGTTCGTCATCTGTTCCCTCATCTTTTTCCCCCCTTTTCACCTATACCCTTTTACACACCCCTTCCACCCCCCCCCCCCCCCCCACCCCCCCCCCCCCCCCCCCCCCCCCCCCCCCCCCCCCCACACCCCCCCCCCCCCCCCCTCCCCCCCCCCCCCACCCTCCCCCCCCCCCCCCCCCCCCCCCCCCCCCCCCCCCCCCCCCCCCCCCCCCCCCCCACCCCCCCCCCCCCCCCCCCCCCCCCCCCCCCCCCCCCCCCCCCCCCCCCCCCCCCCCCCCCCCCCCACCCCCCCCCCCCCCCCCCCCCCCCCCCCCCCCCCCCCCCCCCCCCCCCCCCCCCCCCCCCCCCCCCCCCCCCCCCCCCCCCCCCCCCCCCCCCCCCCCCCCCCCCCCCCCCCCCCCCCCCCCCCCCCCCCTCACCCCCCCCCCGCCCCCCCCCCCCCCCCCCCCCCCCCCCCCCCCCACCCCCCCCCCCCCCCCCCCCCCCCCCCCCCCCCCCCCCCCCCCCCCCCCCCCCCCCCCCCCCCCCCCCCCCCCCCCCCCCCCCCCCCCCCCCCCCCCCCCCCCCCCCCCCCCCCCCCCGACCCCCCGTCGCGGGCCTTCATTTTTGACGCCTGTCCGGCTGCGTTCCGACGGGCCGTCCTCGCTGGTTGACGGAACTTTGCGATGTGCGGACCGCTCCGCGACTTCCCCGCCCGCGCGGCCCAACTGCTCCCATTAAACAAGCGCCCGGTCCCCCTCCCCGGACGGCGATCTCGCCATTTGGCGAAACTGGCCGCCCGACACTCATAGTGGGCCTTTTTTACCCACGAATTTGACATCTGCGTCTTTTCAATGAACATTTCGTCCGTTTTTCCCCTGACCCGCCTCTCGAATACAAGCAAACAAACCCCCCCCATTTTGGAATGTCTTTCTCCCAGCACACCCGCCTCCTGGTGTCGTCGTGCCCGCCAATTTCCTCAACGAAGAATATTCCGGAGAAATGGCAGGGTCTTTACCGGGGCGCGCGCATGATTGGTCCGCCACTGACGCCGACGCTTAGACTTCTCACAGGTGCTGGCGGAGTGGGGGCGAGCGCCAGGAGTCCTGTTTGGCCTCTTTTCGGATCCGCTTTCCCACCCTTCACCTAGACACAGAAAGGGAGGACTTGTAACTTCCGCCGCATGCCCCCTGCACCCCCGACGAGGTTAATACTCCGCCCTTTTACGGAGTGTGCGTTTCCCGGACGGAAGTTACAGGTTTGAAGGAATCGATTACCCGTTCAGTATATACCTTTCAATTTCCTGCAGGGGAGGCCTGGCCGCCGCCAATCTCTTTCTGCGGATCGGTACACCCTCGTAAAACTTCCCCTTCCTCGTGATTTCTGTTTTTCATGCGCGAAGCCGGCGAGCATACTGCGTAATGGTCCTCGAGAAATTTTTTTTGCGGCCATTACCTGAACTCTTAGAAGATCCTGGCTTCCAGAGTGGGCAAGGTGGAGACTCACGGCAAAAGAAAGGTCCCGTGAAGTTAAACAAGTGTCCCTTCACGGAGCACGTTTTAAGTCTGAGTCCACCCCACGTGCTCTAGGGGCGTTGGGCCTTTCGTCTGCTTGCTCTCTTCCAAAACTGCAAATACGACCCACGCCGAGGCGCCAGATCGCGTTTTCCAACAGGTGACCCTACGTTCCTTCCTTTTTAGTTCCATCTGGATCAACTGTCGACTATATCTTACTCTCCCTTTGCTAGAGAGATCGTCTCTTTCCATCTTTCCGATTAGTAGGAGTGTGGGACAACAAAACCTGTAAGCGTAATCTTCGGGGCGTGTTCGAAGGTTATATCATCCGCGCCCCCCCCGCACAAAGGCAATAAATAGGTGCTACCCGGTGGCCAATCAGTCCCCCCCAATGGACCAGTCGTCTGGTTCCATCGTGGGCGCTTGAGGGTAGATTCCCCCCTCTTTTGGACAATTGTTTTCCGTCCCTCAAGGCAATTGCTTTATCGCTGACAAGCATTTTCCCCGCCCCCGGCCAATTTTTTCTCTGTTACCAACACCTTCGCCGAGCGGATTCAACCGTCCTCCATGTACTCTCTCCGGCTTCGATTTGCGCAGGACAATACTTCGTTGTCGGTGGATCCTCTTAAGCCCATCTTTTAGGACAGGAAATCCCCTAGACGAATTCATGAGGATGTAGATACTTTTGTAGATCTTCCAATTGAGGTTGAAACCCGTCCGGCACGGGCACAAGACAGATGGCGAGATGTCAAAGCCCCTGTGTGCAGATTTGTCCACATTTTTGGCCTGCTTTTTTCATTTGAGGCAGTCAATTGGTCTGGTTAGCTGATTTTTGAGGTGTGCTTACGATCCGCAGTCCCGTCAACCCCCCCGGCCAGATCGCGTTCTTCCACACTAACCCTTTCCTCGAATCTGCCAGCAACTGCCATTGATGTCTCGTTCGGCCACCCCATCATTGGTTCGTTGTAACCAACTTGGAACTTCCCTTTGCCATCGCCGAATATATCTCGTAAGTTTTTTTTTAGGCCGCCGTGTTTTTCCGTTTTTGTGTATGAGTCCGCCCGTTTGGGTCTTTGGCCGAGTGCGGGCAGGTCCACGCAACTTCATACCCCACTCCTCGACGATCATCGATGCGCGAGTTTTCCACCCCGAACCTTTCCCGGTTTCGCGCCAGTTCACCCACTTTTTCCTCTCGTCCCCCAGTTTCTGTTCTCCGCTTGTTTCAATGGTGTCTTCTTGCCCTCCGTCACTGCTCGAGGCGCCGGCCTTCCTGAGGTTCCGTCAGAATTCCCAAAGAGACCGACCGGGACCCCTTGGCTCGCCCGCTCTTCCTGCAGTCCGTGTCATCGGTCGGAGCAGTGAGACCCGAGAACACTGTCCGGCTAGAGGGGGTCCAAAGGACCCCTTTATCCATTTTGGAGTCGGAAAAGTTTTGCAGCCCTCTCCGCCGTGGCTGTAGGTGCCGCCCAGGCCCAACGGGGTTTTCCTGATGAACGCGAAAGCAGTGGCCCGGTCTAGGCAATCAGTAAAATACAGTCATTCGTTTTTCTCAGTTAGGGTGCTTTGTGGACCCGGCCCTCGTTGGGCGTGCAGTAAGTCCCGGTTAGGGCTGGACGCGATGGGCCAGCCCCGAGCTAACCGATTAAGAGATCTTCTTTGCCTTTGATCTTTTTCGTAGACTAGATGGAAATTGATCTTGCCAGAACTCATCGGTCGCTTTTTTTTTAGTACATGGAGTTCCTCTCTGTGGAGAGTAAAGCTCAAACACGAACCTGGGAGAGAGTCCTGCCTGTTTCCGGGCCGTTTTGTGTGCTCTGAGACCGTCCTCCTTAACATCGATGAACAGAAAATCTCGCCTGGCGCTCAACTACCGCCACCGTGGTCTTCTCTTCTTGTTTTGACAAGCCCATGCCCACACCCCTTCCTTTTTGCGAACAGGGGTAGCACCCGTTCTTCAAGCCTTTTTTTTCTCCGGGACCTTTACTCCAACCCCTTGCGGGATTTCGGTCTGTACGAATTACGTCGAACGCCGCTGTGAAAGCAGCATACACCCCGGCGCGTTTCCGCTCCTTTGTTGGCAACGCCGACTTGTACCCTTTAGTCGCCTTGACTGCCGCGGGCGCTTTGGTTGGAATTTTGGCTGTGCAATTGGTTACAAACCCCGCTTCGAGGATTTCCTTTTGAAGCGGCCTCCGCACAGGAACCAATCGGCCTTTAGTTCTTGATACCTTCTTTCTTTTTCGTCCTAATCGATTTTCTTTGCGTTCGCGTTCGAAATCTTCTTGGGTGAATAATAGCCATCTTTCCCCCCCCCCACAGAGCAAGTAAACTTTTTTTTGTCCGGGTCTTGTTCTCCGAGACCTACCTGGCAAGCCTTCCCCTTTGCCAACGGAGCCGTGAAAGGGAGCTAAAATTTCTCTCCCGTTTGCGACGCTCACGCTGGTTTTCGCCTGTCCGGGTTTTGGCGATGGCCCGATCGGACGCGTCGTTCAAGCTGCCAATTTCTTTCTCCCTCTTGTTCCTCGGTTTTGTTGGTTTTGTTGTTTTGACTTTCTTCACACAGGTTAGCCCCCAAGTCGGTCGCCAGCTGATGAAAGGCTGTATAAATACGGTTTCTTTGTTACGTGTAGAGCATAGGCCGATTTATTCGGTGGTCTGCTTCCTCAAGTCGTTAGACGGTTAGAATCTCCCTGATTGGCTATTTTCATGTGCCAAAAAGTCATTATAGTATATCTCTTTTTCAAGGTTGTTGTTGCTGGGTCTTGGCGTCTGTTTTTGGACCTTCGAGTCCCCCACTGACCAGCTAGATATTCTCCGTAGAATTGATGGAATCCTGACCCCTATCAGCCATTTCCGTGTTTGCTTGCGGGTTCTTTCCACGCAACCCTCTCGTTTCCCTTTCTCTACCGAGTCTTCGCGAGGGCTGCTTCAAGCTAAGAGAACATGTTGGGGCCTCCAATGAAATGAACCCTCAACCCAACGCCCCAAACCCACCAAAAGATGGAACAATCCGCTCACCCAAGCACTAAGGCGACCTCAACTACGCAATATCTTCCCTACTCCAAGAAGCTGATACCCACACCAGACGAGGCCCCTGGACTTTTCAACGCGTATTGCGCTTTTAGTGCCCTTCCCATAGGGACCTTTTCCCTTGGAAGGCTCTTCAAGGATACGTCTTGGCCATCGGCCCGAACCCCCCCCGTATGGGCTGTTTGCGTTGGAAAGATTCCCCATCCAAGCGACTCTCCCTCCCTAGTCCAAGCATGAAATCACTAAAAGAAGTATCCCCCTGCCCGCAATCCCTTCTGTTTTTTTGGATAGTTCCAGGATACCCCTAACTTTATGTTGTGCCTTCCCCAGTTGCCCCCTTCAAACTCAACCCGAAAAGCGCCTTTTTCTTTAAGGCGTTAATCCGATATGGCAGAGGAACTTCCACCAACTCGGACTCGATAAACTAGACCGGGTTGATCCGACTGTTTGGCTTTTCTGCGTCATGGTCTCCTTCATTGTCCCTACATAGACACCTTCTGGATGCGAAGTACGACAACACTTTCCTCGCTCCCCCCCACCGCCTTTGTGTCGACGTGGGTGTTAGTTCTCTTGGAAGTCCAGTTGATTTTTGCCTGAACAACGGTTTTCTATTTGGAGCGCCGACTTTTTTATGGTAGTCATTGTATGTTTAGATGTTGGCCCGTAGGATGTGCTTGCCAGTCCACCCCAGACTCCTTTCGCTGGAGGATTTTTTTCCGTATCACAGCCTTGGGGCAAAGACTTTACCCCGCGCACAGCAACGGGTGTAAGAGTTGCATACCGAAGCCGACGAATCCCTGCTTCCCTCTCCCAGCTCTACCGTTTCCGTAGGCATAGCTTTAACAAGAGACGCCCCTCAAAAAAGGCTTACTGTCCCCATCCAGAGGCGTCCCTTCTTGGTCGGTGTTAGTGGTCTCGATCAGCTGCCTTCGTCCCATCCCCGGCGGCATGAGACAAAGCCCCAATTTCCGGGTCCAAGCCCCTGTCCAGCCTCTCGCCGGAATGTCGCTATGCTAGGACCGAAAGCGTTGCCTGTGACATAAGAAAAGGCGGGTTTTCCTGAAACTCTCCCCCACTGAAACCGGGGTGTGATATTAAGAAATTTGCTTACGACCTCCTGATAACAAAGCTTGCATCCTGGAAAAGACTCTCTTTTTCCCGCCTTGTTAAGAGTCTCGATACCCCTCATGACCTGATTCACTGTCGAGTTCCGCCCGAGCGGCGACGCGCTTTCGCGGTCCAAGGTCATGGCCTAGATGCGATGCCGTGACGCCTCTAGCATCCCGCCGCGGGGCGGAATAGGAACCCCCCGTTGACGCGAGCGTCTAAAGAAAATTCCGATATAGACCCTGTTTGGACGCCAATGCTTTTACCGAAACCGATTACGGGTTAAACCCTACCGAAACTTCTTCGGAGTTGTTTTTTTTGTATCTCTTACTGAGGCCTATTTCGGGACTTCTTTTTCCGCCCCGCAGCTTCCATAAACTCCTCCTTCCCCCACCCCACGACCCCCCCCCACGTGGCATGTTTCCTTATCAAACGAAGCCGGACCCCCGTCCTTGGGCACCACTAAAAGACAAATGAATCTCTTAGAATGCCGGCTTCCTGCAACGGACCGCGAGAGAATGGTTTCTTTTTCCCGCCTTACCCGACCAGATAGAAATTTCATCTTTGATTTTGGCCGGATGTCCTTTCCCTCTTGGTGCCTAAGCGGACTGGCCCTTGTGAAGCACTTTCAAGTTGTCCAATTCACCCTTCCAATCGACCCAACCGGGCGGACTGCCTTCTCTTTTTTTCCAAATCACGTTCTTGCATTGGACACCACCTACGCTGGCTTGGCCCTTCCCTGGGTTTTGGAGTTTCCCGTAAGTTTTTCGCACTCCAAGCTTTGGCAGCCGACCCTTCAGCTACCATCTTTTCTGTGCGGTTCCTTCCCTTGGCCGCTTCAAAAAGCTTGTGCCTCGGCTAGGAAACTTCTCCCAGATCAGACGATCGCCGTTCTTTCGCACCCGCTCGTAAGGAGAGACTGTCGTTCGTTAATGGGTTTTTTCCTCCTATGCGTTCTACATGGTCCCCTTTTCCATCACATCTTCGACCCCCCCCCCAGATTGCTCTTTCGGTGGAAAGTTTTTGATCAGAAGTTCCCTTAAGGTCAGTGAACACGGTCCCTTTTTCGCTCGCCGGCTCCCGGAGATCTTAAATTTTTGGACGTCTTTTTCACAACAAACTGCTTCGTCCGCCATTCTTAAGGACGTGGATGCAGATTACAGATCCCTGCACTAATCCAACCGCCGAGGCGTTTGAGCATCTATAGGTTTAAATTGTTTTCCCCCCAGCGCGCCTTTCCTTCGTACTGTAGAACCTGCAGCCTTCTCTCTCCCTTCGGTTGTAGTCGATCCAGGAAGTTCCCCCCCCTTTGCCCCCTTATTTACGCCCTCATATCGGCGTCACCGGTGGTCCCCATACCCTCTCCGTCCTCGTCGTGTAGTTATCGGCCAAATCCCCGTTTTTTCCGAATGCGGACGAGGGTGTTGAACCGTCTCCCGGACATCGCCTGGGGCAATCGCCGTGCGTAAGAGTCTTAGGGCTCTCGTGGAAATGTTTCCCTAATCAGTCTTCTCCAACACAGCCTTGGTCCACCTCCTCGCCATAGGGTAGAAGTATTGGTCCCTTTCTCAAATTTATCTAGCTACCTCTCTTCCATTAACGACTCGCCGTCATATCGGCCTCCTCTACGCAGGTCATTACGGCCGGAGTATGTATCTGCTCGAATTGTTTTTTTTGAGCCACGAGCTTGGACAGGTCCTACCCTTCTCTTCCTTCCCTGAGGCTTTTACTGCTGAAGGTCGTCGAGCTGCCCAACTTGCCCCCTTTGGAACGCCGCCTCCCCGTCTTCTTCAAGTCCTCGTCGGTTTTTGTTCTATTGTCACACGCGTTTAGCTTATTTAAGGAACGGCAGTCTCCGGGTCTGGGTCGAGATTTTCTTTTTTTCCGATCGTGAGAGGGCGTCCCACTCGGCCAGTAGTCGTCTGCACATACTCATGAACGTCCGCAACTGCCTGCGATTCTATCCGTTCGGTTCCAGTATGCCGTGCTTGTGGGGGTGGGGGTGGTGGCCTTCCCGTTTGACACAACGTCACATCTTCCATTCGAATAAGAGTCATTACATGCACTGACGGTTTTCTTCTTTGGTATGACGACCTGCACGTTAGTTGTTCTTTCTGCTGCGTGTGTCAAAACGGCCGGAAATATGTTTCTTACGGACCTCCTAGACTTCCATTAGTGTTTCCACACTCTTGGTTTCTGTCTCTTTCGCCAAAATTGGCGAGATGCCGTTTTTACGTCTTTCCCTGGTTTTTAATGGGAGATCGGTTGCCCGTCCGCGCGTGCGGACCTTCGATGGTCCGGCATCGATAGGCTTTCAGACTTTCCCAAAGCGCACGTGGACCGCCTCCGTGGCGTCGGCCCAGACGTGGTCCTCCCCCTTTTTTTTTGTCTTGTTTGCAATTCGCTGCCCCGGCCTGTCGCGATTTGGCCCTGAAAGGGCGTGAAGCTGATTTACCTGGAGGTCGCCGTCCAAGGGCGAAGACAAGGAACCGGCTTTGTCGGTTGACCACCGCTCCCTTGTGCGGAGGTCATGCAACGATTTTACCCACTGCTTTACAAAGCTTATTCAGGAGGCCTGATGCAAGGGAAGGTGGTGAGGTCCAACTGCAGATGGTGGTCCACTGCGCGTGGGGTAGCTAGTGAAGCGGTATGTTCCCCGCGGTGCCAGATCGAGCCCCACACCTGAGCCCGCCCCCAATGACACGTACCTCCTTTTGAGGGAATCTTTTCGTCGGCTTGTCGATGGGGAACTCTTCCCCCCTACGGCACGGACTTCTCTTTCTTGGGAGGCATGGCGATGCCCAGTGCGGGAATCACCCCCGACTTCCCACAAGCTGTCTGTGGCCTGTCAGGGCTTTCCGCGCCCGATCACCCCACGTTCCGACCTTTTCGTGTGCCCTGATGAAGACCCCACGGTACCTCCTACTCACATCGAACGGCCCAGAGAGACTGGCGGCGCCTCCCTTCGCGGACGTCTTAGCGCGGCTGCCAAGAAAAATGGACTTCCCACACACACTTATCACTCTTTTGCTTCTCAGGTCGAATTTCCTTCCCGTTGCGTCCGACCTTCTTTTCCCCGTTCCTAACGACACTTCGACCCCCCCCTCTTCCCCCCCTAATTGGACAAAATCCTCCTCTTCTCCAACCTGTCCCGAGTTAGTGCTGCCCCCTTTCCCTTTGCGCGTGCAATAGGCTTCGCCGAAGGTTAGGCGGGAATGTTTGATTCGGGATCAAGTATGTGCCGCTTCTTTAGTCCTTCACACCAATTTAGTATTCCGTGAAGCGCGCTGCATCTCTAGCCCACTGCGGCGGACTGCTTCTTTTCCTCTAATCGGCGTTCGCGGCGTTGAAATAGCTGGCCTTTGCTTCTTAAGTCCCTCTATTCAAACCCATCCTCCCACAGTAACGGTTGTTCTTCTGTTTCTCAGATGCAGAAAATGTCTGCATTCGCCTTTCCACGCACCAAGTAGGACCCCTCTTGTGTCAAGGGCTACTTTATGCGTTGAATCGTCCCTTTGTTTTCGCCTGTTTTTGGGGTGCTGGCCTTTGTTCTTGTAGGATTGTCACTATAGGCGCGATCGAGTCGTTCCCGTCAGGATTTGTCATCGATTTTATTTTTTTTGGGCGTGGTTTTTGGGCTTGGACTTGGCTAGAGACCATGTTACCTCGACTTTGTCTCTCACCTCTTCGCCGCAGATTGATGTCAACTGACGGATGAGGTGGTTACGTGTTTGACCCGCTAGTGTCCTTCGTGCTCCCCCCGGAGAATCCCCTCGGTCATGGGCTTATGTTTTCCCCCCCTGGATTCCCGCCC
>Ga0179591_1327369_pt1 | contig 10763 bp, 11 predicted proteins | sample CZOMad2_1_08_16f_FD_182891 | JGI IMG/M metagenome (GOLD analysis project Ga0179591, IMG submission 182891) | Vadose zone soil fungal communities from Angelo Coast Range Reserve, California, USA - CZOMad2_1_08_16fungal (PacBio error correction) | ecosystem: Environmental > Terrestrial > Soil >... | reverse complement strand
TCGTATATCTCCTTTTTCCCCTTTTTCCCATATGGCTTGGCGGTGCTGCCCCAAGACCGTATAAAGTATACCCCTCAGAGAGACCGGCCTTTTTTCACAATTGATTCTCAGATCTTTTCTGCTTTGTTTCGCTAAAGGAGATCTGAACCACGGCCAGTGATTAGGGACCCTTTTCCCTGAACATTCCTTGCTCACTGCCGTTTACTTTCCTATAAAACCACCATCTTAGAGGCAATCATCGGTGCTTCCCCATAGTATTTTTATAAGGCCGACGCCCCCCACCCCTTTTTCTCCTATCGCGTTAAGACTTAGTTTCCCCTCAATTCCCTTCGTAAACTCCCTTGAGACTCCTCGGTGTTCCACCCCCGCCCTTCACTCCCCTTGATCTCTCTTTCCCTCTAACGGCGTTCCAGGATATTGCCTTCCCCTCAACTTCGTGTTGTATGCCTTCGTGCGCCTGTCTCGCGTTTTGTCGAGACGTCGATAAGCAAATTTTCTTTGATGCCGCCAAGTCGATTTTTTTTCAACTTGAGTTACTCTGGTTTCCCAATGGCATCCGGTCGAAGGCGCACGGCCTTTCCTAGTTCTGCCCGGAAAGTTCCGCGTTTTCTCCTGCTAGACCTTTCCTTTATTGAGGTCGGAGTCCCCAGGTCCCCTTCTTTCACGTTTTTAGTTACGAGCGTCAATCAGGAAGATGGTCGTCGGCGTTCACGATTATTTCGGATTCCATCAGAGCCTTCTTTTTTTGCACTGTTCATAACAAAAGATACCCTTTGACAGAGCGTCCGGACCCAGTATCTCGGGAATTCCCTTTTTCCCCGACCTGGGACTCCCCCTCTCCACCATTTCCGGAGCCAGTTTCACCCCGAACAGGTTAGCTTTTCCCTCCCCCTTTCGCCTTCCTCGGGCACATTCAGAAGGCCACAAGAGCTCCTTTGCATGCACCCGCTCTGAGCGCGATGCCCAGATTATACTTTTTTCTTTCCCCTGATCTCAGCACGTTGGGCAAAAAAAAGACGCCAACTTTTCTCCTTTCCTGGTGTCGTCCGGGCCTTTTTTCAGACTACAATGACAGCAACTTTTCCTTCATAGCCCTTCCGCCCTTTTTTTTTTTGAATTGCCCTGCCAGCACCCAGGTTGAGCGCTGACAGGCACGATGGTGCTTCCTCTTTTTTGGTACTTCCTTTTCTAATTCGACCTTCCCCCACAAGAAAAATTCTCGAGCTGGCAGAGCCGTCTGCCCCAAGCCGAGTATCGTATCAAGAAGACATAGAGGGCCTTTTGGTCCCCGTCTCCCTTCTCCGATTTCGCGCTTTTTTCTTTTTATAAGTTATTTCCCCGACCAACCCTTATCTCTTTTTTTGCCCGCCGGGTGAACCGATTTCCTGAGGCCCAATGAACGGACAGCAAACCTCCCCCTGACGTCCTCCCAGAATACCTTGTGCTTTCGACATCCGGCCTTCTCCTCGATCTTCTTGCGTTGGCTCCCAAGACCCCCCCGCGCCGTCGATGTGAGTTTCCTCCCGTTGCGCGAGTCCACAACTTGCTCGTCGGAAAGGCGAACGGCCCAACGACCATCTCATGATCTGGGTTTGGTTTGTGACTATGGGCTCATCCACTTGTGTTTGACCATCGTTCCTTCACGGCATTATTTTTTTCATTTAGTAACAACATTCCTTGTCGCTCCCAGCTTCTTTTTGTTTTTCTCTAGTCATCTCACAATATGGCCGCCTCGCTCTGGTTTCTCATTTTTCTGCTCGGAGATCCACCGAATTTTCCTCGATTCTTTTGCGACTTCCTACTATATCTTTTTCCCCTTCGTGGTGACAGCTAGATTCATCCCCTATTTCTTCCTCGGTGAGCTCCTCTGCTCCTCGTCTCTCCCCCTTATCTCCCCTAATATTGTGAGATTTTCTTCGAACCGCAGCCTTTTTCGGGCATATCGCCATAGGTTAAATAACCCCGGCCAGAGAAAGTCAGCGCTTTTTCATCCCACCCTTCTGCATCCTATCCCCCTTCAAACTCCCTGATCATTGGCGTTGTCGTGGTCTTGCAGGCGACCCCCTCATCTTCAGTGATGACTCCTCTCTCCCTCGCCAAGAAAAATAGTTGGGAGAGGTGGATTCTTGTCTTTACCAAGATCTTCCTCTGATCGCTTTCAGGAATCCGGACGGATCTTCGAAAGCCAATGGAGGCTCAATCGGATCGTGATCATGATGTTTTTTCGTTTTTTTTCATTCTACGTTCCCTCGCCAAGAAAGACCTTGGCAATAACCGTCCCGGGCCCCGTCAATTGTCCGTTCGGTGTCTTGCGCGATACCTCCACCAGACAGACCTAAGATCTCTCCCATCCGCGCCGCTATGTCCGTCTGCCCGATCCTCTTTCCTCGCTTCGGTGCTTCTCCGCTATTCCCTTTGAAGGGCCGAATTCGACCCCTTAACCCCCTGCGTGCCTCCGTCATGGTCTCACCCTTTGTGCTGAGACGGATCAAAACGATGCGGCCCCTTCTTTTAATCTATGTTCATTGCTGGAATTGAACCTCTTTCGAACCCTTTTGACGGCGTAACCCCGCGGCCTCAGCCTTGAATTTTCGTTTTCTCCCAAGTGCTTATCTAGGCGAGGAGCACTTCTTCCCAGGATGGTCCCTCGTCTCGGGTCGTCTTCTCGGTGCATCCTAGCTGGTATTATTAACTCTCATGCCGTGGGGAGCTTCGCCCGTTTTAAGAAAATTACCCTTCTGGGTTCTGTTCTCCTTCATCCTGTGGCGGAGTAACAAGTCTTCAAAGTCCGTCAAATGCTGACTCGTGGCAGGAGATGGGGATTTTTCACGTTAAACCCCCCCCCCTTGTCAAGATAGGATGCTGGCGACGCAGTAGCTCCTTCCCTTTCCGCCCCCTTCCTGATTCCGAGAACCGAGCGTGACCCCGATCCATTGACAACACCTTTGTCCTCCCGACCTTAACAAGAAATTTATCTCCTTCTATGAGCCATTTCTGTGACCCCCAGAGATTCAAAGTCTTAATAGACCGGTTCCTATCCCTTATCCCCTCCCACCCTGCGACCTCCGGTGGAGCCCTTTAATTTCCTCCTCTTAGCCTTTGATTCTCTCCTCTCCTAGCCTTACCCGCGCGCGGTTCAAGAGCCTTTCTTAATTTTCACTCGTCGTTCCTTGTGGGAACACGCTTCTGACCATATTCCCTCCTTTTCCGGGTTTTTGGAACACCCCGAGCCGTCGCTATTTCTGCCCATGAACCTTTCTCCACCTACCTTGCATGAAAGCTCCTTTGAACCTTATTTGTCGCGTCCTTCCCTCCGCAGACGACGACCAACGATTTTTGATGGTCGGACTCGGTTTTTTATCAAAAAAACTTTTTGCGGCCAAAGGCCGGCCTTTCCCCGAGCTTCGACGTTTTTTCCCCGAGCCTCCTCGACTGTTTCTCTTCTTCCTAAAAATGATGCTCACCTCTTTTATTTTCCCCCCCCATCGGTCGCTATGAATTTTTTGACCTTTTCTCCAATTTCCGATCATGTACTCCCTTTTATTACCAGTAAAACCAGGTCCTCTATATCTGTCATCCTAATCCCAGTTTTTTTTTCGAGAGAACAGTTGCTATCCCAGTGTTACGTCTTCGGTGCTGCGACCCGACCGGATCAAGGAGTTCCCCCCCTCCTTAGATTCTTCCCTCCTGACTTTCCTCCTCTATTTCGTTCTCCGTTTCCAAGGTTGAGACCCTTGGCCCCTTCTTAGAACCTTCTCGTGTCCCAGGTCCTGGTTTTAAGGAAAACTGCCCCGGTGCGCAAGAAGGTTTCAGACCCCCCCCGATGGCCTTTTCCTGCTCGTTTTTCGCTCTCGGAGGCGTGTTACGAATAGCCAATATTTCTCTTCTGCCCGTCTGGTGGCTCTCCGGTCCATCTGAAACGGACGATCTCCGTTTCGGGACCCCCTCTTTAAAACTCTCACAGCTAGAAGTCCCTTGCTTTTCCCAGGACCTTGTAAAACCCCCCCCCCCCAAGGATCGAAGAGAGTCGACGACCCCAGTCCCTTTTTGCCGTCTATCTCCCCCTTTGATTTTTTTTAGGAAGACGTAGACGATTGCCAACCAGTTTTTTTTTCTTCTCAGGTTTCCCCCGGATAACCTGTAATGGCGCAACGGTATATTACAGCGGTTGATGGAAAGAATGTCTCGTCCCTATGCGGCTTCACTTTCTTGAGGTCGGAGGCCCCCTTCTGCATTTCCCCCCTCTCCCAGTTTTTAGAGGAAATCAGGCCGTAGAGAGAGGGCTAGTTCTGCCGGGTTGTGTTCTTTTAGGCATCATGCCCTCGAGATGTAGATTTTGTACCGGCCCAAATCTCTTTGGCCATCGCTCGACATTGGGGAATTTCATCCGAGTGAAACCTTTCCTTCTTTCAAGCTTCGCAATTCCCCCGTATCCTGATAGCCATTTCCCCTCAAAGGGAGTATTTCGGAACATACCAAGCGGCTCCTCGTTCCCCAACCTTTGACTTGAAGAAGACACCCGCGGAGGGCCTTGCAAACCGCGCGCCCGAGCGCGTCTTCCCCTAAGTCTTCTTCCCCTGCCGACTTGGGCAAGTCCCCCTCCCCTGAAAAAGTCTCTTAAGGGCCTGCCCTCACACTCCCTCGTTAGAGATTTTCACAATGCAAGACTGCAGACCTTCCTACTCCCGCATGCCTTCTGCACCCCCCTTTGAGCAGAGTTCCAGGCCGATGATTTGCCCAGGCGTCTCCCGGCCCTTTTACGTCCTCTGCACTAAAATAGAGAGATGGCCGTCTCACCTCTCCCAACTCGCCCTCGTATCCTCCTTCCCTAGAGGAGTATGATGGCGCTTTTCGGAGGCATGCGATTTCTCTAGTTCTTCGGCTAGTTTCCCAATTCGTCCCCCTTCTCTGGGCCTCTCCGGGTTATTGCCCCCCCCCACTCTATTGACGTTCCTCGGAACATCCAAACTGACCGATGACCCTCTGACCCCCTCCTAATCCTCCCTTTCCGACCCTTCCTCGGATCCTCCAGCGTCTCGCCTAGAGTCTTTTTTTCCCCCACTATACACCCCCGCAGTCAGATTTTTTCTTGTAGTTTAGCCTTTCGAGTTTGCTTTCCTCCCATCTTTATCCCCGGGGGCCATGGACGTAAACCCCTCAAATCCAGATGTTGATTCCGTACATGGTCGAAGAAATTGCTGGGATGTCCCGATTTCCTGGGAGGTCCCACAGGCTGTCATTTAGTCCCTGTAGTAATTCGAAATTCCCAACCTTTTTCCTCCCGCTTCTACGTGCTGAGAACTAACCCCTGCCGCCTCTCTGTGGGTTTGATGAATTCTCAGAGCCCTCATCGAGACCTCCCCCCCTCCTCTTTTGCGGGACTATCTCTTTATTTTACAGTTTTTTTTTTTATGAGATGTTCTCGAAAGGCTCTTACTGTTCTCTATGAGCCCTCTCGCAAATTCTAAACTTCATAGAGAGCCCCTTATTTTCTCCCTCACCGTAATTACCTCATCGGCAGATCTCGGACTTTCGCCTTTCCCGGCCCTTATCTTCCCCTATGTGATCTCCATCGAAATACGCAACGGGATGTTCCCCCTCTTTTCCTCCACCCAGCAAACCTGCTATGGCGATGTTCGTTTTTTTTGCTTTCGACTTCTGACAGACCGGCTTCCCCCCTTAGCGCATGCGGAAACGCCCCCCCAGATCCCTCGTGTTTTTTTTACCAATCTCCCCCTTCGATAGCGGCTGAGGCAGTGCAGTCTTTTTTGACCCAAATGGGAGGCGTGACCCCCCCTGTCTCTTGTTAATGCTTCCATGGTCCCTCGGACGACGGACTGGCACTCAATAAATTAGCGCGAACAGCTAGTCTTTAATTTCTTTAGGGTCCATGAGATTTTCTAAGATACAGCTATCAAAATCGCAACTCCCTCTCTGAGCTTCATATGTCCTCTGTATACGATCCCTGCGGATGAGATGTTTCCCTTTCTCTCCCCAGCTCTCTTTTCCTTGTTTTCTTTCCAGCAGTCAAGAAATTCTCATACCTCTTCCCTTCGTACTAAGACCGCTGCTAACCCTGGTGACTTCATACGGACTTCAACACTTTTCCGTATTTCCCCCTATGCAGATTCTGCTGGCCTCCCATTCTTATCCCTGGGAGGTTTCTCTGTAAGCGCATGCTACTTTCGTTTTTCATTTCTGTTTCTTGAAACCGTGCTCGGCCCCTCCTCTTTTTTAGAATCCCGAGATTTTTCGCTTATTCTGAATGAGAATAATATGTATTCTCCAACTTAGATTTGGATGCCGGCTGGTTTCTGCCCCACCCCCGGTCTATACGATAATGGTGGCGATTTTTCGTCACCCTTTTTTTCTCGTTCCCCTTCTGATCTTGCAAAAGCAGAGCTGGGCCCCCGACCCCCTTTCAGATTTTTCTACTGGAACACAATATAACGAATGCTTCTCTATGGGTCCGAGACGTCTCGAGATTTCACTCGTCACATGGCTATCGACACTCATGATTCGCGCTCCCTAGTGAACGTGCTCCAAGTCTTTTTTTTTCCTTCCGAACCCAAGACGAGATCGTCCTTCTCGCAATTCCTAATCCCCCCCCCCTAAAGACGCTGTCCTCGGCGGTGCAGACGAACTGGATCTTCACCCCCTGTCCCCCCCCCCCCTATTCTGTGTTTCAGCATCCTGAGACTTCGGCCTCCCCAAGTTGAGTTTCAGTTGTCGAATACAAGAGAGCCCCCTTTTTCAAGCTCAATAGTCAAATTTATGGTGTACTCCCCCCGGAAAACTTCCGACTCTCTTCCGCGACTGGAGGTTTGAAAGATGGAAAAACGAGAACCTCCGCTCTCTTTTCCCCGATCCATAGCAACCTACATGTTAAACTTATAGGCTCACATTATTTGTAGCCTGGTCCTCCCGGGACTGAGGCGCAACCCCAACGAGATCTTCCTTTCTTGGAATCTTTGTTTATAGAAATAACCTTTTCGCTCACCCCGTCCCCAGTTTTCATTTTTTTGAAAAGGAACTTTCCCGATAAAGGCCCCTGGTCTCTGACGCCCTTCTTCTACTACATCTCTGCTTAATCAATTGTAGTTCACACTCGAGATGCCAGTTGCCCCCTTCTTACGTTTCCTGCAGAGAGAAAAGAAAAGACATCCCCCCAGGTTCGACATGTCTCCGACCTCTCTAATTATTACTCAAGAATAAGTTGTGTTTGTTGATTATTCGATAAAGTAATTGGTTTCTTATCTACATGTCGGACCAGTTAATTATGTTTCTCTGCCACAAGACCTCTTCTTCACGTAGGTAACCCTCAAGCGAAAGATGGTGGACTTTCCCCCTTCTCTATTTAGTTAGAATATCTTCCCCAAAACAAAATCTTTTTTTCACCAAAACCCCTTCGACTCCATGGACTGATTCTTTCCCCCACTTCTCCGTGATAGGAAAGGTACTATGTTCCCTTCCCCCGCCCCCAAGTCACAAAAAGTTGGGACTCAACAGTCGAAGGGAATGATAGTGTCTTTTTATACGTCAGGAGATGCGAGAGACGGTTAGCTTCCAGCAATGCGTTTTTCTCTGAAAGGTCCACATTTTTTCTTACTTGACACAGATTATCGTTATGACCGGTGCCCCCGCTAAATACACGGTCGAAAAGCATTAGAAGGCGTTTACTCAGATTCCCTCACCATCGCGGCTTTTTTTTCCCAGGATAGATGGGTTCCTGCAGACATCTTATCTGTTCCGATTCGCGATGCGGCGCCACCCTTCTCCCTCCTTTTTCATGCCTTTCGAATGTTTTAAGTAGAGGACCGCTTTGTGATCTTTTTTTTAATGTCTCTTGACATTTTTTAGTCGAAAGGTATTGATGAGCAATTGCCTTTTTCCCCCTCCCGTTTTCTTTTCAAAGTCTCTCTAAATCAGGTAATCTGGTCAGAGATCTCTTCCTAGTACTTTATCGCTTACACAGTGAGCTGGTTAGATGTTTTTAACTGACCTCACTTTTCTTCGTGGATCCCCTGCGTCGAGTGGGGGAGGGCATCCTCCACACCCCCGGTCTTTACTTCGTAAAGTCCTGTGAAGACCAAATCGCCACCGGATAGAGAGACCCTCCACATTTCTCTTTCCGGTTCGACCAGAGGACGACCTTTTCCCACGGCAGAGGAAGATGGTCTAAGAAGACAAGCGATTGAGCGACCCGACGTCTCTCCCCCCGCGACCCTGATTTCTTCGGGCCCTCTCCGTAGAAGATCCGCAGCAAGGGGGCAATCCCCACCAGAAATTCAAAACTATTACTTAAGTTAAGATACTTTCCCCGGAAGTTAGCACGGTCCCGACTTCCTGCAGACCCTTTCCCCTGAAGAATTTATCGGGTTGAAGTAAGTATGCACTTTATACTCTTTTCCCCCTTGTCAGATTATTGCCACTCAGGGGGATCCCACAAGGCAGCTACTTTTCCCTGCCCCCCATGACACTCGCGTCTCTGGAAGAGACCCGCTCTTTACGTCCTGATTAGATAACTTTTCAGGCGATGCGCCGATCGAGGTTATTTCGGTCATATTCCTTACCGTCCTTTCGTGACCACCCCAATTAGCCTCCTCTGGGGACGCTCCGTGTTATTGCAACAATCCTTGCCCCCCTTCGCGTATTCACACTGCCCTTACACAATCGCGGACCCGTCACCTCTACTCCCCCCCCCCCCGATCCCTTCAAGACCGATCGATTGTTTCGTCTTTCCCCAAGAATATGACTTTCGACGATGTTTTTTCGTTTAGACCATTGCGCGAGGCACATTTCTTCTTCCCCCCCCCCTTCCGCCGGCGAAAACGGCAACGCAATGATCGTGCTTTTTGCTGCTCCATCTGTCCCGGTGCTTGAGTTCGATGACCGAGAAAGCATGGACCTTTCCTTCTTTACATTTTAGCCCCCTATGTCCTACTCGATGCTTGCTGCCGGTTTCCGAAATCCACAATATCCGGAAGACTCTTGTTTTCTCCTTTCGGCCCTGAGAATCCTCCTCATCCAGATCTTTTTTTTTAGAATTAAATCCTCTTTTCCTCCCCTTACATTCTTTTTTTTTTTTGATCTGGCCGTCGCCAATGATCGAGATTGTGAGGTGGAGCTTGAATTCTCTCTCAATTCTCCAGAGGCGTAGAATCTTAGGATTTCTTACTAACCCGCTATTGCTCTACACCCACTTTAGTTAAATGCCTCCGGCCGGAAAGCCCCCCGAGCTTTTTTTTGGGTAGCAAATCCCCCAACCTTTGAGACAACGCATGCCCACTGACACATACATGGGGATGGTAGTGGTCTCCGTTCTCCCGCCTCTCCTCTCCGATGACTAGAGCAACTGTCTCCTATCAACCCCTTCCTGGAGGTTTGGGGTATTTTAGAGTTAAAAACGAGAGCCACTCCCTCTCGGTCAGGCCCCCTTCTCATCAAAATTTAGGAGTTAAGTCACGGTGATGTAAGAATTGGGACATCTCCCTACGGACAAGAATTTTTCCCCAAATACCCTTATAGGGCAAAGTATCTTGAATTTGTTGTCTGGGCGAGAGGGAACAGCCTCACCTAAATCTCCATTCAGATATTAAATAAGATCCGCTCTTATTTTCCCCTCCTTTTCTGCCTTTTCCCGCTAGAGATTTTTTCATTTGTGGTTTCGGGCACGAATTCTCTTCCCCGTTTGAAATAATCTCTTGTACCACCCTGGTGATGCACGACTTCAACCCCCCCTAGGCTTTTCCCTGCCCTATGTCATTGCTGTTCCCCTTTTCCCTAGTAGGTCCTCATGAGCAGGCTTTGATCCCTGACCATACTTTAATTATGTTTAGAAAAAGTCTGTCTCCGAGTCCCTATGAATCCCTCGTATGGTTTTTCAGTGATTGAGAATAAGATCTTTTACTAAAATTCTCTTCTTTGGGTCTATGATTTTTTCCTCCAATATACAGGTTATGGTATGATATAGCTACTGCCACTTAAAGTCCCTCCTTTCAAAGGTAAAAGGGAGGAAAGAACACTTTGACGCTCTTTCCGACCACGATCCCCTGGACCAACAACGACGTTGATTTCACGAATCCGCCCCTTCTGACAACTTCCCTGCATTTTCATCTACCAACTTTCTTTTCGCCCTGGAGCTTACCTTGATTTTGAAAACAGTTCCGTGTTCCCCCACCCCGTCGCCTCTCGCGTTGTCCTCTCCCCATTCTGGACCCCAGCAGATGTCCTCCGTCCTCCGCCAGGTCCCACTCCCTGTGGCGCAGACCCCTCTACTACTTTCATTCCACAAGGGTAGAGCCCAGGGGCACAATTATCTTTCGGCCGCGAAATACGGTTTTTTCACATCGCCGTCGACTTTAGAGTCAGTCCCCGCCCCGTGGAGGTTGCAGTTTTCCCCTTGGTGTACCACCCGATACCGTCGAGATCGTCTAGACGATGGATCCCCCTCCGCAGCGGTCTCCCCCTTATTTGTTTTTTGCGTTCTCACTTTTCCGACAGGTCGTCAACCGGAATACTGGGTTTTTTTCATCGCCCGAACCCCGCTTGAGCGCCGGGCCAAGTTTCCCCCCGAAACTTCCCCCCGAATTTCGTGGTTCAGATCTCCTTTGCAGCTCGCCCCCCTTTTGCGACTAAATAGCTGTTGCCCCACCCTAGTTACAAAATAAGATATGTACTTGTGCCCTCCTTTTGCTTCCTTTTTAGAGCCCTCCCCTTCCACGACCTTTTTCCACTCCGACTTTGAGTATATGAAACAGTGA
>Ga0179591_1248413_pt1 | contig 10763 bp, 8 predicted proteins | sample CZOMad2_1_08_16f_FD_182891 | JGI IMG/M metagenome (GOLD analysis project Ga0179591, IMG submission 182891) | Vadose zone soil fungal communities from Angelo Coast Range Reserve, California, USA - CZOMad2_1_08_16fungal (PacBio error correction) | ecosystem: Environmental > Terrestrial > Soil >... | reverse complement strand
CTGTTTCAGTCGGACTCTAGATGGCGAGGTTTTTCTCTTCCTCCTAGTCTCCTATCTCCCTAGGCCCGGTGCCCCTCCTGATATAACACCCAAAGTTTTGATGTCCCCCTCGCCTAGATAAGCTCGTTTCTCTTACAGAAACTCTTGGTTCCGCGCCCCCAGTTTTTCACACTGGCATTCCCTTCCATCGAAGTGGCTTTCTTCCCCGGTAAATTTCCCAATGTGATCATCGGACTTGTGTTGATTGACTATTTTTGTTACCAAGCTATAAGTCAGTAATTGGCTTCCAATTTCCCTTGGTCAATGAGCTCCTACAATCCCATTATCACTCACCTCCTATGGGAGACTTTCTCCTCTCATTGTTGGACCCCTCCCGCATCCTGTTCCAATGGGATTTCTCCCTTTTCGATCCTCAAGACCCCCTCCGAAGTGCTGGGACTCACCCTCCCAAATTTTCAGTCTTTTCAGTTTCATCCTGAGTTCCCCAAAGGAGATGCCCCATTATCACCCACCCTCGCTTTGATGTTGAGACCCCTATGTTTCCACGAATAAATCGGCTCTTTTTTCCGCAACCCCGCTTTGTTGTTTTCCACATCCACCAACCGGTTTCTTCTTTGTTCCCCTTTTCTAGAAAGGTTCGCCCACCCGACTAACGCACGACCTCGATCCTCTTACACCTTTTTTTGTTTCCAGAAAAATTTCTTCTTAGTGCGGACTCACGCCTTTTTCGCAGTTTTGGGAGAGATGGCTGGTCGTTTAGTACGTCCTGATATCCGGGACCTGCCCTCTCTCCCTCGGTCCTAAATCCTTCTAAATGGAGACGCGCCGGACTCCTACCCAGCAGAAACCTTCGTCGACTTCGGTCTGTGGATGCCGCCGACCAGCCCCCCCCCCCCCCTCTTCCTTTTTTCTTGACAGTACGCGCTCCCAAGAGCTCTCTTGCGAATGCACTTTTTTTTTTAACATTTCACCCATAGAAGGATGCTGCTTTGCGGTGATTTCCCCGCCCCCCGATCTGGAAAACGACAAGATTGTTACCTCCGAATCGCATTTCTCTCCAGTTTTTTCAATCTCTGATAGTATGATTTCCTGGCATAGAGCAGGCCCCCAGTTGTTTCCCTCTTACTTTCTCCAGAGCGCTTCTAAGACGGCCGATGCGAACACTTGATGCGCCGAGGCTTTTTTTTCTCCCCCCCCCTAACCTCTCGCAAACTCCCCCCTGATCGTTGGACTATCCAAGTAAAACCGCCCTCCTCTTATCCCTTTTTGATGTTAATGAAACTCCTGAGGTTTTTTTTTGGCAGAACGAAGTCGTCCCCTTTTTTCTTCGGTTGGTTCGAACCTTTTCCCTCTCCCAACTACCCCAACTCCTCAGCCCACGAACGAATAGACATTCCACAAGACACAAACGGCGAGAAAGAGACGATCAAGCTCCTCATCGGTGGGTTAGTTGAGGGAATCGAACTTCCCCAACACGTATCCAGACTCGTTATAAGGCTACAATATGACAGTAGGTCCCTCCCCCATCACATCCCCCCCCCAAGGGAGCTTATCCCCTATAACCTTTTCATCCTTCAACCTCCACCCAGTCGATCCGACCACCCGAATAGTGGTTACGAAATAATACCCTGATCAACGTGGACAAATTAATACTGTTTCGCCATGTCACCCTTTCCCTCAACCCCCAGGTTCCCGTGGGAATACTTTTTCTCTTTTTCAACGCGCATAGAAGGACGTAGGACTCAACTCACCTACCCCAATAGGCATGATCCCTTACCTCTCCCACCCCCTTCCCAAAGCAAGTGACCAAATTGCTGCATTTTTTCGTAGTAGTTTTCGCCCTAACAGGCCCCCCCCACCCTCTCGAAGCCGAGAGAACCGGACGAGATGACAGCACCCCCCACTCGTTCTCTGACTTGCACCTAACCCCCGCACCCACATTGGTTCCCTCTCGGTACCCCCCCCCTCCCCAATCCCTCTATATCTTCTCCCCTCGTAAAGAACCGGCCAGGCCCTTGGACTCCGAACCCAAGAGAAGTTCTCCCTTTTAAAGCTATCCCCTCCGAGTAGCCCTCTTCTCACACGAACACAAGAGTAGCTCAAAAAGGTTCGTTCGTTACAAGCTAAATTTCGGTCATATCTGAGTGATCCACACCACAGCACTTTAGAAGAAACCCAAACTGCGAGAGGAGAGTCCTCCACCTGCTGGGAACGCTGAACGGGCCTCCCGTAGACTACTCATGTCAGATCCCCTCCGAACTCCGCAGAACCTCGCCTCGGGTCAAGAGTCTCCCTCTTCCCTCTATACTACACGAACAATCCATCGCCTCCCCCCCCTCCTGAACACTATTCGCATGCTTTTCCCTTCCGGCATGGTTGCCACGAATTCGGCCCTCTCTTATTTCCCCCTCTGAGGAAGGGTGTCTATGCCCCCTACACTAGTTGATTATGGCTTCCACGCGACCTCACATTTCGGGCGTTTCGCCGGTACTCTTTTGCCTAGCCGACGGACAGCGCAAAAAGCGAGCCGTCTTTCCTCTTCCTGTTACCCGCCTTCACTCACATACCGCCGCCTAGATCGCCCTATTTCCGTTTCAAGTCGGACAAGTGGACCCACCACCCCCTCTCTCCCCCTCACACCGCTGCAGACTTCATGGCTTTTTCCTTTAGGACCAACACGGACTAGTGCGTTGAATTTTCCTACCTGCACTGGTGCGCTGTTTTCTATAGGACCTTATCGCTTCTTTCCTCCTCTCCGTGTTGGGGTTTCTCTCTTCACTTCCGTATTTCGCGGTTCTACCCCAGGGCAGGGGGTCTTATGGAAGCCTCGTCTTTGGAAGACTCCGTGGTGTTCCAGCGGTCGCCTTTTCTCCCCCCCGGTGTTTGGGTTCGTTTGCTTTTCCGGTTTTGGAAGACTTCCTACTCGGCGAGGTTTCGTTTGCATGACCGCGGATTCGTCCTCGCATCGCACAGAGAGGCTCCCTCTTCTCTTTTTTCTCTCTTTAAGTCGCTCGTTGATCATGAGACCCCGTGCTGAACGGAATCTTGGGTCCAGTGAATCCGAAATCCACGTTTTGAGATTAATAGACATGTGCTTTTCCTGGCTCCGCCTTAACCTTAGGTCCCTTCCTCCCCTCTACCCTTCCCGACAAACACCCCCCCCCCCCAAATGAGACCAACTTCTTATCCTGCACGCAATTCTTTCAGTTTCGCGCGTCGGGCGCCTCCGGGGATTTCTGGCTTTATTTATCGAGCAATTTCAGCTGGCGAAACCCCACTGGGTTAAGTTTTATCCGTCCTTTTTGGTATCAGCGAGGCTCCAGGGGCTGTCCCCCTGCCGAAATTTCGCAGGTTGAAGTCTCTCCTCAGGAAGACGCTGCAGGGCTTGCGGTTCTTACTGCACGGTGAGAGGTCTGGCCCCTACGATACCGAGGTTGACCAGACGCCCGCTTTTTGGTTGCATCACGTCTTGTGCATTTTGATTGTTACTCCCCTTCCTCTATCGGGGGGTGCCTCCATCGACTGGCGTTGAGGTTTTTTGCCCTCTTTTAGCAATTGCCCTCTTTGATTGGACGATGTTAGAGATCTATTGCCTTTACGCCGTGTTTTGGGGTTTTTTTCTTTTCCAGGAAGAGAGGTCTGCTTTCGGCCTTCCTTCAGTGTCGAGGTGTCGTTGCCGTACTCGGATAGCCCCTCGACGTCCCTGACAGGCTTACCACATACGGTCCTGTTGCGCCTTTTCGTCTGGATGGCGATCAGTCATTTTTCTTTTGAGTTTACTGCGGCCGACGGGGTGACGGATTGACAGCTTGACCGAGCTCCCGGCGTTTTTTGTTATTGTCATGGTTCAGGGTGAAACCGGTGATCGTTTGCTCAAACCCGTGCGTTCGTTGAGTCGGTGTAGCACTCCTATGGTGGGCGGATCGTTCTTTTTCTTCTCTTCCTTGATCGGATCTCCTCCGAGTAGTTTCTCGTGCAGGTCTTTCTCCAGATGGTATCACTTCTGCGTGTCGGTGCGAACTTCCTGAGGCTTCTTTTAATTCGGGCAGTTTCGTGGTGCTGGCTTTCCGAACAACTGTTCTTTTATTAAGTGTGGTTGGAGTTCGGCTGGGACGGTGAGGGTAAATGTTCCTGACCCTAATGACTCTTCGTTTTCTTCCCCGACGAGTTTGTAATTAACATTTCTCCTCCACTGTACAGTCTTTTGTGAGTCTTTACGGCGTCCCCAACCTGCCGCTGATGGTTCTTTTCTCGGCGGAGTTGAAGCCTCTCGAAACCATGCCCCTCCTCGAATAAGCTTATGAATCCTCGTCTCTACTAAGTTTACTGAAAGGATATTCCACACCCTTTCGGAAGCCCTGGCGCGCTATCGCGCACCGAAGCCTCATTCATTGGATCTCTTCTGTGAGATGCGTTAATTCCGGTGCGTAGAATGGATTACCCAGCCGTCCAAAAACCGCCCTCCCTCAATGTGTGAAGATACGGCCTGATCGCGGAAGGCCTGTCGCGTCTGTAACGACTGACATTCCGCTTTTTTCCGGAGGAATACTGCAGGGTTCACACCAGCAACCCTTAGGAACGGCATTGGTCTTTTACTTTTTTCTCGCCTTCCTCCCTAGTTCGTTTTTTTTCTTTGAAAACCGAATCCTCTTCCATATGTTCGCTATTGACGACCAGTCCACAAACGTCGGCTCCACTAGAAAGTACTTCGTCACTTCATCTAAAGTTTCCTCGTCCCAAGAAGACACAGTTTGCCTATTCTGCGCGGGTTATCTACCCCCATTTCGCCCCCTCCCTGCTCGGGGGTTTTCGTGCTTTTAAGAAACCCCCCCACCGATGGGCTCCGACCGTGCCCTAGTCCCTTCGATTCTTTAATAGTTCTTGCACCCGCTATTTTATTACTCGGTTGTGTAGCTTTATCACGGCGGGCTTCTTTCTGAGATACTTGCCCGCCAGCAAGTCCGGCCATTGTATGTTGATAGCTGTTCCCCGCATTTTCCAAGCCTCTTCCCTTTGTTGAGGAAACACGCGAGTGCGTCGCGTCTCAAGAGCGGTTTGCGTATCTTTTTCCTGTGTTTCAAGGTAGCGCGATTCCCTTTTCCAGAGAGATTCCTTTAGGCGCAAGAAAAGTGTCCAACCGTTCTACCCCCCCCCCCCCCCCTCCGCAGGATTAGTGTTTGGTGCTTTTCCAAGTGACTCCCATGAGTATACGACCTTCGGTTATCTACAGTTTGCCTTATTCCTAGAGCACCCCCCTCGAGTATCACGATGCTGCGGCAGTTTCTCCGTGATGGTTGGCCTTGATCCATTGGAAAGTCGGAGGAGATCATCCCCAATCTGGATTGCAGAGAACCATGGCTTAGCCCCCCGCTATTTCGTTCCGTCCTACTGCACATGTTTTACTCTAACGAGTTGTTGAGAGCCCTCTTGTCCCTTTGACCCTCATCTTATCCTAAATTCTTTGTTCCTCCCAGTTACTCTTTGATCCCCGGCGCTACCAGTTGCCCCCCTTAGGACGATACACCACACCCCGGCTCTCCTTGCCCAACTCCTATTCTTGCTCTTTGTTTCTCCTAAGCAAACGGCTGGCAGCGCAAAACTTGAATCGCTCAGCGTTTTTTATCCATTCCTCCAACCGCCGGTGTTTCCTCGAATTTGGCTCCCTTTTTTAGTAGGTTACCCATGTCGTATGTCCGTTCTCTCTAGACAGTGCCCTGTTACTTCCCCCCCTCTGCTCACCAATTAAAACCAATACTTCTAAGTCTTGAGCTAGACACCCTGGTTTTACTTACCAGCCCGAAGAGGATGACTTCGGATGGTTTGTTGATTTAGACACGAGATCAGTCTAATCCCCCCTCTTTTAGTTTCCCCCCCGCTTCGCCCCCTCACCGAGCCGTTTGGCAACTGGGTCTTCGAGTACCCATCTTCATCAAATCGTTCTTTTCTACCTGAAATCGAACTCCTTGCGCCTTTATAAACCCTTTTCTGCGGGTGCTTTTTCTTTTTTGATTCTCCTGCCATTGGGCCCTGCCGTAGCACCTTTTTTACCGTCTAGTCCCTCGCTAGAAGAGAGCACCCTTTGATTCTTTTCTTGTTCTTTTTAGCACTGGACTCTGGCCCTTGTTACTTCTGGAGCTATTTGCTGGCCGAAGTGTTTGCTTCGTATACCCCTCGCCGGGCCTTTTCTGAGTCTCTGTCTTTTGGTACAGACACGACATTATGGCGTACGCTTATGCCTACAAGCGTCATCGGGGTCTTTTGGGGTGTATCCCCTGCCCAGTCCTTCCTCGGTTCCCCTCATTCCTTCCAGAGAGACAACAAGACGCTAGCCCCCGCAACGTCCTCAATATGTTCCATCGGGCCTGCTGGCTTGTTGCCCTTGTTCTTCCCCGCGTATGTACGGCCCCCCGCGGGCAATGAACTGAACGCTCTCTGACCCCTCTCCATGCGCGTTGCTGTTAGATTCCTCTCTAAAGTGGAACGGATGGGTCCCGATGACTCTTCGAACTCCCTCTCATGCTTCTTCCTTTTTTTTTGTCCGACCACTTTAACTTAGGAGTAGTTATTCGATTGACCAGTTTTTCGCAGAAAACCCCCCGCGTCTTTTCCCGAATTTGAAGCCCCAACAAGTACGGCTCAAGACTTGATACGTGTAATGTACCTAGCCCCCCGTCTCTTTTTGGGGAGCTATCTTCCTTTCGAATTCTTTTTTTGCTTCTGCGTCCCTTCGGGGTGCCTACTACCACCTCCTCCCTTTAACCGGACTTACTCCCCAACCTCCCCCTTACCGACCGGCTTCACTCCCGACTCTCCCCGTAGAGCTGTTTTGTCTCTCAAGCGCCTCGAGTTTTTTGACGTCTTCTCCTTCCCCCGTCCTTGTCGCTCTGCCACGGTGAAGAGGTTAAAGCATCGGCGGATATTCTCCTTTACTTTCTTCCCCCCCTCCAAATTTTCCCCATACCGAGGGCCCTAAAGTCCCTTTCCCCCCTCTTCACAGATTCGCTAGGCGCTTTTAGCCTTATTCCGCCAAGACTTCCCTGGTGTCCTCCTTTTTCTTTGAATTTTTCCCGCGTGCTTAACGCTGAAAGTCTCTCCCCCCTCCCTCTCCAGATGCCAACGTTGTGGCGAAACCAACGACACCCCAATGGAACTTCCTGAACGGGTTTCTTTTGCTTGCTTTATTCCCCCTTTCCCCATAGACTCAGCGCACTACGACAAGCCTTCCCTCCCCCCCTTCTCTTCCCCCCTTTTTCCCCAGCCCAGCACCGGCGTTTTCCGAGCTTTCGAGATTCCTTAAAAATCCCCTTCTTCCCTTTTTCCCCTGGAACGGCGCCAACACGCTTGTCGGATTGACCTCCACCCTGCATATTCAGCGATTTTGCCATCTCCCCAAACCAGCAGTTCTGCATAACCCCCCCCGGAGGATCATGTCATCTTGGTGCCTGCTCTTGAGGGGGCACCCTCTCCCCTGTGACTATTCTGAAAACCCATTGCTTTTTTTGTCCTTTCAGGAAAACGCTCGTACCTTTCAGTTGCCCCTGACGGCAGCCGAGATCCTTTCCCTCTTCTCCGTAGAATGATGTGAAGTTTTTTTCCCCACATCTTGCGTAATTTCCTTCTTCTCACTACAAACTACATGCCTTCAGAATCCTTTCACTTCTCCTAGCCATGTAAACCTCCTAACCGGAAGGTTTCCGCCAATTTTTTCTTGATCCTCTTTACTTCTTAGGCAGCTGTCGAGGACATCTCCACTCTTGTGATTTTCTCTGACTTAAAGAGACTGTTTCTGGCTCCGTGCAACATTTCTCTCTATGAAGGTTTTGAAAGCTTTCAAACTCCCCACTCTCTCTTCCTCCCCGATGCTGATAGGCATCCTCTCCTCTCTCTGCGACCCTTTCCGCAGTCGTTAGTTTCCATTCTTGACCCCCAACTCCTTCCTCCGAAATTTTCCCTTTTTTTTCTGACCTTTGGGAGATTTTGATAGAACTTCTGCTCAACGGACAGGTTCGATTTTTCCTTTTTTGTCAATAAGTTAGAGGGATATTCTCCATCCTGTTGTTTTATGAGCTCTTCACTATTTCGCGCCGCCCAATTCGTTTCTTATCCTTCGAGAGAGCCTATTTGCAGTTTCCATCCCCTTTTAATGGTCCCATCTTTTGGACTTTTTTTTCTCGTTCTGGTTTTTTTTTTTCCGATTGATTTGCTCTCCTCTTCGGTTGGGCCCCAGATGTTTCTGAGAGTCTCTCCTTCTCAAGCCTATCTTGATTTAGATTTTCGTGCCGATAACCGTACCGGGACGCATGCCCATTGTTCTTTTTGGATTTCCGACCGCCATCCCCAAGAAGCTTTGCGAGACCAATTTAGCAGGCCTCCGCTGGCAAAACTACCCAGGAAGTCTTTCCATTCGTTTGAAAACATGCCGTGGGTTTTTCCTCATTTTTCATCCTACTCTTTTTTCTTCGACGTCATCCTTATCTTTTTGTGTCCCCTGTTCGTTTGATTAGACAGTTTGTCTTTTTTTCGCTTTCTCCCCCCAGACCTTTCCCCCCACTACTGTTTCTTTTTCAGGGCTTCTCCATTTCTTCTTTGACCGGGGTTGAGGCCAGCCTTTTCCACACGGACGGTTTTGCGGACCCCAGTTTCTAGAGATCCCTTCTGTTTTTTTGTCCCCCCCGTTTCTTGATTTTTTCCGCACTCCGCTATCCTTTATCCGTGACGTGTTACCCAGTCTTTTTTATCATCACTTATTGTGAAGGTTTTCATGCGGAATCCCCCTTCCCCGAACTACGGTGTGATGGCAGTAACTGAGAGTTCTTTTTTTTTCTCCTGTACTATCCCGGCCCGCGTTCTATGTTTGAACCTCTGCTTGTCCAGCTCGCTTTTTTTTTTCCAGCTCCATTTTGTGGATTGTACGTGTACTCAGCTTCTTGCAGCCGATGTTTTAGGAAATGATTCCCCCTGGCCCGTGTGTCCTATGCATTCCTGCTATTTGATTCGGCCCTCCTAACCCCTCCGACTCATGAAGTCCGGCCATGGGGAAGCGGGTTTTGTGAATTTGGATCCTTCCGGTCTCTCCTGTCAGCTATTTTCCTTGTCCCCTTTTAGGCGCCGCGTGGTAGTCTTCAAATCCTTCCCCCCTCTTATTATGGTAAGGCTTCTTTGGATGTCTTGTGCCCTGCTTTCACTTTTTATGAGATTTTCCAGTTCCCGGCTGTATTTGTGCTGATCTTGCGCAGTTTGGTTTTTTTCGCTGACACTTTTTGATGAGGGCGGACTCTATTTTGATACATCTCCGCGATCAGTTTAACTTTTGTTCTCCGAGAGTTGATTGATGTGAGGTCGATTCCTTTCCCCTGACTAGGGTTTCTTCTAGCTTCCTTCCCTATAGTGCTCGGAGGGTCTCTTTTCATACCCCCCTTTTATTTCGTTTAGCTTTTAGGAGGAGGTTATTCTCCTTTTATTGCGATCCGTAGTCTTTTAGTGACACCCCCTTCTCTGATCCTTCGCAGTAGCCCTCCAACTCAAGTAGCAGTCTCGCTTAACTTCCCACACCCGGTGATAAGAGTTCGCTTTTATGAGTTTCGGCTCTCTTCGTTCTTTCCCCAGTGATGACCCCAGCTTTTTGGTGGCCGTTTTTCCTCTATTATCCAAGATAATTAAAATTCTTCCTCTTCCCGTCAGCATTCGCTATATTGGTCGAAGCCTGTTCTTTCCAACGGTGGTCCGCCCTTTCTTTTAGCAGACTTCTGGTTGATTTCCCTCCCTTGTGGCCGATGCGCTCCCGTGCCATAGGGACTTTAAGACGGACCTCCTGAAGTTGAGGACCCGCCAGAAGCACCTCCCTCTTTCCTATTTTTAGGCCGTGGCTCGGAAGGAGTTCTGCTCGTTTCCATGGCCCTCCTGAATATCATTTTCGGCGGCACATTCCGACACTCCCGTCGGAGGTCATGTGGAGATTGTAGCGTCGTTCTCCCCCCTTGTGCCGGCTTTAGTGTTTACCACCGGCCTCGGACACGCAGAAGTTCTGCGACGCACGGCCCCCTTTACCCTATCTCGCCCTTTGTTCAGTAGCTATCGAATCTCTTTTGATTCGACAGCCAAACCGATACAGTTTTTTTGCTCGGTGCGCGGCGCTGATTCGGGTGGAAAGTGACCGTAGCCCCCTTTTTTTCAGGCTATCCCCAAACGCTCCGGTTTCCCGTCCGCGCCCTTGGCCCGCGTGTTCATAGTGGCTTAGAAAATAGTCTCTATGTTGATCCGATGGGTTCTCTTCTCCGCAGTTAGTCTCTTTTTTATCTCGTTTTTACCCTTCTCACGCGGATTTGTCTTGTTTGATTTTCGCGTGCCTTCTTCCAATCAGCATCCCTCTGCGTTTGGCTCCTTCAACCAGCTCCCGGATTTTTACCCATCTCTTGTGAGTCACTCTTTTTTTTTTTTTCCCGGTTCTGGCAAGTTGACTGCAGCGCTTCCATTTTATGCCGTTCTTCTCAGCTAGAGTCCCCGACTCCACAACAGGGATTATCCACCCCCACCCTTGTTGATAACAGCTTGGGTTCTATATAAAATTGCCCCCGCTGCGAGTTCTAAAGGTTCCTTCATTTCCAAGAGCCTCTGGAGATTAACTCTCTTCCTCAATCCGGCTGCGGGAGGTCCAGAGCCTGTTTGTTTTTTTATTCAGTCCCACGCACCGTCTTTTAGAGAGAGCTTCAAGCTAGACGAGGTCAACCTTCTGAAAGATCGCAGTCTGTAGGATGTCCGGACGG
>Ga0179591_1319698_pt1 | contig 10764 bp, 7 predicted proteins | sample CZOMad2_1_08_16f_FD_182891 | JGI IMG/M metagenome (GOLD analysis project Ga0179591, IMG submission 182891) | Vadose zone soil fungal communities from Angelo Coast Range Reserve, California, USA - CZOMad2_1_08_16fungal (PacBio error correction) | ecosystem: Environmental > Terrestrial > Soil >... | reverse complement strand
CTGCCCCCTTGCGGTCTCTGCCCGGCGACTTAACGTTCGTCGGGCCGAAAAGGTTTACTCCTCGGCACCTCATTTGAAAATTAATAGATCTAAGCGCGATGGGCCGAGAGGAGCAGGAAACAGCCCCAAGAGAGCAATTTCCCAGATCCCCGGCTTCGAACACCGTCTTTCAGCTTCAAGTAGCTAGACTGTTTAGAGCCACTTCAACGTCGATCCGGCTGCCCTGAAACTCTTTCGGTATGAATCCTCCTCATCCGTGTTAGTTGAGTCAGGGGGATGTAGCCCGCCTACCAGGATCCTTTTTTTACGAGAAACCGAACGTCAGCAGTTTTTTTCCCCTTTTTTTCTCACCCCCCCCAGTTTTTCAGAACAAGAAGGCCAGCGATTGGTGCGCAAGAATAGGAAGAGCTCGGTAAGATCCGCCCTCGCAAGCCCCTTGTAGTATTCCACCAACTTTCCCTTTCCACGGACCAAGGTTGGTTGGGGATCCCCCCCTTCCCCTGATAATTTCTTAACACATGACTTCCCCCCTTCTTCTCAGTTTACCCGGGGCGAGACAACACCTCCCCCCACGGAAGACTGAAAGGGCGTGTTCTAGGAAAATTTGTAGTTTTTTCAGTTCTCTCTTCCAGTATTCCCCCTCCTTTCGTTTGTAGGCTAATTAGGATGTGTAGTAGGTGGGAGAGGCGCTCTCTTCCGTCTTGTTTCTATTTGAACATATGCGATCCCCCCCTTCTTTTTTATTTTTTACCTCAACGGGAACAGCTAAGAGGGACGGCTAAGGGGAAAGGACCCCCCCCACCCCCCACCCAAGTAGAAGTGCAATAGCAGTGAGCAGGCCTTGCCGTCCACTTACATCTGGAGTGCCTTTCCGCAAACCCCTCGAATTCTGCTTCTTCCAAAGAAGACCCCCCCCTTTATTCCCCAAAGCCCCTTCTGGTATATTCTACCTCTCTTTCCCCCCCTCCCCCCTGTGGTTTTGAGCGTGTTCCCTACCTCCTGAGTGGAGATAGAGGCGAGCCTGGTAGATGCAAGTCCCCCCCAAAGTTTCTAAAGAAAAGACTCCCCCTTTTAGTTCACCTTTTTCCCCCGGATTCGAGCGAGTTTGTGGCCTTCCTGTCACCCGTTGGAGGCGAGGAAGGTGCGATCTTACCCCTCCCACCCATTTTTCATAAACATTCTTTGTATGCCCCCAGAGGCCCGGAAAACCGGGAATAACACCATACTCCCTAGTCCTCCTTCGTAAGGTGAGCCTCGTTCATTTCTTCCCCCTTTGAGAATACAGTAAAGACCTCCGTTCCCGGTCCGGTAAGGGACTCCCCTGTGGGTGTTTCTTTCATTCCAGATCTTCTGGCTCTTTCTTCTCTTGTTCAATTCCGACTGTCACCTGAGCCGAACAGCATTATCCTCTGCTCGGTTTCGCCCGGACCAGTACAAGTGCTAGCCTTAGACACGCTGAGCTCGGAGTGGACCACTCCCTTGATGCACCTTTTTGGATTGTCTATCGATGGGGATCCTGCTCGGGTCTTGGATACTTCCTACTGTATGTATTCGCTCCTTTAGACGGCGGTGGGCCCACAGTTTAAGGAGAAGATTCTTATGTTGCCCCCTTTCCAGCCTATAGAGTTTTCCGTGGTGGCGTCTCGTTTGTTGGAGTGCCCTCCCCTTCCTAGATCACCGGGTTTAAGCTGGCCGGAATTGGCGTGTTTAATCCCCAGGGACGGCGGATTCAGGGGCCTAGGGAAGGGGCTTTCCGCGACATTTCTGGAATTTTCCCTTGCTCGCGCCTATGTTTAGTGCAGGCGATTGACGCATGCCGAGGTTTTTTTTTTTTGGGGGGGGGGTGGTTGGTGAGACGGTTTCGAAGTGCCCCGTGCGCTTCTTGTAACTTGGTGCTTCGTTTGGCGTGATTTTTGGTACTGGTCCTTCCATCTATTGGAGTTTAGGGATACCAAATCAACTAATACGGCACCAAATCCCCCGTTTAACCCAAGGTGTGTCCTTTCTCCAAGGCCCCCCCCCACCCCCCCCCCCTCTCCCGTGCTACGGCAATCCCAGTAAAAGTGAGATTTCTCCAAGAGGGCCCCTAGTTAACGTCAAGTACTTCCTTAAGAAGGTCTTTTTACTCTTTCTCGGGGACGGAGGGAGCCTTTGGTAATGAGAGCCTCCACCGTAAAACACCTTCCTTTCCTTTAGCTTGTTGGGACATTCTAGTCGGGAGTCCAGCTGTCCGGTTTTTTGTAGACGAAAGCTTTTTTTTGGTTCTTTTCGGCTCTTCGCGTAACCTTTTTCGATACCTCGTCTCCCGATTTCCCGGCCACGGGCAATGTCGGGCCTGAGTTCTATACTGAGGCCAGGAGCACATTTCATGGGTGGTTTTGCCTGTTTTCGCCTTTTTCCCCCATACCTTCTGCCACAGCAGGACACCCCATCTTATGCATACTCTGGCCAGCCTGAGCGTAGCCTTTCTCGTTTACTCTTAATAACAACCACAAGGTTGGCCACGTCGGCAGCCCTCATCCCATGAATCTTTCTACACTTTCCTTTATTTGACTTATCCGCCTGCGCTGCTTCGTCGGCTACGAAAGTGCCCCTCCATACCTAAAAGCCCCCCCAATGTTTCTTCTTTTTCCGGCCTCTCCTCTTTCTTTTCCTCGTCCCCCCGCATACTATCTTGCGGTACCTCTGGAAAATGGTCTTTTCAAACTCAGACGACCAATTACCGCGATCTATTTTTTTTCTCCCTCTTTTTTTCTACCTTCGATCATCTGCACCTCGGCGTGGCAAATGGCACCCCTTCGGTTACTTGATGTTAGACACCTTCGAGTTTCTGTCAGGGTCCTTCCTTAACCCTTCATGATGTGCAAATGTCCCGTTCTTCCCCTTTTCCGCGCGGCAAAGGAAAAGCTCGTCGACCCTAATGCGTGATACTTTCTCCCCATCGTTGTTTTTTTTTCCCGGTTGATCATGCCTCCCCTCGACCAGATTCCTTCCCCCTTTTTTTTTCTGCGTAGACGAACGCCGACCCTAAACGGTCGTTGCGGCCGGAAAGAACCTAAGCAACTAGACGTTTAGTCTTTTTTTAGAGCCCTCCAGTCCAAACGCCGAGGTGGGTCCCTGTCCCCACAGTGCGCTAGATTCTAGTCATCTAAGTCGGTCATAGAATCCCGCACTCAGCTCAACCTTTTTTCGCGTAGTCTCCACCACGCGTGGTCCCCCCAGTCTAACCATCCACACGATGCCCCTTCCATGACAAGGGGAATGCATAAGGAGAAAGATTACTTCAGTTCGTTGACCTCTTTTATAAAAGACCCTCGTACTGCCCGCTCCTTCCTATCATCTACGCAGACGTCGAAGGTCCGCCATGAACCGTGAGCATATCATGAGGAGTCTTTTTCCCCCATCCAGGGTGAACGTGTGGTTTCCTATTCCTTTCGCTCGGGTTGGTTTTGATTGTTCCCTACTCCTCGGAGCGCTGGCCCTTTGGAAGCTAGAGTTCGGATTACTGCGCAGATCCTCTTATTTTTGTTGAGACCGACATGTCTCTTTGTCCTCCCCTTGATTTTTTTCCCGGGGTGACCATTTCGACCACTCCCTGCCGTGTGACCACTCGTGTCAGAATTTTTCTTTTTTTAGAAAGGGAAGTTCTTCCCCGAACCCAAACAATCTTTCCTTTGCTTGCCCAGAGCCTCTTTTACCGTATACGGAAGCCACCGTCCCGCGAAAGAATTAGATGTCGGTGATGCTCGTTCATGGGCCCCCCTCCTCTAAGAAGTAGATCATCTGTAGTTCCCCCTTTCCCCCCCTCCAGAGAGCTCCTTCGCCGCACGTTGAGCGACAGCCCCCGTAGGAGAAGGCCTCCGGCCGGTTTCCTTTTTTTTTTCACTGTCTGCCCATACTCTTGGGATTCTTTTGTATTCGGTCTTGTCACTCAGAAAGGCCCCCCGTAGAATAGGCCCCCGGTCAACTTCAGGGCAAGATTTTTACAAGCTTTCCTCGCGTTTCTGCTCCGATCCGATCACGGCCCCTTCGTCAATTGCTCAGAAGGTCGAAAATCTCTTTCCCTCACGAACTCTCGCCTTCTACAACGGCCTAAATCCCGCTCTGACCCCTCCCGTAAGTCCCTTGGTCCCCCCCACCGCTTTCCGCCCGCTGCCAGGCTCCTCTGTCGGAGAATTTCCCGTAGGAGGAGCCCGACCAGAGCTAGGGAGGATTCCTTCATTAAAAGAGTCCATTCCCTTTGAGTTTCCCTTCCCAACACGTCTCTTATAGGAGCCTCCGCGATCGTGATAGGAACAGCCCAGCAGGATCCCAGACCAAGTGACTACCCCCCACCTCCCCTTCCCGTTCCGATTGCACCAATGAAGACACCTCGTTCGAAAGACTTTTATCTTGTCGGATGATCGCCCCCCCCTTCAGTTTTTTCACTCCCCCAGGAAGGTTTCCCTTGATCTCTTTGTCGGCGACAGCCGAGAGGCGCCCCCCACTGGCGCGCAAGAGAGGCCGCGTCCAGGCCGTGCACAACCTTTTTAACTTTCACAGTGCAATCCCGTTAACTTTTCTTCGATGCCGTCTGATCGTTTTTTGAGTGGGTAGGATAGATGCCCTATTAAGAGGGAGGGCTGTTGCTTCGTTCTAGGCTAAGTGGGTTCCTGCGGCAATTGTTTGGTCCTAAATCTCTCCTTTAGTGAAAGGATGGATTTCCCGAGGTCCCCGAGAAGAAAAAAGACAGAGCTGACGAGAAGCGACCCCTTCCCCACCCGCGCGTGCCCCTCTAGCAGAGATTTTTTCCATCCCAGACTTGCTTTTTTTTCTGCAGCATTTTTGATTGGCCTTTCTCAGATGAGCTGCCCAACTCCAGGCCACCAGTCCCGGGTATATCTATTTCCTTACTACTCTTTTTGTGTTCTCGCGAGTGAGATGATGACCCCCTAACACTTTGTTGGTCTCGGTCTCCCTCTTGGCCAGATCTTAGCTGAGAATTTTTTCTACTCAAGCCCATCCCCAACTATGAGAAACCCTGAACATCTAACCTCCCCCTTGTAAGGGATACTAACTTCATCGAGTTGTGGGCCTGGGAGAGAAAAGTCGGTGCTCTTCCCCGGTTTAGCCCCTCAAAGACTCCAGCATCCTCCCTTGTTTCTCTGCCCAAGACCCGAGAGAACTAGCCGCCTTAAAAGACGAAAGTCGACGTTCCCCAGCTCCCTCCCACCCTAAATCGATTCCGTAGACTCCGGGAAGGCTCAGAGCAGTTTATCCCGGTCGGGCTGCCGGGGATTGCCAAAGCTCTTGGTTAGGACCTTCCTTCCCCCCGTGGTCCGGTCGCCGGGTCTGCGCAGGTGTTTTAACAGTTCGGGTACAATTTGAGCGCACAAAGAAGAGGAGCCCGTCCTTGTTATAGAGCACTTGTTATCATCTTAAGAAAATTTTAGAGAGAGTTAAAGCCTTTTGACTCTTTTTTTTATAGGTCTCTCCCCCCCCCCCTGCCGGGACATGTAGGGCTGTCTTCGGGGATTTTATGAGTATGGTTCCGCTTAGCATTTTTTTTACGGCCTTCAGAGGACAGCTTCCTCCTTGAATTCCGAACCCTCAACTTTGGAGGGCTCCGGCCTCAGCTAGGCCTTTCAAAATAAGAACTAGTCCCGCTGTGAAGGTGCGGTGCTCTTAATTTTTGGTTTACTTTCCCGGATGGATTCTAAGTTTGCCTTGGCTTCCTGGCGACTGTTCTTGGGGTCAGTGACTGGATGAAGGAGCCTCTAGGGAGTGGTTCTTGCCCCCTTTCACCTTTTTCTATGACGAGTCCCCCTTGTTAACCTTTCCCTCACCTTCTCAGCCGACGAGACGTGCCCGTAGCCTGACGCGTCCTATACTCTCTTTTCCAGGATGTGGGTGAGTCGAGCCCGGTGCTTCCGTCGTCTTCAACGCGATCAGCGGGGGCACGCCGGCCCTCCCCCCCGTTCAAAACCTAATTTAGTCTAGCTCGGCTCCAATCAACCCCCTGCCGGAGACGGGACTCCCTGCAAAGTGCGTAAAAGTGTGGCACCCACTCTTTGTTAAGCCCCGTAAAAGTATCGGTTGCAGGCCCCGTCTTCCGTAGACGGCGCAGACATGGTGTCGCCCCACCTCACCTAAATAGTAAGGTGAGTTTCCGGTCTCGGTGACACCGTACCTTTTTTGCAAGATAATGCAGGCTGAACCACGCGGTGTGGGTGCGGTCTCTGTGCCCAGGTCTTCCAAGTTTCTCCTTCCAAGATCCAGTCCTCCCCCGTCAACTCGATGTTATCTACCTTCGACGAGCTGCTCCATTGGGACGAGGCATATTGAAGCGTCGACTCCCTCACTTCTCCTTAGTGAATCATCCCTCGATCCTTTCACCAGTGTTACCACTCGCACAAACGCACTTTTCTTCAAAAAAAGCCACGTTCGGCCCCCTCAGCCTCCTTATTCGCTTTTTGAGCCCCCTTTTTTCCTTTGTGAACTTTCTACCTCCTGAGCGGCATCCTGCGGACGGATGTACGAAATCAACACGTTTCCCCTGAACTTTTTCTTTTATTTGATTAGAAGCATTAAGTTTTGTAAAATGTCAATCCTCCGGGTCCGGGCCGAGAACCCGATGGGGTTTTTGATAGCTGGCAACTCATACGGTCCACTCCTCTCCCCCCCCACCTTCTGTGGCTCTCGAGTAGCTTTTTCGTACCTCTCTGAGCTCATGTTCGCGTGGCCATGGCCCCCCTCGGCCCCTTTATGATGATAACGGAAACCTGTAGAGTTATGTTGGCCTTCTTTATTTACAAGATAGATGGTCCCATGTCCTTTCCCCTTCTCCTTTTTCTCGCTTCCCCCCTCATGTCATGCCGTTCGAGCACTTTTCATTGGTTCCTCTCTCTCTCCCATAATAGTTGTGTGTTCAGCTATATCAAAGGACTCCGATCCCTCATCGACGATTTTCTTTGCGGAGCGAGCCTTTAGTCAACTCACGTTTGACTTGGGACCCTAAGGTCCCGTCTAACAGCACTCGACGTTGCGTTTTCGCGCATTCAGTCACTCGAGGGGGGCCCGTGCACGGGAGCCCGCGCGTTCAGGCTCGAGGTAAGAGACAATCACGCCCGCGCCTCACTTCGTTAGAGTGTTAGGATTTCAGCATGTTCCAATTTAATCGGACAAAAGATTTAACCTCCTGTACCAAGGGGAGCGATGAAGTAGAGACGACTCATTTTTCGGGGAAGCCTGTTACCAGGGAGGAGCCTACTTATTCTCTTTTTCTTCAGGTCACTGGAACACCAGGTCTTTAAGTTCGCAAACCCCCCTCTTACCAGAGAGTGAGGGCCGCTTTTTGACTTGCCTGGGCGTCCCCGGGCTTTGTATCAGAACTGTCTTTTAACGCCTCGGACCTTGAGGAGGAAGGGTTTTTAGGATTCTCTTCTCTCTTTGATGAGAGCTTTTGAACCTGCCACTTTTCCCCCTCTTCTGCTGACTTCTCAAAGGTACATCGCACGCACTCTTGGCTAGGACTGACGATTTTACCTTTTTTTAGAACGCTCAATCCGGTCCTCCCCGCAAGAAAAAAGCCGTCAATTGAGAGTAGCACCCCCTTGACACAGTCCCTCTTCTGGGAATCACTCTGTCAAGCCGCCATGTCCGGTGGGCGGGGAAACTGGCCCCCCATGTCTGCTCCGCCCCCCCTCAGAGATTCGTTTATCACCATTAGGTAGGAATAGGGGATTCGCGTGCAACTTTTGGAGGCCGCTGGATGAAAGATGTTCCCCGTATTTGGAGAAGGTGAGTCCAGAGGAGTTTTTTCTCATTGTACTACCTTAGGCTGTGTCCTAGTACGGTGAGCACGGTGACCAGCACAGGAACCTGCTTGACCCCCCAGACAACCGGAGCACCTTTCCACTCAGCGCTAGCTCCGGACTACGCCCAAAGCTCATTTGATCTCCCATTAACGCCCGCCAAGACTTCTGACCTTCCTGCTGCGCAGGAAATCCCCGGATCGGCAGTCGAAGGAAAGTCCTGCGCATCGCCGCACGTCAAATTTTTCTTCGCCCTTTCCAAGTCTTCAACTCTCAAGTGCCTATCGTCTGTCTTCTGCACCCCGAACCTCGAGGCCCTCTGTTCTCTGCTTGAGCGATCTGACCCGGCCGACAGTGTTTTTCTTTGAGTTTCCCCAAGGCTCGGCATTGGAATCTTTCCCCTTTTCCCCCTCCCTGGGAATAGCCCAGCGTCCGATAACAGCGACCCGCAACACGGAACTGGACCTTCCCCTCTTTAGATTCTACCCGCGCCTCTGCGTCTTGGTCGAGCGGGGATTGATAGACACTCGAGAGAGTCTAACACGGAGTGGTCGGATAGTCTTTGTTTTAGAAACGCGGGGCGGAATTTTCTTTTCAAAACTTGACTTTTCCTCAGGCAGGCGTCGCATGCGACACAAAACTTTTGACTACAGGACGCTGGGAAAGGCTTTCAGTACCAAAGCGCTCTTAGGATACGGCCTAGATGGGGTAGACTGTATTTCCCTCGACTAGGGAAGCCCCCTTTGACCGGGTCCGATCTCTCCGTCGGGGCACTCCGTCACCTTCTTTCCTCAAAGATAGTGATGATTAAAATGGTTCTAGATTTCTAGTGGGAACCCCAAGATCGGTGTGTCTCGGCCTGGACCACACAATGAGGGAAGTTCGGAACATGCAATCGGACCTCTTCCTCTAGTCTTCATTTCCCCTTCTCCAATCTGGGCGTTCCGCAATTCTCGTCCTCGGATTGAAAATAGCGGTACCAGCGCCCATTCCAAAAAGTCTCCTTCTATATTTTCCCCTACCTCCCTTTTCTGATATTCCCCAGTGGGTTAGAGAGGGACCTCATGACTGTCATGCTCGGAGGATTGTTTCTTTTGTCAGACCCAATCAACAAAAAGAAAGATCGTGTTAACGAGCAAGAGCTTTCCCAAAGACAGCTGTGACATGTCTCTTTAGCCCCCCCCTTTTCATCTCACTCTCTCTTTTTTGGGCAAAGCACCGAGCCCGGCGGGAATTCGAAGATTAATCTTCCATTTGATTTACCCGAGCGGGCTGACAAAATTTGACCGAGGACCCCCCAATTCCTTGAGTCCAAGACGGAACCTCCTTAAATAGCTCCAAAAGAAGCGCTCCCTTTCTTCGGTTCCAAAGTTTCACTCCTGCAGTGGTCCTTTTTTTGTCGGGATGAAGGGATTTCCAAGGATCGGTGTTTCTCCAGTTCCCATTTACGCACTTCCTTCTTGCTGCTGATGGTTTCGCAACTTTCTGTCTGGGCATGTGCGGCTCAAGAAGATAAAAAAGTCAGCTTGTGATCAGTCTTTTCCCCCGTGGTATCTCTTTCAGGCAAGGTTGCGTTTCCACGGTTTGAGAGATGATTCTGGTGCAGCAGAGGTGGTTTGAAAAAATTCTCCCCCTCTTCTCGTTTTTGTTCTGAGGATTTGTGGCTTCTTTTCCATTTTTCCCCCCACCGATTCTCGTTCCCGTATCGAGTTTTCAGAGAAGCCAACCACTTTTCTCAACCCTTTTCCGGAGCCGCTTTGATGTCCAACAGACGAGGGTACGGGCGCGGCATTCAGGGAGTGATACCCCTACTCTACGTTTGCCCCAGCTTTCCTTAGTTTATTCCCTCCAATGGATGGGAGTACGCTGGGTCGCTCGTGCGATCAGAGACGACTCTTTTGCGGCACGCTTTTCCCCATTATCCATTCCCTCTCGGGTTGACCCCCATTCCTTTTTTCCCCAGCTTCCACGCGAGATAGAAGCCGCTTCATGGCAATTTGGATAGGTTGATCAGGGGGGTCTCCTGGAGCTTCCTGTTTTTTCCCCAAACGTAACTCGACTGCACCTCTTCGCATTTATCGGAACTCCTCGACGCCTTCTGAAAAGGAAGCTGGTACTTGCGAGGCCCTCGTTTTCCCTTTATCCAGCAAGTTAGAGTGACTACTTCCGACGATGAGTTCGTGGGGAAGTATGTTAATGCGATCCCCACTTCCCCCAGACCTTCTGGGTTTTTTTTCGCACTTGTTAGGCTGCAAGTACGTCTTCGCTGTGCAGCGACCCCATAAGAGTTGTTTTTTTCGGCTTTGAACCTTGAGGTACATTCGCGAAATACCGGCAATAGTCATTTGACCGTTTCCCCCACCAACTTCAGGTGATTTCCTCTACCAGGGCGTCCCAGGAGAAGCAGCTCCTTTTCACTGGCACCCCCCGTCCCCCCTAAAGAGATGAACGCAGAATCCGCATCGAGCTTCCTCTTTTTCCATCGCTCTCTTCAATACGCCCACGGCTCGGGCCAGCCCTCATTTCCCACAAAAGAAGCACGCGTCCCTTCAATTGAAGACGGTTCGCCACTTGCTCCCTTTCATGCGGATACTAATGTCTTTTTTAGAGACAAGTCCTGCTGTCCGCCCCCGTCTGACCCCTCTATTCCCCTTCATGATTCGCCGCCTTCGCTGGACTTCCCCCCATTTTTTCCTTTCAGCCTTTACAGGGTTCTGGTCGCGAAACACGGTTGGCTCGCTTTCCCCAAGAGAAGCGGATGTCACTCTTTCCGTAGACCATGGGCTTTTTTTTAGAGATCATGCCCCCATCGCATACTCCTTCCAGCCGTTGCCCCCCCCTCGGCTTGGTTACTGATGCGGATAATCAGATTTGTCTGGGTTCGTTTCAGTACCTCAAATTTCTTCTGGTCAAGTCCTTTCTCCGTTCTGCCTTCCTTCAACTCCCAAGGTCAGATCGTAATCATCTGGTG
>Ga0179591_1308085_pt1 | contig 10764 bp, 17 predicted proteins | sample CZOMad2_1_08_16f_FD_182891 | JGI IMG/M metagenome (GOLD analysis project Ga0179591, IMG submission 182891) | Vadose zone soil fungal communities from Angelo Coast Range Reserve, California, USA - CZOMad2_1_08_16fungal (PacBio error correction) | ecosystem: Environmental > Terrestrial > Soil >... | reverse complement strand
CCTTCTTCATTCCGATCAATGCGCCATGGCTCGTGCTTTCGACCTTTTTTTGTTTGTTTTCTTATCAATGCCCTTCTTCTCCCCGGCCGATTTTCCCCCCCCCCCTATTGGTTTTTCCCTGTTTTCCGAAGTCCGCCCCCCCTTTGGTGAATAGAAGAAGGGGACGGGACGTTCCGTTGATCTGACTTTTTTTTTTTGCGCTGTAACTTTTTTTGAAATACGTCTTTTCTTTTCCCAGCTACACCCTTCCCTACCGCAGCGTAAAACCTTTCCTTTTGAATTCTTGTGGTAAAACCAATGGCCAGTTTCTTTTTTTTTCGTTTTTTTTTGAACTGGAAGTCTAGGATCTTTTTCGCAGGAACTGTCTCTTGTTCGTTTTGCAAGTTTCATTCCTCCCCCCCCCCCCCCCCCTTAAACTGGATCTACATCTCTTCCTTTTTTTTCTTTGCAATTTCTTGCAGGTCTCCCCCTTTTGTATGATTCTCCAACCGCGCTTTTTGCGGGCATTGCAGTCCTCCCCTTTCTAATACCTCTATCCTCGACGGACTATCCGAACACACTTTCACGCTTTTTTTTTTTTTTTTTTTTTTAGAAGTTTTTCCCTTTTGGAGATTTTTTCCGTGGGGATTTGTATTGTTCAATTTCCTCCGTGGGAGCTTTCTTCAGAGACCTTTCCTTTTTTTCCCCCGTCAAATGTTCAAAGAGTATGGTATAGCTAGGGTTTTTTTTCTCCTACCGGACCGGGCCTTTTTTTGGTGCTTGAGCCATGGGTTCATTACGTATTTGGGACCTTTTTTCTTTCCTCTGAGGTATATGGCGCGGGTATCCTGCCTGTTAGAGTTTCCCAGGCTTTTTTTTTTTTTTTCCTGTCTCCTTTCGTGGGGGCACCCCTTTGAGAACCCCTGGTTGGGTTTTTTTTCTTTTTTTCCGCGTTGGTCTTTTTCTTTTCATGCGGGGTTTTGAGAAGAGTTTGACATTTTCCACTTTCGAGTTCGACTCCGGCGCTTCCTTCTTTTGTTTTTTTCTCTTCCCTCCCCCCCCCCCCCCAAGCGTTAGCCGTGGGACAAATTGACTTTTTTTGAACTGATGTTTTTTAATTTTCGCGCGCAGGCCGTGGATCCAAGCCCCCTATTTTCCAAGTCTCTCCCTCCCCTCTTGCTTGGTTTTAGCCGCTTCGCCCCCCCCTCCCCTGACTTTTGTTATCTGTTCTTAACTGGACTTACGTCTCAAAAAGTCCCTCATTCACTTTGGGCTTCCTTCCCCCGAGTTTTCGCCGGAGGCCTTCCTCTATTTTTTTTTGGAACTTTCTTGAATGCGGGCCACCACCCAGCCTACTTGAACCCCCTCCCCTATTTCGAAGCTTCTGGGTTGTTGGGTCTTGTCTTCCTGTCTTTTTTTTTGGGTTCGTCGGATACATTCTCCCTTTTTTGCTTAAACTCTTTCTTCAGGACTGGGAAATTGCTTCTTTTCCGGGTTTTCTTTCACAATCCCCCTCGTTTTTGATAGAAAAGTTTTTTTTTTCCCCCCCTTCTTTGTTGATCCTTCCCTGTGAATAAGGTAACGCTCTTGTCTAACCCCCTCGGTCCCAGAAGACGTTTTTCTTTTCTTGAGAAACTTTCTTCCGGTAAATTAGACTTTCTTTTTTTTCCCCAACAGATGGGACGATCCTTCTTCCGTGCTTCGCTTGAAAATCACCCCCCCCCGGTTGATCCTTTTCTTTCCAGCTCTGAAAAAGTCACATGTCCCGCAGTGTGTTTTCCCACCTTTTGCGCATTTTTCCGGCTTTTTCCAGAGCTTCCTTTCAGGACGACGGGCCTGGCTTCTCCCCACTGGATTAAAACACTCGCTCTTCTTCCGATGGTTCCTCGGACCTTGCGTTGTGTTCCCTTTCCATTCCTGCCCTCTGCCTGCATCTGCATTTCCCCCTTTCCCCCCTTTTCTGCTGTTCCCAAACCCCTCTCCCTTTTTCCGTTAATAGGAATTTCTTTGGTTTTAGAGTTCCCTCCTCTTTGTTTCCCGTTTTCCCCCCCCAAAGATTGGACGGCTTCCCTTTTTTGAGTACGCACCACAGTTCTTTCGATTTGCTGTTTTTTTTTTGTTCAATTCGTTTCAGTTGATCCCACCGTTTTTGTTTTTTTGATTTTCTTTGAACTTGCCCGTCCTAGACCCCCCCCGTTACCTTAATGTTCCCCCCCCTTCACAGAAGATGCTCTGCACACAATAGTTTGTATAGGTTTCCCTCTTTTGATATTTCCTCTCCCACTCCTTCCCCTCCCATATCTCATCCTCGGCTCCCCAGACACAATTTTTTTTCCCTGTGACTGGTCGCAAGTTTCTGCCACTGATTTCTCTTTTCTAGGAAATACATTGGTTTTTTGACACTCCCAGATGTTCTCCCCTGCGCCACGTTTTTTCCACCTTTAAGGATTAAGAGAGGCTCTCTCGACTTTTTCTTGGCCCCCCTCCCTGGCCGTATTCGTGAAACAAATGTCTGGTTTCCTTACCCAATCTATAATCTTTTTTCTTTCGGGGTCGACCGCGATAGATGAGTCCCCCCCTTTCTTTACCTCACTAATAGCCTGCCCCAGGTCTCCTACTTGTCCCCCCCCCCTTCACTTCCTTTTTTCCCCTCTGAGTAGGATTAAAAGGAGGGGTTCCCCGCGTCTTTTGGGTCCCCAGTTTTTTCCCCCAACCCAATTACCCTCCTTGTTTCTCAATTGTCCGGCGGTAGAGTTTCCTCTTCCCCTCAATCCCTGCCTGGTATCCTTTACCTTTCATACCCTTCTTACCCAAGCTTCGGATGAGCAGTACCAGATTTCCCTAACTCTTTTCTACCTTGTCCTTGCCCCCTTGCGAGCAGGCTCCTTCTCCCCTCTGTTCTGATGTCATAGATGTGATTTTTTGACCAGCACCTCTTCACGTTGGGCTCTTCTCTATGTGTCTTCTGTGTGTGTTTTTTGTAGTGTACCTCCCCCCCTGTGGGTTGGATGTTCCTTATCATTTTTGTTGGACTATTTGTGTTTTCCTGCTCAACTCTCTTGCACTTTTTATAGGGTCCGGACTTCCACTCTGCGGATGATTTCCTTTGGATTTCTTATTGTAGCCGTTACGTGCCGATTTCGAATAGGCAGTTCCAACTTCAAGGTTTTTCCACGGCACCTTCCCCTTGACCCTGTCGTTTTCCTTTTCCAATGCGTGTCAGCCCCTCTTGATAGATCATTCTCTATCTTTCCAAATCCGGCTTTTTTGTTTTTCGAGTTTCCTCAGATTTCCCTTTTTCTCATTCGCCCCTTTGTCGAATTTCCTTTTTCCCTTTGATTCCGACCCCCCTTTGGACGGCGGGTGCGTAACTTGTACTTCAGGCTCGCTTTCCCTCCCTTCACACAGCTTCCCCTTTCGGCGTCAGCAGTCCTGTTCGCCCACCCTTTTTAGGCTCCTCAGGGACTCTTCCCGTTTTTTTGGAAGCGGGATTTGGTTGTCCTCCTCCTTTGTCCAGTTGCATTTTCCCCTACTTCGGTGAGTACCCGACATACTCCCCCTTTTGACGCCTGAACCCTTCTCATCCCTTCATTCATTGCTGGTTCACCAAGGAGCCTTGCTTTCCCCCCGTTCGCACAATTTTTTTCTTTTACTGAGAGGATCTCCAACCTCCTGTCGCCCTTTTCCCAGGACTACAGCCACTTCCTTTTTTTTTCTTTGGGCTCCTTGCGGTTCCTTGTGGGCTGCCTTTTATCCCGATAACCGCCTCGAGTCTGTACTCCTATGTCCCCCCTTCGTGGTCCCTCCTTTCTCTTCCTTTTCGGTTTGTCTTTCCTTTCTCCCGACGCCACCTTGAAGCCTCAACTTTCCGCTGACCATAAGCTTTTCCTGTTTCTTCTTCTCTTTTTCTCGTATCCCCTGGTCTGATTCCTGCCTTCGGTTTCCTCTTCTTCTCCGTCCTGTTCCTTCATTTAAACCCTCGGTTTTCGAATTACCCGTTGGTCGTTCACGGCCCTTCGAATTATTTTCTCGCGTTTTCGTCCTTTTTCTTTCCCGCGTCGGGTTTTTTTTTGAGAGGTTTTTCAAAAACCGGCATAGTGGATTTGCCCCCTCCTTTTGGCATATTTTTCCCCCACAGTTTCCCCCTCTCTGCTTCTAACTTTTCTTTTCGACTTCTAATTCCCCCCCCCCCCGATTTGCGCGGCAGCGGCGTCTAAAATTTCCTTTCCCCTCCCGTGGTCCCTTCCTGTCTCCCGGCCCCGTGTGGACCTCTTCGTCTTGAGACTTTCTTTTTTTTTTTCTTTTCCCTGCGATTTCAGCGGCAGGCATGCTCCTCCCAAGTTTTTGGTGCGTTCCTTCTGTGCGATTACCAGCCGCTTTGCTGTTCCTATCTCCACCTACGATGCAAACAGTCTACTCCCTTCATTAGGCCTTTCCCCCCCTTTCCTAACTTGGCTCGAATTTCTTCTGTGGCTCGCAGCAGGGTTTTGCTTTCGTGTTGAAACCACCCCATTCAGCCTACAATGGAACAACCTCAGCGTTCCCTTTTGTCGAGTGGTTCTTGCGAAGTGCCTTTACGTTGTTTACTTTCGGGGCCTTTCCTCCCTTTCCCCGCAGCGCGTTCCGCGGGAAAGCTTTGATCCCCCGGACTTTTTGTTTCATTCCCCTGACCCCTTCCTCTCATCCTTCCTTTCATTTTTTTCCGGGAGTTGTATCTCCTCGTTTCCCCTCTTTCTTCATCTAACAGGATTTTTCCTCTTCCTTTTCCTATTTGTCTCTTTCTTTTTCTTTCTAGGATAACCCTTTCTCTTTCCCCTTCTTCCATCGGGTCTCCCCTGTCTTCCCCCCGCTCCTCCTTTTTTAATCCCTTCTTTTTTTACTTGATCTGGAGTTTTCCATTTTTCCCGGTCCCCACATGTTGCCAGTCATCCAGCGTTTTTTTCCCGTGCAAAGTTTTCCTTTTTGGCCGAAGATTGCTATTAGTCAGTGCCCACCCCGCCCTTTCCCTGCCCCCCACCACACCTACCCGCGAGTTGTTAAAGTCTGTTAGTCTTGATAAAACGTGTTTTACCCTCATCTGCCCTCCCCCACTAGTTTGAGTAAAACTCTTCCTTTATCCTCCGGCGAGTTTAGCGCCTCCTCTCAAGTTAAAATCTCCGGTTTTCCTTCTCTCTAACTTTTTGTCTCCCCGAGTATACGTAAGTGTCAGTAACTTTCCTTCAACCCTTCCCGATGTTGTCCAATGTCGACCGTACTCCCCCATCGGATCCCTTGAATGATGCAGGGCTGAATTCCGGATTTTCCCCCCTGGCCTTTTATGTCCTCTCTTGGATTCCCCCCCCGGGCTTTCCCAAATGTCCCACTTTTTTCCCCTTCTACGGATTCTACCTTAGAATCACTGAAGCCCGCCCGTTTTTTGCTCCCCCCCCCCTTCTCTCAATTCATAGCGGATATCTTACGTGACTTCCTCCCATGCGTACGTTTTTCCCCAAATATATGCCTACATGAGCTTTTTTTCCCCATCAAACTTCCAGGTTTTTGACCCTCATTTCGTTCCCCCCCTTTCAATAGCCGTTCTCCCTTCTCACAACTTTCCTCCCCGCCCCCTATGCCCTTACTCCTTAACAATGGAGTACGTTTCGGGACCTCCTCCCCCCCATTCCATGAGACCCCCCCTTAGGTTCAAAACTCTTACCATACTCCTCTTTCTTGATCCCCCCCCCCTGGATTTCAGCAAGATCTCAAGGTTACTTACCTTGCACAGTTCATTTGTCCCCCCCTTCCTACTCTCGTCTTCTTGAGGATTAAATGGTTCGTTTACAGCGTCTTCTACTCCTCCCTCTTTCACTTTTCTGTCCCAAACCCAGGCGACGGTTCGACTTTGGTGGCTACCCCGCCCCCAGTCTTCTAATTATACGCCTCCTGGTTTCTGGTTTTGGGTCTCCCTATACCACCTTTTCTTCCCCCCCGCAGGCTCTCAGCTGATGTCCCCAGTAAACTTTCGTGTTTTCTTCTTTTTTTTTTTTAACTTTTTTCACAAGACTCTTCCGACAGGGATTTTTCCTTAGTCCTTCCCTGGGTTTGTATCTTCCCCCTTTTCAAAGTTTAAAATGGAATTCGATGGTCTTCTTTTTTCTGCATGCTTCCATACTTGGATTGTTATTCTTATTTCTTCACCCCTAGTTCCCATGTGCAAATTTTGGACATTTTCCTTTTTTTTCCCCAATTAGTCTTCAGTCTTCCAGCCCAACTACCATTGACTTTCTTCAGATTAAAATCACCTTAGGCCCTTCCCTTCCGTTCCCCCCTCTCGGTACTTGTAATCTCTTTTTTTTATTCTTTTTCACCCGTCCCGCCGGCACGCTTTTTGCTCCCTCTCCTTTCTATGTTGGACCCTTATGCTCCTGTACGTCCTCTCTCCCGCTTCTCTCTTCTTTTTTTTTCCTCCCTCTCCCTTTGTTTTTGATCTCGATGCCGCCTGGGCGACGCATCCCCCTCTCCCCCTCCTCCTTTTTAGGAGTTTTTCCTTTTTCTCCTCGGTGCCGTGTCAATTTGTCCCGGCTTGCTTCATTGACTGTGGGACCGGCTTTCCTGACCGTTTGAGTTTCCCCCCTTACGCTTTTTCCTTTTTTCCTTGACCGCGGTTTCTTTCCTTTTTTTGTCTTCGCGATGTCCGTTCCCCTCCCTTGGTTCTTCTTTTGCAATACACCCCTCCCCATCTGGCGCTCAGGGCGTCTTGTTTCCCCTCCATCTTCTTTTTTTTTTTGGTGCACCACTGTTTTTTTTTTTGGGTTTTCCCACTTCTCTGTCAGTCTTCCTCCCCCCTTTACGAAGGATCCTGCTCCTAAAAACGTTTAGTGGGCCCTTCATACCCCTTCCCTGGGGAACTTTTTTTTGATGCTCGACCTATCCCCGTCTTTGTTCTTTTTCCGGGTTCCCCCCGCTTTTTCTCGTCGTATCGATGTAAACACCTCCTGTTATGGCGCTTTCCTTTTTCCCGGTTTCCTTTTGTTTTTTACCTCCCCCCTTGTCCGGCCATTGTGAAGTCTGACACGAAAGGAGCTGACCACATTTTATCTTTGTGTTCTCTCTCTTCAATTTTTTTCCCCCCTTATATACTTGGGCTTCCTAGTGCCATCGACCCCTTCCCACTTTTGGGTTTGAATAAGGCGTTTTGGGACTTCCTGGTAGCATTGCCTTTTCCCTTTGCCTTCCCTTGTTATGGTCTAAGAGGCTATAGGTGTTTTCCTTCCTTTTCACTCCCCTCCAGAGGTTTTGTCCTTATCTTTGAGAACCACTTTCCTTTCCCTATTCCCCTTTTCGCGATGTCTTTCAATTTCGGTCTTCCGCAGAAAGCGGCGCGTCAATTTCTGTTTAAGATTTGCGCCTCTTCCTTCTTTTCTTTGGATTTTTTTTTTTCCCCCAGTCAGGGTTTTGACTGTACTTCGTCGTCTTTACCAGCACTGTTAGAATAAGAGGACCGACCTTTTCGCTCTCCGCGTTCTTTTTTTATCTTCTCTTCTCTTGTTGTATAGTACTTTATGCGTGCTTTATCTTCCCCCGCTAGCGACCAACAGTTACGATCTTCCACCGTATCTTGCCTTCCTCATCCCCTCTATTCTCTGGGGGGGTATATTCCTCCCTTTCTTCCTGTTTTCGTTCCCCAAACACCTTAAGCTACCCTCCTTTACTGTCCCCCGCCGCGGTTTTTTTTCTCTTTTTCGTAGTGTTTCTCTCTGTTTTTCATTCCACGGGGTCGGACTTGAAGAGCACCTAGCCTCTTCCCGTTCCTCTTAACGTTTTGATGGACTGGCACGGCTTTCAAGGTGAAGTTTCCGTCTTTTTCAAGTCCCATTCGCGTGTTTTTCCTCTTCGTCTTTTTTCTCCATGTTTCTCCGAGGACTAATTCCCCCTTTTTTCCTATCTTTAATCCTCCTGTTGGGTTTGTTGTTGATTTCTCTCTTTTGGATTTCTTTTTCGGTGAGTTCCCTATACTATCAACGGGTCTCCTCCTTCCTTCACCCGCGGTGTGATCTGGACTTCGGTTTCCTTCCCTTTTTTTCCCAGCAATTTTTCAGTCTTAGTTCCTTTTTCCCCTTTGTTTCTCTTCCTCGCCTTGATATGCTTCCGACGTCAACATTCCTGGGGCCTGAGCACTGCCTCTCCCCACACTTTTTTTCTTTCCGTTCGGGCTTTTTGCAGTCGGCGGATTTTCGAATTTGACCATTTCGAGCTTGAAACCCTCCCCGCGAATCCCTTTCTTTTCTGAGCGTGATATGCCCGCGACGTTTTAGGATCGGACTTCTTCTTTTTATACGTCCTTCACACTTTTTTATTAACGTTTCCGCAGGAAGCCCGCGTCCCCAGTCGCCCGTGTTCAATGCTGCCGATTCCTTCCCGTCCCGGTTTGTCTCGCTCCTCCCTGCTTGCAACACCCGACGTTGCCAGGGGTTTTTCCCCCCTTGTTGCCGATGGGATCGCCAATTAGGATTACCAGTCCTCTCCCCTTTGATTTCCATCGCCTTTCCATTTTCTCTTCTTTCCCTTTTCTTTTTCTTCCAGTCAGGTTTTGAAGAGGCCCCCAGACAGCTTTTTCCCGTTTGCGTCTCCCTGCTACTTGCCCCGCTCGATTCCGCCCCTTCTTGGGTTTGGCCCCTCGCCGGTCTTTTCTACCGCGCATAAGACCGCTTTCCGCGCACTGACGTTAATTCTTGGTCGCCTCAGGGCCGCTGCCACCCCTGAGTGTTAACAAACTGATCAGAACGCGGGGGTTGGGACCGATTGATCTGAAGCCCCCCTCTTTATCAGCCTTACTTTTTGCCCCGTTTGCGTCCACCGTGCGCTAATTCTCATGCTGCCCCCAGGTGGGTTCTTTGAGTAGTAGTCGTTTTTTTCCCCTATTCGCTGTTAACAAGGTTCTTGAGTTTTCCGCCTGTACACGTCTTCTCCCCCTTTTTTCCCTTTCGGTGTGGTATTCGGATCCCCCCCCCTGTTCATCCATGACACCGCCCGGAGTGTCCTTAGCGTCCCAGATGTCCCTTAACTAGTGTTTCGACGTCCGTCACCAAGAAGGTTTTCGAAGCAAAGGGTCTCTTCGTTCTTTTTTTCTTCAAAGACTTTTGCTCCCTTGTTTCTTTTGACCGCAACATGAATTTCGAGCGAAATGTCGTCCCCAGATGGGCGGTATTTGGTAACTCATTCTCGTTCCTTCCCCCCTTGGGCATCCCAGCCTTACCACCCCCACAATGCGACGTCTCAACGTCAACCTTTCCTTGAGATACATAAAAAAAATCGGACTTCGCTTCCCACGTTGCATGCTGTCGAATCCCCTCGAGCGTCCCCCCAGCACAAGCACGGGTGCACGTCGAGACACCTCGAAATGCCGCCTGTCAATAGTGAGATTCTTCGCCCTCCCTCTCCCCTCCCTCTTCTTGTCCTCTCATCCTGTTAGTGTTGACTGTGCCTCCTTGGTCGGCATGGCGTCTTTTTGCATCTATCGGGGAGGGTGTGCGTGAACCACGTTCTCCTGCATTTGCCGCGAACAGTAGCCTGGCGACTCTTTCTCCGTGAGTGTCCTCGACGACTGGGAAATGGTCGTTTTTACCGGCGGGGTCTTTGAGATTTCCACGTGAACCACCCATCACTACGGCGGTGCCTGCACCCCCCCCCCCCCCCCCCTTTGGTGCGCGCCGGACAAATTCTATCGTGAATTCATTGCTTAACAAGAGGCACGCTCTACCTTGAAGGTACGAGCTTCTATAGGCAACTCTTTTCGGTGTCCCCCCCCCCCCCCCCGGGAAATGGGACTGCTCGACATATCTCGGTTGTGATTCTTCCTTGGCTTTACCTTGGGATCAGCTGACACGCGTCGTCTTGGACATTGCACCTTGTTTTGCCGTTACGACGCTCCCTTCGACGACCATCAGGACTCTTGAAGCCGTCCGAGGTCTTGCTTGACAGGTGGGATTTAGGCTGGGCAAAGGGCTTAGATCGCTCGTTCGACCGCAAGCGTTATGGTACTCATTTTAACCTGTTTTTATCTTTTCGTTCTGACGGCCCTCCTTGTGAATTAGTTTTCTTGGCTTTGTTTCCGTTATGTTTCTCGGGTCTCCGGCCCCCCCCCTTTTTGCGAGGTTTCCAACCGTAGTCTTTGGGCCTCTCGATTTTGGTGTACCATAGCTTTTTTGGACCTGCTTTCACATGTTTTGCCTTATGCTGGCGATCTTTGAAAATTCTCTTCCCTGCGAATAGTCGTCAATTTATAGTTTCATATTGGATCCACTTTTCTTTTCCCCCTTACTCTAAGGGTGTGCTATCCTCGCTCCTTTGCTAGCCCCCTGGATCACCCGTTTGGGGGGGTAATTTCTCCATCCCCCCTCTTCTTCGTCTGGTGCTTTTTTCTGCGGCGCGTTTCCCAAGCGATGCCTTCGTTATCCTTTGACAATTCCCCAAACCAGTCCTTTCTCTAACTCGCGCCGTTTTCGTGCTTTCGATGTCTCTATATTTTCGCTTCGTGTGATCTTACTTCCCCCTTTCTGGACCAACGCCCGCTCTGGGCGAAGAGGCGAGTTTTTTTCGCTGATCCCCTTTCTTTTCTCAGGTTCTTTTGTTCGTTTTTTCGAACTGGAATAGCACTTTCTCCGGCGCGTTTCAACCTCTCCACGCTCTGAATGGGGAAAGCCCCCTTGAACCTTTTTCCTGCAGGAACACGTGTCCGCTCAACGTTCTAACCTTTTTTTTTACCGAGTGTGATCCAGTTGACTAGTCTTCTGCTTTACCACTTCC
>Ga0179591_1272175_pt1 | contig 10764 bp, 8 predicted proteins | sample CZOMad2_1_08_16f_FD_182891 | JGI IMG/M metagenome (GOLD analysis project Ga0179591, IMG submission 182891) | Vadose zone soil fungal communities from Angelo Coast Range Reserve, California, USA - CZOMad2_1_08_16fungal (PacBio error correction) | ecosystem: Environmental > Terrestrial > Soil >... | reverse complement strand
TTGCTCAACCCTTCCCTTATTGTTTTTTTTGCGTATATCCCGGGTTTATTCCTTAGTCCGTTGGGATGACTATAAGAGAGGTCTTTCTCAAGAAGATCTCGAATCTGACCTGCCTATCTTCCCCTTTTTCGCTAAATCGCAGGAACCCGAAACGGGGAGAATCTGGCTTGTTCCGGGCTCTTTCTCGAACCCTCCCCGTACTGCCCCCGTCCTCAGCTGAAAGAAAACCCCTTTCTCCTCTTCTTGCAGAAGGCTGAACCTTCTTTCTCCCTTTTCAAAAAGTTTCCCCCGAACTCTTTACCTTCTTACCCTTATCCCCTCCTTGTCCTTTCCTGATGGAACTTTCCTTTCAAGTTAAGTTCTTTGAGCGACATTTTTCTATTCACAATTTTCCCCCCTTCCTGTTGGAAGCGCCCGCCTTTGGAGGTGTTTTGAGCAAATGACTGTCTTACCCCCCCATGGGTAGGGTTGTATTTCCTTTTCATTTTTTAGCGTTAAGGTTTTATTTTTTTCCCGTAGGAACTCTCTCCCGTCCTGGAATGGTTGGAAGACTTTCCCGGCGCAAGTTACCTGTCTTGACTCTTCGAGAGTATCCCCCCCCCTCCTCGTCTTCTTGCGACTTCTGGAGACTCTGAAAAAGAGGTGTTCTCGACTTCCATGCTTGTCTGGAGTAGCTCGTGCCCCTAGCGACGATCTTTCCCCAAGAATGTGCCAACCAATCGTCGCCAAAGGTACGCCTCACTTACCCCCCCCTAACTGGGTCAGCCCCCCTATTCGAACGGAAATTGCCTCTATAAACCGGACGCGCGCCATTCTTTAGCACCTTCGTTACTAGCCCTCAGCAAGAGTGTTACACTGCCCAGTTCAAGAAATCTTCCTCTTTGAGTCCGTCGTAATCGCATCAAGCCTGGATTACCATCCCTTGAATCTCCCTGTCCCCTTAGGACGGCGTGCCATGTAGCTTGTGTAGCTATTTTTTCAGTAAAAAAACAGCTCCCTGGGAAGAGTTCCTTCCCCCCCCTTTTTTCCCTTCTCACCGTGTTTCCTCCTCCTTTTCCCTTCCATTTTGTAACGCCAAGCGTGAGCCATCCTGCCTTAGTCATAGTGAGACGTAAAGAGGGAGCAGTCCTCGCCCGGCGTTCGTTTCGTGGGGGGGGATTTTCCTTCCCCGAATTACTTCCTTCTTTGGCAGTGGAGCCTTTTCCCGACCCCTAGGTAGTTGGTAGTTCTTCCCGAAAAGACCCACCGCATCTTAAGCCGGCCTTGGACCTCCCTTCCGGCCTTTCCCTCCCCCCTTAAGGCGCCCTTGCTTGAGTTTTTCCAAAAATCGGGCTTTCTTGACAGAAAATGGTGTTTCTAGGAGTTCCCCCCCAAAGTCGGAACCCCTTTGCCAAACGTTCTTTTCCCTTCTTATGAAGATAACCTTTTTTCCATCTTCTCTCGTTCCTGAACGATTAGGAGATCATCCGTCATGATGTCTCCCCCGAAATGTCCGCCTCAAATCCCTCCACGTAGAAGGTGTTCGTTCAGTTGCAGAAAGACCCTTAAAGTCGTGACGTTGTTTATTTTGCGTTCTTTGACTCCCCGAGAGACCAATAGAATGACTATTGTCTTTTTGAAGACCTATTCTCAGAGTCATCCCTCGTCCCCAAGAGATTATCCCCTTACTGAGTTAACGAGCGGTTTGTTTTTCCCCCTTTCTTCCTTCAACGACCCATGATGAGTTAGGCGAGTAGTTCACACTTCCAGGGAGAGGATTTTTCTTCTAGACAAAGGACTTTAGGACACCCTCCTTCAAGCCCGCCTTTCCCCCCCCCCCTCAGCTTAACAGTTCTTCAGCAAGGTTTATTTTCTTTTTTTTCTCATCAGCTTCCCATGTGCTTTTTAAACTTCACCCCCAAGGACCGTTAGGGGAGTAGAATACGGATTCATTCCCCACGAAAATCCCCGTCTTTCCCCTCCCCTTTTTCGATCCCCCTTTTTTTTTGGTGTGCTGTCCCTCGACCGATTGCCTTCCCCCTCCACTTGTGGTAGACTTCTTCATTCTTGCTTTTCACCCCTCTCCGCGCATCGAGCTAAACCGTTTTTCGTCGTGGGCCTGGTCTACTCGATTCAATCACACATCACGCAGCACCAGTTGTCCACAACCGAGTACTTACCTTTTGAATCGAATGGACCCCTGCTCTCTCGTCCCCCTATTTGAGTTTGATGCTTGCGCCTTTTTCAAGCCGTCTTTTTCGCTCTCTCCCTTTTTCCAAACAAGTTACCGTTCGTGAAACTTTTTCCTTACTCCAGCGGACCAACCCGCCCTTAGGATTTCCGCCCACTAAAAGTCCTACCTCCCTCTAGTCCCCCCCTTTTTTGCAGTTTTCTAACTACCCTCAATAGACAGCTTAGGACTCCTTTCCCCGATCCTGAAGGCCTTAAAGAATCTCTTTTGGAGTAGCCCGGTTGGATCGTTCCCTTGGGTCGCGCTTTTTCCCTCCCCGCGGGCGGCTTTGTTTTTTCCCTTCAGCGACCCGAGATAGATTCCTCCGCCCTAAGGGAATAACCCCCCAATAAGGGCTGTCTTTTCGGATGTCGTAACTACCTTCTGACACCGTCACTTCTTCTCCCCCTTAGCCTTTTCCATGCCTCTCAGTGGACCCGACTTGAGGCCCTTGAGAGTGATTTGGAACCCCTCCCAAGCCTCCGTTGGATGACTCCACTTTCTGCCTGCATGAAGGCTGTCGTTAGCTTCCCCTTTTTTAGTCCGCCCAGCCCGGAATGCCCCTTAAGAACATATGCTTCCTCAGACCTTGCCCGGATTTTTCTACCTTTTTCGTGTTTGGTTCCCGGCCTGGGATTTTCAGGTCATAAGTTTGGCACCCTTCTCCAGCGGCCCAATTCCCCTCGCTCTTCCCGACTAGGAGGTTAGTTCTTTCTCCCCCCCCACATTCCTCCCCCTTCTAGATCTCCGTCCGGCTTTTCAAATTTCGGACATTTCCAAAAATTACTGCTTCCAAGTTCATCGCGTCGTGTTTTAGTTCTTTATTCAAATGCCTCTTCCCTTCCGGAAGGCCCTCTTACTGCAGCATACCCCTCTTGAGTTCCCTCCCTCCATGTGCTTCCACCCTAGATTGGCTCCCCCCCCCTTCCTGGTTCCTACCCTAACTTATATCTAATCCTCAGTTTCCCCGTCCGTCGCACCTTTTTCCCCCCCTGCCCCTCCGACAGTTCCCTTTCTTTTTTGGCGACCTCCTCCTCTTTTGGGTTTCTATCCACTGATAGTATATCGATTCAAAATAGGACCGTCCAAAGAATGTTACTCTTGTGGTCTAATTTGCCCCTTATATTCCACCCTCTTTAATCCTCCGTTGTTGTGAGATCTTGGATGCTAGGAACACTTTCTCCCAACCGCCGGCCTCCCATTTAGCCCAGCTGGACTGTTTCTGTTTTGCTTTGCGTTTCATTGACATTAATCAGTTTAGAAACTGCGCTCCCCTTTAGGACGCTCCGCTCTTTGGTTTTTTTGGCTGCGTGTAGAGGACAGGTACGGCCCTTTGTGTCCTCTAGCGCATCTTCCTCCATTTTTCCCTCTGTTTGATTCCCAAGGACGCTCTCACTTTTTTCTCTGGTTAAAGCCCTTTAGGCCCGAGACCTCTGGGGTTTCTCGCCGTTCTTTTTGAGCCTTCCTTCGTCGTCGATCCGACGAACTCTCCCTCCCACGAAGATGAAATTTCCTTTTCTGGAATTTTTGTCTCCCCGCCCCTTTCACACACCCTTTCTCTTTTCTGAGAGATCCTTCTGGGGGCAGTTGATGTTCCAGGCTGAAAAAGCAATTTATCCCCCGCGCGAGGGTTCTCTCCTCCGCGGGTTGGAGTTTTTTTGGATTGAAGTTGTCCCAGGCTGGGAACAGTACGTCCCCCCCCATCCCCCCACTGCGGAAGCCCCATCTAAGAACCTTCGAGAAGGTTTCTTCTCTTGATTCTTAATTGTCTCCGGCCTCTTGACGGGAACCCATCGGAGGCTTCCCGGTATCCTACCTATTTCCGTCGGTTTCTTTTTGATTCTCTTATTCCGTTATTACCCGCGATTTGAAATCACCCCGAGCTGTCCTTCCCGTTTCTGACCTTTTGATTACCTTCACCTTTCGCCGAGATAATTGTCGGGCTAGAACGTCAGACATCCCCCAGCACCCGACCCTTCTCGGGTGAGGCCCGTATTTCTTAATCGGAGCGTATGTGACTTCCCACCCCCCCATAAGACCGTGAGGGCTTTCCCCCACGTTCCCAGACTTTGAATTCCTCTCCCCCATTTCTCCCCTTTGCTCCCATGATTTTTTTTTTCCGGGACGCGGAGTGATTTGTTAATTATTTCCTCGGTTTGCTTTAGCTGAGACGCCTTTGATCCCCATATGCTTTACTCTGGGGCTGGATCTTTCAGGGTCCTGGTAGGGCCTTTTCTTTCCACTAGCTCCAAGAACCCCCGCGACGCTTAACCTTCCAAGGGAACTGGGAAAAAGGCTGTGTGATCTCCCTCTGAAGGAGGACGCGTGCCGGGAAACCAACCTGGAGTCATCCCCATATACGCCCGAATTCTTTCACTCACCGCGTTCCATTATTTCTGGCCTTGTACAGATGAATCCTCGAACACCTTTTGATCTGCTTGGCCCGTTCGTGCTTGACTTTTTTTTTCATTTCCTACAAGGCATTTCCCCAACGACGCACTTCTGTTCTGTCGCTTCCTTGAGTGCCTTTCTGCGCTATGGTACCCATTAAAACTCCTGTCTTCTTGAGCAGCCTCCCGAAACCCTTTGATCAGAAAACGGGCAGAGGTAGCGATCCCTCCCCCCACCATTTCCTGTTATAGGGTCCTCATAGGCATGGTGGCGCGTTTCCCTGCCCTCCGGAAGTCTGAAATCCCCTAGCCCTCCCATTTTTCTGTGTGCCTTTTTACCAGTCCCCTTGCCGCTGAACTCTGGACCTGCCTGGACCCTGCTAAGCGCGAGTCTGGGGGCCTCCTGGACTCTACTTCTTTAAGATGCACTCGTTTTTTGTACCATAGACCCCCCTGACTACTACGCTACATTTTTTCTTTGCGCCTACTGGTTGTTCCTCATTCCTCTAGCACCTTTTTAATTTTTCTTTGGCTTAGATTGACTAGTCGTCTTCGTCATATCGTGTCGATTCCCCTTTTTTCCTTACTTCGGGGCGTACTTCGCCGCCCTTCAGTAGTTTTTTTTGCATAGTGGTCCCTTGAAGCCCAGCGTCCCCGGACTTCCTTGATTTTTTTGCGAACAATCCGGGCTGACTAGCTTCCATGAGGCTCTGGTCTCTGGAGAATCTCTTCATCCCCGCCCCTTGAATGGTGATATTCCCAGAGGCAGCCTTATAGACGTCGCGACGTGTTCCCTTGCGAGTTCCCTGGCGAAAGTGTTTCTGTTTTTTCATAAAGATGCTGGGTGGATTTTCCCCTGAGAACTTGCTCATGCTCTCCGGGGCTTTCAGTTTATAAGTGACTGTTTACTCAGGACTGGCGATGGCCTTCGTGGGTTTGTACTTCTAGGACGAGGGTAGGACTCCCCCCCTACATTACCTTTCCTTCGTTCTCGGATAAACTTTGAGTTCTTCCTTTTCATCCCTTTTGGGCTTTTTCAGAGCAGGTCTCCCCGAAGTCCCTTAACCCGGCAGTATCATTCGTACAGCCACTTGGACTTCGTCTTTTTTTTGGTCCCCCCCCGTGCCGGTTTCCCTAACTGAGGCCTCTTTGAGGAGGAAATTACCCCATTTCTTTTTTTTCTTGAAGCCCTTTTCCCCCTTCATCAAACGGTCTGTGGTGTTGTGGATGAGGCCCCCTTTCAGCCAACCCGCCTTCCATTGGCACCAGTCCCGGCCGTGACAGAGCGGCCGTTTTCGGCGAGGGAAGCACGAGGGCAGCTCCCATTGAGAGCGAATTTGGATACAGTGGAATTTTTCGTGCTTTTGTCCGGTTCCTGAGCTGGAGGGCTCGGTCCCGACTCATCCGGTTGAATGGCAGATACTCGGCCCCTTGACCTTTTGAACCCTGAGTAGCCTTGCGGAGATTCTTACCTGACCTGTTTTAGTTCGGTTCGTGAAACGTCTTTCACCTTCAAGCAATGACCTTGTTTTGTTTTTTTTTTTTTATTGCATGCGCGTGACGATCGAAGAGTTGGAGTCCCTAGATGAAGTTACTCAGTACTTACTGATTCGAGGGACGTCCTAAGCCCCACTCCCCTGACTCTGTTGCTTCCCCCCCGCGTCCCCTCCCTACCCCTTTACCTCGTCTTCCCTGGAAGTAAATCGAAACCCGGACTTGCTGGCCCGTGTTCGGCGCTATTAAGACAGAAGCTTCTAACTCCGGCTTTTGGTCCCCCCCATCCTATTCAACTTTTTGGGTAGACGCCTTTGTGAGCTCCCCACACTAAGCAGCTTCCCTTACGGGGGACGTGGAACGAGAATCGACACACTGCCATATGTCATGTTATTTCACCTTCAGAGCAATCACAGAATAGTTTCCCCCCTATTGGTCTGTCCAGGATCGGAACCCAGAATGAGCGCGGGGACCTCTCCTTTCCTGCCCCCTCTACCCCCCTTTTTCCCCCCAGGGAAAAAGATTCTAAAAGATTCCGATTTTTTTTTTGAGAGAGTAAATTCGGCTGTATTCCCTGCTACCTTTACGGCCCCTTTCACGGGTACTGAAGGTGTTTTGAACGCATCCCTTTTCCTCACCCAAAGCCCCCTGCTACGTTGAGTCTCGGAGTCTGAACGCCTCTGGAAGCACGTCGTTTCGCATTCCCCGACGGCTGGTTTAAAATTGGTGTTGTGCAATTTCAGAACTCCCCTCCTCCTAACCCAACCGGGATATCCTTCCTCTGGATCCTTCCCCCCAAGATGGTCTTAGGCTGGACAATTTGACAATAAAGTTAACTTTTTCTTTGGGTATAATCTCTGACTGGTTACCGAGTTCCAGGAGGTGCCCCCTTAAGAGAGTCCAAAGAGTTTTGGAAGACGCGCCTTTTTCCCTTAGCCAGACTTCCTAGATATTGACTTCAGTTAAGATCCGATTCGAAAAGCCCCTGTTTCCCCCCGTATGCTCTTCGTCTTTGGTGTCCTACCCTAGCAGGACTCGATGATTATCCCCGTCTTAAGCGGCTCCCCTAGCCTCTTCTCCTTTACCCTCATCCGTTGTTTTTTTTAGGCTGACCCTTTTTCGTCTTGTCGAATCTGCCGGAGTCTCCGTTGTAGCTCCGAAGCTTAAGACCTTTTCCACTAGGCATGGCCACCTCGAAGCCTTCCCCCTAAACCTCCCGCTCTCACGTGCAACCATTATTATCGTTCAGTACCCCGATTTTACTAAGTCACAAGATCCCAACCTTCCCCTTACCTTATCGGCACCGTAGATCAGTATTCGAAAAACTTCAGTGACCGTTGAAGCCTTGGTACCTCCGAACCTTTGCTTTCTCTCAGTCGAGCTTTCCCTTTGTTCCCCGAGGTCAAATCTCAACCCCAAGCCTGGTCCCCAAGCCTCTTGCGCTCTTTTCCCTGGAGGGCGTCTGCGAAACGTTGCAGGAAGAGACTTGGATGTTCCCACTAAGTGATTCTCGACCTCACACACGGCATCTCCAGACTCTGGTACCGCCACACCCTTCCCGACGTTTCTCGCTTAGCCTTACATGATTTGCCACCTGACTCTTTTTGCCCGTCTCCACGTCTCGACCAGATGCTGGAACAGGTCTGCGGATCGCTAATCCTTTCGTTAGGGTCGCTGCCTTGTTTCGTTCCACTCCTTTAAAACGGCCCTTCGATTCGTATGTTTCTGGGTTTTTCGAACCTGCCCCTTCCAAATTTTGATCGAGTCCAAGGAAGCCTGTGGACGGTCTCCTTTTTGCACCGTCGGCCTCTCTCACCAAAAGGCGGGCCTTCGGTCCTGTCTTTCTCCCAGCCCTTACATTCTTGGTCTTGGTCGCGTCGACCTCGTCCGGCCTCCTTTGTTTCTGCTTTTAGGCAATCGTAGTACTCTTCGCTTCCCCTTAAGTTTTACCACCTAGTAGAAGATTTCTCTACTTCAAATAATGAAGTGCAACCCGCGGCGGACCCTGCCCCCTCAAGTAACCTACCCACACCCTCCTTTTCCGCATCAACGCCCTCTCCCCGAACTAAGGTGAGTAGTGACCCCTGACGCGAGTCGAAAATTCCTAAGGAGGAGTCTTTCCCGTGACTCAATTCCAGCGTTTCCACTCCTGAAAGCCCTAGTTTCTTCACGAATAGACTTTTTCCCCCTCGGCTACCCCTCTTTCCCCTTGAAGAGAGGTGACTCCTGCGTGAACATTCGCTTTTATCTCTTTACCAGCCCAGAGCCCCGATTCCCCAGCGTTCACCTTCCCTTCTAGTCCGCGTTTGCCAATAGTTGTTTTCCTCTATCCCTTTCCGAGGGAAGCAGGTGGTGTTACGTCCTCTTTACCAATATATCCCCCCCCCCTCTTTTTCAGTCCTTTGCTCTGAGAAGAAATTGGATATTCCCACCGAAAGGATTTTAATCTGGATTTTTGTTTGGTGCCTTCGATCTTTCCCCCCCCCCTCCGGATCCGGCTAATTTAGTCTGTTAAAGGCGGCCAGTTCAAATTTCCGTCTTCCTTCCCTTTTCGTCTCACCTCTTCCCGAAAAAAGCCTCCTGGAAATCTCTGCCTGACGCCGTTCCACCCCCTGCACTGACCGGCTCCTCCTCCTAATGATGTTCAAACACCACCTCTAGGGTTCCTTCCAAGAAAATTTCACACGCCTTAACCGTTTTGTCCGCCGCGGAACCCCGAACGTATCTCCCTTTGTAATCCTTCTCGTTCGGGGTCTTAGATATGGGAGAACTACCCCCCCGATTCGCCCTTCCTCATTCTCCATCCCTTTAGGTTCCTCCGTAATCATTCGTTGTCGACAAGCCCCCTTGAGCTTTGTGTATTGGTCTTTTTCTTGGCATTAGAGGATTCAGTACTTTTTTTTCCTGAGCTGTCTAAAGTATCTCGCCATAGCCCTCTTTTTGCTCGACGACCCGGACGCCCGAGTCCACCGGAATCAAAAATTGTCAGTTAAGCCCCAATTCCGGAGCATCCTTTTCCTTGAGGACACCAGTATTTCCTCTCCTATGAATGTTTCTATTCGATTCGCTGTTAACACACTAACTGTTCGAGTTTCTAGTCACCGAATCTCCCATATGCCCCCCCCGATCGCGTTCAAAGTGATGAGAGATTTCAAATTATATGCACCCCCATAGAGTCCCTTCCCCTTGATTTGTCTGAACCCCTTCCAATAGACTGGAGGTTCAATAGGATCCCAGGCGAACATTCCCCATCTGCTCTTTCTCTTTTTATTCTATTCCCATGCATCCGGGTGGTGGAGATTCAATAGACCTGCTTGGGCTTTCAGCATTTGTTGTGTTTCGCGCTTTTTTCACTTCCCGTTGCCACGACTCCTCCCAGTAGAGCCTTTAAGTGAAAAATTTCGTCGTTTGGTTCGTCCCTTTTATATTCCGTACCGACACTTCCAGTGAGAAAAGGTTGTATCGATGCGCTTCTTCTAACGGATTCTCGTTCACGTGGACCGCGACCTTAGGTCGATAGATTCGTTTAGAGAAGGTCCTGCAAGTGTGGTGACCGCCCTTAGTAGGGAGACATCTCCACTTTTTTACAGCTCGTTGGAGCCCCCTCCCCGCCAGTTTTCCTAGACACAGCACCTTAAGCAGAACCAATCCCCCGCTCCCCCCCCTCCCTTGCTAAGAATTCGATTTCTGCGACCGTGCCTTTTCCTAATGAGACATCAATCCGTCGTCCCTCTCCCCCTCTTTCCCAGCAGACGACAGCACTATGGGCTTCTCTTGGGTCTCGACCCCTTTCTCCCGATGTTAGAGATTTTTTTAAGGTCCTTGAGGATTTGCGACACCCCTGACAACGCGATTGAAGAGAATACTTCTAACCATCCCTACGGATTGTCTTTTCGTTTTAGCGACCGTTCGCTCCCACAAACTCCCTTCCTACCCTCGCAAGTGTTTCTTTTAATCCTTTTCAAGACCTTTCCCAGTCATGACTTCTATAGGCGAGTTTTTCATCAGCCCGACTCCCCCCCGAGCCGCGACCATGAGCGACGATGATTCAAGAGAGAAGTCTGGAGATTAACCTTTCCTCCTCGGATATTTCATTTCCCCCCTCCCCTCCGGCCCCTCTCTAGAGTCGAAGATTTCTGTGAGGATAGGTTCTAGTAAGGTTGTTTTTTCTCATTGACCTGCCCTCACGGCCCCTCTGCCCTACAAGAGTTCCTCTCCCCTACGAGACGACTCGGCCTGCGGTTTCCCTGACCCTCAAATGCAAGAAACCCCTCCCTCAGTCCTTCTACTGGGGCACATTCAGTTTTCTACCACCCTGGATAACCCACTCCTTAATACGCGTTCGGTTGTGTAGGCTCAGAAAATGAGTCTTCCTCGATCTGTCCCTCACTAAGGCAGACCTGCGACTTCGGTCGCCTCAGGTGTTCCCCTCGGGTCGCGTTGAAGCCTCCGAATCTTGTTGGCCTCACACAGCTTCATTTGACTTCGGAAGAATCCCCCACCTCCTGTAACGGACCCTTGCAAGCAGAAGGGCCGACTTTTAGGGAGATATATATGTCTCTCTGTTTTAATCCCCACCTTTCTATATAAGATGCCCCTCACAACAAGACTGACCCTATTCTTTATGTGCTTTTGCCTTAGGTTGGCTTTTCCCTGTGCAAGTCCCTGCAC
>Ga0179591_1281017_pt1 | contig 10765 bp, 11 predicted proteins | sample CZOMad2_1_08_16f_FD_182891 | JGI IMG/M metagenome (GOLD analysis project Ga0179591, IMG submission 182891) | Vadose zone soil fungal communities from Angelo Coast Range Reserve, California, USA - CZOMad2_1_08_16fungal (PacBio error correction) | ecosystem: Environmental > Terrestrial > Soil >... | reverse complement strand
TTCTTTTTTTAGTGGACTTCTATAGGAGGTTGAATTCTTGCTTTCTCTCTTCCTCCCCCTTTCCCCCCATAAGAAATGAGGTCCATCCTTTCTTTTTCCTTTTTCGGTTTGAAAGCCGGCTTCCTTCCCCTTCTTCCCCTTTTTTTGTCACTGTTCCTTTTTTCCCTTCCGGAGTTAATAGCTTTCTTCCCTTCCCCTCCTTCTCTCTAATATGCGGACAGAGGTTCCTTTTTTCCTTTCCTTCAGCGTGCCCCGGTTATCCCTTCCCCTTCCCTTTTCTTTTTCTCTTCGGAGAAGCAACCAAGATAGAAGTATAACATTTTTCCCCTTTTTCTTCCCAGGAAAAGGTGTGCATGGCTTCCCCCCCTTCCCTTCCCTTTCCCCTTGGTGAAAAGGTGAGAGAGAAGAGAGAATTCCCTTCTTCCCCCAAGGAGAAGGGCCTTCTTCTCTGTGCAGAAGAAAATCACGGATTCCCTTCTCTCTCCCCCGCACCTGATACGGTCTTGATGGCCCCTTTTCCCTTTTCCTTTCTTTTGAGATGCGAAGACTTGATGAAAGATGAAAACGGAACCCCTCTTCTTTTCCCCTCCCCACAGAGCTTTGGATAGATTCCCCCCCCTTTCTCTTTTTTTGGGTGAAAGGACATGAGGGAGAGTTAATGGAATGGGAAGGCGTTTACTTCTTCCTTCCCCCTCCCTTTCACGTACCCGTCTGAGGAAATCTTCCCCTTCCCTCTTCTTCCTTTTCCCTTTAATCAGGTAAGCAAATATGAAGAGAAGATGATGCCTAAGATCCCGCCTCCCCCCTTTTCCCCCTTTTCTTTCGTGCACTGGGTGAAAGAGCTAAAAGCCTTTTTCCTCCTTTTTCTTCCCCTCAAGGAAGTGATTGTTGTAACAGGGAAAGGAGAATGGGACCTTTCCTTCCCCCTTCTCTCTTCTTCTGAAACTCAAGTAAGGAGAGTGTATATACCCCCTCCTCCCCCCCTCTTCCCAGATCGGAATTAATGTGATCGCCTATCTCTTTCCTCGAGTAAGAGCAATGAACCCCCCTTTTTTCTTTTTCTTTTCCTCCCCGAAGTAGTATGGATTAAGGAAGGAAGAGGCTCCCCCTCTTTCCTTTTCTGCAAATATTTCAATAAAGTCAAGAGGGCCTCCCCCCTCTTTCTCCTTCCTTTTCCTCCGACTCTGAGACAGAGGAATTAGAAAGAAATAGAAAATGACCCCCTTTCCCCTCCTCCCCCCCCCAAGCCAGGGAACTGGTAAGGAAATGGCTTCCTCCTTTTTTCTCTCGAAAGGATGGGTAAATAAGAAAGAGGGGGAACCCCCCCCCTTCCTCTTTGTGTGGGTGTGATCAGTTTTTTTTCCCTTTCTCCTTTCCTTTTGGAACTAAAGGTATGGAGCAGGCCGTCCCTTTTCCTTTCCCCCCCTCCCTCCGGGTGGTGAGGACTCCCCCCCTTTCCCTTTTCCCTTCCCTGAAAGATTGTGTCGCGATTTTTTCTTCCCCCCTTTCCCCTTCTCTCTTTCTCCCCTGGCTGGAGCCAAGAGGGATGAAGATCAAAGGAGAAAAGACACGACGTCCTCCCCCTCCTCCTTCCCTTTTTTCCCCCCCCCCATTCCTTTTAAGTATCGAAAAGGCGAATCTTCTCTTCCCTTTTTAGCTTAAGGGAAAAGCTCACCTCCCCTCTCTTATTTCCTTCCCCGGAAAAGGCCCCTGTGATACGAAGGATAAACAAGGTCCTTTTCCCTCTCCCTTTTTTCCCTTTTTTTCCATGTCTTTTTCCCCCATGGGGTGGGCTCATAGAAAGAGAAATAATATAGGAGTGAGAAGTTCCCGGTCCCCTTCTCCCTTCCCTTCTTCTTCCGTAAAGTTCCGATAACGAGAATGTTGAAACCCCTCCCTCCCCTCCCTCTTCTTCCCTCTTTTTCTCCTTTCCTCCCTTTTTTTCCCTCCCCCTCCATTTCGAAAGATGAGACTTGAAATGTTAGGATTGCAATAAAGACTTAAAGACACATCCTCCTCCCCCCCCTACCCCGAGAACGGGGCTTTTCCTTCCCCCCCCTTTCCCTCTCCCCCTTCTCACGTACAACGAGGAATGATAAAATAAGTGAAGGGAAAAATTCAGTAGAACGGGACTTTTTCCCCCTTTTTTCGGACTTAAAAAGATTTATCTCCCCCCTTCCCTTTTTTCCCTTCCCCCCCTTTCCGGCGGGGAAAGTTAAGATATGGCCTGAGAGAATATGTTTTTTCTCTTAGAATGAAGATGAAAGATTTTTCTCTTTCCCCTTCCCCCCCCCCTTTTCCTTTTTCTTCCTCTTGGCATCAGATAGAATGGGAAGAAGAAGGAATGGCCAGGACTCCCCCCTTTTTCCAAGCTCCTAAAAATAGGGTTCCATTTTCTCTTCCCCCCTTCTTTCCCCCTTCCCTTCCTGAGAGGGAGATGTTTTTTTAAGAAGGAATAGCGTATCCCCCCTCCTCCTTCCCCCCTATGCGGAGTTGGAAAATTTCCCTTCCTTCCCCCCCTCTTTTCCCCTTCCCCTCCGTTTCTTGCGACCGGCGTTGAGCTAGTAACCATGTGCACGCTCTCTCTTCCTTTTCTTCTGAGCATTTGCTTCTGCAGATTGCGGACTTTCTTCCTTTTCCCCCTCCCCTTCCCTCCTCCGCCGTACGTAATAATAGAATGAAGAAAGTACACAGCTTCCCCCCCTTCCTTCCCCCTTTTTTCCGTTCCCCAAAACAGCGACTTCCCCCTTCCTCTTCCCCCTCCTTCCCCCCCCCTTCCTCGGTTCAGGTGTAATAGAAATAAAGTCTCGTCCTTCTCCCCCCTTTTTTTTTTTCCCCCCGCGAAATCTGAAGGGCCATTTTTCCTCCTCCCTTTCTTGCGGGCAACCGATGCAGTGTTAAAGTAGCATTTAGAAAGTTCTTCTCCTCTTTCTTTTCTTCCCCGCTGAGGACCTAAGCTACCAATTGCAAGTAGGCTGCATTCCCCCCCCCCCCTTTCTTTTTTCCATTTTTCTCTTTTTCGATCGGGGGTGGGCTTATCACTATATCAAGGGGGGGAGGTTGCCCTTCCTTTTTCCCCCATGGATAAACGGAAGGCGCCTTCCCTCCTTCCCCCCTTCCCCTTCTCCCTCGCAGAGGGAGGCAGTGAAGAGACATCAACGGAGATTTTTCCCTCCCCCCCCCGTCCGTTCTCTACCCTGACCCGTGGACCCCCCCCTTCTCTTTTTTCCCCCCTTCCTTTCCTCAGGCTTAAACCCCGAAATTACTGGGGGGGTTTTCCCCCCCTCTCGGTGGGGATCTTTTTCCCCCCCCCCTTCCCTCCTTTTCCCCTCCATCAGTCGAAACTCATATAAAGAGTAAAAAAAAAAACCTGCGACCTCTTTTCTCCCCTCTTCTTCTTCCCCTTCCTCCCGGCCGGCGAATAACTTCCCTTCATTCCCCCCCTCCCCCCCCTCCTTCTTTCCTTCCCCCTGGCGGGGGGAAATTGAACGAGGAGTCAGCGAGATTTTTTTTTTTTTTCCCCTCCCCCCCTCACACCGGAAACGGCTGGCTGCCTCCCCTCTTTTCCTTTTTTCCCCTCCGAGTCTTCTCCTAGAACGAAGCCCCCGGATTTTTCCCCTCTCTTTCTTATGATTTTACACAGGGATTAGACCCCCCCCCCTCCCCTTTTCCCCTCTCTCTTTATACCAGGCCCTAGAGAACTGGAAGGGTAATAACCCTCTCCCCCTCCCCCTCCCCCACCGTGGACTACCACTTGACCCCCTCCCCCCCTTTTTCCCTTTCTCCTCGAAGGTGAAATTTGATAAAATGGAAGGACCAGTTTCCTTCCTTCCCTCTTTTTCGTGGCCGGAACATAACAAACCCGGGTTTCCCCCCCCCCTTCCCCCTTTTCCCTCCCTCCCCCATTCCCGAGGCACTGGAGAATAGATAGAGGTACCCTCTCCCCTCTCCCCCTTTCCTCCTAGATATCGCGGCTGGCTCCCTCCCCCCTTCCCTCTTTTTCCTTCCCTTTTGGCTCGGTCGCGAAAAAAGAAATATGAAATGCTCTCTCTACTCCTCCTCCCCTGAACCCCCGGTCGGGACAAGGAGCCCCCTCCCCTCCTCCCCCCAAAACGGAGGTAAGAAGGAATCAGCCCTTCCCTCTTTTCCTCCCAGCTCCCGCAAGCACCCCCTCCCTTTCCTTCCCCCCCTCCCTCCCCTGCCGGCAGAGGACGAGAGAACAAGAAAGTTTTAACGACTCCCCCCCCTTCTTCCCCCCCCCCTTTCTATTGTTCTAACACTATTCCCACTCATCTCTTTTTCCTTCCTTTCTCTTTTTTTTCTTTTCCTTCACAATAGCACTGAGGGGAAGACGTGATCTTTCCCCTTCGAGAGTCCGAGGCCTTCCTTTTTCTTCCTCTGGTGCCGGTGAGCGGTTTTTTTGCTCTTTCCTCTTTCTTTTTTTTCGGATTGGGAGGGATGCCTGCCTTCCCTCCCTTTTCTTTTTCCTAGTTGGCGCGGGGACTCCCTTTTTTCATGGCTGCTGACTTCGAGCGCTCCTTTTTTCCTCTTTCCTTTCCCTTTCCTCCATACTGGGGTCCGATGAAGGGATTTCTTCTTTTTCTTAGCCCTCCGAAGTGAGATCGAGTATCTTCTCCTTTCTCCCTCGATCGGAGTCGCAGGGAATAGGGAATCGTTTGCGTGCGGGTGGTTCCTGACCTGAGTCGAAGGGCAGGCTCCTTTTTTCCCTTTTTTTTACGGCAAGAACCGGGCGGTGACCTCTCCTTTCTTCCCCTTCTCCTTATCGAGAGGTCACCTCTCTTATAAATCTTCTTTTTTCGGAACACGTTTGCGAGGTTAGGAGCTGTAGATGGTTTTTTTCTCTCCTTTCTCGAGGGCTGTCTACGATAAGGCGTTTTCTTTCTCTTTCTTCTCTTTTGGTGCGAAGCACGGGTTAAGGTAAAGCCGCTCCTCCTTTTTTTATATTAAATAAGGGGGCGGCTTCCTCTTCTTTTCCCCTCCTTTTTTTCAGGATATGGGATGGAAAGAAAGGAATTTTTCCTTTTGTGATGTGATAGCGTGAAATCTCTCCTCCTCCCCCCTTCTCCCTTCTCTCCCTCTTGGGCCGTAGGAATGGAAGAGGAAGAGAGGAGGGGAAGGCCGGAGTTTTTCTTTTCTCCTCCTTTCTCTCCCTGTCCAGGTTTAAGAGAGTTTCCCTTTTCCGGTCGCAGGTGTGAGTGGAATAGTTATAGGAGGTTCTACCTTTATTTCTCCCTCTCCTGCGTTTTCAGTGTCAGTACTGGGACCTCTCCCCCCTGTTTCCCTTTCTTTTTGTGTCAAGCCTGAGGGAAAGCGTCTTCTTCCTTCCTTTTCCTTTTCAGGGGAAGATCGGGACGCGGTTATAGAGTGCCTCTTCTTTTTTTCTTTCCTCCTCCCTCTCCCCGATGGAATATTGCTGCCCTCTTTTTCCCTGGGAAGCGGCAAGCGCCGGCCTTCTTCTTTCCCTGGAGGGCACCGCCCCCCCCCTTCCCCCCCCCCCTTCCTCTTCTCACATTTGGAAAAGTGGTACACCCTTTTTTTTCTTTTCTTCCCGGGTATGGCGTTCCTCCCTTCCCCCCCCCCTTTCTTTCCTCCCCGGGAACAGGATGTGACGCGAGACTTCCCTTTTTTCTGGGACGTCGAACTTCTCTTCTCCCTTTTTTTTCCCCCCCTCAAGAATAAATGCGGCTTCTTTCAGAACCTCCAGGAGCGGATACGGTCTTCTTCCCCCCCCTTCCTTTTTTTTTTCTTTCTTTTGAGAGAATGCGAAGACTTCTTCCCTCCTTTTCCTTCCCTCTTTTCCATGTTACGACACAGAGGAAGTGATCTTCCTCCTTTGTGGAAGGACATGAGGAGAGTTCCTTTCCTTTTCTTTTTTCCCCTTTCTAGTTTGAAGGTATACTTCTTTTCCCCCCCTTCTCCTCAGCAGGGGGACTTGAAGAAGGTACCGCAATATGAAGAAGCTTTTTTCTCCCCTCTTTCCCCCCCTCCTTGATAAGCGTGAACAGTTTTCCCTCTCTTTCCCCCCTCTCTTCCTTTCCCCTTTTCCGGCAAAAAGACGGTTGATGGGTTGTACCAGGGAAAGGCAGCTTTCCCCTTTTCCTTTTCCCTCCCCGCCCGTCAGGCGAGTGTAGATAAGAAGGCAGGGCGGTACCCCCTTCTCCTCTAGGACCTGGAGAGAATTTTTTTTTCCTCTCTCTTTCCCTCGCCATGGAAAAAGAGTGGGAGGAGCGAGTTCTCAACTCCTTTCCCCCCTTCTTCTTTTGCTTCAGCCCTCAGAGGATGAAAACGTCTCTTTCCTTCTCCCCCCCCCCGGCGGAGATGGATAATGGAGAAGATATGGAAATCTTCCATTTTCTCCCCCTCTTACCATATTCAAGAAGATCGGAACGTTCCCCCCCTCCCCTTTCCCCCCTTTTCCTTTTCCTTTTCTTTTCTCGAGAAAGGCTGGTCACTAAGACAGAGGGGGGAACCCCCCCCTTCTTGTGATGTGATCAGTACCTGATACTCTTCCCCCTCTTCCCCCTCCCCAGGGGGGGGGGTTAAGTTAACGAGGCTTTCTTTTTTTTCCCCTTGTGGTGCCGGAAAGAAAAGTGATCGTTCTTTCTGTCCTCCTCTTTCCGTTCTTTCGGAGATCAGCCGAAAGGTAAAGGCTCAGCTTTCCTCCCTTTTTTCTCCCCCCCCTTCCCCCTCCCTTCCTTCCGCCTCGAAGAAAGGCTAGTCGACTTTATGGGGTTCCCCTTTCTCTTTCTCCTTTTTTCCCCCTTTCTCAAAACGCCGCAAACAGGCGTGCTCCCCCCCCTTTCTTTTTTCCCTTCCCTTCTCCCCTCCAAGGGTGATCGAAGGCCTAAAACAAGGTCATAACTATATCTTTTCCTCCCCCCTTTTTTTTTTCTCTTACCGGGTGAATCATGAGGATAACAGCTGGAGTTGGCTCCTCTCCCCCCCTTCCCCCTCCTCTCTTCCCCTTTTTTTCCTTCCTTTTTTCTCTTTTTTGATAAGAAGATTCCAGTGAGAGAAAGGCGAATGTGAAAAACCATCCTTCTCCCTTTTTCTTCGGAAGATACTTTATTGTACGCGTTGGATCTTCATCCCTCTTTTCTCCCCCTCCCCCTTCCTTTCTTTCCCTCCCTCCGAAAATAGAGAAAAAATAGTATGAATAACTCCCTTCTTTTTTACTTTTCTTTAAGGTTTCAAAAAAAGGTAGGCTTCCCTCCCCCTCTCCTCTTTCTTCCCCCATAAAGTGAGGGCAAAATTAAGTAGAAAGGGACCCCCCCCCCCCCCCAAAATTGGGGTTTCCCCCCCCTTCCTCCCCTTCCCTCCACGCCAGAATTAAGAAATTTAAGGAAAAGTTAAAGGGAGGGGAAACTTTTCCTCTTTTTTCTTCCCCCTTTCATGTTAGATGAGGTAGCCCCTTCCCTCTTCCCCCCCTTCTCGTGGTTATTAAGCTGAAGGTATTGAGATGGACTCTATTCTCCTTTTTTTCTTCCGGGAATGGCCCCCTTTTCCTCTTTTTTCTAACAGAAGGAATAAAAATCGGGTTCCATTTCCTCTTCCTTTTTGAGCACTATCGGCGATCCCCTTCCTCCCTCCCCCTTTAATTTTTAGGTAGAGAAAAATAGCTTCCTTTCCTCTTTTCCTATAGTGTCCGGAGTTGAGAAAAGATGGAACATCCTTCCTTCTTTTTTTTCTCCCCTCCTCCCGTCTTGAGACCGGAGTGGAGATAGGAACAATGTGCACTCTTCCCTTCCTTGGGATAGGTCGCATCAGATTATGCAGACTTTTTCTTTCCCCCCCCTCCCCCCTCCCCCTCCTTGCGATGCAGAGAAGATAAGATTCTCCCTTTCCCTTAGTAAGTAATAATCTCCCCCCCCCTCCCCCCCCTTCCCTTAACTAGAACTAAGGTAAGTTAAAAAAAAATAGACTTCCCCTTCCCCTTTTCCCCCCAATGAAGCTTTGGAGTAAAACACTCCCCCCCCCCTCCCCTTTTCTCTGGATAAAAAGAGAAAGTCATTCCCTTTCTTCTCCCATCCCCAAGAAAGTATAAGGGGATTTATTCCTCCCCCTCTTTTCCCCTTCACCACCGATGAAGTGGTAAAGTAGAATGAGCACTTCCCTTTTTCTCTCTCCCGTAAGAATGTTACCTCCTTCTTCCCTTTCCCTTCCCTTACTTTCCATTGCACACATTGGAATGGAAATAAAGGGTTAAAAAAGTTTAGAAAAGTCCTCACTTTCCCCTCTCCTTTTCTCCTTCTAATCTTTAAAAAAGGTTTCTTTTTCCCCCCTTTTTCTTCCCCCCCTTCGGAGAATGAAGATTAAAAGAGGAGAAAAAGTCCCCTCTTTTTTTTTCCCCCCGGTTTGGACGAAACTCCCCCCTTCCCCCTTTCCCTCTCCCTCAACGGAGATTCACGATATTACCCCTTTCCTCTTTCCCCGGGACATGATGGAAGTTCCTCCCCCTTCCCCCCCCCCCCGCCATACGGACAAGAATTATGATTTTTTTTCTCTTCTGCCACTGACCAAGGACTACCTTTTCCCTCCCCCTCCCATTCAACTCACAACATGCAGAAATAGGGTAGAAACCGTCTTCCTCTTTCCCCCCTTTCCTTTTTCAGAGCCCAGGAAGGAGGAATACACTCCTTCCCCCGTCGCTCTTAAGAGAAAGGAAAGAAGGAAAGACGTGGATTCCCCCCCCCAGATGTCGGGGGGGAAAGGAACTCCCAGGAAAGAGAGATTCTTTAAAGAGTTCCCCCCTTCCCCCCCCGGGAAAAGGATGGAGGACAGCCCTATTTCCCTGGAAAAACCGCGTTTCCCTCCCCTTTTCCCCCCCCTAAAAAGGATGGAAGGAAAGGATTCGGCTTTTCTACCTTTCCCCCTAAAGTTAACAGAGGAAGCACTTCTCCCCTCTCCCCTCCCCCTTCCTCCAAAATAGAAATAAGCAGAAAATAAAAAAGGTGTCCTCCCCACTTTTTCCAAGGCACCCATAACTTAGAAGTACCCCTCCTTTCTCCCCCCCTTTCCCCTCTCCTCTCCCAGGAAGAAAGGTGAAGGAAAGATAGGTCACTCCTTTTCTTTTCCTTCCCCCCCCAGGATGACCCCGAAGGAAAGGCTTTCCTCCCCTTCTTTCCCTCCCCCCCCCCATTAAAGAGGAAATGGAGAAATAGAATTTCCTCTTCTAACCCTCTTCAATGAATAATTCCCCCCCGATAATGAGTTTTCCAATAGGGATATAATCCCTCAGAGGACAAGATGGAGGGATGCCCTGTTCCTGTCAGAAACCCTCAAGAGGCCCTTTTTCCCCCTTCGAATCCCCTTCCCCCTTAAATACCCTCCTTTCCCTCCCAGACTAAAAAAGGATCTCCTCCCCCTCCAAAACCGGAGTTCATTCCTTCCCCCAGGAGCACGGAGAAAGAAAGCCCCCTCTGCCTCTCCCCCCTCCGAAACCGCAAAAAGGGAGGCCTCCCCTCCCCCCCCTTCCAGCGAAGCGAGAAAAAAGCCCTTTTCCCGACTACAGGAAGGTCCCAGAATTTCTTTTTTCTTCCCACCTCAGAGAGAGAGGGGAAGAAGAAGAGGGGTGGGGTGTTTCTCTGATCTTCTTTTTTTCTTCTGCAGGAAAAAGATCCTTTTTTTTCTTTCCTCCGTCTTGTTGAGGGAAAAAGGAGGATTCTCGAGCCCGAACGCATTCCGGCAGTTTTTTTTTTTAAATAAGGGTTCTTTCCTTTCTTCTCCTCTTTTGATGAGGGAAAGATGGGAGGGATGGAGGTCTTCATTTTTGTTCTCTTTTTTACCTTTCCTTTTCGAGAAAGTGGGATAGGGGTCTTTCTCCTCTCAAAGAAAACTTTTTTCTCCTAGAGAGAAGGTTAAGAGTTATGGTTTCCGACCGATTCCCGCTGAATTCCTTTCTCCAGAAGGAAGGGGAGGAGAGGAGAGCCCTCTCTCCTTAGAAAGCCGCAGTCCCCGTAAGAAAGGTAAGAGAGAGGGTTTTAAGAAGAGATCCTATTCCTCCCCCCTTTTCCTTTTTGTGGAGGTTAGGGTGGAAGAACTAGTTCTCCTTTTTTCCGGCGGGTTAAGAAGGAGTGGTTTTCTGGTGACGGACCACGAAAGGGCGGTGGCCTTCTCTTCACCCCTTTCTCCCCCCCTTTCCCTCTCGACGGGCGCGATTAAGTGCGAAGTTCGTTTTCTTTTCCCATTTTTCGGCACCGTTCTCTTTCCTTCTTTTTTTTTTTTCCCCTTGGCCAGTTGAGAGAGGGGCCTTTTCTTCCCTCTTTGTTGAGTAGCGGGTTTCCCTTCTTTCCCTCTCCCTTGGTGTAAAAGAAGAAAGGAAGGTATCGTCCCCCCCCTTTTTCGTCGAGGAGGAAGACCGTCCTTTTCCTTTCTTTTTTTTGCCGCAAGCCGGTTAAGGGGGGATGGTTTCTTTCATTTAGAGTGTACTGTAAGGAAGAGTGAAAGGGAAAAAAGAAGATTGGTATCCCCCTTTTTGGAAGTAGTATTCCTTTTTTTCTTTGGGGTTTGCCGAGAGGTCTTTCCTCTTTTCCCTCTCATCGTGGAGACAAGAGGTAGCAGGTTGTGTCTTTCCTTTTTCTTCTTTTTTCGACTTCATGTCGAAGATGTAGTCCCTTTTCCCCTTTCTCCCCCCCCCCCCCCATAAGCAGGAGGGGAAAAGTAATCTTTTTTTTAGCCTGAGGGAAAGACTTCTTCCTTCCCCCTTTTTTTTGTCAGGGAAGAGAGATCTTCCTTCTTTCTCGTT
>Ga0179591_1379225_pt1 | contig 10766 bp, 12 predicted proteins | sample CZOMad2_1_08_16f_FD_182891 | JGI IMG/M metagenome (GOLD analysis project Ga0179591, IMG submission 182891) | Vadose zone soil fungal communities from Angelo Coast Range Reserve, California, USA - CZOMad2_1_08_16fungal (PacBio error correction) | ecosystem: Environmental > Terrestrial > Soil >... | reverse complement strand
CTTTTCCCCCCCGTTCTTTTTAGTCTTGAGTAGTAAATTGACATATGCAACCTTGGGTTCTTTTGAGGAATGCACATACATGAGCCTTGTGAACATTTTTTCTGCTTTGCTCTCATCTTTCTGGTTCGACTGTCAGTCCTACGCAAACCGTGCGCAGGAATTTTTCTTCTGCGTTCTCTTTTGGACAAGCTGTACCCTTCCCTTCCTTTTTTACCGAGTGATTTTTCTTGTAAATTCCTGGGGCCCAAAAAGAGCGAGGGGCACATCTGAGTGTTTGCCCGGTGCCGTTGTTTGTCTCGAATTGTTTTTTAAGGGACCACACCTAACACTGTCCCACCCCCCCAACTTCTTACCCCCCTGCACGACCTTGGGTGACGCGCTCATCCAAGGGCGACCTATTTTCCAAAATAGCCTCCCTGGGGCTTCCAATTAATGGCTCCCAATCCAGTTTTGGTGCTTTGTCTTTCCACTTGGCTGATGCAGGGGGGGATCCGTCTTGAGCCACTTTCTTTTGGTATCGGGCCTGGGCTTTCCCCCGTTCTTCGAACCCATTCTGGTTTTTTCCCTTCTCATCCTATCCGCGTGCTCCCCTTCCACCAGTTAGAATGGTTGCATTCAGGGGACCCCTAAGCTGGTGTTTAGTGGGAGTATTACTCTTCAACCAAGTCTTTACCTCCGAGACCCTACCCCAATTCCTTTTGACAATAACCTCGAGGTCCGATTATGATTGGAACACGTCCTGGTGCACTCTTTGCTTGCCACCCCACGGCATTAGGTATCATGGGTGCACTGTTTGTAGCTTCGCGCTTGTTGATCCCCGTGGCCCCGCGCACCACCCTGCGCGTCCAAATACGGTATCGCTCTTCGGCGGCCCCGTCTGCCAGCTCCAGTCCACAAAACCTCGCCGGAGAATCTCCCATGGCCGGCTATCCGCTTACCACGTGCTTTTCTGCGTCTTCCCCTGTTGCCCGAAAAAAACAGAAGGGTCTTGCATTCCATTATTTTCCTTTACCACTTGAAGTGACACGCCTCGACAAAGTCCCCATGAAACACCATCGGGCCTCTAGCTATCCCCAGGCCGCTATATTGATGACTTTTTTTCATGTTCTCTTCCCGTCGATAAACTTTTTTTTAAGCAAACCCGGCGCGCTTCGGCTTCCCACCCTCCATTCCCTTCCGTGTCTCACATGCCTCTTCATCATAGTGCTTAGACAAAACGTCTGGCAGGTCTTGCGACCTCAAGATGCTCAACACATAGTCTCAGGCTCCACCGAAAGTAAGTAGAATTTAGTGGAGCTTTGTTCCAAACTAAGAGCATTCCCCCCATGCTCACGGGAGCCCACACCTTCCTCACTCCAAAGGGACCTCCCTCCACTCCCCTCACTCGTCACCCACTCACCCCCTCCCCCCCCCCCTCATTTCCCCTACCCCCACACTCACGTCCCGCGGCCTCCCACCCCTCTCCCCCTCCCACCAACTCTTATTCCACTTCACTCCCTCACCCCTCTCCCACCCCCTCCCCCCCGCCCCAACACCCCCATAATCGCCCCCTTCCCCCCTGTCCCCCCCCCCCCTCAACCCCCCCCTCCCACCCCTCTTCCCCCCACTCGCCCTGTCCGCCCCCCCAGGCCTTTTTTCGTTGCGCCTGGCCCGTTTCGGCGCGATCTCGCTGTTTTCGCGAACCGGGCCCAACGCGGGTGTCTTTCTTTCTCCCCAGCCTGCCGCAAGTCTTTCCCTCTGCGTAAAATGCGCCCTTTCCCCCGGGGTGCTCAGTTTGCGCCCCTGTGCGTTCCCCAATTTTTCCCCCCGTTCTTCTTACCACGAATGACCCCAAGAGTGACACCCCTAATTTCCTGCTTCGTTGTTTAATTTTCCTCTGCTTCTTTTCCTTCCTTGCGGTTTCCCCCCTTCCTCCCCCCTTTAGACAAGTAACCCTCTGCCGGTGCCCGCGCACGGCTGGCCCACCTTTTTCATCCCTCTCAGTTTTTTCCCGTCCGGGTTTTTTTTCTTAGCCCCTGTACTGAGTACCTTCCGTTCACCTCGCCCGCACTGCCGTCTTTTCTTTGTGGTCGTTTGTTCTCAGAAATTCTCGCGTAGGACCGAAGGAGTGATTATTCGGGCGACTTTGGCGAGGCGTTGGCCGCCCCCCCATCTCCCCCTCGGCCGGCCTTATCTTTGGGAGACTTTTTAGGCGCAAATCGTTTCAAGTCCATTTTTTTGGATTGGCCCCTCCTCCCTCTATCGATTGGCGCCTCTGATTCAAAGACGAAGCAGCATGCCCTGCAAGTCGATTACCCCCTGCGCCAGGTTCCGATCTTTCTTCTCACGTTTTTTGTTGCTTGGTCCGACGACCGGCCACAAACCAACCACGACCGGGGTGCGGCCTGAAGCCCTGAAAGTGATTTGTCCCCCTCCTCCATGGATTCGTCCGATTTTCATCCCTTGAACGTCAAACAACCTTGCTCAGGCCGCTTCGTTTTGTACTTCTGACTTGCCACCCGCTCTCCTTCCCTTTTGGCCCTTTCCCCCTTCTCGTGTGTCATGGATGACATTCAAAGCCCCAAATGTTCATCAACTCCACGGTGATGAATTCCCCGGTCTTCTTGAGGCATTTAGGTAGTCTTGGACCGCTGTATTGAAACCGGCAGGACGACCCCCTGCGCGTTTTTTTTTTTTCACGCCCCTGTTTGACCCCGGGCGGCGCTGCGTCCGTTCGCGCCCAACCTTCCTTTTTCTTCTTTGCCGTTGTTCAGGACAAACTCCCGGTTTTGCCAACGTCGTCTCGTCGAGTGATTACCCACGTCTTTTTGTCTAATTTGTATACCCCGTCTCTGGTCCCCCCCCCTATTCCTTGCACCGGCCACGCGGCCGAATTCTCCCTTAACGTTTTTGGGTATTCCATTGGCTTCCGTTCCCTAGCCGTCTTCAAATGTCCCGCCCTCCACTAATCAGTCTTCGGGCCGGCAGCCCTTCCCCCCGGCCCGGTACATGTCGACCCCCTTTCGGCCGAGCTTTTGGCTACCGTCAGCTCGGATTCGTCGACGACTTGCGGCATATTTTTCTTTTTCGTTGTCCCCCTTTCTTCTCTGAACTTTTCCCCTCGTTTCGTTTGATGCAGATTCCCAACCTGTCTAGCCCTCCAAAAAACAGGTTTGGAAGCTGACGTTCTTCGACCCGGCCCTTAACATTTAGATTTTTTTTGGACCCGAAGGCCCTTTTTCTGCCCTTGCCCACTCAGGGCCTGTCATGCCTGCTGCCAATTCTTTCTGACTTGCCCCACGATAAAAACATCCGCTTCTCGCATCCCGTTTCCTCTCTCCCCACCCCCCAGCCCACCTTTCCACTCGGCCTCCCAATCAACAATTGTCTAGGTTCAGCGGTGTATTCCTCGTCGGTGCGCCGCCCTGTCGGCGGCGCGACTGGCATACCTGGGTTGTTGATCCCCCGGGCTCTTGCCTTCGCTCCCCCCCGTTCCGCGGTCCCCTTTTCGACTCCTTTAAGGCGTCTCTCAAGGTACACCCCCCGCAACCCGGCACTGCGGAGAGGTACGAAAGTCAGAAATTGGCTCCCATTGTTCTTTCTCCTCTCCCGGGTACACCCCTTCGTCCTTCACCGTTCCCGTCGATCTTGTGTTCCATGTGGAACCACCGCTCACCTGTTCCCCTAGAGGTTGAAGTAGCTCGGTTTCCCCTTCCCCTCCCCGTTTTGCGGTCCAGTTTCCTTCTCTACTTTTACCTCCTCTCATTTGTTGTTGGTCATCTTTCAGTCTTTGCACACTTGGTGTCCCCCCCCTCTTTTTGTCTGTCACGCCTCACGTCCTTCCTTCAACCTCGAAGGTTTTTGACTCATCGTTGAGTATCCTGGGATACATCCTGGGAGAGCGGCCGGTGAAAAACGTCCGTCCGTTTCCGTTTGCCGTTCGGGCTTCTCCCGCAGGGTTGGTCCCTGAGCCAATTTTTCCCCTCTTCCGCCGGGTTTGCGAATTGTCTGAGGTTCGTTTTTTTTCCCTTTCCTACGCTTGATTTCGCCCTCCTCTTCCGTGGGCGTCCTTTTTTTCTGCGGTGTTCCGTCGTCCTGGTTGGTACTCCACCTTTTCTGGCCGTCGCGCGCCTTACATGTGGAGGAGTTAATACCCGGATCGGCAGCCCCTACGCTCCTTGTTTCTTGTCTCCCCCGCCGTGAACTCTTTTGTCAGTTGTTTCCCCTCGAATGATGACCGAGTCCGGAAATATGGTATTTATTTTTCATTTGAATTGCCCACGCTGGCTCTCCTTGTCCATTGTCCTTCTTCCATCCCCTTTTTTGCAGTTTCCGCCCTCCTCTTCCGGCGGCAATTCGGGCCGGGTTTGAGGAAGGAGGAGGCTCACACGTTGAGCGCCCTTTCCTTTTTCTGAAATCTCATCCCTTGAACACAAATCCAGGTCCCGTCTCGATTCCTTTGGCCGCCCCGACCTAGGCCTGGCCGCCGTCGTGAAGAATCCAGGCCTTTTGGGGGGTGCTGGTCGCGCGTCGTCTCGCTCCTTTTTCGATGAACCCCCCCTTCTTTTTTACCCGTGACTCGCGACGATAGTCTGGGAGGAGTTGGGCCCACTCCCCTTTTGGACTGTAATGTTCCAATGGGTAAGCACCCCAAGGGTTTCGTCCCTTTCGCCCTCTGTGGCCTCGTGCGCCCTCCATTCTTCTGCACGCAGGATTACAACTGCACCGACGTTTTTTACTTTCGCCGTGCGGACCAGTTTTGGACCCGGGATTTAAGGCGGACGTTGGCTCATGTGGGTGGAATTTCGCAAACGTTTTCGCGATCCTTTAGTTAAATTATTTCCCCACACACTTCCCGCCGCAGCTGAATCGTCTCAGTTGTTGTGGATCGCTTCTTCTCCTTCTTCCCCATCCCCGCTGTTTCCTTTTTTTACCCCCCCCCCCCAATAGTTCTGACATTCGGGTGGAATACGGTTCATACATGTTTATAGCTTGGGACGGGACTGTAATCCTTCCGCTTTTTTTTCATCCTCCCACCTGCAACGGGCGTTTTGTGAATGGCAGACATTCCCCCAGCGGCAGGCAGCAGGCTTATTGGGTGGCTCGTTTGGTCGTCTTCGGGGGCCCCCCTCTGCCCCCGAAGATGGGGTTGGTTGCAGTCGGCCTTCCCAATCCCCCTGTATGTCCCAGCTGTGAAGTATAGGGGCTTTTTGGTTAGAGTTGGAATGACTCGGGGTGTCATGCGGGTGACTTCTTGCTTCTTGTAATCCACGGCGTATCCCCCCCTTCACTCTTCTGGTGCTGGATTTCAGCCCGTCCCTTCCGATGGGCGCTGGGGACTACACCCGTCACTATGGACGGACGCTGCGCTTCGCCTCCGTTTTTTTTTTTTCATTTTGTTCCCTAAGAACGTCCCTACCGAGGTTCCTCTTCTGCAGATTTCGGCCACCTTCACTCCCAAAAAGGGGCCGTGCTATGGCGGTTTCTTTGTCCAATGGAGTGCCGTGTACTCGTCGAGTTTTCCTTGTTCACCCCCGGAAGGTGCGCTGGCGAGGCTTTCTTTCCCCCAACCGGTGGCCGCACCCCCCCCACCTTTTTTGCTGGCCGGTCGGCGAGTCCCCGGCCTCGGACATAGTTTTAGTTTTGGGACCCACTCCCGGCCTCCGGACCTCGAGGAATTCTTTTTTTTTGCCCCGAGCGTGCTTCCTTAATGTTTAAACCCGTTTGCCTTTGTCGTCGGCCACCAGAAAGATAAAGGAGTCCAACTTTGGGCTTTCCGCGCCCGGTTGAAATTCCCAACTCCTTACCCCTCGCGGATCTTTTTCTCAGTATTGGTCTTTCCGGAACTCCCGTTGCTTCTTGTTCTCGCACAACGGCGCTCATTTCCGAGACGAGGTTTCGTTTTTCCTCTCCCCTTTGCTTCGGACCCGGGAGTGCTCGCTTTTTTGAGTGTCATCGGCCGATTTCGCGCGCCCCCATCCCGCCTTCGTAGCTGATGTTGGATTTCCAGGTTGAGTCGCCTCCTCCCCAGCTGTTTTTTTTTAACATCCCCAATTTATGATGCTCCACTTTGCATTTTGCAGGGTCTTCCATGGGAGGGGCCCAGTGCGCTTTTTTTTGTTTTTTTCTCCCTTCGTATTCATGCATCGGCTAAGGATTTCAGAACCAAACCGATCATCATTCGCCCTCGTCTATCGTTAGTTTCATGTCGTTGTCGTAAATCGTGCGCTTTTTTTCATTCGTGCCTCCATGAAACTTGACCAGCTTTTTTTACGGGCAGAGGAACCTGAAAACAAGTGCGAACTTTTGATGATGCCTTCGGCTGTTGATCCTTCCTTTCCCCGGTCTCTTTTTTTTCTCTTTCTTTTCCTGCGTGGGAGCAGCCCTGCTGGACCCTGTGGCAGGCAGGGTGTTTTAGGTATTTTTCGTCTGCTGGCTGTATTTCCCCCCCCGTGGGCCCCCCCCCTACCTGTTATCCTTAGTGGTGATCCGGTTTGGGGGCCAGGGGTTTTACGTGTTAAGACAAGATCCCAGACTGTATTGAGGTAGTCTCCTTTTTTTTTTTATTTTTTTCCCTTTTCCCCTCCCCTCTTTTTTTTTTTCCCCCCCCCCCTCCTCGCCCCCTCTCGGTGCAGGGGTGATGATGCAGATTACTGGGCGCGCTATAACCGGGCCTCCATTCCCTATTTTTTAGTTTTTGCTCATCTTAACTGAAGGTCAATCCCCTCACGAGCCATTGGTCCCGGCCTGAAATGTTTTCATTCAAGTCAACCTTGGAACCCCTACCCACCCGTTCCATGTTGCTCCCTACCTTTGTCTTTGTTCCCGCTTGCAGGGGGACCTTGCGATTTTCATCTATAATGACGTACTGTTTTTCGCAGGTGCTGTCAGTTTCCCCCGAAGGTTTTTTTGTTTTTTCCTTTGGTCAGCCTCAACCCTCCCTTTTCCAATATGACGAAACAAAATTCCCCCGTTCCCACTCTTCCTCTTTCTTTTGTTGCAAGATTGGGTATCTTAAACGCGCACCGACGTATGGGGACACGATTTTTCCCCCTGGCCGGCACAGCTTTCACATCTCTTTTGCTCGGATGTCAATTTTTCCAGGCCCCAAGCCCAGCACCCTCCCCCCTGTTAATCTTTCCTGTAATGTGCTCCCTCGGCAAAGACCACGTCCCACTTTCTTTTTTTGTTTTGAGAACTCTCTTTTCCTTCTTTTGGTTGTTGTTTTCTGAGGTTCAGTTCCCCTTTGAGGTCCCGCTTTTCCAGTCCCCTTGCATTATGTAAAAACGGGTCCGGGCCCCTACATATTACAGTTGCCTTCTCTGGAACCTGAGGGTGGGTCTTTAGCCGGATTCGCGAAGCAAAACAGGTAACGTCTTTCCTGGATTTTCTTATTTTTTGGGGGGCCCGGTAGTCACAGCTTTAATAAATTATTTGGAAGCCCGATTCCCATTCACACTTCCTTGAAAAACACACCTGGTTTGGCGATTGGCAATCTCATTGCCGTGGCCGCTTCTTTGTACTTAGTATTCGACATTGCGTGCGTTGAGGCTGCCGTCACCAACCTTGTACTGACTTTTGATTTTCTGTCACAGGTATAATTTCTGTTTGAAAAATCCCCTTTTTTCGACGTTCCCATTCTTTCCCCCCTTCCCCGCAAAATTTTGGTGTCGGCTGGTAACGTTCATCGGTATTGCGCCTTGGGGCATTCTTGCTTCTCCCCCTTTTTCCTTTCTTCCCCACGGGCGTTCCCTGATAGGCTCGCACCCACATTAGGGATTTTCGTTTGCCTTCTCGCACCCGCTCGACCCAAACAAGCGTGACATCACCTTACAAGCCAGAGGTCTCTTCTTATCTCGATACCACCCCCCCACTCTGCTCTTTTTAATTTCCCCCCCCGGGAACCCCTCCCCATTTCAGAATTCCCGTTTCGAGGACCCTGATCTGCTTGTATGACCCACTTTTTTGGCATCCACCGGAGTAGATCATCGTTTTTGCCCCGGTCTCCATCCCCGTCTCGTCGGCGATTTCCCTGAAAGCGCACCATGTAGTTTTGAAGCGCCGTTCGGCGCCCCCGTTTCATCGATCCAAGACTCCCAACACTCTCCCTGTTAGTTGGTCTCCAACATGCGCCAGGATCGCGGAAGGAAAGTGTTCTCGTTGGGTCTTCCTCCGAAAAAAAAATGCTGGTTCTTCTGGTTCCGTTTTCCTCTCTTTTTTTTTTTCCCTGTCACCTTGCAGCCAATGCCAAGCCTAAGAACAACTTTCACCTGACACCCACCGCGACGACTGGTGCTCCAGGCTTATCTTTCCTTTTATTTTTCTGTTTCCTGAGACTTCTATCCAACCCCGCCTACCCGGTTCTCGCTTGCTTTCTGACCCCACTACCAGGCCTCCCCCTTTTTTGTCGCCCCGCGACTAGTTCCTTAGTCTGAAAAACGTTTTTTCTGCTTAGGGCACTTTACACCGTGGGATAAACCCAATAGCCCCACCTCCTGGTTCCCACGAGCTTCCTGGTTACGAGTGTCCCGGGCACTCCGGCCGCACTTTACCTCTTTTGCACCTCTAAAAGGTCCGAGGGTAGCCGTGTTTTTTGTACGATTCCTCTTTTTTGCTGTTTTTTTTAGCGCTTGGAACCCGAAAGTCGGAAGGTGATCACCTCGGGGATGGCAGAGTAAGTCTTGTGATGAATGTTTCGTTTCCTGGAAGTTTTACACCACGGGCTTGGCCCCTCCCGTCCCACCCCCACTCGCCGTTTCAAAGTGGATCATTGTCTTCTTGACGGCGGCCCAATTCGGGGTTGTTTTGATTTTTGCCAAAATCATACCTCCTATCGGCTCCATCCCTCCCGACTGTCGAGTCAGTGATGTTTTTCCGTTCTTTTTTAACCCTATGCATCAAAGATTGTTGTGACGCAGTGTTGCAAGGTTTTCACCCTTCCTGAGTCTTACCAAATTACTCTTTTGCAGGGCCCGTCCCCCTGGTTGTGACTTTCCTCTGAACGGCCACTAACTAAATCCACCTCGAACCTTGCCTCAGCCTTGTTCAGTGTTGGTTCCTCTCATGAGTTGGAGCCGATGTGTAGGAAAGGGATCGATTAGGCACTTTATTGCCCCGAAGAGAGTTCCCCTCAGGAATCGTTCCCGTGAACTGACTATGTTCTGCCTTTCTGGCGGCCCTCCCTACACCTCGACCCGGGCACATGGCGGAAAATTTCAGCCGGATAGCTGCTCGTTGATTGGTTTCGCCGGGCCGTTCTTTTCAAGATGCCTGCCTTTTCCCTCAGTGATCCCCCCCTCCGCCTTTTATTTGTAACTCTGCAGGATCTTACCAACTTAGTGCCATCGTTTTTCTTTTCCTGGCGATTGGGCAACACCCCCCCGAAGCGGGCTGGTTGCTGCTTTTTGCCTCTTTAGCGCCGCCTATACACCTGAATGCTAGGCAGGTGGTTTTTGCCCTGTGACAAATCGTCGGCATATTGACAACACCAGGTCCTTTCCAGTTGTGTTGCGGATGCACTCCTCGAGTTCAATTCTTTTTTTGGCACCTTCCAGGCGAGCCCTGTGAGTGCCCTTCCTTTCTTCACTCCAATGGTCATTGTTAAATAAAATGGTGCTGCACGAAGGTTCTGATCAGACCTCCGATCCACCCTTCTTCCCCCTGTTTGATTTGGGACCTAGAGAGAGTTTTTTAAGAATGGGAAGACTGGCGCGCGTTTAGTTTTGTATCTTTAAACCCCCCTTTTCTTCGTTACTGCAGGTACGCTTAACTTTATCTTTTTTGCCACGCCACCGTTTCGTCGAGGGTACCCCCCCACAGTATTTTCCCCTTTTGTCTAGTTGGCAATCATTCGCCCCCCTGCGCGGCAACGGGCAGGAGATGTTTTTGGGTTCGTTCCCCGTTGTGTTTTTTCAATTTCCCCGTTTTTGCCCTTATCGCCTTGGTCCTTTCCCCACTCACTCCTACCATCGTTCGTCGGCATGAGCGGTAAAAATGGGTCTCACCGGAGAAAACCCCAAAGACGGCTCCCCGCTTGCCGGCCCCCCAAGTTTCCTTGCTCGTGATCGTTGTTGCCCTCCGCGTCTGGGGCCTTTCGGGCGGCCCTCTCCTACAAATTGACAGGCCTTTGAGCATGATTCCAACGCGTGAGAGTTTGCTTTTCACCAAACGGTGCGGTTTGGTTCGTATTTGCCGATTCCAGTCTACAGGCATTAGTTCCAGGACTCCTTGCTGCTTTTTCATGGGCCTGCAGCGGCCTGGCGCCCGAGCGCCGCTTTTTCTTCCCCCCTTTACGACATCGACAACAAATTCCGCTAGACTATTCACCAGCCCCCCTCCTTCACTTCGGGTTTTTTCAAAGGACCCCCCTTTCCAGCCCAGGATGTTAGAAGGAGCGGGATTTTTTTCGTATTGAGGGATTGCCAGTATTTATAGGACGCTGGCGACGGCCTTTGTTCCTTTTCTTCCCCCTTTCCTGAGGGCATGGCCATATCAACCCGGCCCGAGACAGGGCGTTTTTTTCGTTTCAGAGTCTTTCGTCCAGCCCCCGACAAAAACCTTCGAGTTTGACTGACAGAGTTTTTACCCGCACAATCCCAATGCCATTCTTTTCGACCGAAGCACTCGTTTTGGTTTTTCCAACCCGTCTTACCCGGACTTCTCAGTCTTCCTCTCCGGTTGGCGCGTCAATCCACGCTTCTCCCTCTGCCGTTCGGTTAATTCTCTTTTTGAAGGAATTGAGATTGCTGCCGGTGTCCCAGCAGCAGGCGCATTTTCCCCGTGTTGCC
>Ga0179591_1317984_pt1 | contig 10766 bp, 9 predicted proteins | sample CZOMad2_1_08_16f_FD_182891 | JGI IMG/M metagenome (GOLD analysis project Ga0179591, IMG submission 182891) | Vadose zone soil fungal communities from Angelo Coast Range Reserve, California, USA - CZOMad2_1_08_16fungal (PacBio error correction) | ecosystem: Environmental > Terrestrial > Soil >... | reverse complement strand
TTCCAGGGCTGTAACCCCCAGTCTCTCTCAATATTGAAAAGCTCAGCTTTCCATGGTCTTCTCCTTCGAGTGAAAGATGAAAACGTACCGCTCCTCCTAAACGGTATGAGCTTTTGCTGATCCTGTCTTTGCCCCCCCTTGATTCCTTGACTTATTGGCTACCTCGGTTCTAAGTGATCTTGCGAAGTTTGGCCCCTATTCCTACTCCCGATTTTTAGCTGCCTCTTTCTCTTTCCGATTTTCGCCCGTTCCCGAGCTTTAGAAAGGCTCTAGTTTAATTTTTTGTTTCCCGGTAGAGACCTTCAAAGTATTTTCACTTTTGACTTTCCCCCTTCCACAAGATCCCCCTATAAAGTTGCGCCCCTTTGAATCCCCATGCCCACTGCGCACTTAGAGTCACGGTACCTGTAGCCCACCCTTTACCGGCTGGCAACATTGCCAGGCAGCTTTTCCTCCGTCGGCGGTAATTAACTCGTTACATAGTCACATTCCCCCTTTTGGTTTTCTGTTTCCCCTTTCAATCTTTCCCTTAGGCTCCCCTCGTCAGGCTCTGTGTCCCCTTTCCCCAAGATTCCCCGTACAACCTTAGTTGATATCTTGTTGTCTCTTTTCCTCGTTGTTGCTGCCAATCAGTAGTTCATTAAGAGCACCTTGTAACTGACAAACGGTCTAGCTACTTGAATAATGAGTCACGTGTGGAGATTTAAATCGAGCTGCACCAATTTGGATTAGGAATGCGTTTTTTTCAAGAGTGAACCTCCTTGACGGCAGACCTATTTTCTCCCAGTCCACCGCCGGCCCGGAAAAACTAGATCTAGTTTGGTGTGCTTTGCTTTTGGTGAATTTTTTCTGTCGTTGTTGAACTAAATTCAAGGTCCTTTCGGGCATGTCAAGTTTTTCCAATTTTTTTCTAACCAACCTAATTTTTTTACCCCGAGGACGTTTATACCATCTGTCAACGGTGTCCCCCCCAGCCGCTGACTTTTTAAGTTCCCCCTCGCTCTGGTTTTATCCGGTCCCTCTTTCGCAATTATGCCACTAACGATAGTATGAAAAAGAATATCTTGCATTCCCGTTTCTCCCCCTCCGTCAGGGGGATGTGAGTTTCGTTGCAAGATACCCTCCTCCTGGGAATTCTTACGGCTGGTCCTTCCTTTTCTGGTTGTTTGCGTGTTGGATCGCTGATTCGGGCATTCAAAACTCTTTCATGGTTTAGAGATAACTTTCGTACTTTCCTTCCACCCGGCCCCCCCTTATCCTGTCTCCCGTGGCCTCTTCAAGGACTGATTCCGGTTCCGCGACCCCCTGAGATTTCCACCTAGCGAACCTTTTTCAAGTAGGTCTTCCCCCTCACGTTTTCTTGCAATTATAGGTCCTTGTGCGGTTCACAAACTGCCCCGTATCTTTTATAATCTTCCCTTTTGTTGTTGAGATCAGAACGTGGCAGTTTTCCCCGTCTCCGGTATCCCTTGCGTTTCTACGCGACTAAAAGTGGCTACTGGGTTTTCATTCCCCCCCGGTCTCAAACATTACTCCTCCCTTCATCTTGCCTGCCCAACCTCTCTTGACACTTGGGTCATAAAGCAATTCGTCCCCCATGATCTCGAGACTGGGTTTTACTGCCGGGATCACTATCCCCAAAAACACCTCCAACCCAAGCCCTGTCTTCCTTTTGACCCACCATCCAGTACGCCCCCTCCCCTGCTAGGGGAGAGGTCAACCTTCCAAAAGACCTTCCCCCCCGGGCAACAATTCCACTGGCCCCCTTAACTGCGGAGGTTTCCAGGTCTCTTCTTTAGATATCAAGGTCTTTTCCCGGTCCTTCCTAACTTTCCCTCCTTCTATTTGTTCAACGTCAGACCCATTCAATCCTTCAATTCTTGTTGCAGTGACCCCCCAATAGGCACCCCTTATGCGGAAAGGTGTTTTTATAAAATTTTGGAACTTCTCCCTAAGGGTTCCCTCGCACCATGACAAACCAATCCTTCAAAGACAAACCATACCCCCCCGATATCACCTAGCTCTTTTATTTGGGCCGCCGGGTACGTTTTATACCACGGGGTGCAAGCCGGGCCCGGTGCTGGCAATCCCCCCCATTCTCTCCCCTCAATTAATAGGGTAATTTCTACCATACCTTGACACGCCTTGCGGGCCGTTAGATACTACGTTTTCCTTTTCCCCTTTCCTCGTTCATGATTCGCTTGTACACCTCCGCAGAAAACGCGACATTGCCTCCCCCTTCCCGAATTTCATTCGTGCAACTTTCCCCTTCCAAAGTCCATGTGCAGATAGGGCGATTCCGGTGCACAAACATCAGACACGCTGGGAAATATCCTTTACCGGGTAAATCTCCGATGTGAAAGTTACTTTACAGTTTCTCTTTTGAAGGCCCGGTCCCCGCCCCGGTTTCTCCCCACGCCTTCCTCCGGTTTCTCCCTTATCGGGGATTCTCGGCAACTTTCATCCGGTCCTAGTTGCTTGGATAGACTCTCCCACAAATTTCTGGCCTTATCCACTCTCTCCTTGCAAACTCGTCCCGCCCGACGACCCGGAGAATGAACTTCATCTCGTTTATTCTTTTTCTTTTTCCACTCGAACCTCAGAAATTAGGAACCAGATCGAGCCCTCCCACAGGAGATTCTAATATCTCTCTCCAATTTTACAAGACGACAGCTCTCCTATGCACCGTTTAGATTTCTCTTCCGTTTGTTCAGTTTCCTTTTTTCTTGAGCCTAGTAAGATTACTGTGCACTTCCGTATATGTTTCAACCCTGGCCATACCCCCCTCACTCCTCAAGACCTCTGGTACTCATCCGTGAGACTCTTGCGCAACCTGTATTTCAAATCCTTAGCGTGAAAACATCGTTTGGTCATCTGAGCCCGCTGGCCGGGAAGCCCTTTTGCCTGCGCCCTGTAATGTTTGCGACTTTTCAGTTTCGAGTCCGTTGAATTTCTCTCACCTTCAATCCCCTTTTCTCAGCCTGCTTAAGTTCCCGATCCTTTTAGAGTTCCTCCTGATGCCCCAAATGTGTACCTCTCACGAGCTTTCATAGTATAGGGATGGGATCTCACCCTAACCTTTGCCCACGTCTGTTTGGAACCCAACCCGACTTATCAGTTTCTTAGCCGCCCGCAATCCCCTTTTCCCGTGCATGGCCCCATTTCTTCTCGCTCGCCCTGTCCACCTTGCCGTTTAACCCCTTCCTTTCAGGTGCATTTTTGTGTTATCCGACGGTGCCCGGCAAACCCCTTTGTTGCCCTGATGTAAATTTTAAGGACCAGATCCCTTTCTTTTCATTAGAAGGCTTTCCACCTGGACGTTTCCTCGTACGATCCGGCTTCGTCTGGGACGCCTCCCTCCTTTCGATTTACCGACGGCAACTTCTTTTCCTGCTGCTGAATTTCCCCCCAGCCACCCTTCCCCCCAACTCACCAGATGTGGTACCTGCTCAAACCCATTCCTTGAACCCTAGTTCTCCCCTTACTTCAAGTTTTTTGGTTGTTTGTTCAGTCCATCTCCCTTTATTTCAATCCGGTTGCAAAAAGGCATTTTTTTTAACCCACCCCCGTGCCCCAGTCTATGGGAAATTTAAACAAAGTGATTTTTCCCTCGGCGGCCTTGTCATCCTATTGAAGGTGGTTGGCGGTGTTCTTTCAAGGAGCCCTTCCCCCACTTACCAGGCACCGCCGAAGCTCACCCCTGTGTTAGTGACACAAACGTTTACTCCATTGATTGGTTTACGTTGCCCCCCTTTTGCGTATTCTCGGTTCTTCCGATTTTTAGATGGAAAACTGCAATTACCCGTTTTCCCGAGCACCTAGGAATCTCCGGGTACCTTAACAAAACAGAAGATCTGACCTAAGTTCCTGCAGGATTTTTGCATTTATCCTTACCGGCGGATTTTCTAGAGATGATGTTCTTAGTCTTTTTCCCATCCAGCACAAGGTCACAGCGTTTTGTTATTTTTTGGGAGCAAATTGCTAAGCTTTTTTTTCCCTTGAGTTGTTTTAGTCTTGCTGGTCGTTTGCAGAGCCAGTCTTTGTTTTGCCTTGCTTGCGCTGACCCACCTGCCCTTATCCCTCAATGAGACGTCAGTTAGTTTCCCTGGTAACAACCGAAAACAATCAAACCACGTTTAAACCTCACCCCCAACTTGAAACGTTTTTTTTATAGAACGAGAAAGCGAAAGTGTCCAACATTACGTATCGACCAAAACGCTAATTCCGGCGTCGTCCCTTATCGGCGGTCTAACCCGTCAGAGTCTCACACCCCGGTCTAGAGAGATCTCCCATAAGACCCAGTGGTTATCCGTGCCCCAAATCTATTGCCCCTCCCACCCCAACGCCTGACAGGTCCTCAGCTCTCTTGGTCCCACCGCATGAAATCAAGCATGGTTAACAACAGAGTGACTTAACCAGACAGATTTCCGTCAACCCTTCACTACCTACATGGCGCCTCCCTATCTCCTTCGTTAGCGGCCTTAGATCTGCCTGCTCTCTCTCTTCCTCGTTTTGTTTTTTCTCTGAGATTTTTTGTCCCTCCCGTGACCTGATATAACCGGCGCTTAACGGTCCTTAGGCTCATAGAATCGGGGTTCCGTCCTTTTTTTTCCCAGTTCATCTCTGCTTTTGGTGCCTCAATGATTGATCAGGATTATTTGTCCTCTCCTCGCTTCGCGGCGCCCGAACCATGGCTTCGTTCTGTTTTGCAACTGATTGATAGATTTAAAAAGTGACGTAGCTTTTGCTTCCCCGGCTAGGGCCTCTTATACCACTTCTTTTGTGCCACACGCTTGCAGTGCTCCTTCAAGTTCCGAGCCGGGATTGACGTCTCTTCACGTATTTTCCCGTCCATCCTTTCTTTTCTTCTGACCCCCAAACGTTTCAGGTTTTTTTCTTCATTGCCATTGTTTTGTTTTTTCGGAAGTTTCTTTCGTTTCTTTGGCGCCCGCTGCGCTTTCAGCGACACCGCCCACCCCACCACTGCATAATTGAGGGCAAACTCCCCCCACCGACGTCCCCCCGGCAGTACGCTTTCGGAAGTGACTCAGGCTCCCGACGTTACCTTGTTCTCGGCCTTGAACACCCGGCCAGTTAGACGCTACTTCCAATTGGACGTTTTTTCACCTGCCATGCAAGGCACTTAAAGTCCGTTTTGTGCCAAAGAACGTGTTGTCCTGTTACATTGCCGACCCGCCGCTGCTCTGCATACAACAGAGTTAATCCTTTTTGTCCAGTTTCCGCGGGAAACACTCGGTCAGAACCTACCCTCCACCAAGATAGCGGGCACAAGTATATGCAACCATAATACAAGGCTCTCTCGGGATGAAAGGGGGCTTTGCGGACCGGACATAACGCCCTTGTTCGGACGGGTGGGAACGGTTCTAGCTCCACGGTTGGCCCGTATAAGATTACATACGTCACCTTCTCAAAAAAGGGTCCATGAAGTTCCCATTTTCCTCAGGCAAGTGAGCACTGCTGAAACAAGAACCGTTTTTTTGGTACCTGTATGTTCTTTTGCCTCATTGAGGTTGGGTATTACAACATGCTTCCTCGTGGGACATAGACCTCTCTATGCTCTCCCAAGCTTCCCACCGTCTGAATTGTGGGCCTTTTTCCTATATTTCTGTCACCCCCCGGAATGTTCTCAGAACACAACGCGTTTGCCTCGTGTGGTACCTTCTCCGTGGAAATAAGGTTCGTCGACGATTCAAATCTTTTTGCAACCTTTTACCGCTCTCCTAGTATCGTAACGATCACTTCCAGGACCTCAGTTCTTGGAAATATCCTTCTCTTTTTCTTCTTAAATGCTCTGCAATAACCACCCGGGTTTTCGGCAAAATTTCGGCTCCATGTATTTTCAAACCTCTGTCTTCAAGCGAGGATGTTGAATCCCTGGTAGATAGAGAATAACCCTCTTGCCCACTAATCGCTTCAGGCTTAGCCCTGTTTTAATAATATTTTTCCAACAATCAGGCCCCCTTTTTCTGTTTCCGGGAAGCCCCGCGCAATTCCCTTCCTTTTCTGTTTCACACATTTTGACCCTAGTAATTCCCCCCCCGTTGATTTGCGTGCCCTGCCAGGCTGTTGAGTTCTGAAGATTTGATCCATCCCGTTCCTCGGAATCACTTTTGAGTATCCACTCCTCCAAAACATGCAACGGAGTGCGTCTTGACAGAGAATTTCAAGGACAGCTTGCCCGCTTTTACCCCTGTTAGTCGGCTCCTTCGTTGAAGGCCATTACCCGTTTGCTGTTATCATTTGGTCGACCCTCTGCCTTGAGGTTTTTTTATGTATGTTTCGGTCGGCACCCAATCTCGACTCTTATTTTCCTCACAGTCCCATTGTTTTCCTTCCCCCCTCCCGTCGCGTTTTCAAGCTGGACACGTAACTCCGTTCCTTTTCTTGAATAGCTAAAGTTGAATATCACTGATGATTCCCTGTGGCCTTCTTGCTCGATTGGGTCCCGAAGTGATTGTGTAGAAGGTCGGTCACCTTTACCTAATTCTATGACAGTCGCCTTCTCTTTCTGCTTTCCCTTCTTCCTTTTCCTGCGGCGTTCTTCTCAAGAAATTTCCTAAACTTTGTTGGTCGATCGGCAACGATGTTTTCTTTTTTTCTGTACTTGACCCCCTCCTCAGATCCCTATAACTACAAAAGCTAACATGAAGTTTTTTCTTTTTCTAACGTTCGACCCCCCTTTCGTTCCTTCTACCTGTTCTCCTCTGAGTCATTCTGTCGATATCCCCCACCGTCGCTGTTCCGGAAATCCTATCCCTCTTTTTCCCGAGTCATTCGAAGCTCCCCCTCCAACTTCCCTCGGTCTCGATGCGTGGTTTTCTTGTTTGGAACTCACAAGTGTCGTTAATATCCCTTCTGTGCAACTCCCGGTAAGCCTCTCGCACTCACTTGTCACGTGTCCGATTCCAAATTCGTGGGATTTCCCCCCCTGATGAGGGTGACCTGCGGGGATTTTCCTTTTCTTCCAATCCTTTCTCCTTGCGGTTGTATAACGGCAGTACAGAGGCCCGTATAAAGACGATCCCCTTTTTTTATCTTCCTTGTTTTATTTGGAATAGTTTATTGTTTTTCATTTTATCCAGCCGTTGCCAATTCTTTTGCTCAGCCCGATTCCCACCCCCATTTTTCACCAGAAGGTCTACCAGCTGGCATTTTCCAAGAGAGGTGCTTGAGATTTTGTTTCAACATGCCTGGCGTTTTCGTCCCTTCTCTTTCGCCCTACCCCCGCGCGTAACTCCGCAATCATCTTTTTCCCCTTTTCGCCTTCCGTGCCCCGGGGTGGCTGCTTGCTTGTAAGATCCCTTTAAAGTCCTTCTGTTATGGTTTTCCTTAATCTTTTTTGCTTGTGGGGTTTTTCTCTTATCGGATGAATCAGCACACCTTCTCTTTTAATTTTAGCACGGTTCAGGCTCTCATGAACCCTCCGCTTTATCTGTTTCTCTAGTAGTTTGGGAGTCCCTGATTAGGTACTTCCCTTGAGCCTTCCAGTATCCCCCTATCCCTCCAATTAACGTACTAGTTATACCCACTCCACAGTTTACAACTTCGCTTGGAAGGTTTACCCTTACCCTGCCCTTCCATTCCCCTCCTGTTGTTTTTTTTTTAGAGTTTCTAAGGCAATTTGTCCCACAACCTTCTTTACTGCCTTCACGTGACGTCCACCGGTTATGTGCAACCAACTGTTGGCCTTGTATCTGTCCGGGCCTCACCTCAGTCCTCTTGAACCTTCCGCACAACCCATAGTGTGGTATATACCTCTGACGTTTTCCTTACTTGTTCAAAGTGACTCACACCGTTTTCCCCGTGAGGGGTGCATGAAGGCCATCACCCGATCCCCCCCCCGTCCCCCCACCACAAAGCACCCTTCTTCTTACCCCCATACGACATTGCTGTTATATCCAATACAGCCTCCCCCCTTACCTTTAGTTCTGATGGCCCCTCCCACTGCGATGCGGTTGCAAGGTCCGAGTCGCTTAGATTGTCGAACCTTTTGTTTTCTGTGAAGAAACGCTCGCCATTTGTTGAGAGCCAAACCGCGTTTCACCCTTCCCCCAAGTGGTATCCCTTTCTGAGGTTCCCACCACATTTGGTCTAACCTTTGAAAACTACTCCGGTGATTTTTTCCCCCATACAAACATCCCCCGATTAAAACCACCATACCCCAAACTCTCCGTCGTTTTTCTTTTTTTTTCCGGTCCTGCCTTACAAATCGGCCGTCGCAGCTTCCGGTGTCTCGGGTCCCCTCCACCCCCCGTAATCCCCCCGACCTTCCTAGGTCCCGTTTCTCCTGAATTTTAAATATCGAACGTTGCACCCGATTCGTTTCGCCTAACTATCCTTTTTTACTCACACTGTTTTCCACTTCATGGAGGGTGGATTTCCCCCCCCAAATGCTCAAAAGGCCCCTCCTAGTAAGTTTTATCCCATTCTTTTCTCTTAACATTCTACCAGGGAAAATGAATATTTGGACAGCTATTTCCTTCTTCCCGTGTTTAAAACATCGACCCTATGCTTTCCCCCCTCCCTCCTTCTGACTACGACGGAAACAGCTCTGCGACTTGCCTCCTTTGAAAGGTTTGATAAGCTCTCACTCCCCCTCCTTCCTTGCTTTTCTTTTGAGCCTAGGGATTTTTTCCTTAAAACGTCAAATCCCCTCGTTTGAATGATCTGACACGCTCTCCACCAACATACTCGATTTTCCCCTCAACTAAGCTGCAATGGATCAAACCCGGAACAAGAGGAGGCTCGTCTCACTTCATTCTTTATCGTTCATTTTCCCCCCATTCGTAAAGCCCCTTACCACTTCTTGACACCGACCTTCCCTTCTTGATCCCTTCGCCCCCTTTTTTTCCCCCCCCCCGGCAAACTTCGTTTCGTCTAAGATTACTGTTAGATCTTTAGACTCTTTTTTTTCCCTTTCCGCCTGGGGGTATCCAACAATGGTGAACGCTGTCTTCCCAGTCTTCGTCAGAGATGGTTATTTGACTACCCTAACTCCTCCCGCCCCTTCAATGACCTTCTGTGCCTCCTCTCCTGCAAGCAACCGGTAATATACTCCCCTTCCCTGATAGCTACTAAAATCTTGGAGAACGCTCCTTGACGGGCTTTCGGATTTCTTCTCTCCTTTCCTTTTCTTATTTTCTTCTAGCCTTCCCCCGGTATTGTATTTAGGGATACCCACTATTCAATCCCTCCATCCTGCACCCAGCTTCACTTTTCTTGCTTTTTTACTTATCACCCACGTTAAGAGACCTCTCTCAATGACCTTCCCTTTCTTTCTCTTCCCCCAACAGCCCAAGCCGTTTGTTGGTCCCAAAAACCTTCTTCAGTCCTTGTAGCATGACCGCACTAACCCCCGGAGACCTTTGGAACTCGTTTCACGATCGACGGTACACCTAATTTCCTCACCAAAACATTTGCGATTTTCAGCCTGTCTTCTTCCCTTCGATTTTTAAGGAACACGTTATGTCTGTGCAATCATCCCTTTCCCTTTGACCGACCGGACCCAAGTAGTCAACCCAGCCACCGGAAGCAACAGAAAGGAATTCACCACCGGGACGGGCCTACCTGGGTGCGGATTCGCAAGTGCCGCGTGAACATCCCCCCCCGTGATTCTTTGGACACCAGCCCCGGTATACTCATGGGACAGAGAGAAGGAAACATCCCTCTCGGGCCAACGCCGTGAATTTACTGACTTAGCCCCAAAACCCCTTTAGTGTGTTTTCCCCTTTCGCACACCCACTTTCCATAATCTTTTTGCCGCGCCTTTCGGCCCTTACATAGCAGGTTTCTCTTGATCAGTCCAGAGGAATATGTGTAATTATGGTCCGTCAAACCCCGAATATTGTTCAAACCCCCCAACTAGTTCAATCGGACAAATCTGCATTACACATGAGATCCCCCCTGTTTTCCCTTCCCCTGTCAGAATTTTGTCATTGGACGTTTTTTGGAGATGATGATTTACACTGTTTCTCATTCCCCGTCCCACCCTTAGATCAAACTCACGCCGCGACAACCCAACGGTTCGGTTGTGTAACCTTAAAACCCTTTATAGCTTGAGTACCTTGCCCTTATGGATGTAGTTTTTCATCTGTTTCTGCACGAGGTGGAAATGGCAAGAAAGATTAAAATGTGGGAAGACCTGCTCCCAAGAGTGCCCCTGGCCTTACAACCCTCTTTCGTACCCCCCTTACTTCCCCCCCCCACCCCGGCATTTAGGCCTACCATTGTCAAGCCCCACAGCAGGAGGCCCTGTGATTCGGACGGATTGAGGGTTGACGATCCTTGTGCTCTGTGTGAAAGCGATCACAAGTGCCAACCGGCGTTTGGGCTTGTCTCCCCCCCCCTGCCTAGATGCTAGTATTTGACGCGTGGTTAGGAGGGGCCCCCGTGACCGCAGTCGAATCCCCCCTTTGTTTTCCTGTGGAAGCCCCTTTCGTGTTCTCCTGAAAGGCAGAAGTCTCTCCTCTGTACCCCCAAAAACCCTTCCCAAAATTTCAAATACTACCCCACCACCTGAACCTGGGGGGTTCATAGACCTGACCTCCTTCCACTTTAACGTGCCCCCCCATCTGTTAAGCGCTCGACCTCTTGCGTCTTTCCCTTATCCCTAGTGAAATCACTCCGATTTACAACCCTCCAGTGTTTTTCTAAGCGAGCCTCTTCCTATTCATTTTGCCACCAGTAATTTGTTGACAAGATCTACTTAATCTATATTTGCCCCCTACTCCACGTTTCGTTTTTTA
>Ga0179591_1240484_pt1 | contig 10766 bp, 8 predicted proteins | sample CZOMad2_1_08_16f_FD_182891 | JGI IMG/M metagenome (GOLD analysis project Ga0179591, IMG submission 182891) | Vadose zone soil fungal communities from Angelo Coast Range Reserve, California, USA - CZOMad2_1_08_16fungal (PacBio error correction) | ecosystem: Environmental > Terrestrial > Soil >... | reverse complement strand
CTTTCCCACCCTCTTTGCCCTTCCCCAATAGATGCATTTGATGGTCTTGCCACTTAGCGGCCAGACTACACCTCCAGCCCCATTTCCTTCCTGGTTGAGCGTCTATATTCCGATCCCTGAAGCTCGCGGTAGGGTTACCCCCCCAGCTGAAGAGCAAGCGGCGGACGACCTGATGTGCGGGTGAGTCCCAGTTTGTTTGTCCCTCTCAGCCCAATTGCAAGCCCCCCATTCACCCTAGGCCCCAGAGGGGAGATTTCGCTTTACGATACCCCACCCCCCCCTCAGTCGTGATATGGGACCGGATCACCGCTTACCGCAGTCGGTTCCTAATTGTGGACCGTTTTCCCCCCCCCCCCCGCCCCCCCCCCCGACCCATATGAGGCGACCCCGGAGGCCGCTTCCATATGTTAAGTTTGTCCTCTCTCTCCCCGTCCCCTGTCCTCTCCCTGGAGACCGCATTAGGTTTTGTTTTAGCCCAGTTTGGGGTTTTACTAACCTGGGACGCCTTCCCCCTTTAATCAGGCTCCCTCTCCCCAGGCGATTGAGGGGCAGAGATCTGTCCAAGTCACTCCCATCAACTGTCTTATCAACAGATGTTATGCGTGCAGCGAAAAATTTTATGAAACCCTCCAGCCATGAATTGAGTTCCCCGGTTGTGTTCAACAGCGGGTCCTCCCCTGTCCAGCCACTGTCCTATTTAACAGGTCCCTGGGGTAGCCCTTTTGAACATACCTTTTCATATCTAGGAATTTCCCACTGCAATCAATTTGCAGTTCCTTAGGCTTGTCATCTTTTCCCCTTTGTGCTAACCGTACCCCCAGTTTCCCGCAATATCTTTATTGCCGAATTATTTTGCTTTTTTTGTTCAACATCAATTTCCATACCCGGTAAAATCTTCCTCCGACATTTTTTTCCTTCTTCTCCTACATCTCCTAGGGTTTGGTATCCCCCTCTTGCTGAGATCTTCCCCATTTCTGTTTTTGGAGACAGCCTTTTTTTAGCCATTTCTCCACCTGGGCTTTAGTAAACAAAAATTGCACAATTTAATTTGGTCCCGCTTCGTTAGATAGGTCTAGTGCTGTGAGGAGGGGGGAACACACTCCTATAGTTTTCCCCCTTTCCTGCCATCTCTTTTTTTTTTCTTATGTAGAACCTACTTTCCTTGTGATTATGAGATCATTCCAGAATAACCCTTCTTATTGTACACCGAGGGGAATAAACACCTCTTGAAAACGCATTCAATACACCCCCATTTTTGGTATTTTTATTTCCCTCTCTTTGGGTAAATTGTTTTTAGCGAGACGAATTTCCACATATAGTTTCCCTTAGGTGTACCCCCTCTTTTTTAGCACTTTTTGTGGTTGCCTGGTACCCCCCCCTTGTGAGTGCTCGAGAATGATGAATCTGGCCAACTTTGTTAGCTTTTTGAGGCCTATATTCATGTAGGTCGTGTAACTAGAATGTCCACACTACTGATGCACCTTATTAGCCTTCTCACGACCTGTTTTATAAGGGTTCTTCTGATACTGGTTCTTACTTTTAATACCAAAAGTTTGCTCGTACCTACCGTCCTTCCCATAAGATGTGCTTTCTGGCGGGAAAGAAACTATAATACTTCCCCTGACATGCGGAAATTATTGATCCCCCACTTTATTCACCGTCTGAACACAGAGAAGTTGTTCAACCCTTTATCCACCGTTTTGACCGGCCATGGAAACACACTTTCCCGCGTCATTTTTTCAAGACAGAAATACACAGAGAAAAGAGGACCGGGCTCCCCCGAATATCCTGAGGGAAAGAGGAAGATCTTCCCGAGTTAAAGACTCGGGAACGACTTCCTGAAAGCGGGCGAGAGTTCTCTCCTTACTGATCCCGGAACCCATTGAAGATTGAACAGGTCTCCCCCCTGTGCATGCGAACCCAGACAAGGGAATGCAAGAGTGGACCCCCCCCCCTCTTGTGTCTCCATAAATCCCCCTCATGCTAATTTTACCAGGTATTATCTTCTTTCATTATTTCCGCCTCCTTTGATCTCTGTCATATGAATATCCCCTATGTTTCCCAGGTTGCCCGTCGGCAGCGTTGCATCCGTTCGAATGCTATATGTTTAGGTCCTTCCCCTCCCCCCCTAGCCCCCGTTTGCACCCACCCTCTTGGTGATTATCCAATTTAAGCTTTCCTGAAGGCCTTGCAATACGATGGTCCCGCTTATTTCTTTGCCTCCCCAAAATAAGAACAAGGATTTTGGGAAGGGGCTGACCTGAGTGAAGGAAAGTGACTTCGGAAGTGGCGACGTGCGTTCTTTTAAACGAGACAGGACCCCTCCTTCCTGCTTCCCGCCCTAGACAACCATGTATACTTCTTCACCCCGAATCCCATTCCTCAAAAAAATCCCACCCGTAATTGTTTTTCTTCCCACTCGATTACACCGTATCCATCTCTTTTATCTTTAATTTGCAGAGTACCGCATGCTGGCTAAGGGAAATGAGAACATCCCCCCATTTCCTGTCTCACCCTAAAACCATTTTATCTAGATCATCATACAAGTTGTGCCGTTTCGATGGTCTTATTCACAAGTGTCCTTACCTTCCGAAAGAATTTTCTTCACCCTTTAAACGTTTTCAACTTCTTCAACCCTGGACATCTCCCTTCATATGCACGTAGATCGTCTTAACTGTTACTTTTGTTGGTTACTTGGTCAGAAGTCCCCCTGCCGTTTGGTCGTCCCTTTGTTCTTCGACACAAACATTCAGAAGGTAGCTTGGGGATGCCTGATCTGGCACCCGCCCTTCCTTTTTCCTTGGCTAATCCCCCTGCCAGTAAGACTGCCCGTAATGCTCTCAAAAAAAAATCCTCTAGTATATGGAGCAAAAACCGATGGGCCATCGTGACGTACCTATTTCCAAAGCAAGGACCAAAGTAAAGGACCAATCGTCACGCCAGACCTCAGGATCTGTTCCCGGGGTGCCAGAGTAGGCAGTGTCTTGATCGACCCCGGGATGTTTTTTTTTCCCTCGAACCCCTTCGACGTAACCCTCGCAAGTTCTTCCCCCGCATATGTCTGGACCTGCGATCCCTACTCTTGGTAAATAAAATGAGTTCGCCACAATATAAAGCACCCCTTCCAAAGGTCCACAGTCAGACTGAAGAGACATGACTGTCAGCACATCAAAGAGGAGTCACAGGAACAAGCTTCATTTGGCCACTCAAAGGGCCCCCCGAATTGTGACCACCAGGATAAGGTCGCCCCTCCGAGCGTTACCCCCCCCCCCCATATCCCGTCGACAATGGTTCTTTTTTACTCTGCGGATTCTCGGGTCCATCAGGTCTTTTATCACGGATTGGCTTTTTTGCTTAACTCCTAGCGTGTGATTCAAAGGCATTTAGCACCTGTGCCCACCTCAAACTTGAAACCAAAGCCGAGGTAGTAAGCAACTCTCTCATCCCCCCCCACTCACACTTTCGTCCTGATAATAATGAGAGTGAGCCTCCCTGGAAGTAGAGCTGCCTCCAGTAGTATATCTTATGCCAGCCCCTAAGGAACATATATCCCCGTGACCTGTGCGCTTCCAATGGCCCCCTTTTTCCGGCCCTCTTAGGAGCTGAAATCACCCTGAATCGAACCCCCCCAACCATACCACCGACCAGTCGCGTCCGTTCGGAGAACGTCAGAGGGTAGACCGATTGGAGATATCGAGGTCGAACACGGACACCATTACTCGAGGTACTTTACACGCTACGCCGTGACAGTCAAGGACCTCAACTTTTCGAGTTGCCCTACAATGGTGTTTTGGCACCGGAACAAAACCCAAAAGTTGTTTGGGTTTCCGGAAAATAGGACCTACACATGGTACTTAGTGGGCCACCCTGTCCTCCCTTCCAAAAAAGTGACACAAGGTAGGGGCAATCCCAATAACCCCCAAATGGGTGTTGATCATCTTGACTTTTTTTTAATTGATTCCGTTATGTAAACCCACCTATAGCATTATCTGTACTTTACTCTCATATACCCATGCTTCTCTAAAAGTCCCAGGTCCCCCCAATCCCTAAACACAAATACCAAAATCACCCCATTCTGTTTGACCAAACTAATCCCATCCCAAGGTGTTTTTTTTTTTAACACCATAACAGCCCCTCTCCCCCTCGGATACGAAAAGGGACACAGGTGGGTTGCTGTGTGTGGTCGACTGACTCTTTTTCTAGAGCGTCGGGGTAGCCCCAAAGCGGAATGATCTCTTGTTCCCCAATTAACCCCTTGCTTTTCTTTCTCCCCTTTTACAACGAAGAAAAGGGCTTGAAGCTTTGCCGGGAGGCCAGGCCAGGTGGCCAACTTTATTTTTTTTGAACCAACCAGACTCCATACTTCCTCTACAAAGATGTCGACTTCTTTTTTACATTTTAGCCCCCAATCTTTTATACCGATCCGCCACGAAGGGTCCCCCAAGGAAAGCGCAGGAAACGGTCTCCGGGCCTGCCGAGAAGGAAAGATTAGAGGGCCAAAACCAGGCGCCCCAAAGGAAACTTGACAGAGGGATGTCCCGGGTTAGTTGTGCTGTAGGTCGTCCCATAGTGGCCACAAGGTTTGCTGACCGTTACAGGGAGTTGGCTGCCAGACGGTTCGAGATTGGGAAATTGCCGCAAGATTCCTTGAGTTGGTGGTCTCAGTTTTTCCCTTTTTGCCGGGGGAAAGTCTCTCTCCAGATGTCTCTGCCTGTGAGATGTACCTTTCATGAGGTTTTTTTAACCGTTTTTGAGGATTAACCAACAAAAGGCGCACAAGGCCTTCTGTAGGATTCTTCCATTGAAGGTCCCCAATATCTGCCTTCTTCTTGCTAAGTACAACTTAACTAGTTAATCCCCCGTGCGGTCCCCCATGTGTAAGACTTTTTAATGCCGTGTTCCCCTGGAAATGGAAAAGACTGCAAGCGGGTTTATTGAAGGTCCCACCGTCCCACCCGGTACAAAGATCCTATTCAGATTGTGTTCAATGAGAGTTAAACGAGCCCCAAAGAAAACAAGAGGTGCGGGCGCACCCTGACGGGAGTAGTTTCCCACTTTGAGGGTAGTTTCAATTCCCCTGCCGACTAAACAAAGTCAAGTAACGAGAACTCGTTTTACATCCAGTACCCTATTCCCACGAATTCAAGAACGAAACCCCTCCTTCAATGGTTGGTTGGATTTGCTGTTCGTCTCAGCAACTCTTCAAACTGTACAAAGACCCCCCCTGTCAAATCCGAAGATTCTTTTTTTTCCTTTCAAGAATTTAATATTCCCATTCACTCTCATTTCCCATTTATTTTGTCGTTTCGAGATGCCGATATCCCACTGTGCACCTCCCCCCCCAGCATCTCCGAAGGCGAGAGTCTTTTGAGGGCTTTTTTGGGACCAAGTGGCTCCCCCTTGGAGGTTAAGCCTAACCAGCCCAAAAGCCAAGGCCAAGGATGGGGGTGACCCGGCAAGCTATTCCGATCGTCTATCGGGGAGTGGACAAAAGAGGGACTGGCAAGTCTGCCCTGACCTGGTGTTCTGTGGTCGTACAAAGGGGGAAGTCGTTTTTTCGCAAACTTCAAGAAAATCCCTCTCACCCCATCTGGTCTGTTTTCTTGCTCTAATGCCCCCAACTCCAGATGCTCAGTCTCCCATCCGGAAAGCTCGAACCCTCCCACAGGCTCCGCAGAGTCGTTGGAAATCCTGCCTGCCAAACCGTTCCCAACCCGAAATCCAAGTACAATATTAGATTAAAACGTTTATGCTCGCTGTCCGTTTTTGTCAAGGCGACTCCAAGATCATTGGACATTCTACATGTTTTCCAGACGCTGCGACCTTTTTTAATTTAAAGTTTAAATGCTGCCTTCCACTCATTTCTCCGTAAAATCACATCAACTTCCGCCGCCATTAATCCAATCCATCCACAAGACACTGTTCCCTCCATTGGCTTTCTGAACTCTGAAAACGTAGAATCCCCCCCATAATCTTGCGAAACATGGTGTCCGCACACCTCCCTCGAACTCCCAAGAAACCCGGCCACCCACTAAGCGTTGGGACCCCGGTGGACAGAGTCTTTCTAAATTAGACTTTAATATCTCCTTGCCCTTCAAGCTACATCGACTCAAGGGCGTCTTATCTCTCCTGCCGTGGTATACCCCCTTGCCCCCAAGAGCAATATAATCATTTTCCACATATGTTGAGAAGGTGTTGGGACCAAATAGACCTGGAACCGCTCCTGAAGACATGGGACACCCCAACGCTCTGTCCCGCCACGGCGTAGAGACGGGATTCCTCAAGACAACCAGAGATTCCAGGGGAAGGGGGCAGTACTCCAAGATCAATAGGGGGGGGTCGACAACCCACTCTGCAAGCAATAGAAAAGAGGAGCTTCTGCCACCAAAACCCAGCCCCCCCACGACGTTTTTCTCTTCTTTTTTTTTTTGTCTCTGGTTTCCTCTTCTTTTGTTTTTTGGGCCCCCCGGCAGTCTAAATCCATGCAAGAGGGCGGGCGGAAGTGGTGGACCCCAAGGAGGGGAGGCCTGTTAATGTACAATAAGGGTCTGGATTAGTTTCCGTTTTTTAGAGTATGAGGAACCCCTTCCCCTGTTAATGCTCACTATTTTTTTTTTCTCTCTGTTAGTTTCCCCTTCCCAGAATTCAAACTGCTTTATAATTCCGAGAGATAACTTTCACTACCTTCCCTTCCGGGAAACCCCCCCCTTGTCGCCCCCCAAGGTATTTCCCCTTTTTTTTCACCCTCCTGTGTAGGTAACCTGGATGTTAGCGGGGGGAATCGACCAGTTTCTCGCTTACCATAGTTACCACTGGTTGGAGAAGGTGAACAATCCCTTACAACAGATCCGTAATCCCCCCGGGTTCGATATGGGGGCGGTTTTGTATACCCATGTAATACCTTCACGCCCAAGTTTGGTTTTTCGCTCGTCGGGATACTTTCCCCTAAACTCAGTTTTTTACACTGTAGTAACTTCGTCCAGATGGTGGTCAGGTCCACCTCGTCCTTACCTGATTTTGTATCTTATTAACCTGTCCCCCAATCCTGCTAACGTAGAGCTTATGCCGCTTCGTTTTTTTGTGGGACTTGTTTGGGATGAGGTTTTACTAAGCCTCGGTGATTTCCCCCCCGAGCGTGGCTCAGACATCTCCATGACTGTAATTTTTATACTTTGGCGCGGCGTGGCAGCCATGTATTACCTATTCCCTCCTGACTGCGGATTGCCTCCTTATCTCAAGGTCTTTCCCACTCTCCCTTGTTCAAAATCGTTGTCCTTTGATCCCAGTTGCCCGGTCATGGATACCCTTCTAATCATTCCATTTCCCGAGCTCCAAAATGCCTCACCTTCAATTTAAGGTCCAGCTACACCTTCCGATTATCCCGATGATATTATTCGATCGGGAACATTTTACAAGCGAGGGAGCCTGGTGGTTGCCGCGTCTTCTACTTGGAGGATTCTTTGTTCCCTGTATGCAGTTTTGGAAATGGCCTAAAGTGTAATGTGTTCCCCAACCCAACAGCACTACGATCATCCAACAAGTGGACAAACGATGGGGCGGACGAATTCTTGCTGGAGACTTTTTCTACTCATCTCAGCAGGCTAGCTCTTTCCACGTCAAGATCCCTACAACAATAACACTCGATCCACCCGAGAAACTGACACACACGCAACGCCCCGTGATCTACATCTAGTGAGTCACCTTTCTGACATACCATCGATTTGGTCATAGGCCCATGTAGCTGTCCCCCCCCTCCTCCCCCTCCTTGGCCTCCCGCTTTCTCTATCCATCTTACTCGAATAGCACGTTTATATTTTTGCCGTTTGGAGCCTCACTATAGTTTGCCAGGGAGTGCTTAAGCCACCCATTTTGCCCTCTAGATTTCGAATTATTTCTTATTCCTACACCACACACCGCCAAATGTCGAAACACACAACCCATAGCCCGTCCAAACGGAAATTTGGCCTAGGTAAAACTTATACCTCAAGGGAGATTTATGCTGATGCTGGCAGCTTGCATTGGAAGTTTCTGGGTACTCAGGTAGCCGGTTGGTTGCCAGGACTATGGCAGAGATGGTTTTTTAAGATAATACTCAGGTGAATTTTCTCTGTTTTGAAGAGACTTCCGGTCTTCGTTACTGCGAAGTGTAACCCCCCCCCGGGTAAGAACTCGTGTTTTGTTCAAGATGCTACCACTCAATCTCATGAAGTTTAAAACTCTCTTCCTGCCTCGACTGGTATAAGACGAATATTTCAAGACATGGAAAAGCGAATAAAGTGGGAGGAAAATGTTTTCCATGGGAAATCGAAGCCAGGACTCCATCGCAGCCCTTGCGTCTAGTTTGGAATTCATATACACACAAACCTTGACCCTAATCTTAGCATCAAGGAAGGTTTTTCAGGGTCAATTTGCCCCCCCACGGCTGACTTGATCAGAACATAAAGCGCCCACAATATCGAAGAATAAGCCCCATCCTCTGACCGAACCAACACAAGTGAACGAGCTCGACCTAACCTTTAGAGTAGCAACTGGGACCGCAAGTCTCCCGAACGCCCAACAAACTACGTCCCTAGCTTTTAGTCATACGAGGTGAAATATCACCGACATCAACCCACAGCGCCCCAATGTCTTTCATCCCAGGTGAAATTGCCACGACTCCGTCCTACTCTTTTCTTGAGTGCGTATTCAGACCCCTTATTCCTTTTTTTCTATCTATTTTAATCCCTACCTTTTATTTCGTTGTATTGGGTAGAGGCCCAAACAGGGGAGACGATCACTATTTAGATGCCTATTTCCACAATGAGAATTTGAGCTTGCAACTTCTCATCGGATGGAAAACTCGCCAGCTTCCCCACCCAGCATCCTCCCGGGGCCATGGAACATGCGCCAGGAGGGCATCGCGACAAGGCCGGTTTTGACTTCATTCCCTTCATCTGTTCAGCTCCTAGTTGCCACGTTGTCTCGTTCAGACGCTTTTTGTTACCATGCCCCGTCTCTCCTTTTTCATGGGCCGAAATACTGAAGAACTGCTCTGGGTTTTTTAGTAAGAGGATGTAAAAATGAGATAGGAGGAGGGGGGCCCCCTTGTTCAGGTGGAAGGTAGAACGCCCGCGAATGGAGAGTTACAAGGCGGCAAAAATACCCCCCACGCGGTTATTGCCGTCGCCCCCCTAATGCGGACACGCGTACACCCCTCCCTGGCCCATCGGGTCTCCCATTTCTTGCCGGGCCATACTTTGTTTCATTTTCAGTTTTTTTGCTGGACAAGGTGTCGACAGTCCTTTCCCGTCCCACATAAATGCGCGGGCCTACCAAAAATGCACCTCTGTCGTTGGAGATGGAGGTAGGCGAGGTAGGCCGCCGAGGTTCCCCAGTCATCACATAACTTTAGACTATACAACCTGTGATTTAACTTCTCCCTTGTGGTGCAGCATTAATAGGTCTCTAATCCAATTCCCGGTTTGTCAAAGATACCAGTGAGATTTTTCCCCGTTGCATTCCCCACTTCCTCCCCAGCCCCCTTAGGCAAAATATTCAACCCCCGACACATCCTGTAAACTCTTCTTTTCCTGACCCCATACTCGTGTAACCCCATGATATTTCTTAGTTATAAAGGAGATGCGCTTTTTGAACCCCGCGTTCTGGCCCCCCAGGAATATCAGCGCTGCGTTTTATCCCCATGAAGGCAAACCGCGTTCATTAGCCCAAAATTTTAACAAGGGGTTTTAACCCAGGCCAGGTGAAAGCCTCAGTGACGACGCACATTACGGAGATCGCGAAGGCCGACGTGTCAGATTGCGAGTCTATAAATGGGACGTTCCGGCCACCGATTTTCGTAGTGCAACTGAGCCCGATCAATTGTGTCGAGAAAAAAAGTTGAGTTCCTTGCCTCTCTGAGGGCGTTCACCCTCAAACAAATAGCAAAGACCCCTATCCCCCAAGACGACAGCGAGGAAACGGGAATTTCCACACGGGAAGGTGAATTAAAGGTTATTGGAAAACGCGATCTTTTCGCACGAAGTTGAAGACCATATTCCTTCCGAGAGGACACACCCACCCCGATCCATACAAGAAACTGACCCTCAATTTCCCCCAGAGGAGAAGTTCCAACATAAATTGACAGAAACTGTAACCCCCAAACCCGGGCCAAGAGGTACGGTTTTTTCCTTAAAAATCCTTGCCCCCCCTAAGTGGTAACTTCTTACTTCCTCTTCACCCCCAACAGTGCCGACACGCCCCCGTCTAGGTTCACATACCCCAAGTTGTGGTTTTGGTCTGCTTTCTTCCACGGGAGTTTTGGACGGGAGTATGCGGTGTCCCCCTTTGAGAGTCGCATGGTAGTTTGTCGTGGACTCTCTAGAGCCCCAGGCTGAGCCTACAGGTTTGTCCCGTTCCCTCTAAGACCACGACACCAGAAGTCGACCACAATGCAGGCGACCTAAGGATTTGGGCCACTTACATGGCACATCCGTCAAGATGTAGGGTTGTTTCACCCCCCCCAGCGCTCAAAAGCGCCTAAATCTATACTGTCTCCGGTCCCCCTTAGGACCACCCCCTTTTTGTGTTTATCCTTTGGTTTTGAATGCATTGGTCTTCTTTCCTAGGTGTCTCCCAGACCCACGTCGAATAGCCTCTTGTTTCCAAATTTAAACACGATAGATTCTTCAAACTCCTACCGCCCCCTTTCTGTTTCCCTACGCTTTGACATGATCTTATGGCCCATTCGTTTAAACCCTTGAAAATACCTTTCCTTTCTTCCAACTAAT
>Ga0179591_1139727_pt1 | contig 10766 bp, 11 predicted proteins | sample CZOMad2_1_08_16f_FD_182891 | JGI IMG/M metagenome (GOLD analysis project Ga0179591, IMG submission 182891) | Vadose zone soil fungal communities from Angelo Coast Range Reserve, California, USA - CZOMad2_1_08_16fungal (PacBio error correction) | ecosystem: Environmental > Terrestrial > Soil >... | reverse complement strand
CTCTTTCTCGCCTCTCCTTGCGACTGATTCGTTCCCGACTTCGAATAACCTATTTTTTTTCCCACCCTGTCTGAGGTTCGTAGAAAGCCCTGAAAATTCCTTGGACATCTGAAGCATGCATCCACGCCTGGCCCTTAAGACGTGAAAGAGAGGACTCTGCTTCTTGTCTCCCCTTCTCGTCAACCCTCTTTCAAGTCCGCTTCGTACGTGTTTTGATCAATTTTGACTTAGTCTCGTCACCTTTCTTACGTGTTACTTTCTTTCTGGCGGCTTAATTTCTCTTCTCCGCGACCATGGGTACCGTTCGTTTACATAGTTCCAGGCCTGGCAACGAAGCCCCCTTTCACCTTCGTAGAGATTTTTCCCTCACCGTCCCAGTTTTCCCTTTTCCGACCGCAGTTCTTCAGGATTCTTGCCAATCAGATTCTTCGTAGAATCTGTCGATTTGTTCTCCCGCCACCTCTCGATACAAGATTCACCCTTCTCTTTTATTTGGCATCTAGTCACCAGTTGGTTTTATCAGTTCAACTCCCCCACCTTGTTTTATTTATCCACACCCTACATCTTCCCTTCCCCGGCGAAGGCAATCTCAACGCAATTTCCGAATAGTGTTTTGCCGAATTTCCCCTCCCCCTCCTCTCTGTCGGCACACCTGTCAGTTCCAGACCCTCGATTTTTGGGACTTTTTCTAACCCCCTTAGGCGTTTAAAAACTCTACCCTCCGCTTCTTAATGAAGGTCTCCTGGACTTTCAGAGTGCCTTACTCCGGATCCCTTTTTTTCCTTGCGTACTTGTTTTGGCGTGGCTGCCTACCCCGCCGATCCCTTTTTCTTCCCGGTGTCTCCAACTGACCCCCCAAAAGATGACCTCTGGTGTTTGGCCTCTTGGCCTAACAGAAATTTTGCACACTTCGTCAATCCTTTTACCTCAATCTTGGCAACTACTTCATCCCCTTTTTGGGTACTCCCTCCCGGAGGGTACTCGCGTTACTTCTCGCACAGGGACATGTATTTTCAGGTTTTATTGGTTTTCTTACCCCCTTCCGCCACGTATCTGTCGTAATTTCTCGTTAAGGAAGGCCTTCCTGCTGTGCCAGTCAGCAAAGACGCCCCTCGCTGTCCCTTCCAACGTCGGAGTTTACCTATCTTCTTCTTGACAATTCTTTCCATATTCGAAGCCCCCTTCCTCCCACCTCCAGATTCTCTTTCCTCTTCTTTCCCTGCGTAGTCCCCTTGCTTGGTCAAGGTGGTTCGCACTTTCGCCCCCGTATGCGGATATCAGCTTTTTTTCCTTCCCTCTTTGGCGCTCCATTTCAGTTCTCGATGAACGCATTTCACATTCAGACTGGCTTTTCCACGACCGAGCAGCGCGTGGTGTAGCTTGAGTTGTTTCCCCTTTAAGCCCGCCTGACTGTAGCAAGCGTGTGATAGTTTATGCTCGTTGCTCCCTCCTCATCTCGCATTCCTCCCCTGGTCTTACTTTCTACGCCTTGAGTTTATTCCCCTCTCACCCCAGCCCCCGACGCCCCAAACACAGAACACGTAAAGAGACATCGTTCGTGCCCCCTCCCACCCCTTCTGTCTTAGCTTCCCTTCTAGCCCCGAGGATCACCCCAGCAACTTTTTTCTAAGACCTAACGCCCCTTTCTCTCATATATCGGCTTTCGCCCTTTTTCTCTTGGGTTTTTTTGGTTGTGTTCTCTTGGATACCACTGCCTGTGCGTTCGGGTTTTTCCGCTTGACTAATGCCCCCGCAAGTCATTGCCTCGTTCTGTCCATTTCAGATCTGTACCATCGAGTGGTGACCTCTTCCCCTTTCCCCCAGTTTATCTCTGTCCGCTCTCAAACCCACGTCTCCTCTAGGTGTTTTCCTTGATGCCTGATGGCCCCCGTCCTTGATTCATGGTCTCTTTTTTTTTACAGCGTGCAGATTTTTTCCCGTTTCCTTCCCCCCCTGCAGTGCCGGTTCCTCCTACCCAAAAAAAAGAACTTTCACCCTCGTGGTTTCCGCTCCCCCTTACTGACCTTTTCTTACGTGCGGACTAGAACTTTTCCTTCCACTCCCCCCTCTCCCTTTTTATATTCCCTTAGCCCTCAGTTTGAACTGCCCTCGTTTGTCGGTTTCTTCCTTATTCGCCCTCCGCTTTGCAGCTGTCTTCTTCTCGCTCCCGCTTCACTCTCCCAGCTTTCCCCTCTAGCAACCGTCAGTTTGATTGGACTGACCTGTTTTCCTTTCTCACTCTTTTTAACTAAAAAACGTGAATGGACCCCCTTCCTTGTGCGCTTTTCGCTTGCTTCATGGGATCGTTACTTTTCTCCCTCTTTTCGTTCAGAGAGAATCCTTTTAGGCTCCCCATATTCGACAAACGCTCGATTCTCCTCTGAGTTTGAGAATTGGCTTTAATCCGCCGTCCTCTGTCTTCTCTCCTTCTCTCTTGTCCAGATTCTCCGAGATTCAGAACCCCTTTCCCATATTTCAGATGTTGTGTCCCCCCTTAAATGATTTACCGAGTAGTAAAGGGGTCCCCTCTCCCTCGTTTTATTCCGAGGCGGCTGGCCCACGAGGCCCTTTCTCGCCCCCTTTCGGATTTGCGTGGCATTCTAGATATCCCTCCCCTCTCTTCGGGCCCTGCCCCCAGTAATTCCCCTTCGGTCCCCCTCAGCGAGTGTGCAGAATCTCCCTTCCCTTCTTGTTTCAGGGGTTTCATTTTTTCTCTTCTCCTTGTGATAACGGACTCCCGAAAGCATTCCCTCCCCCCCCCTGTTCTCTGGCTAGGCGGAGATCAAAAGTGTTTTATTCTCAGTGCAGCCAGATTTTCCCCTCCTCTTTTTTGTTTTCTAGCGTAGGCTGCAGACCCCTTTCGTTGCCTGTTCCTCGCTTCTAGCTCCCCGCTCCTTGGTTCGCTTTGTTTGTTTTTTTTTCTTGGTTTTTTGTTCGGTTGTGGTGTTGTGTTTTTTTCTTGTTTTGCATGATCGAAGTCGTTCCTCCTGGCGCTATCCAATTGTACTAAGACCGGCGCAACGCATCTTCCCCCTTCTTTACACTTCTTTTTCCCTCCTTGTCAGTTCTCAGTTTGGCTGCCATTCTCTAGGCGCTCATCCTCCCCCTCCCCCTCCATCCTGAGCAGCCAGTTGTGTTCTTAGTTTGATATTTTCATTTGCCCACGAAGTCTATTTTACCCCCATTCTTTACGCCTTTAGTTGTCTCTCCACCCCCCTTGGGGGCTTCCCTCTTACAGGGTCGTTTTTTCTGCGTAGGATCTCTCACCTTCCTATACGCATTCCCAGGTCTTAACTGACTTTCGACCGTTCCTTCTGCTCATCAACTCACGTCAGCAGTTGCCCTACTTTTTTTCCCCCGCCTTTAGGTGTCTAACCGTTTTTCGAGCTGCGGGGGTAAAAAGCTTCTTTAAGTCAGCGTCTCCTTTCTCATCCCTCGTTTTTCTGCCTCCGTTCCCTCGTCCTCGTTCTAAAGGAATTTCAGGAATCACCTTCGTTCTCTCTCTTTTGCGACCGTTTTTACCTGAATTTGCTGGGGGTTTTCTTCCCGCGATTACCTTCTTCATCCTGACCGCGTTCATTCCTTTTTCACTGACAGATTGGTCCCTTTCCCTTTTTCCCTTTTGTACGTTCCTCACTTTTTTCACTTCACCCCCCTTGTCCAGTACATCCCCAAAGCCTTGGCCACTCGTCCTTGTTGTCCTTAGGTATTCACATGTGTCACCTTCTTTTCCCTGTACTTACCTCTCTTGACTGAGATTTTTAAGGGGACCCTCCGATCCGGAATACCAAAAGCGAGCAGCTTTTATTCCCCCCCCCCAGAGACACTGAGCCCTGGTCCCCCTCTACCTCCCCAAAAGATACCGTTGGGAATTCGTGTTTTTCCGACGCTGGAACCCATGATATCACGTCAGGTCTTCTTTCCCCACTCGCTGACCCCAAATGTCCGCACCTTTCCCGTCACTCGTCCTTTTTTCTATTTCCTAGAATTTCTTTTACCCAACTCTCTCTTCCTTTTCCCTCCAGCGCCGCACCTCTCCACCAAAAACTCCCGAGTGACGGCCAGCGATCTCTTCTTCGCGCTCACCGCCCCCTGACCTTCTCTGTTTGAGATCCTCTTCATCTATATGGGTTTAGAAGTTCAGCCCCTTTTTCTGCCCTACGAGTTGGTTCTGATAGTTAGTCTTTGGTTGGCTTTTCCGTTTTTTCTCTTGATCCACTTTCTTTTTCGTAATAAAGTCTTTCTCCTCTTGATTAATGAGTAGTCCTTCGTACGTACTGCCCCCCCTATCTTGTCACTCTAAGCCGTTATGACTTCCCCGTCTTTGCTGATGGGACACTCCTGCCGAGCAACCCCCCCCCCCCCCCCCGCTTTTGAGATTTTCCAGTTTGGCATTTCCCTGCTTTCTCCTGAGCACGTTCTCTGGAGCTGCAATCCTCGTCCCTCTCCCTCCTGCGTAGACCGCGTTATCCCCCTGTGCTGCGCTCCCTTTACCCCCCATAGGATGATTACCTTCCATCACGATTGCAAGATCCAAGATCTTTTCCCTTTTGTACTGTGGGTCTCTATTTCCTTCATTTAGGCCTAGATAAGCAGAAGTTCCACCGCTCTGGGCCTTCCCTCGCAGGAATATTCCTTCACCTCCGAATTCCGTCCCCGGGAATCACGACACCCTTCCCCTTTCCTCAACCTTGTTGTTGACCTTTACCCCTTTCCTTACTCTCCCACGTGTCAACCTTTCTTAGTTTAGACTCTTCTTCCCTCTTCGTCCCTACGCTTATTTCGTCCATTCCTTTGCCAAACCGATTTTCTTTCACCTTGTGACGCGGCTTGCAATTTTTGGCCACCCTGCCCCCTGAACTTTTTTATGAAGTTATCTTTTTGTGTTGTGTCTCTCCCTATGTTTTAACTCTTTACTGGGTATTTCTCCCCCTCCTCCCACACCAATAGTTTCTTTCAGGAAGTTCTTCTACGTAGCTTCTCTTACTTCAGCTTTAAAGTCGCGAGTTCATACCTTTCCCCCCTTTCTGTATTTCTGGTTTTTAAGAATACGGTTCTCCAGGTCCACGTCGGCGTACTTGAGCTACTCCTTTTGTCGATCGCGGTCGACCCTGTTTCCTTCATATTTGAATCTTTTCTTTGATTGGAAGTCACTGTGTTCTCTTTTTATCTCACGACAGGGGTTTTTTTTATTATAATATTATACCTTTTGTCTACATCCATCCTTTCTCCGTTTCTTCGGAGATACAATTTCGGTGTCTTTAGTGGTTCCCCCCGGCCTCCTTTCTATCTTACGAGATAGGATGTGAAGTGAATTTCCTCCTAAGTGAACGTTGATTTGTCCTTTCTCTTCCCCCTTTCTGGTAAATTAACTGTCCATTTTTCTCTGTTCGCCTCGGCTCCTCGAGGCAAGCCCTTGACCCTGGTTTTTTCCTGTCCTTTCCCCCCTTTGTTCGTAAAATCTTTCATGTGGTTCCCCTTCCGTGATCTCTTTTGTACCTCTTCATCGAAGATACGAGTCCCGATTAGTTATGAAGTCCTCCTCTAGGGCAGGCCCTTTTCCGATCGGTTCCTCCACCTACCGACTCCTCCCAGCTCTTTTCTTTAGTGTTCCCCCGAGTTATCTCCTCTCTTCGTATGACAAATAGATATATATTTTCCCCCTAATAATTTTTTTTTTCTTTTCTATGGCAGCCGCCGATCGTTCGTTCCAGTCCTTTTTTCGACCCCAACTCTTCTTTCTCTTCGGGGAGGTATGTAGAACTCCTCAGGCTGGCTTCTCTCCTCATGCCAGCATTCATCAAGAATCCTTTCCCTATTCGGGCGATGATCTGAGTCTTCTCCCTTTTCCCACCTCTGTCCCCCTGCCCGACCTGCATTTTTTTACTTTTTGTGGTTCTCCTTTTCCCCCCGCTCTGACGCACTTAGACGTTCTTTTTTTTTGACTCTGAGGACTGCCTCTTCCCTCGCGACATGGGTAGTTTCGTTACCTCTTTTCAGCGTGCACTCTCTCCCCTTCGTCGATCTCTTTTCAGACCAGAAGCGCGGACTCTCTTTCGGTCGAGTGCAGGTCTTTCGTCCATCCCACCTATTTGAGGAAGACCTCGGCGCTTTGGGAGGCAGATCGCCCTCTTCCCCCCTGATTGATTTTCCCCTCTCGCCAGAGGGAGAGATTTTTACAGAAAAATTTGAGGATCCACACCAACTCATTTAGACCAGCTCTCGCCTTTCCTCCAGCCCAAGGATTTGAGATCGTTAGTGTTTCAGGTCGAAAAAGATAGTTTCACCATCTTATCGCGAAGGCCTTCCACGTTGCATTTTATCAAACTTTTTCTTGACCCAAACTCGAATACCTCTCCCAGGTTTGCGTCACTTCGCCCGGATTCCGTAGTTCCCGTACTCGCGTCAGACTTTTCCCCTTCTCTTCGATTGGTGTTCGGATGCCCTCAAGCACCAGCTATCCTAGTTTCCCCCCACGTTTGAACCAAGATATTCATCTTAGTTTTTTTGGTCCGCAAGCCCCCTGCCCTCGTCACCCCCTTTACAGAAATATTTTTGTGAACCGAACTATCCATTTCTGTCTTTTCCTCCCTTCAGGTCCTGCCCTGAGTTTATCTTCGATAGGTACCCCTTTTCTTCGTATTTGTGTTAGTCCACATCCCCGCCCCCCCTCCCCTGTTTTCTCCTGTTTTCCTTCGTTCACGATGCCCTTTTCACTCGTTTGCCCCTCCCGTGAGAGTTACCCGGTTTTTTGCCACTTTCTTCGCTCCGACGCACCCAACTTAAATGACCCCATGATCTTAATTTCCTTGCTCGATTGAACCTTGTCGTCATCCGTCTTTTTTTCCCGGTTTTCTCTAAGTGCCCTCTTTAGGCGTATTCGGATAGGGAACTTGGATGTGACGTTCTAGTTCTCGAAAGTCTCCCTCATTACACCTTTCGTGTTTTACCCCTCGCTTTTTTTTCCTGTATTGATGGTAAAATAAGCAAGCGGGCCGTTTGCATTCGGGCCGTTCGCTGTTGCCGCCTTAAGACATTTCCTTCGCCCTTGCTCCCTTATTATCCCTATGAGTTCTTTCCAATCAGCAGAACAATTTTTCCTCACAAAAACACGTCCCCGATATCCCCTCCTTTCCGTGCCGAGTCCCAGTTCTGCTCGTTTGTTGCGTCCCCTCCCTCTACGAGCCTAAATAATCCTTCGAACGACCTTGAAGAGTCTTTATATCCAGGCTCAGTCACTCGTTGATATTTTGTTGTTGGGTTGCGTTCGATTTTGAACAACCTTGGGATTTTACTCGCAGTCTAGCCCCCCTCCTCCAACCATTGACCTCGTTCGGAAACAGGGCTTAATACTGACTCGCGTGGTTGACCTATCTGCCCATTTCAAGGATCCTGCCCGCTCTTCCAAAAAATCTTAAGTCCTTTTTCTGCCCTTTTGGTTCCGATGGGCACTGTTGTTCGTCTTTTTTCCTCCCTTTTTTGTTTGGATGCTCTATTTTGACCTGCCGCATTCAGTAGTTATGACCTCCCCTCTGTCACCGCTTGACGTAATTTGAAGCCCCTTACCTCCTCCTTCCGTGGGGTCGTTTTTCTCCCCCCCAATGCTTTCCCTTAGCTCCCTTTTTCTCAGCCCTTCCAAGCACTTTACTCCCCTCTGTGGCCTTTTGCTTTTTTCCTTTCTCAGGCTTCTTTTCCTTTCTCTCTGCCGCTTTTCAACTCTCTACCTTCATGACGATTCCAATGATTCGCACATATATCGAACCGTACGTTTGAGTGGCCTGACCGGTCTGCACTAGTGAATCACCTTGCCCGATTATTTCCGATTCTTTGCGAGCTGCTGGACCTAGCATGAATTTTTTGGTTCCTGCCGCGCTGTATGGCTTCTGCACCTCTTCGAAGATTTTGCGATGCTGTCTTCTTTTCCCGCGCCCCCCCTTTGTTTCTTCCTCTTCCTCCTTGATCTGCGCCCGTCTCTTGTTTCGCCGATCCCCGTCTCTCGCAGACGTCAGGGCCCATATTGAACCATTGCTTTCAACTCTGCTTTTTCCTCGCGTCGCCTCGATTCCTTCTTTTCAACTCTAGCCTCGATCAAATGCGGACGCTGAGTGTTTTTTGTCGAGTGATCCCTCCGTCAGCGATGGCAGCCCCCCTGAACCTGGACTTCATTATTTGACTCAATCCGCTAATTTTTATTTCAGGGTCGATCGCCCTGTCGGCTTCCCCCGCATAATTTCACTACATGCCTCCAATCGTTTTTTTTTTTTGGGAGCGGCTCGCCGCGTCCGTTCACGCCGTGGTTGTCGCTACTGCCCCCCTTCTCTCCCTCCTTTTGAGCTTGAGTTGATAGGAGCTTCCCATACCATTTAAGTTGCTCGCCCGCCTTTCTCTTGAACCAGTCCAGATGTTTTTTGCGTCTGTTGCGTTCAGCTTCTCCTCGCGACATGGCTCCATCCCGAATTCGAACCTGCTCCACGTCTTGGCCACTCACTCGTGGCCTCCTGCTTCCTTTTTTTGCTTTTTGTTTAATTTACCCAATTTCCCGAGACAGCCTTTGAAGTATCTGCTGCCATTTCTGACGAAGTAGCTGTCAATGTCTACTCTCGGTAAAGCAAGCAGTTGGTCTTCAGTTTCTTACCTCTTTTTTTTCTTTACCAGTGTTTTCTTCCCGTGCCCCGCCCCCCGGCGCGAGCACTTTCTTTCTTAGTTTGTATTTCGGCCGTTTCTGCTTTCCTCGAAACAGTCATCCCGCTATTCTTACAGCGTTCTCCCCTCTCCCCTCAGGCTTTTGATCATTTCCCACAGCTGGCTAAGTCTACGATTCGGCCGCTCGCAATATCATTCCGTTTGAGCACGGTGGTTTCTTCCTTTTCTTACGGAGACCTGTTGAAACCCTCCACTGTCTTTTTTTTCCGCCTTGTGCCTGAACTCAGGCGTCGTCCTGACATGTTTCTTTAGGGTCGGCGCTCAGACCTTTGTCTTCAAGGAAGCGGCCTCCCACCGGCCCCTCTTCCCCTCCTTTCTGGCTTTTTTTAACGGATTTGTCATAAAGTTTGTGGGGCAATGGCACTTCTCCATGTAATGACCCCCCCAACCGGAAGCCTGCTTTCCGGGTGGGCGGTTCCTCCACATGCGGTTTAGTTGATAGCGTTAGCCAATTCTCTCCTTTTCCCCTCTTATTTTTTCCGTGCGCCGTGATTTCAAACACTCGTACTCCTGCCTTTGCCCCCCTTCAGTCCAAATCCCCCAACCGCGGTTTACCTCTTTGTTTCGAATTTAGCCTTCACTGTTTTTTTTTCTACCCCTCGATGGCCCTAGATCTTCCTAAAGTTGTCAGTCCGCTTTAACGCTTTCCAGATTGTCCTCTCCGGCGAGTACCGCGCGTCTTTTTTATCGCTCCCCTCTCAACCTTTTCTCCCCCCGTAGGGACTTCATCCCCGATCTAGGCGTTCTCCCCCTTTCTTCGTGAGGCGCAGTTTCCCTTCGTATCTCTGATGGGCGACGCGCGCTACGTTTTTTGCCCTACGATTTTCTGCTCTTCGTTCCTTTGTTTGTCGTAGTGTGTCCCGTGTCGAGTTTTCCCTCAACCATGGCTTTTCCCTCGACGAGGGCTTTTTTTAGTAAGTCTGTAGATCTCCTGCGGCCATCTCCCTTCCGCGATTTATTACTTTTCCTCCGAGTGTTCTGTAAAAGTCCTCAATTCCCCACCCGCGCTTGTCTGAGCGCCAGAGTGACAGGTTTGAATGCGTCTCCGGCTGCCTTTTTTTTTTTTTCTACCTCCCCTTTTGAGACGCATCCTTTTAACTGCTTCCCATCACGATTACAGCTACATGTCCCCCCAGCGGTGCGTTGTCCTCCAGTGCATCAGAGCTACCATGATAAGATCTGAGTTCATTTTGCATGTGGTGCGTCTATTGTTGCCATAGGTAATCTCATTGTATCTTTTTCCCCTTTTTCCCGAGGTGAAGTCCCCAACGCGCCTTTCTTTTTGGATCTCCCCCCTTCACAGAAGTCATGGGAGCGTCATCCTCCCTATTCAATAATCGTTGTAGATGTTGTATCACACCCACTGAGACGACCTTCTTTCACTGTTCCTACTTTATTGCAATGGTTTTAGTTGGTCCCTCCCCTCTCTTGCTCCTCCGTTCCCCCCCCCTGATGGCTGTAACCTTTCCTTTACGCAGTTGCATTGCTGCGGAACCGGCACCCGTCCCTATTAAGATCTGGGTTGGTTAGTTGTCTCTCCTCCTTCCTAGCGTCCTGTGTCCTTTGAGCATCCAAACCCCCATCTAAGTAAGGCCAATGAGAACGTATGCGTCTAATTCTGCCGCGACTTCCGTGCTCCTGGCGTCATTGTCTTTAAAGTCTTTTGCCCTTGATATTTTTTTCCTCCTCCTTTTTTACAACTTTTCCCTTACGGCTTCTTTCGCTTCCTGCCTGTTTACTTTCCCCCTATCGTCTTTTTTCGACTTTCGCACTGTTGCACGATTTGTAGCTCCTTTTTGTCCTTTCTCCTTGATCCGGTTGAAGTGTGTCTTCGATTGTGGTTGTGGAATGTCTTACATGTCATATTACCAGGTGGTGCACGTGGGTCGTCCCCCGACCCACCCCCTTTTTTTCCACACCGTCCCCACATTGTTTCAAATTTTGGTTTCCACTTTTTCATCTTTTCCCTCTTATCGCTGTCGCCCTCATTTTCCCCCCTGTTCTCGTGTGGCTGTTAGCGCAGTTGAGTCTTACAAGGCCATATGTCCAGACAGGCCCCTTCC
>Ga0179591_1329704_pt1 | contig 10768 bp, 13 predicted proteins | sample CZOMad2_1_08_16f_FD_182891 | JGI IMG/M metagenome (GOLD analysis project Ga0179591, IMG submission 182891) | Vadose zone soil fungal communities from Angelo Coast Range Reserve, California, USA - CZOMad2_1_08_16fungal (PacBio error correction) | ecosystem: Environmental > Terrestrial > Soil >... | reverse complement strand
TCGGAGATATTCAATTGCTAGTTTTATTTCGGTTTCCCTCTTTCTTAGCCTTTTCCCCTCCCCCTCCTTCACTCCTCCTTCCGATACCCTTTTTCCCCTTTTTTTCCCACCGGGTCTCCTTTTCCTCCAAAAGACGTTCTTGGTCCGTTCCCCTATGATGATGTTCTTCTCTGAGGAACACTTCCTTTTTCCCTCCCCTCCTCTCCTCCGATCTTCCAAGTTCACAAGGAGTGCAGTATTCCTTGCGCTCCTGCCGCCTCGTCCTCACCTGTTCTCAATTTAAATCCCTCCATGCTCACTGGTTGATAAGATAACTTTTCCTCTCCCTCTTCCCCGTCTGATGAAGAGATGTTCCGTATTGGCTTTTTTCCTTCCCCGTGCTACCTCGCCCTTTGTCTCCATCCTTCCCCTGGTCTCATTCTCTTTTCTTCAGGTCCAAGATCATCGGCTTCTGTGTACGAATTTCTTTTATTCCTTCTTCGTCAGTCCCTCCCGGCAATCTGAGCCTTTCCTTGGGAGTGGCCCATTCAAGAAGTTTTGAGCCTTCTTGGAGGTGCCTCTGCGCATGTCTGCGATTCCTTTCTCCCCCTCGGGGGGATTTTTTTTTTCCTGGGGTTTTTCTTCCTTCCTTTTTTCTAAATATAGGCTTGTGTTCCCACACTTCCTTGTGACCTTCCAATTGTAACCCACATTTCATTTCTTCACCCCCCTCTTCGTAGTCGATACTCCGTTGGAAACTTCCCCCCACTTCCTTCCCTCCCCCACCGTTTCCTCCCCTCTTCTTTCCCTCTCAGGTTCGGAATCGCTTTCCCCCTGAACGAGGCCTTTGATGCTTTTGCAGATTTTGTTTTGTTCTTGATCTATTTTTGGTTTCCGCGCTACTTTTCCCCCTGCTCATCCTTTTTTTCTTTTGGTGGTGACCCTTTATACTCTTTCTGGACGTCTCCTCCTGAAGATCAGATACTGACCCCCCCCGAGGAAATGAACCCCTAAGTTAGCGGTTTTTTCTCCGACTTCGAGTTGTCTGTAGTCTCCCCCATTTGACTTCCTTTGATCCGTTCTTGCCTCGTCTTTTGATGCTCTTTACTTCTGCCTGGGGATTCTCCGTACTAGCTTTCAAATCACCACTTTTCATCTGGGTTCCTTTGATTTTTCCTCGGAATTCCTCAGTTTTCCTTTTTCCTTTTTGTCTATTTTTTTCCCGGAGAGGACGTGTTTTTAGGAGAATTCCCTCGGCCTGTTATGCTTGAGGTTTCTTTTATCCCTCCCCCTTGACCATCCCCTAATTTTTTTTGAGCGACCACGTTCTGCGCTTCCCTCTTCTTTCCTCGGTGGACCCCTTCGCCGGACCCCGGCGCGTTCTCTTTTGTTGTGGAAGCTCTTCCACCTTCCTCTTCCTGAGAGCATTTCCCCAAGTGTCCTTGGTTCTACCCTTGATCTTCTTTGCCTTGCGTCTTCCTTTTTGTTGAAGTTTCAAAGATTCAACTTCCATCTCAAGTCGATGTAAACTGCGTCCTGTTGTCAGCAACGGCGCTGCCCTGTTTCTCTTCGCTCGCTGGTCCAGTAATGGTTCGTTCTCCCTTTCCCTTTCGGCACCAAATGCCACTAGGTCAGGTGCCTCCCGAGAACATTTTTCGACTGCTTCATGATCTCCCGTTTCTTCCCGATGTCCTTATGGCTCGACTTGCTTCCTCTCTCCCAAACTCCGGATTCCGCTTCCCTGCAGAAGCGTTTGCTGATGGACTCTGCATTTTTTACCTTTCCTTCCTTGATTCTCCGAGCGAGGACTGAGGACGACGGTCCGGTGACCACATCTCCAAGTCTTTTTTTGGTTCCCCCCTTCTCCCTGTTTTCTGATGTTTTTTCCTTCCTCTGACTTTTTTTTTTATCTTCGTGAGGTCCCCACTCCTCCGGACTTCTGCGGTCTTAAGACTGCCTTTAGTGTTAGACCAAGTGCTACTTCCCCGATCCCTTCCACACTTTCAATTTTTGGTTATTCCTTTTCCCTTAAGCTTCTCATTGACTTGTCTCACTCTCCCGTAAATAATGGAGTTTTTGAAGATCGGAACCTTATCCTCCTGGCGCCCCACATGCGTCCCAGCGACTGCGCTTCCTTTTCAATTTTTCCCCTTTTTGTGTAGTACCTCACTGCGCCCTTCTTAGTGATCTTTTCCGTCCCCGTCGTTGACTAATTGACCCCTTCTCGGATTTCTCAAGCAGAAATGCCGTAGCAGAACGAAAATTTCTCTCCCTGTCTCTTCCGGCCTCTCTATGATCCCGAGCTTCGGGATTCGGTTTTTCTTCTTAATTTTTTCCCAGCAAACCCTCTTTCGACCTTTTTGTCCCAATACTGCCAGGGTAGTTTTTGAGGCAGATTAAATCCCGGTCCTCTCTCTTCGGCTTCGGCCATCTTTCTTTTCAACTCCTCTTTTTTTTGAGGCCCCTTTTTTCTGTTTTTTACCTCGTGCCCCCCTCCCCCTCCCCAGTTTCTTTGGCGGACTCCGTACGTTCCACCTGATCTTTCGTCTCTGTCCTTTTCCCGTCCATTCTCCATTCTCTCGCATGCCGATGTCCTTTACCCTTTTGTTCTCTCTCTCTGAACCGGAATTAGATCGATCTGGAGAATTTTTTTGACCTACACTCTTTTACGCAGCTGCCTTCTCTTGTTTTGCCCACCCCCCGGTTCTCTTCCCATGCCCTCGGCCCGTGTTTGGTAAGGTTTTGAATCCCGTAACCATTATCTGAGTCTCCTCCCCCCAATGTCCCTTCCTTTTGCTCTTTTATTACTTGCGAGTTATGGTACGGACGTCCCCCTGTCTCACATTGCGGCTCCCTTCCTCCACTCTTTACAGGATGCCTTTTTACAAAACCCCTTCTGCCGTTCGCGTTTTCTCACGCAGAATTCCTCCCCCTCGGCATCTTCAAGCTTTCTTTTCGGTCTTTTCCGTGGAAGGACAAACGGGTTATCCGTTTTGGTGCTTCTCCCTTTTTCCTGTACGTACCGTTCCTTCTTTTCCGATGCTTCTGACTGTGTTTCCCCTTGAAGGCCAATGCTTCCTTGGCGAGTTCGTTAAACACAAACGTTTCTCTCTTTTGGTAACGATTTCTTCGGCAGTCGGAAGCATGCTTTTTGCGAGCACAGTCTTCTCTTACTGTTTGACGGTTCCTGCCCCCACATTTTTTTCTTTTTTGACGGATTTTTGTCCCAACTCTTGACGCATTTCCTTCAGTGCCCCGCAGGGAAGACGCACCTTCTCTTTTGATTCGCCTCCTCTTCCTTACAGTTCCCCCCGGCGCTTAGTTTCTACGCCCTAACCCCCCCCTCCCGATATGCGTGACATAGTAGACCCTACGCTCATTTGGTCGCGCGGCTTTAATAATAAACACGCAGACTGTGCTGGAAGCCAATTCACGGATCTGTTTGTCACCTCCATCCTAGTCATTTCTTCCCCCTTCTGGGCACTTTATTTGAGGCCAGTTCTTATCAGCGGGCCTTCCTCCTTCCCTTCTCCCCCCCTCTTTAAGTAATGAAGCCATTGGGTTTTTCTCTTGAAGGCAGGTTGCGATGCCCCTCTTTTTGTAAGTCGTTTTTCCACACTTCAGCTGGTTTTTCGGCTCCTTTTGACGTGAGATTCTACAGAGTCTTTTCGTATCAGTTTTTTTCGACCCCCATTCCTTGCCTCTAGTTTTTCTTATTGCCTCATTTGGTTCAACATGGCGTTTCCACTTCCCGTCCTTCTGGCCCTAGTGATTTTGCCGCTTTGTCCCGGCACCATTCGATCCTCCGGTTCCCAAAAACTTCCTCCCTTCTCCCCCCCGTGAGTTTTTTTTTAGCCTAATCGTTTGACTTTTCTCGGTATCTCCACCCTTTCAAAAAAGCAATAATAATTTGTTTCTTTCGTCTTTTCCTGTTCCCCCCTCGGTCCCTCATTCTTAATATGTTCTAGGTCCTTTGGTAATCGAGTTTTTTCACCTGTTTGCGTTGCAAACCGCCACCTTCCTCGGATGGCCTCAAGTCTTTTTGACTTTCACAAACGCTTTACCCCCTTCTCCTGAACAATATGGGATACGCTAAGATCCCCCCCATCCAGTTTTATCCCCATCCTTCTCCATGAGTGGGTTTTCTAAGCGTATCCCCCAAGTACGTTCCGCATTGGTCTCCCCTCTCCCGGTTCGCGATCCCTTCCTCACTAATTTTCTTTCGAAGTCTCCATCTTTCCTCCCGGTTCCTCTTACCTTCCCCAACTGTGTTAGCAGCTTTTGTTTTTTTTTTGGGTTTCTCTTTTTCCCTCTCTCAAGTTTTCCAGCCCTTTTTACCACACCCCACCAAAAAGGAGATCTCTAGGGAGCCTGTGATAGGATGCCCCATCCTTCGGTAGAAGACCTCCTTCCCAGATGTATTTCGTTCCCCCTTAAGCACCTTTTCCCCTCTTCAGACACCGCGATTCCCGGCCCCTTTTGCTTCTATTTGTGTTGAGGTAGACCGTTCGTCCCGAACGATTCTTTTCGCCCTCCCTCCCGACCACTTTTTTCCTCCGCACCAGGCCTGTTTTCCAATCGTGGTCCCTTTCCCCTCCCTCCTCTCCGTTTCGGGCTTCTTAGTCAAACGGCCCATGCCCCCCCCTTTCCGTCATTTTCTTCCTAGGCATGTCGTGCTTTGGCCCCTTCCCCTCCCTTTTTTTCCTCTGTAAATTGAACCACCCCAACTGCAGCCAGATTTCGGGTCTCGGCTCTCGCGTGATCGTCCTCCCCCTCCGTAAACAGAAGCGCGGCGGCGTTCTGACGATGTCCTGAGTCGAACAGTCCTTCCCTGCTTGTTAGTTCCAATTGATTGTATTGAAACGTCGGTTCGGCCGCCTCCCTCATACGGGACCACTTTTCTCAGGAAGGTGGTCATAAGATCGGACCCAAGATTTCATTTTTCACAGCCTTTCCTCTTTTCACTTTACTTTCTTTCTTCGGCATGATGTTCCTGTGTCCCTCCTTTGAGCAGCCTGACGGACTTTTCCTGCAGCCGTAATGCCCGTTTTTGCGTCTTTTCCCAAAGGGTCCCCCTCTCTTGCCTTGGTCTTCTCACCAGGCACATAGATGGTCGACGCCTTTCTTTTCAACCTCTCATGGGACGATTGGGACCCTCTTCCCTCATTTCCTTATTTGGATGAGCGGAGTTCCCCTCCCGATCTCGAGCAACCACTCTTTCTCAAGAGCCCGACCCCTCCTCTTCGCCCTCCCTCCGATTTGGCGAAGGACATCTATCTTCCGTTTCGAATGGCCCTCTTCGACTTTCCGACTCCATGTTTCGAGGTCTGATCCCTCCTCTGTAATCGTCTCTGCCTGATGTTTGGTCCTTTCGACGTCTTAATGTTGCTGTTCTTTCCTTTTTCGCTCCAGGTGTCCCGTTTCCCTTCTCCCTGATAACATTTCCAAAGTTGGCCCATCGCACCTGATCCTACTTTCAATTATACCCCTTTTTCCCTCCATATTAGCGCTTTCTTTGTCGTTTCCGTATTGCCGGCGGAGTTCTTAGCTTTTGAGCCCGGTGCTTCTTTCTGTCGCCTGTCGAGACCTCACCCTGCCTTGATTCCTATCCTTCGGGTGTTGCTTTCCCTGCTTCTGTTATCTTAATACCTGAATTGGCCTCCTTTCTAAAAGGCGGTCCATGATCGACAGGGATTGAGCCGGTTGCTAGTTCTCGTTTTGGCCTCCCTTTCCTTTCCTTCCCCTCGGATTTCTCTTTTTGAGCCTTTTCTTTTTTTCGCGCCCTTTATGCGCTTCCCCCAGTAGCTGTCCTCTTTTGTTGATGCGGTTTTCATCATACTTCGTAGGCAGCGCTCAATTTGATCTGACTTCCTTCCTTCCGGACATGTTCCTTCCCTCTTGTGTCGGCGCGCCCCCTTCTTTAAAGATAATCTCTTCTCTTACAAAGACCGGCTTTCCCCTCCCCCTATGGCTGATCATATAGTACAGAGTTCGTGCCCATCTTCCCCAATTCCTCATTTTTTCTACCTTCCTCCCCCAAGTGCAACTTTTCTCCTAGACGCATGATTTCTAGTTTCTTTCCCTTTATATCCCCTTCAGTTGCCTCCACCCCTTTGACGGGAAAGATTTATCAAACCATAGTTTTTCAGTTGGTCTATTATTGCTTTCCTTTTCCGAATTTTTTCTTCCGTAGCTTTCCTTTGTATCTTTCCCCCTTTCCTGTTTTCTCTCTTATACTTCAGTTTTCCCGCATTGGCGACGGATTCTTGTCGCCTCTCCGCTTCTCTTCACCGGCTTTCACAACAACAATATGGAGGTCAGTGATCCCCCTTTTCCTTCCTTTTGATTCCCCCCTTTTCCTTTCTCGGTTTCCTCTCTTACTCTTGACGATACAATTGCCTGTCCCGCTTTGATTTTTGCATTTTGCCCCACAATGACAGGACTTTTCCTTTGCCTCGTAAACTTTTTTAGTTTTTGTTCTGCTCCTTTCCTCCCTCGTTGACGCGCCTCTCCTGCTCCCCCCTTTCCCATTCTTTCCTAATCCTGCTCTCCCCCCCTGCGTCTCTTCAAGAACGTTTCCCCCGGCATTACTATTCGCTTTTTTGTTTCCCGATTTCTTTTGAAGTCCTTTCTTTAATCCTCATCACCACATTCCACAGATGCGCTGGTTACCCCTTTGCATCACCCAGCTGCCCTTTCGATTGGGCTCCGCGATTCCAACACACACGTTGTCAATTGCCTTTAATTTTTTGCCCCACGACCTGCCCCCCCCTCCCGCGCTTCAATCACCTGTTCCATTCGTTTACCGAGGTTCTATGCGGCTTTTTAGGAAGTTTTTTCATCCCGTCAAATAACTCCCCCTCCTGAAGGGCCCCGTCTAATCTCCAGGATTCCTCTTCCTCTAAATTCCTGTGGCTTTTTCTCCGTACCATAAACCGTCCTTTTAACCTTTCTTGATGCTACACTTTTCCCCCCCGAAGGCACTCACGCACGATATCTCGGCTCTTTTCTTCCCTACTTGATTCCTTGCACCCGTTTCTCGGTGTTTTTGAGGCATTCTTCTATTTGTCCTTTTCTTCCAATGGCGAGGAACGCGGTGTCCGACCCTTCTGAACCCTCTTTAGAGCAGACAACCCCATACCTCCCCATCTTTATCTTCTTCGTTGGTGCCCTTAAATCCCTGAGTGATAGAAAAGCGAGTTCCTGTTTTTCTCGTCGGACGTCTCATGCTCTCTCAATCTCCTCGTCATCCTTCAAATTTTTTCGGAGCTTCTTGCTTTCCGGTAGTCTCTCCCCCCTGAAATGTTTTTCGATGCCCCATTTCCCTCCTCCGCCTCTACCATCATGTTTATCCAATTGCCCAACCTACTTAGCCCTTTTTTTTGACCCCTATTTCCAGTAGCCACTATTTGCTGTTGCTTTGGTGTTGGTGGTCCCTAACAATATTTACCCCTTTTGACTCGCGGTTCTCACTCCCACCTTTCCAGGTTGGATTTACCCGTTGCTGCCCGCCTTCGCCTCAGCGAAAATGGAGAAGATTCTCCGTCCTTTCCTTTCCTCTCCCGCCTGCAGGTTTCCCAACTTGTCGCCTTTTTCTTGACTATTTTTTCCCCCGTCTTGCTGCAGAGATTTTTTGCTGCGCTTTCGCAAACTACGATGGATTTGTTTCTAAAAGCGGTCCTGGTCTCCCTCTTCTTCTGTTCCCCAACAGAACGCTCCTTGCCTTTGGTGTCATTTTTTTTTCTTTTTTCACGCGTTCTCCCTTCTTCTCCATATGCTGCAGTTTATTTCTAGTGTTTTCCTCCGAATTAATTGAGTGCCTGGCGTTTTCCAGCGCGTTTTTTTCCTCTGCCGACCTCCTCGCGAACACTATTTTTGGTTCTTGGCCCCCTTTGGACTTTTTCAAGCCTCTTGGCTTTTTTCCCACGGCAGAATTTACACTCCATGTCCCCCCCCCCCCCCCCCCCATTAATTTTTAACTCTTGTTACGTTAGGTCCTATAATCTTTCCCTCTGTTACTGACTTTTTGCCACGCCCATGTTCCCCTACCTCCCCAATACTCCCTACCTCTACTCAATTCTAGGTTCTGAACTTTAGACAAGAAATGGCTGAATTTTTTCCTGATTTCAGTTTCCTAGCTGGGCCGCTTCTTGTCTCCTATCTCCGTCAGTTAGCCCGTTTCCCTACCCTTTTTTTGATTTGTGGTTTGGTCCCCGGATGCGACACTCTCTTTATTTTGATCCGCGAATCTCCGCTCCGCCCAAGGATTGTGGCAACACTTTGTCTTTACGTTGGCACTTTCCATCGCCTTTTCAATTTTTCTCTCACTTCCATTTCCAGCCCCCCCTCCTCCTCTTCGCGACTTTTTTGTGTTCTCATGTATTCTTTGATTCTCAGTCTTCTTCCTCTTTCCTTGCAACGTTTTCCTTTTTTTTGCCCTCCTTTCTTTGAAGCGTTACCCCTGCTTAGCCAAGATTCGGCTTTCTTTTTTTCTTTTGACCCTTCGGTGGGGCTCGTTTCACCTTTCCTTTCTTGGTTATGGCTTGTTGTGAGGTTTCACGACATGTCACCGGACCTGTCCCTATGATCGTAAGAGCCTCCGCCTTTTCCTTTGATGCCTGACTGACTATTACGATCGTCTTCCAGGAGACCCTTCTCTCTCGAGGACTCCCCCTACCCAAGGGTACCATCCGTCTACGGATTTTTTCTTCCTGCTCTTAATTGTTGAAGGCCCCCCCTCTTCCCACAAATAGCGATATTTCGCTGTGGAAAAGGCGCCAGTGGTTCCTCTGGAGATGGAGTCATGCGTTTCGTCTGCCATTAATGTTTCTATGCCCACTGCCACCTATCGGCAAATTCGTTTTTATCTCTGCCGTACACCATCAATTTATTCCCAGCCATTACGCGTACTCACCTCCCCGGTAGACTTCCTCTCAGGGATTCAATCCTCAGCGCCCAAACCTCTTTCGCAGACTTAGACCGAAGCACAGCGAGTTAGTTTCTTTCTCACCCTTGCAGATTTTCCTCTTAGAGCTTGCTTGAGACTACGAGGATGTTTTGACACAAGACGCTTCATGTTTTAATTATTTACGGTTCTGCTCTCCCTCCACGCCCTCTGCGGTGCGGAGATTTTAAAAGAGCGGATCTGGCGCGGAGGCACGACGTTTTCTTCTTTCCCGTCGTTTAGTCTATCCAGTCGCCTTGTCCCGGTCTTCCTGCGTTCCCCCCTTTTTCCTCAGATGCAAGAGGGTGGAAGCATTGACCTGTCCCTTACAGTTAGTTTAAGTTTTTCCCCTTAGCTTCTTTATCACCCGCACCGCTCCCCCTTAGCGAGCCCCCCTTTTAAAGATTGAGCACTCTTTGTGGTACCGCACCTCCTCCCACCTTGAGCTTTTTGAGTCGTCCCCCCTTTCGTCTCTCGTCAATCTTTGCTTTCCTAATGCAGCATAACTTGTTAGTCTACTCAACTTCTTTCCGTTGTCTCTTCCCCTAGATTAATCTCCCTCCACAGCTTATTTCTGATAGATTTCATTTCCTTTGCTCACGCTCCCCGGCGTGAGAAAGTGTTTGACTGCCTCTTTCGTCTGGTTGGTCGGGCTACTATCTCCTCCACCCTTCCTTTTAAGCTGCTCGCGCTAGACTTCCATACCCCGACTTTTAAGGCTTTGTTCTTCCGCTCACTTCTCGCTTGTTAATAGTCCCCCTTCCCTTACCTAGTAGATTTTGGTTCCTGCCTTGACCCTCTGCTCTGGCCTTCTCTTAATGTCGTTACAGGTCATTATCCCCCAATTCGCGCCTCCGGCCTTGCGATCTCTTTCTTTTGCCTCATTTGTTTATATATCTCCCATCGGCTTTTCTCGCAGAATGCTCAGGCACCCTTAAATCAAGTCTCCTCCAGATCTCAGGATTGTCAAAAACTTACATTCCCCAAATCAGAATCGAAGTGATTGTAAGGGGTTTTCCTGACCAAACTTTTTTTCTTTTCCGAACCCCTCCGATCGGTACCCATTTTATAGGTTACCTAGAAATGGCATTATACGGGCCCTTGGATACATTGCGGCTCTCCCCTCTCCCACTGACCAACATCCGATCCGCCTTTGGCACCAACCCCCGTCGCCCGCGTTTTCTGGTGAGCTGAATTTTTTATCGCCTCATTTCCCTTCCTTCCCCCCCGCTCTGGCAGACCCCAGATGGAGACGGTGACATCTTTCCAGGTGCAGACTTTCTGGCACTGAGCGGCATTGACTTTTTTTCCCTCCTAGAGCATTTTCCGCATTTGTCGACCCCCTTTGCCTGCAAGTCACCGCTCCTCTTTGATTTTCGACCACCACCTCGTTGCTAGATGGTGCAGACTGTTTCATTTCCGCGTTGCCTCCGTTAGATTTTGACTTTTCTCTCCTTACGGCTCTCTTCCCACCTAATGTCCGGTAGAGTTGCTTTCCCCAGCGGCTCCTCTGTACTGAAAGTTCACTTGCTCCTCCCCCCCCATGCCTACTGTGCCCCTTTTCTCGCTTCTAAGAACGGACTATTTTCCAGTTCCTTCGGCCTAGCCCTCTAAGCGATTCGTGACCTCCCCTTCTCTTCTTTTATGCTTGATGAGCGCTTCTGCTTCCTTCCCCCCCTTCTTTCCCAAAGACACCCTCCCTTGCCTTCTTGGTTCCCCTACACCGCTTTTTTTTCTCCTTCCCCCCCTACGACTCCAATGGTTGCTTCCGATGCGGACTTCCAGCCTTACTGGCTCGAGTCCTCGGAGAAGTCTGCAGCTTTGTCTCCTTCCAGGTCCGGTGTC
>Ga0179591_1325128_pt1 | contig 10769 bp, 13 predicted proteins | sample CZOMad2_1_08_16f_FD_182891 | JGI IMG/M metagenome (GOLD analysis project Ga0179591, IMG submission 182891) | Vadose zone soil fungal communities from Angelo Coast Range Reserve, California, USA - CZOMad2_1_08_16fungal (PacBio error correction) | ecosystem: Environmental > Terrestrial > Soil >... | reverse complement strand
TCTATAATAACTCCGCGATTTTCTTTTTCGTCGTCGTTGACCGCCCCGAAGAGCGTGCGGCCCTTTCGTTGGTTGCCTCCTTGACCGGAGAACCTTTTGCGCCTGCGAAAGATCAGAAAACCTTCGGTATACCTGTTGCCTTTCCTCTGAACTCCAATTCATCGGGCCGCGCTCTTTGTCGCTGGGACTCCGGGGGGGTTGGGGGGGGGGGGGTTGGGGGTGTTGGTGGTTTTGAAGGGGGGGGGGGGGGGGGGTTTTTTTTTTTTTGGGGTGGGGGGGTTTGGGAGGGGTTTTTTTTGTGTTGGGGGGGTGGGGGGGGGGGTTTTAGGGGTTTTGAGGGGGGGGGGGTGGGGGGGTGGGGGGGGGGTTTGGGGGTGGGGGGGGGGTTTTTTTCGAATTGTCCTTCCCTTTCGGAGCCGGGCCCGCCTCCCTAGTAAGACGGGATTTTTTCCCCCATGAAGCGACGTGATTTCCAATGGAGGGAATAAGTTACTGTAAATCCTCCAGTTATACCTCCTTATATCCCCCCCGAGAAATGTAAGGACTTCCCCTCGCCGTCCCTATCTAGCAAGAAGGATTTTTTTTCCCCCCCCTTTTCCCCGCGGCGGATGCTTTCTTTTGGCAAGAAGCAAATGAGACCGTCCTCAGGCCCGGGTGTTTCTCTCCTTCTTCAGGCGGCCTTGCAGGCGATCGACACTGTTGACCCCCCTTTTGGGAGCATCTTCTTTTCGTAGTCGCGGCTGTCTTCCTGTAGTGAGAACCCTCTATCGACGCCTGCCTCCCTTCTCGTTAGGAAAGCGATACCCGAACTTTTTTTAAATTATTGCTTCCGATCAAGATACGTCTTTTTCCGGGAAGATAACCATTCCGCTCTTTTGACGTTCGAGCGCCCCCTCCTCGGATTTTACTTGTTCTCTCGTGTTTTGTTATATCTAGAAGTTACCTGTCCCCCCCATGGCGCCCTGTTTAGCTGTTGGTGACGATGCGTCCTACCCCCCCTGACCCTTCCCCGCAAAGCCGCGGTCGGTCGCTGCCTCTCCTTCTTCTTCTCCCCCTTCTCGACCGCTCAGGTCTTCTCTCTCCTCCTCACCCCCCTCGAGCTTCCCTTCCGAGGATTCTGATCCTTTTGAAATATTAAGCGACATCAAGGACATATGGTCCTTCTAACGGAGTATCCGGTGTGCAGCCCTTTTTTCTGGTGTTAGCGGCCTTTTTTGGAAAGGTTCACACAGCGTCCTTTTTTGAGGTGGGATGACCCCCTACGGTTTCCCTCAGTTCTCCTTCCTCCCTCTTCAGGTACTGCCATACATGACCCTTCCCCCACTTACGGTACTTTTCTTGCAATGCAGAGGCTTCCCCGTAAAACGGTTTTCTTTGGGCTTGTCCCAGACGGTCGAGTCTGTAACCCTTTCGGTCCCAAGCAGGTTCTTTTTTTTGTGACAACGCCCACCCGAAGGTAAGCGTTCTCTTTCCTCTTCGCGTGTGTCCCCTGTAGATTAGTTTTTCACCAGAAAATGTCGGGGTCTTCCGACCTTTTCGAACTCTCTTGTTTTTGCGCTAGCCCGTCCTTTTCACAATGGGGGTTTTTTTCGCGAAAAGACCTGTCAAACCTCAGTCAGTCCCCTTGCAAGGTGGAAATTTTCTTTCGTTGATGTTTTTTTTTTTCAAGTGCCAACAGCGTAGCGCATGAGGCACCCCCCCGTTCGTTTTCTTTTGAACGCGTATCCTCCCGTGTCTCCAGCCAGGACGGAACGGTTCGAGACTTTTCCCTTCCCTTTTCTCTGCGCAGGTAAGGCGGAGGGGACAATCTTTTTCGTAACAAGGTAGCAAGATTATCCGCTTGTTTTTTTTGTGTGGACATCTCTGTCAGCACTCCTTTTTTTCTTTTTATATTTTTCTCTGGCGTAATCCGCCTTTGCGCGGGCAGTCTAACTTGTCGTTTCTTCACAACAGCTCAGAACTCGCCCTCTTGTCCGGCCTTGAGTGGGCACTTTCCCTTTTTCGCAATTTTTTCTCTCTGATGTGAGCTGCTGTCTCCTTGTGTGTTATGAGAACGTCTTTTTCAATGGGCTGCCACCTTCGCGCCACCCGCTTAACCGCCTCCAACTCCTTTTTTTTTGTTTGAAGTTCAAGATGCATTTTTCTTTTCCGCCGACAACGTCCAGTCGAAGTTTAAAACTCCTCTGCAGCCTCTCGCAGCTCTTGTTTATTTTCCGAGATAACGCTTCGACCGCTCCCTTGATGGCTTTTTTTCTGGGCTTTTCGTTTCCTCTTGTTGTGAGATAGTCTTACGTTTCCAGATCTTCGGAATTCTTCTTTCTCGCTTTTTCCGATGCGCGAAACCGAGCTCCTCCGATCCTTTCGCGGAGGCGTTTTTGAAACGTTAGTCTAAAAGTGTTCTTGCCAAGCTTTTTTTCTTCGTGAACCTTTCCCCCCCCTCTCCCTGATGTGGAGGGCGGTGCGGATTGGGGGGACTGGCTCTCCTCGTACTTGTTTTTTCCTGACCAAATTGCGCCCAGAGTTCTTTTCCCCCTCCTAGGGGCCCGCCTCCCCTTTTTTAGCGAGCGGTGGACGGCATCTGGACCCCATTTTATTCCACGCAAATCAGTTCCTCCCCCTTTTCTGGCGGTCAGTTCTCATGTCCTTGAACAAAACTTTCCCTTTCAAAGCGCCATTACCGCCCAAGGAATGACCTGTCGGCGCCCTAAGTCTCTCGGGTCGCATGTCTTCCTGAAAAAGCACGCGCCCCCACCACAACCCCCCTTCCGATTCCCTATGGTTCCGTCTTGTACCCGTGTTCGTTCCTCCAGATTTCCCAGACTTCTTCCTGACCGGCTGTTCCTGACTTGGAAACAAAGTCTTTTTTCCCTGTCCTTGGCTTCTGAGTGGTCCCCTCCCTTTCAATCGGGGTTTACTCCGAAAGGGTTTTTCGTGAATCCTTTCCCTTCCCCCCCTCCGGTGTGTCCCTTTCCCCTAAACGAAGCCTTCTTCCCCGTGAACCGGGTACGGACGGTCTTGATTTCTATTCGTTTGAGGGGGGGGTAAACACCCCCTTTTTTTTTCTTGCCGATAGGTTTTCGCCTCACAGAGCTCTCAAGAGTGGTTGCAGTCTCCCGAATTTCCTCAACCCTACTCTGTAGTTGCAAAGGATTTCCCTCTTTTTTGAAATAAAAGATGACCTTTCCTCTGGGCTGTTGTCCCCTATCTTGGTCTCACAACTCTTGAAAGCTTAAAGAGAGATTTTTTTTACCCCCATTCCTTTATGTTAAGAAAAGCCACAACCCCCGTGACTTGCCCTTGCCTTCCTACACCTCCCCCCGTAGCTAGTTGACAGCTTTTCGACCTTTTCTCCCTGGACCCTTGACAAAAGGATAATTTTCTCGCACCCCCCCCCCACTCACCCCCCCGCTTTTCGCAGCGAACAACACCATTCTTTCTGAAAGTGAAATCTCTCTTTACCTCTCTTGCCTCACCACAGGCCCACCCCTGTCCGAATTGAGTCAACCCCCCATGTCTCAGCTCTCTTTGGACGCAGAGATTGTGGCGTCTGTGACGACGCTTCTTTTTTTTTTCGTTTCGCCAGAGCGAAGAAATGCGGCTTTTAGAAGTTAATCGTCCTCTTGGCCCCCTCCTCCTTTGCGTTCCCGCGTTTCGAGATATGGGTCCCCCTGAGCGAGAAGCACCCAGCGAAAAAAAAACCCGTAAACCCCCGCGGACACTTTTTTGAAGACAGGGAAGACCTTTTCATCACAGTTCCCCAGCAGTATCGACCGCAGAGAGGACGTTCTCCAGAAAGCTTTCTCGGCCTTACGTAGTGGCCCCCGTTATCTTTCCTTCGCCTCTTTAATCGATCTCCAAGATTGATAATTGAAGGCGCTCCTTTTGATCTTTTCCCCCGAGTGCCAGTTTTCAAGGCGAGACCTCGCGAGTTGGCGTTTTCCGAAAGAGACTCCCTCTAAGGAAGAAGAAGACGGTATCGTCCTCCCACCCCCCGTGATTTTTTCGAGACTGGACACTCTTCTGAGAAGGTTCTTCCATCCGCTCCTCTTTAAATTCAGGAAGAGGGTATCTTTCCTCCCCCGGTTTTTTCCCGAGCCTCGCTTGATTTGTTCCTAGTAGTGAGTAGATATCTTCCCCCCGTCCCTGAAATTTCTCCTGAGGTGGAGGACGAGATGTTTATCAGTATCCCTTCCCCCCCAGAGGAGTCAAGCCATTAAAGTAGACGGCTTTTTGTTCCCCTATGGCGTGCGGGCCCTCACGAAACGAAGTAAGCCTTCGTCCAACAAGTATCGTTTTTTCCCTAAAAAGTCACCACCCGAAGAGCGAGGAAGCTTCTTACTTGTTCAGATTTTTCCCAATCCTTAGTGACCCTCTTTGAGGAAATGTAGCAGTCTTTCAGTCCGTCTCGTAGGTCTCGTTAGGTTCACCCCCGAGTTCGAAGAACGTTCTGTGGCTTCGCCCTTCTTTCGCTTTTTCGAGCGGAAGTGATGATTCCTCCCTCCGTTTCTAGATCATCAATTCCGCCCTCGGGAAGAAGGGCAGCGTAGTCGTTGATCCCCCCGAAGATCGTGCGGGTTTTTTTGTTTTTTTTTTTGTGGGGGTGTTCGTTTTGGTTTTTTTTTTTTTTTGTGGGGTTGTTTGCTTTTTGTTTTAGAATTTGTGCCTCTGTTTTTTCTCTCTGACTTCCCCCCTTCGCTGAGACCTCTTCCCATCAGGAGGTAATGTCCTGCGTGACGGGACCATCTTTGCGCGCTCTTCTTTCCGCTTTTTTTCATGTCGCGCCTGCACCCTTTTTTTCCTTTTTTTTATTTTTTACGGATCCTTCTTTGCAGGGAAACTGCCTCCCTCCTGACGGAGGGAAGAGATGAACCCTTGCCAAATGCGACGGTACTCCCCCTTCCTTCGCGCACATTTTTAGACATATCACGACTTCGCCCTCCAACTTCCTATGGAAGTCTCGACGCACGACGGATGGTGTTCCCTTCATGAGCGAGCAGACCTGCTCCCTCTTTAATTGCAGCGGAGCTGATTCCTTTCCCTTCGAGTTTTCGCTGTTGCAATTTGGTGTTTCCCGGCGTCCGTAGTACGCGGCTTTTTTTTTGGTTGACGAGCGTCTGCCTTATGGAAAAGCTCTTTTTTTCTCCCACAAGTCCCATCTTGCCTTCCTCCCCTACAGCCCTAGAAGATCCTTCCTGACGCTCGTTCTTCGCTCGCGACTTTTCACGCAAGGACGGTTCTTTTACGATGTTTTCTTTCCTGTGTCTATCCTGTTAGGTAACGGGTTTCTTCCCACCGGACGTTTTTTTGACCGAAGCTTTTCGAGAAAACCAGCCCACCGTTTCCCAAGAGGGCCCCCGAGGTCGTTTGACGCCTGGGATTTTCCCCGATTCTCGAACTTTCCCTTTTTCTCTCTGGCTCTTTTCCTTCCCCCCCCCTCGCCGTCACCCCTAACAATCGCGCCCCCCCTCGGCTATGTTTTTATATTCCGAGCCTTCCCTTTGTGTGATTCAAAAGGAGGTATCCCTAGTCCGGTCTTGACCCCGGGGTGCATTTTTCGCCGGCGGGGCTTTTTTTGGGTGCTGAACACAGACGGTTACGTTGGCGGTTTCTATATCTGTGTTACTATACAGGTTCTGCCTGTACGATCCTCCCGATGTCAATTACGGTACCTTTTATTGAGGAATCAGAGTCGTCATCCCCTTTGAGGTTGGTCTTTAAAACGGACCTCATTCCTTACCAGAGCTTAAGAGGTATATTTTTGACGCTAGCCCCCCTTCGCGCCGTCTTTTCTTTCGGAAAAAGCTAATAACTCGGCGTTTCCTTTTCCGCTTCTTGCTTCAAAGAAAAATTTTTTCTGGGGCGGTCCTTCCTCGTGGCGGCGGCGCTCCTCTTTAACAGCGGCACGTGGGGTTTTTTCCCCGACTGATTCTCTACGTACCTTCTCCCCTCTTTATGGCGCTCTCAGTGAGGCGTTTCCCCCGGTTGCCATTTAGCGCCTTCCTTTACGATCAAACTTTTTTCTAAACGCTCCCCTTTCCCTTTGGACCACTAAAGCCATGCCCTTTTTCGCGACGGTGGGTTAAAGTCCTTTTTTTTCAGGGCATCGTCCTTGCTTTCCCATTGGCTGGGGACATCTGCCCCCAGGGTAGCCCTCCTTCTTTTTAGGCACCGGTTGTGTTTGTGGACAGCGCGTGCCAGCCAGTTTCCTCCTGCGCTTCCGTCTGATATTGACGTTCTCCCGGGCAGAGTGTTTCCCTTTCCGCGGGGCAGGTATCCCCTGTCGTTTTCACGACCATTTCGGAGCCCTTGAACGCCAGCGCTTTTTTCTACTCTTGGCGTTTTCTTGAAACTTTTTCGAAAATTTCTTTCAGAGGATCCTGAGTGCTCTTTGAGACATATTTTTAGACCGTTTTTTTCCCATGGGAGTCCACATAAAGTAGAAGTCCTCGACACGACCTCCTCACATTCCGCTCTTCAGGGTGGAGTTCTTTTTCATTTCTTCGATCAGCACTTTCCCGACAACTTTTGGAGACGACGTTGCCGCAGACGACTTCTAGAGGTTGATTTCCCCTTTATAAACGCTTTTTTCTATCCAGTGAGGTTCTTTCTGGACCGTAATCTCATAATAATAAGTTGTTCGTCTCTTTGATCTATCTTCCTCAAAGCCGGGAGTGGTTTCTCTTTATTCTCGGACGTCCCCAGAGAGTTTCCGTCCCGAGAGGAGGCGTAAATTCGATCACTCTGCGGCCGTACGTTATGAGAGAATCATTTTCCATTCCCCACAGCTTCTTGTGGTATGCCGGTGACGGAGATTTCTCGTTTTCTTTGACGGGAGTTTTACTCCCCAATTGCGCCAGACGTTCCCACATAGGGGCGCCCGAAAGAAGTCGAGAGAGGAGGGCTATCCCCTTGGCATTCTCCAAGGATAATCCCTTTTCCCTTGGCGGGAATCTTTCTTCGATCACCACCAGTGAGACTGCCAAGCCGCTCGTGCCCCCTTTGCCTTTCCATCAGAACTTTCCCCTCGTTAGCAATTCTGGCTGTTCCACAGAGAGGGACACAAACCCCACTGTGAAGATTCCAGACGGATAAGGGTATTCGTTATCTTTGGTGAAGAATTCACAGAGGATTCGAGTTGCCTGACCCCGGCGATAAAGGACCCCCCCCACCAAAAAGTTCCTTTCCCCCCAAGTCCTGGGGAGTGGGCCACAGGTAGAGTGACTGGTTAGGAAAAGACCCCTCTTTTTGTTTTCAGGCGGATTACACTCTTGGGCAATTAACCGTTCACCGCAACACTCGACTCCCCGTTCCCGTCGGACAGTTTTCTTCCTTCAGTTGACGTTCCCCTTTGAGATTTTCTTCCTCTTTTTTAAGGAAGAATAAAGAGAGTTCGATTCAGGTCGCCCAGACAGTTTCTTTTGGTGAAGCAACCTTTCCTCCTTCGTCGCCAACTGTTCGTCCCAGAGTCAAAATCCCTTTTGACCGGCGCGCTGGTCCTTTAACGACCTTTTAAACTCCGACCGCTCCCCTCGTTTTCCCGTACTTCTCCGTGTTGGACGCCACCCAAACGTGTACTTGAGAATATGGCATTGCCTCAGAATTACCGTATTTGCCTTTGGAGCCTTCCTTCGTTATTTTTTTCCTGGAATGATCTCACAGGATCCTTTGTGCTCAATTTATCCGTATCGTTTTTAAGAAACCACCACTCCCCCCCGCCCCCAAAAAAATATCGCCAGATGAACAACCAGTTACACCCTTCCCATAGCCTTACCTCCAACGTCCATATGTTACGGAAGTTTTCCTCTCTCCCTACAACCTGCCCCGAGGGTTTCTCTTTTGGTTAGCGGTGACCCCTCATGTTGTGTTGAGCCCTTCTAAGAGACATGGGACTTCACCCCTTTTTTTTGAAGAAGCAGTCTTGAAATAGCTAAGGCTTATATACAGCGTCTTTTCCCTTTGGCCTCGAGATCTCCGCCCTGTTTCCAGCATAGGTCACCGCGAAACCACAGCGTCCTGTCAGTCCCTTGACCGAACCCTGCCATGATAGTCATGCCTGTCTCCAGTCCGCAGAGGAAGGCGTCCTGAAAGTAGAGATCGCCTTTAAGGCTCCGGCCTCTTCTTCTTTTTCCGGAGATTCCGCAAGATTGACCTTCTTTCCTCAAGTTATAGCAGGCCTCCCTTTTTAAAGGGAGGAAAGGCGCTCCCCCCGATAAAAGCACATCCGCCGTCTAGCGACGAAGAGCCTTCTTTCCCCACACCTCTGCGACTGGACACTTAAAGATCTGCTAGTCAGTCCGCGGGCACCTTCCGGTACGAAGGTATTCGGCCCTCCAGCGGCCGAGCTTCTTTTCCCCCCCGTAGTGAGTCATAGGAGCGGCCCCGTCACAGGGATTTGTCCGGGGACCGAGATTTTGTTTTTTCTCACCTGGAGCGGTAGTTCTTTCCTTGAGTCCGACTGCGTGAATCATTGCCTTTTCTGCTAGTCCAGACTTCCTGCCTTGGCGGCTTTCCGGCGCTTCAGGCTCGTACGAAACCCGTGCAGTCGCGACATCACCCCCTTTGCCGAGCGCTTTTCCTTTTAAGATTATTTCAACCGCCCGCAGGATGAAATAATGATTTTTTGATCGCATTGTTTTCCGAAGTCTTCGTCTTTTTTGATGCTACGGGACAGGAGGACCCCTTCCTTTCTAAGCATCTTCTCACACGGACGACGAGGCCCTTCTTTCTGTCGATTAGAGAGGACGCTTCTCTATATTTTTCCCCATCCAGTCCACGTCCGCTCGAATCGCCAGACGGCCTTCTTCTGGTCGTCGTGAAGCAACATCCTCTTCGTTTCGCCTGTCGTCGCCTTTGGTCCCGGAGCTCTGGTCCCTAAGACATCGCTGCAGGCGTGCGCCCCTCTTCGCCCAACCGGATTTTTAACTCTCTGCCCTACGGAAATCGACCTTTTTTCCTCTTTTTTTCCTGTCGCGAATGCTTGCCGAGATGGTTTCAAGGACAGATCCTCTTTTCCTGCGACGCCGCTTTGACGAGTGCCCATGCCCCGACGTGCGGGGAAACGGGCGGCCTTCTTCAGAGACCTCCTGGGAACTATAACGATCCTGCCACCTAGAGACTGTACAGGATCCCTCGACTCTCCGTTTTCTGGTGCTGGACAAGGCCCTTTTTCTGGACTTCCCCCTAGACCTGCGACCTCCTTTTCTCTGTGAGTGCGACGCTTCGACGTGTAACAGAGATCGCGGTTGCCAATCTGTTGGGTCGTCGTCGCGCGGTTTTCTGGTCGTGCGCAACTCCGTAGCCTTCCCCCCTTTGCCCGACCTGGAACGAGAGGGTTTGCGATCACTAAATGTTTCACTTGCGGAAGCTCACGCTCTTCGAAGGGCAGAAGGCGCTCCGTCGTCTTTTTTCTGGCCGCGCGGCTCCGATGGCGAGAAAGGCCCTTTTCTCCCTTTCAGAAGTTAGCTTACACTCCCCTTGACGCGGTGGTTTCTTTGACCGATTTGATGCCTCTTCGCAACATCTCCTCGGGAAAACGACGGTCGAGGAGCTGCCCTTCCGGAGATCTTTTGTGTCTCCGCTCTCTTTCCTCATCTTTGGGAGAAGACGCTTCCCCCTCGCGTAGATCCGACGAACCAAGCTATATTCTCATTGTGTCGGTTTCCATTCAAGGCATTCCTTCTCTTTTCCTTTTGATTTCCCCCCTTCTTCTCAACGGTTGGTAACCTTTTGAAGAAAGTTGGCCCTTTGTCGCGGCTCTCGTGGTTTTGCCACCTAGAAGTTTTTTCTTTGATTTCTTCCCCCCGGGTAGACTTCCATGTCTACTCCCCCCTTATGCGTTATTCCCACCTTACGGTAAAGGCGTGTCTTCAATGCAGAGGCATTCCCACCCTTTGAGGTTTTTTCTTCTCCCCCCACCCCCAACGGATCCAGCGGTTTGTTCTCGGGAAGCGTTTCGAGTTTGACAAGCTTCTGTTCTCCCCCTGCGCCTCGGCAAAGATCATATTTTCGCAGGTGAGAAGACCTTCGATTTTGCTTTCTTGGTGCTGGAACACCCAAATTTTTTTTGAGGCCTACTCTCTTAACAGCGCAGTGTGGTTGAGCAAGCAAACTGCCCCCAGCCGACCTGTCACAGGGTGGAAATCTCTTTGATTTTTTTTTGGTGAACAGTGAAGTTCAACGAGGTGTCCGGCAACTTTTTTCCCCCCCTTCGTCACCCGGGCGCTCATCCCGTTGGCCCAATCCATCAGAGGGAATTTCGATCCTTGTTTTCGCGCCGGTCAAGTCTCCTCTTCTGGACCCTTTTTTCCCCTTATCTTCACACCCTGTTGCACACTGGGTAGACAAGACCTCTCTTTGATGGTTTTCCCTTTCTTTTTGACAGCGCCTTTTTTCACATTGCGACCGGTCTCTGTCTGATATTTTTCCCTCCTTCGGGCCTCTGGGCTTCCCCTTGCGCGGGCAGTCCCCTTTTGTGGCCCAGACTCGCACACTGACCGCCAGGGGCCTTCACTCTTGGCGTGTTGCAATGCCTCCCGCATCTCTGAGAGCGATGAGTGCCGCGGGGCGCCTTTCTGATTATTTTCAATTGGGCGTCCCTCCCGATGAGCCTTCTCACTCTCCTCCTCAAAATCCGCGCTCCCCCCTGGGTGAAGTTCCCGTGCAGGCTGCAAGATTAAACGGCCGGAGAGAGATCTTTTACCATCCTAGCTCTCCGACTCGAGCAGAGTCGCTTTCTAGCTCCGACAGAAGGCTCCGATGGCGGTTCGAAG
>Ga0179591_1282573_pt1 | contig 10769 bp, 7 predicted proteins | sample CZOMad2_1_08_16f_FD_182891 | JGI IMG/M metagenome (GOLD analysis project Ga0179591, IMG submission 182891) | Vadose zone soil fungal communities from Angelo Coast Range Reserve, California, USA - CZOMad2_1_08_16fungal (PacBio error correction) | ecosystem: Environmental > Terrestrial > Soil >... | reverse complement strand
CGAAAGCTGAGCACTTTGTCTTCGTCTGCCGGTCCTCGCCGGTGTTTGTTTTTATTTGCTATCTAATTGTATTTCTTTTATGGTTTGAGTTCGTGTGGTTGTCATTTGCGCCAGCCCCACTCGTTTCCCTTAGGTTGACTCCCACCCGCCGGTGTATATAGGTACTGGGTCGAAGTCCCCGAAGGTTGCTTTCCTATATGTTTCCGTGCAGGTCGACCGCGTGCGTTTCACGATGGGGTCCTTTTTGGCCCCCCAGGGTTTTTCGTTTATTTTGGTCCTCCGGGAACTTTCTTCGATGTAGATCCCGCCGGCTTTGTAAAGGTTTATCCCTTTCTTCCCTGGCCAGCTGCCCAGGACGGCCCTCTTTTCCTTTTCCGGGACACTTTACGTCGAGCCTTCTCGCCCTTTCCCCTTCCCTTCCGTTCTTTCTTCTGCAGTTCCTCTTGTTTGCCTTCCCATGTCCCTGGAGTCATCACCTAGTCGTAGTGCCCTCCCCCCTTTGCCCCGTTGGCTTCGCTGCGTTCTGCATGTAATGGCTTTTTTTTTTATTTCCAGACACGCTGAGACTTTTTTCTTCTCCTGGGAAGATTCAACGTTCAGGAAATCGGGTGGCGGGAGGTGTCCGAGAGTAGGATCTCCAAGAGGCGGCCAGCTCCCGTACGTTTGTGCTTTTCCCCTGGTGCAGGCAAAGCCCCCCGGTCCGTCCCCTTGTTTCGCGCACCCCTCCCACCAAGTGCGTGTTCCACCACCTTTTTCTGTACCCTTCTGGCGACACAAGAAAATCACAGTTTTCCCGTACTGCTCCTTTCCTGAGACTCCCCTCCGCATAGAAAGGACATTTTGCTCGACCCCCCCCATTATAATGTTTTCACACTTGGAATGGCGCTTCCGCCGTACCATCTCTCCCCCCTTCCTCCCCGGGATCACAGTCCCCTTACGACTCTCTTTCGCTCCAGTAAGGCTATAAAAGGGTCGCTTCAGTCCCCCTCCTCCTTCATTGGGTTCCCCTCCCCATAAAGGGACATTGATGGGCACCGCCCCTTTTCGCTGCGACCAATTCTGCCGGCAAATCGGAGGGTTTTTTGGTTCAGGGATGGTGTTCACGTGCTGTACTCGCCCCCCCTCCCCCGCTGCATGCTTCTTTAAGGTACCCGCGTCCCACTTTGCTCTCCCTTGACCGTAGACTTTTTTTCACGACCGTTTTCCATGAATGCAGTTAGTGCGTCCCCCCCTCCCACCCGTGATTCTCTCTTGCGTTTCTGTCCATGCTTGTGGGCCTCGTTTAGACTTCTGCCGGTTTCCGACGGAGCGGTGATTTTGTGCTGGGCGAGTTTCTCTTTCCCTTTTGGGCCCCAATAATCTTTTGGGTTTTCTCGCTCCAACGCCCGGCTTTTTATGGCCGTTTCTGTCGCTCTGGGTCGTTGCCTTTTTTCCTGCTGCCTTCTGCCCTTTCGCTGGTGCTTTTCTGTCCATGTCCATTTATTTTTTTCCTCCCCTTTTTTTGTCCGCATCTGAGCGTTTTCCGCCTCCGGTCAAGATATTCTGCTCCCCCCCCGCGCCGATCTCCCTCTTCTTCTTTTTTTGTTTTGACTAGATTTTTTGGTTTTCGAGCATATGCTCCTACAGGCTTGGTTAGTGGCACAGGTCACTTACAACAGCTTGTTCCTGCTTTTCCAAGATTTTTCTTCGGAGGGCGGGCGAGCAGCCTCCTCACCTGGCCCCCCCAGCACGGGATCCTTGAAAAAGGCACTACCCTGCTTTCCCTTCCCCCTTACTTCCGCCTTCCCCTGGCCCTGCCGTTTGTGACCTCTGACCAACCTTCTTTCTTAGACCCCCATTGAGCTCCCCCCCTCTCCCCCGAAAGGTGATACCCCCAGACCTGCTCTTCCCTTTCCAGACGTTTTCGCACAGTCATGACCCCCCCTTGTCCGAGCAACTAATGAAATTCATCCCACAGCCCCCACGGCTTATTGGTCTAAGTCCCATGTTTGGCAGCCATGCCTTTCCCTGTTAAGGGTCACTTTCTCTTCTACTCCTATGATCAAAACCCGTGAGCAGCCCTCGGTTTACGAGTTGGAGTCGGACATCAGCGTCCATGGCGGTTTCGCTGGCCCTCAACGTGAGCAAAAGACCAGGCTGAAACCTCTCCCAAGGTCTTTTACAATTCCCGCGCCCGACCTTTCCATCAGAAATGTGACCCTTTCTGACCTCCCCCAATGTTGAAAGTATTAATGGTACGGAAGAAGACCCTTTTACTAACACTTCCCCCTTTTGATTTCTCTGTTTGGAGAGTGTCTAGTTTATCCCTTTCTCCGGTTCTTGTTTTTTCCCTGCTGATTACAGGCGGATTTTTTATCCCCGTCAACAAACGGTATAAATTGCTAAATGTGGTCCTTTCAGACCCGTTCGGAGAGGACTTCTTCGTTTCCCCTCCTTTTATAGAACTTTTCGGGGAACCACCCCCCCTTTTTGAGGTCTTGTAGACAGAATATGTTCTTTTGTCAAAATCTGTTGACCCGATTTTTTTCTCCGTTCTTTGGCCTTTAATTAACTGGAAGGAGATCCCGCAAATAATTTTCTTTTGCCCAGCGGTCGATCCTAACCTAGTCTTCAAAATTTAGCCCCCTTGTGATTCAATGTTCCCCCCTTTCCCTGTTCCCTCTTTCTAGTCTTTCTTTTCCTCTAAAAGAATGAACAGGCAGCTGCCCAAGCCCCCGCTTTGCGCTGTCTTACCGGTGAACTAGGGCACTACTTTCGACCATTCCCCCCCTTATGGCGTCACCCCTCCCTATACGCCGTACCATGATCCGGCCGGAGCTGCCCCTTCCGAGGACGGGCCCGATCCTTCTTTTTGGGCGCCCCCGCAACTGAATTTGTCATAGTGGCACGGGGTCTATGGAAAGAGGGGTCACCTAACTTGACCCCCCCCCCCTCTTAGTGGGCGTGCGACATTTTTTTTCCCGCTGTACCCCCTGTTGGGCCTTCCTCTTGTCTTTGGACCTCTTTTGTCCAAACGCTTTTGGACTCCTCGTCCGTCGTCTACGTCCCCAGGTCTTTTCATTTCTCCGAGCTGTGCACAATCCGCAGATCATGCTTTCTGTTTTTTCCTTTCGGTTTCTCCGCTTCGTGGCGGAGTTGCCAGAACCCCCCCCTTCATTCAGAAGTGGATCTCTAGATTGTACCTTACCTTCGTTGTGTTGTTGGATTTTCTCCCCCGTATGATTTCCTTTCTTTTAGTAGTGGGTTTGCTCCCCCTCCCCTCCTCCCCGGTTATAGTTTCCGTTCCTCCACCCTCTTCTGTCTGTTTTCTTCTTCCTTCGCTCACATTTCCTTCCCAGAGACGGGCAGTAGTCCTCCTGGCGTTTTTCCTTCCCATAGGAGTTTTTTCAAGGTTAAGCCCCCAATTTGTTACCCCCCTGATGGGGCCTCCCGGGTTACCATTTTCTGGCCCCCACCCCTGTAGAAGCCGCTCGTTTTTCCTTTGATGTTGGTGACCAAGACGGTGGACAGATCCCTTGCTCTGCCCCGTCCTTCGATTTGTGCGGAACCCCAACGAAAACGGTTTTCGCTCTACAGGCACTTGCCCGATTGTCCTTCTTCCTTACCCCCGTGATCTGTGTGATGGCCAACTTTTTTTTCTTTTCCAAATAGTGCCCGAGTTTTCCCGCACTTTCGTTTTCGAATTGTTTTGTCCATGGATTTTTCCCGCCCCCCGACGCGAGATCGCCCCAGCAGATCTCAGTTCCCACATCTAAGTTTGTTTGTTTTTCCGCTGCGTAGGATCGCCCTCCCCCTTCGGCCTCCTTCCCTTTTTGTTACGGCCGTAGGGAATTGCCACGCCTCCCCCCGTGTTCGTGTCCCAAGCAAAACGGGCCTGAGTCCCCCCACCTGTTCATGCAGCCTTCTGCTACACGACCCAGCCCGGGTCGTCTTCGTGCCCAGGAGCGTCCCCTCCTCCGGTCGCCCCTTACCGTTGAGTTTTGAAACATTGCTAATCTTTTTACCCTGGTTGTGGAGCTATCCGTATCTCCTTCTTCTTCACCTTTTAATATTGCTCTCTCCCGTCCTACCTTCTTACCCCCCCGAGACCCTAATTCAAGGACTGAAGTAAGGCTCTAAAACTTTTTTTTTTCGTACAGCTATTCCCCCCCTTTTGCAGTGACGGATTTGATGGCCCAAGGTCCTTCTGGCTACCCCAATTCGGCTTCCCCGTCTCCTGTGGGTATGGTTCTGGCGGGTGGACCCACTTGGGAAAGCTCCTCCCTCCCCTTTTCGTGGCGGTCTTCTCCCTTCAATCGGGATTATCAAGTTCCCCGTCTTGATATCGCATGTTTACCCTTTTTCAAGTATCCAGTCCTAAAGTTCGGCCGTTTGCTTTTTTTCTGTTCTGCCTGGTTTGTCTCTCTTTGGTCCTGACGGCGTCCCCTGTTTTTGACGGCGTCTGGCTGATCTGTGTCTGCTCGAGTTTTAGTTCGGTCAAAGTGTGGGCCATATGCATTGTTTTGGGTTTTGTTCTCCCCTCTCACCGCCCTGAGGGCAGATTCCTGAAGTTCAGGTTAGCAGTAGGTTCTTTCCTGGTTCTGCATGCCCGTGATTCCCGTTTTTTTTTTTTCTTCCGGACTTCTACTTTTTGATAGCGCCTATGCAGGTCATTTCCTATTGGTCCTTTTTTCCTCCTTCCGTCTTCCTCCTCCATGATAACCACACAGTAGTCTATCCTACTCTCTTCCGTTTTTGTTGTTGAGACTCTCCGTTTTTTTTTTTTTGAGTCTTGAGAACGGCTTCAGAGTGGACCGTTCCCAGACTTCCTGCCCAGGGGTGCCCCCCCTCTTTTCCATCTGCGTGTAGAAGGTAGCTTGGGCGCGCCCTTCGGCGACTTCAGAACGAGGCACTCAGGAACGTTCCCTCACCTGGTGCCCCCTTACGGCCTGAATTGGCCCTCCTTGCTTTTCTCCTTTTCCCCGGCCCTTCCTGGACACACACCTTTTGACCACGATGCATTTTCCTATTTTTTTCCCAGACCTATCAGCCCTCGTCCCCCCTTCGGCCAGCCCGTTATTTTCAGGCCCCTAACTAGAGCTCCCCTCCCTTGAAAACGACCATCCCAAGGATCGTTGCGCACTTCTGATCTTTTTTTGCTAAGGCCCCTTCCCTATGATCCGAATTACCGGTACCCAGTGAGACGCACGGGAGATCCCGGGCAGTCCCCTTCCCTTTCCCCGCGGCTCGCTGGCAAGCACCCGTTTTGAGCCGGCGTTTCAACCCTTCAGCCGGTGTTTCCCTTTGGCCCCTCCTCCCTCCCCGGGGCCATCCTTTCACTTTTCTTCTTGTAGGCTCAAACCATGGTCTCTGTACGGTCTGCCCCTTGTTGTCTCCTCCCGGACGGCGCTGCCGATTCTTCCATTATTAGGTGACAGAGCAGGTACCTTTTCCGGCCCTCTCTCCCGCTGGCGCGACAGTCCCCCCTTTTCTTTTCCCCGACACGATTAACTTGGTTTTTCCCCGGGCGTTTGAGCCGGCGGCTGGCCCGATTTTCCGCCTACTAGTCTTTTCAGGTGCTGGGCGTTTTTCGCAGCCGTTTGATCACGGTGGTGTCCCCCTCCTCTTTGTGCGTTGTACTCTGAAAACACTTTTGCCTGCCTTTGCCTTCCTTACTTTTTTCGGCGATCGCCCTTTGCCTGCTCTGGCTTAGGGGGTTCTTTTACGACTAGGTTCAATGAAACTTTTGAGTGACTTACCGTTACGGTCCTTTTTCTTTTTCTACGTTGCCCAAGTTTCTTAAAATCAATTGAACCTCCTAACGCCACTTTAGCACCAGGCGCTATGCGTTGCAAGAGGTGTATCCCCTTCCACAGGATTCTTCACGAACGATCAACTGACTTTCCTTTTCGTCATGTTTTTTCTTAGATGGAACGAGCCGTCTCCTCGTTTTTTTTTTCTTGACTCACTACGTCAGGGAACCATTCCCGTTTTACCGTTGTCCCCCACATTCCCTTACACGCCGGCGGGGCGTGTTCCTTCTCCTCTTCCCTGGACAAGATAGTGCCCCACGTGTGGCAAGGAAACTGTCTCCCCCCCCTCCCTCCCTTATGCGACCTCCTTTAACCCTAAGTTTTTTTGATTCTGTTGGTACTTTTCTCCGCCGCATCTTCTAGGTTTTGAGTCCCTTTTCTTAATGGTATTTTTTTTGCATGAAACCTCCCTAGCCCGCCTTCCCCTTGGATCTCTTCTTTCCTCTCCTCCTGTGTTTTTTTTTCTTTAGCTAAAAGTGTCTTGGAGGTTGCTTAGTGGGTCATTTTTTCGCCGCCCAGTGCCGCTTGCCCCGTTCCTCCACCGCCTTCTGTTTTTTTTTTGGCCCACCTCCGCCGATTTAGGGTCCTTTAGACGTGCGCTTTTCATTTTTTGGTCCGCAAGTTTTCCTTTGCCCCCCCCCGCTGTGGTCCCTTCTTTTACTCAGTAAATGGAATATGTTCCCGTTTTTCCGTTTTTACAGGTCTTTGGTGAAACGATGTGTCCATAGTTTAGTAATGCGTAGGAGATTCCCCGGAACCACCCCTCCTTCCGGTTGCGCTCGTTCAATTCTCGAAAAGTCTGGTGACTCCAGCGTAGTTACCCGGCCGTCATTCTCGTGGTGCCCGCCATACGGGTGTTTCATTCCCCCGTGTCTCTGTCAAATGACGAATTTGAGAGATGGAGCGTCCTTTTTACATGCTTTCTTTTTCCAGACCAAGCTCTCACCATTCTAAGAAGCAAGGGTAAGCAGTTCCTTTCTCCACCTTTTTGCGGTGGTGCTCGAGTAGGATCGCCTCGGGCTTTTCTTCATTGAAAGTTGTGGAGTACCCCTGCCCTTTGCCTGCAACCGGCCCGGCCGACCCGTTGTTTCGACCAAAGATTTCTTAACCACGTGCTCCCTCTCAACGCCCCCCGAAAAGGGTTACAGCCTGCCCTTTTTCTGTTTTAGTCTGTAGAAATAAAGGCCGAACATCCCCCCGTGATCATATTGCTCCCGGGGAGGTGGCTCCTCTTTTTACTTCCAGTTTCCCGTGCCTATGATATTGGGTTTGGTTTTCTCCGATTACTTCCTATGGAAGATTACGGCTCGCCGTCAGTTTTGTTGTATTTTTGCAGCTGACGTAAAGTCTCCCTTATTTGTGACTGAATTCTCAATTGCTATTTTTTTTTTATTTTGGTAAATCGATTTTCCCCCCCCCCCTAGTTAAGGTAACCGTAAGGGGATGGACGCCCGGTTTTTTTGTTTTTATTTTTTTCTTGTGTTTTATACTTATGTACTTCTCCTTATTGCTCTTATCTCTCTAAGCTGCTGTTATTTGTTGTGTTTCTGCTCAAGGTAATCGGTTGTTCCGTTCCCTCTTCCGCGGATCCTCCGACGTGTAACGGACAGCATCTTTTCCAGACAAGGCTGCTCGAGAAGTGATGGTGGTTTCCTTATGTTTTCCCCCTACTAGAGTTTTGTGACGTTCTGCAAGTTTCTAAGGCATTCCGGCCATTTTTTTTTTTTTGGGATTTTTTTTGTTCGTTGGGAGAGGTCACCTTTTATACTGCCAGTCTTTTTGGGGTCACTGAGATACACGTCCTCTTTCACTGAAGTTACCTTTTCTCCGGGGTCCTTCAGGGTTCATGCTGCCCCCGTTTGCTGCATTTCTCGTTTTCTCCGGAGCTTTTTGGATATCGTAACGTTCGGTTCCCTTTTTCCTTTGTTCCCCCCTAGCTTCCTGCTGCGCCTACTCCTTCCCCCTCCATCAGAGATCATTTCTCCTTTTGAGAGGCTCACGTTTTGGGTGAGGCCGATGCATATTTGCAGCTTTTCAGGCTTAGTGTGCCGTTTTTCCTTCACAGTGGCGACGATCAAGCTGCGTTCTCCTTGTCCTCTTTTCTCTCATCCGTAAATTTTTTTCCTGAAACCCCGAAGGACCCCTAACGACCCCGGTGTTTTTCCCCTGCTTCTGAACGCGGCCCCCAGAAGTTGAGGTGATCGCTCTCACCTTCTTTTTTTTACTTTTTTCCCCTTGCACCCTCCCCCTTCCCGCGCGACCCTGAACTCGGCATATCCGCCAGGTTTTTATTCCAGCCGTTTCGCGCGCCCCCCCTGAGCTGAGTTTCCATGACCTAAAAGACTGCTGATCTCCCGGTTCTGGAAGAGTGCTTTCACGTGCCACTGCCGCTGATCATTCAAGCTGACTTTCACTTTAGTAAGATTTTGTGAAGTTCCTTTTGTCCCCCGCAGGTCCGCCAATGACTTCCCCCTGAGTCAGTTCTGGAACCCCCTTTTGATGAAAAAGACAGCGTCTCCTTCCGGTTTTGGGCGTTTTGTCTTCTCGCGACCGGGTCCAATCAGTCCCGGTACCTTGAGGCTTTAAACTTCTTAGTGCGGTGAATTCCGTTTGTACTGATTCTTTTTGGAATAATTCTTGTCCGCTCTTATTGCTGTGTGAAGGGAGCCTGGTCCCCTTGATCAGATTACTTTTTTTCCTTGCGCAGGCCCAACAAGGGTAGGCCCCCCGATGCCCTTGTTTTTTTTGGGAGTTATCTTTTATTGTTCGCCTTCCCGCCGCCTTTCTGATTTTGGACAGTTGCTGGGCGTTGTCTCATATTCTTCTCCTTCTTTTTTTCACACAGTTGTGAGTTGTAAGAGAAACCCTTTGCGGCCGTGGTAGTTCATAGGCCGGAGAATCCGAACGTTAGTTATTGGCCTAGAGTGAGAACTAATATCTCAACCGATCCCCTTTGATTTTATTCCCTGAAGTGAGGATAGACGGTTTAATGTCCCACTCCCTTACCAGGCAGAACAGCCTATACGCCCCTTCCATGAGTTGTTTTGAACTGGCAAGAGTTTTCCCCTTACCGGTGCAGGCAACGAAAGATCCCCCTGCGGTCCCATCGGATTGAATTGACTGGTAGCGATGGGCACCGTCTTCCCCTTTTCTTCCGCGGTTGTTCCTTTTATCCCATGAGGATGGGATAGGCCTTTTTCAGGGCCCGTTTTCACACCACCATTCATTCCTTGTTTTTTTTTCTCAAATGCCTTCGGCCAGTATCGTGGTCCACATGTTGGGATAACCGGGGGCCCTATTATGGCAGCTTTCACGTCATTTGCCCGGGTTTATCCCATGTTCGGAGGTTGCGTAACTCTTAGAATTTAGGTGGCTTCCAAGGTATAGATAGAACTTTTTTTGCGGGTTTGGTACAGCACACTATAAATTTTCCCTGCCCATCTCTTATTCTTTTCCTACCCCGGTTTTTTCTTCTCCTTTTTTGATGTCTTTCCTGGAAGGGGGAGTCTTGCTGTTCCTTGCATTTCCTTTCGATCGAGAACTAATAACACCCTTCTTCCCTCTTTCTTTTGAGTGTGGAGAAATTCTCCCCTCCCCCCCTTGAATCCCGAGTAACTGTCTCGTTGCCTTCGGCGGGGTCAGCCATTTGACTGGCAAACCCTCTGTTTCCCCTATTGGTCCTCCGGAAATGGCGGCGAAGCCACGACGCAAGCGTGTCGTTTCATTGTTTTCCCACGACGGTTGTAAGATACTTTGACAGATAACCTGCCTTGATTTTTTCTCGTCACCCAACCGCGCCAGACCCTTGCGCACCCTTTCTCGAAGTTTTCTGAAGATCGCTAATAAGTAGGACTTTTTCCTCTTCGTGGACGGCATCGGGTCTGATTTTCCAATAGTAAGCGTTCCCTGAACCTTGTTCTTGTGTCGTCGTTACGGAATTTTTCCTGGATTTCTCTTTCCTGAAAGAATCTGAGAAATTCAAGAGTGCCTGTTCCGGTCGTTCCCCTCCCTAGGGTTTGAGATTTTGGGCTCCTTAGGATCCGCCACGCGGCGGCACATATTTCACTTTGTGGCTTGATACGGCCGGTTCATCCGGAAAAGTCCTGCGCCAAGTTTTTAGATTTTCCCAATAAAACTGTTTGTGTAGTCCCCCCCCCCCAGTTAGAACGAAAGTCTTCTCCCCTTCCCCCGACGGGTTAGTCATGAAGCGAGGGAACCCCCTCCTCGGCTCTGCCAGGAAGTGGGAGTCAGAAACCTCAGTGTTTTTCATTTGTTGGCCTTTGGCGCTACTCCCCCCTGTAGTGCCGAAAAGGCTAATTTTTTAAGGTTGATAACCGCCTCCTCCCTCGGTGCCAAGAACTTCTACGAAGTACGGTTTAAAAGGTTCCCACTGGACGTCACCCCTTTTAATATCCGGTCATGTTTGGGATCAACCTTTTTCTGGTCAGTTTTAGCTTGGCTCAACCCCCCTTCCGGCGTGAACAGTCGTTTCTTGCGGACTGGTGTTTTTTTGTGGTTCCCATTTCTTTTATTTTAAGATTCCGTGTTTGGCTGCATTGTACCCCTGGTTCTCATTTTGGACTTCCGATGCAGGATAACCCTCAGTTCCCGGACATTTTCTTCTCAGACCCCTATTTTGATAAGTGGATGGTTATGTTTGGCTTTCTTTTTTGGCGAGAGGGTCCCCGGAGAACTGTTTCCGACGGCCCCCCTTCTTATTGGCTTGGAGCTTTTGTTTTGAGGATCGTCCGTGTTTACCCCCCTATGAAGGTTTGGTTTTCCTCTCGCTCAACCTCCCCCCGTAGGAAGAAGAAGTCAGTTCTCTCTTTTCGTGCAGGGTTCTGATGAGTGATTTCCCCGTTTTCAGCTTTTCCCTTTCCCTTCCCTTATATCTGTTTCTTTTTAGAAAAGTTGTAAGGTCAGATCTGAGTTTTCCCTTCTTTTCTGCGGCCTCAATGATTCCCCCTTCCTCCAAAA
>Ga0179591_1248818_pt1 | contig 10769 bp, 10 predicted proteins | sample CZOMad2_1_08_16f_FD_182891 | JGI IMG/M metagenome (GOLD analysis project Ga0179591, IMG submission 182891) | Vadose zone soil fungal communities from Angelo Coast Range Reserve, California, USA - CZOMad2_1_08_16fungal (PacBio error correction) | ecosystem: Environmental > Terrestrial > Soil >... | reverse complement strand
CCTGAGCCGGGCAGTCCCTCTATCAAGGACCCCATTTTTCGATCTCGGTTGACACCCCTGCGCCTCCCGGTATCCCCCCACGCGCGGGCTATTTGACCCGAACTTTCCCTACGTCAGAAAGTTAAAGAAGGTTATTGTCCCGTATAGTTTCCCGCCTCTATTTTTTTGATTAAGTAAAATCCTCTTTCCCTTCAGGATTACGTAATTTACCACCTGCCAATCTCAACCCCCCACCTCTTCCTCCTGATGTCCTGTACAGTCTGGACCTAACGAGTCCACTACCTACTGCAATTTGACCTGCCTTTGAAGTCCCCCCCTTAAGTCTTCCCATTCTTCCCCCTTTCTCCTTTTGTTCCTTGTGAAGAGTTTCCTGTCCCCAGACGAGTTGTGAACTTGCCTCTATCTGGCCAGTCCCCAACCAGGATGTTTTCTCTCCTCTTTTTACAGACCACCTACTTATTTTTTACCCCCCCCATGGTACCAAAGCCCCCCCCGCCTTTTCTTAACACACTTCGTTATTGATTTTATCTAACCCTGAGTGGCGCCCCCCCCCTAGTTCTTATTTCTACGGACGCCATTTTGTTTTAATCATGTGGATAGGTTGGCAGCGGCATCCCCCCTTTCTCGACGTAATAATGTGGCCTTTTAAGTTAGTTCTTTGACCCCTTTCCCTTTGTGTTTATTCCCAGAACTATCCAGTGGCTGTTTCCGATTTTGCTCCCAGACGAGAATGATTTTCCCCTTTTGCAGCAGACTTCTTTTTCCCCCTCTCATCACAATTTCCTTCTCCGCCTCAGGTAGTCCCCAATATACGCCCCCGGAGTCCAGCCCAGACGCCTTCTTTTTACCTTAGATATGGTTCTCCTCCTAGTTTTAAGGCGGAAAGATATTAGCGCGTTTTAGATTCCCGCCCTTTATCTCTCGTAGACCAGTTCCAGTTCAAAGTTGTGGGGGTCCCCGAGTTCCTTTAGGTGTACAGTCCCCCCCCATGGGGAAGCTGTTCTCCCCATAGCCTTCTTCCCCTCCCTGCCCTATCGGGAATTTCACATTTTGGTATCATGACCCATTCCAAAAGAAAGCCCGTGTATGAAGTTTGATGTTCACTCCTCCTTTCCTTTTTTTTTCTTCTACGAAACTGGCCTCTTAAGCGGTTGGTGATGTCCAACCTCCCTCCACATCTGACCTCCGGAAGTTTGTTTTTTAAAGACCTAACACATTTTCCATTCCCCGCCCTTTTCCTTTTCCGTCGATGATTTTCTCCATAGTCTGACCCACGTCGAAGGTCTTTAGAGTCACCCCGTCCAACGGTCCCGCATAAGGTTTGGTACGCCGTCGCCGTTCTCCTTGGAAACCTTTCCCCCCCCCGGGTATTGTACACCCCCGTTGTCTCGCGATTGTTTTTTTTTCTCCAAACTCGGAGATGGTTGAACGGCTTTATGATTTCTTTTTCCCTTCCCTCACCCTTTTTCCTTTCAAGGCCTTGAAGTCCGTTTTATCTTTTTGAAACTTTGCCCCGCCCCTTATTGATAAACGGCCCCAATTACGGTGAGTGGAAAAACCACTCGTGCTCGCCCCTTTTTGTCCTTTTAGCCGAATCTTTCATGATTCTTGTTGGGCTCACCCCTGTTTTCCTAATTTTCCCACCTTAAGATAAAGGGACAAGGCCTGTAATGGCGCACTTCTCCCCCTCGCCCCCCTTCTTCTAATGATTCTGTCTGGGCGCTTGAGCTCGTTGCCGTAGTCAAAGCCATGATGAACAGTGACTACTTTCTCCGAATGCTTCTCTTACCACTTGCTCCCCCCCAAAGCCTCCCGGAAGTTAACTGGACTGCGAAAGACTTTCCAAGTTCCTTGTCCTCCTGCCTTCCCTGTGACTGTTATTTCGAACTTCCCCCATTTGCCTTTGTTTTGGTCTCCCATTAATAGTTATTTTAGTTGTTTGAAGTCCAAAGCCAACAGGTATCCAACCCGGCTAGCCAACCTCCCCTGGACTTTTCTCTCCCGGAGAGTCCTATTGTTTTGAGCCCATACCATATCCCTTTTTGGGGTGATCTCCTTCTTTTTTCAGTATCAGTCAAAGTCTACCCCCTTGAAACCCAGCCCTTCCATCCCCCCCCCCCCCGGCCCCTTTAATGCATAGGGATCGCAGGAGCTGAGATACGGTATCTATACTTTGGTGGTCAGTTGAAGAACTCCCGGTGTCATTGGTCTTCTCACTTACCTTGTAAGCGGGATTCAAGCTTGTGTCGGCTTCTAATCTATTCCCTTTCGTTACTTTTGAACCCCTGGCTTATGAAGGCTCCAAATTCACTCCTCTTTGCGTCTCCAGCTTTACCTTTGTAACAGCCTGATCTCTTTCCCCCCCCCTCCCAATACTCCGTGTTTTCTTCTCCTTCCCGCTTGTTAAACTTTTCTATTTTTACCCCACTGTTTTTTGGTTGGGGGCTGTGGAAAAACTTGTTTTGGGGTTGGGGGGGGGGGAAACAATTTGATTCTAGTAATTATCTTTCTCCTCCCGAAAGTCGCCCCCCTTCCAAATTAAAAAAGGTATTTATTCCCCTTCACCGGAGACTGGCTCCAGCAGGTCCCGGATTGACGCGCGTTTTGACAAAGACCTGAACCCTTCCTTCTCGGTCCTTCGCTCCCGAGCAGTATGAGGAATTAGGCATTTTTCACCCTTTGGCTTTTCTTGGGTGTAAGAGTGGGAGAATGGAAGTTTCCCTCAGGCCCCCCTCACTCTCGTTCTTTTCGAACGGGAATCATTGAGCAAAACGAGAACGAGCCCTGCTCTTCCCGACGAATCAATCGTTATTTTGCTTTTTTTTTTTCATACTTGTCCTTTTCCTTATGGCAACCTTCCCCCGAGCCGACGGACCTTTTTTCTCCCAACCACCCTGGACATTGTACTTCCCCCCATACTCCCCCCTTCCCCCGCCGCCTTCCGCAGACAGTTTCCGTTTTCCCCAAATTAGGTCCGCATAATGTTCTACCCCTCCGATTTCGGAGATTTTGGACGTGGTTTTTTCTCAATATTCCTGTGCCGTTTTACTACTTTGAACTTAGCATGCTGACAACGCTGGAACTTGAGACCCCGACTGCGGCGATTCTACGTCGGTTTGGTTTCTAATGTCTCCCCTTTGACCGGCTTGAGTCATTTTCTCGTTTGAAAGGTTTCCCCCCTTGGTCCGGAGTCCCCCCCCCTTTTTTTAAGCCAAAGTGAAAGCGCTACCGACCCTGCCCCTCTTCCTGCAACGATTCTTCCCCCCCCAGTGCATCGTTATACCAAATGAATGGTGTTTCCAAAGCTTTTTCCTCACTTCTTCTCCGTCAAATGAGATATATCTCCAGGTCTCCAGTTAGTTTTCCCCAACCCCCTTTTCTTAGTGTAAAAAAGATTAAGGAGTTGGGGAGTGCCCGCCCCGACCGCGCCGTTAGATGCAACCGCAATAAACTATAAGGAATTGTTTTCTTCTCCCGGCTCCGGCTGCTCCCCCAAGACTTGTATGAAGATAAGGTTGGCCTTTTTTCTTCTCTCCCCTCGATCTTCGAGTCTTAGTAACACAAGGGGCAATTAATAAGAAGCCTGCAATTACCCTTCCTTTAAAGAACAGTTTCTTCCCTTGTCTTGGAACTAAGGATGCCCTTTCCCAGTGGGTGAACCCTGTGTGGTGTTTTCCAACCCCGTCGGATTCCCCGTCCTATCCCCTCCCCCCCCCCCCGGCCTCCTAGTTCTTTCTCGGAAGCAACCCTTTCCCCCCCCCCATGTATGGCGAACTTCATGATACTTGAGATAAGCCGCTATCCCTTCCCCCCCCTCACTTTATAAGTCGATTAGGGGTAATTTCGTACTGAAACCCCTTTTGCCCCTCCAACCCTCCTGGCGTATGACTACGGCATAAGGATTTTCATCGCCCGGCCCTCTTGTCTTAACCCCTTTCCGAACTCCCCTCGCCTGAACCCTTTCACCCCCAGGAGATGTTGTTGTGGTATTATCCTATCTTGTCTGAAATTCTTTTATCAGAATCTTCCATTACCAAACTTGCTTTCTTTCCCCCCTACTTCCTGATTGCCCCACTCCAACCCAAATATCATAAGTCCCCCCCCTCGTTCACGCCACTTCCCCTTTCCCCTGAATTTGATTCTAATCGGAACTTTTTCCCCCTCCATAACAGGACGGCCCAAGGAGTCCGTGGGATGCAAGGAAAGACGTAATCTGACCCACCGCCTTTTTTTCTTCCTTATATCCCCCCCTGTGACTTGATGAGGGTTCGTAAAGGGCGGGCTTTCTCAGAGACGACACAGCTTTCTTTTCATTTTTTTGGTTTCTAACTTCAATATTTCGGGTCTTGAGGTGTAAATTCTCCAGTCCCCTCGCTTTGAACCCATGATCGCGCCCCCCCTTATTGGGCACGTTGACATAATGATTTTTCCTTCTGTTTTTTCCCCTGGTACGCCTTTCCCTTTCCCTTCGTTTTGAAGACGGGCAATGGATAGTGTTCTTTATCTGCTTACAATCGTATTTTCCCCCTCCTGGTCCTTTTTTGATCAGCAAGTCTATCGCTTGTTTCTTCACCAGGTGTGTTTCCCACTGCAGTTTTTTCCCACCTACTCAGACGCTTTTCAAGGAATAATTCAATCCCCCTTATTTAAATGAATGCACGAGGCCCAACTCTCAGTTCTTCCTCCCTTTTTTTCTACCAAGTTGATGGTCATATCCCGTGCGGTTTCAACGGGATCGTTCCCCTCCCAGCACCCTCCTCCCCCCTCCCTTTTTCCCCAAGGCCTGTTCTCTCAATTTCCTCTTTCTCTTTTCTTTTAACCCTAATGTTGGTATATCTCCTAGGACTGGACGTATTCCCCCCCCATGCCTTGGTTGGGCCAAAAAAAAAAAGTTTTTTTTATTTTTCCTCTGATTGGACAGGGTTGTCTTTTCTCGGATCCCCCCTTTTTTTCTTATTCCCCGTCCCCTTTTTCTTCCCTCTGAACTTAAATTTTAGAAAGCGTTTTTCCTCTGCTTTACCGTCGTTTTCGCCCTCTATTTTTCTTTTCTTAAATTGTCGGTTGAACCAGTTTCCTTACGACCTCACAAAAAGAGCCTTCTCTTTTTTCCAATTAGTCCCCGTCTTTTTCAGTCCGAGGTCCGGCCAGAATATGCAAGATACGTGTCCTTTCAGTATTAACCTTCCTCCGTCTTTCTTATTACGTTTACCACCTATTCTCCCTTGTTTCCACGCTGAAGATTACTTACCCTCCCCTTGGGATGTTGCTTTTAGGAGTGCCTTTATCTTTCTGTTTTTTTACTCATTTGGTCCCCCCGTCCACAAGCATTCCAGATCTGTTTCGTCCCATCCCCAGCATGGAAATAAAATCTTTATCGTCCTCCCTTCCGTGTGCCAAAGTCCCTGCTTCGAGTTTTTTCTATGTAGCTCCGAGTTTGTTTATCTCAAGGTTGTCCGCGGCAGCCCCTGGATCGCCCTTCGGTTTTTCCCTTTTTTTTTAAGTGAAGCACTCCGCTGACGTGCACCAGGTCCCTCGTCACTTGCTGTTTCGTCGTTTGTCTTTTCTCTTTCTTTTTTCCCCCTTATCGCCCCCCACATTTTGTTAAACTTATAGTCCGCAGGAAGCTCGGCCCCCACCTTAACGTCTCACGCAAATATTGTGGTTTGTACCCTTGTACGGCTGGGACTCTCTCAGTTCAGCCTTTTTTTAAGAGTGGGTATTTCTCTCGCTCCTTCGCCTTTTTCCATCCTGCCAGTACCCTTGGTTTTCCTCTGCCGTTCAGGTGAAAGTTCCCACTTGATTTCTCTTCCTGGAGAACTTCCCCCCCGCTTTGCCTTCGCTGATCCTACTCGGAGGCCTTTTCTCGTAAATTTTTTATTCCCTTTGATGTTTCGACGTCCAAAGTTGCTCTTGCCGCCCGTTTCCCTTGGGGACGATGAGATCTGCGGACACCCTTTCAGTTGTGGTTCTTTCAACTAACCCCACTCAACCTCTTCCCCGCATTCAGGCCTGAATTTTACCCGATCCTTTGTTGAGTCTTCCCTCTTTTTTTTTTACATGTGAAGGGGCCCTTTTTTTCACATGCCCTTTGGGACTCCCCCCCTGTTGTCTGATGATCAAGGGTCACCAGGACGCGTGTGCACATGTGTCAAGTCCTCCTGTTTACATTTTGAGTTTTCCCTTTTTCCCGGTCCCCGAGCGGTTTTTTCCTCTTCAAATAAATTGGAGTTTTTTTCCCCACAATTGCTTTTATTTTTTTTTCCTAAGTTTTTTTGACGTAACTGTTCTTTCCCTGCGACGATCGAAGTTTTCGTCCTCCCGTTCTACCCTGGGAACCGCCTCCTCTCAAACTACACTGGACTTTTTGAGGGTCCAACACTCTTTTATGAATAAGGTGGCTGTTTCGTTTCCCTCTGCAACTTCTTGATATTTTTTTTCTCAATGGGGGGACCCTCTTTCCCCCGTTGACCCCCTTTACCCCCCCATGGCCTGCACTTGGTCGAATCCCAAATTAAGCAGTCTTCAAGCTTCCTTTAGTCTTGGCGCCTGCTTTCTCATCGTTGCGCACCCGAAATTACGACCTTCTTCCTCGATGCTGATTCCCCCTAATGGACCCTCGCCTGATAGGAGTAAGCCAGGATGACGCACCTCTTAACCAGTTGAGCGCGTCCGGTTAGCCCGGGACCTGTTCTCGTGGCAACCCCTTGCCTGTTTTGGGGGTCGACGGCCCCCGATTCCCCACCCAGTTCCCCTAAAAACGGACTAAACCAAAGGCTCGCCCACAAGAAACCTGAATTGCTTTTGCGGGCGCGTAGCTTTGTTCTCGTTTGCCCCCCCTACCAGATGGCCCGTGGGTGGTTCACTTAAGAGATTTCCGTCCCACAGTAGCCCCACCCCTTTAAAAAAGCGGCCCCCCACATTCAATGATTTTTTCTGGTTCGACTGGCTCTTCTCCTCAGTTGCCTTTCAGTCTTTGAGGGTGTGTTTTTTTTGAAAAGGGTTTCCCTTTGTGTCAAACGGCCGCGCCGGTTGCCGTGCTGCTGAGTCCTCGACGGCACTTTTGTTTATTAATTCGGTTTTATTTTCAGTTTTTCCCGTCGAATGCAACGTTCTTCTCCTGATGACAGAACTTACCCTCCATACTTTTCTCCCTCCGAAAGTGTAAGAAAGTTCTCTCAGATCTCCCCCCTTAATTTTGTGTTGCCTCAGCCCCTTCCTGAAATTCTTTGTCCCCGGATTTTCTTCCTTTTCTCCGTCTTCCGATAAGTAAGTGTTCCCTTCTTTCCCATCACCTCGCACCTCCACACGTCACCACCGGCTTGACCACTTGATTCGTGAACTTTTGATCAGAGTGACCTGTATCCCGTTTACCCAAGCTACCGTCCACCCTTTTCTATATTTAAGTGTCTCCCTCAAGAGAAAGGTCTCCTCCCCCTATTCCAAAGTGGGTGGGGACATTCAATTTTCTTTACGGGCTTTTTTACCCGTAGTTGGTTCCTTCAGCTACGGACTATCACTCTCCGGTATTGCGACACACATCGGAATATAGCAAAAGAGTCCCCGCTCCTGCGCTCAACCTGGGACCCCTCTACTTAGTATTTTTGGTCCCATATCCTTGTTGTTTACTTTGTGTCGGGTTTTGCCTGCTTGATTTTCAACCACGTCCCGATTTACTCTCTTCATGCTACCCACCCCAGGACTTTTGTCCCTAGAACATTCCCACTTGTCGCTCTGACTCCGAATTTAGTTACCCCAGTTTTTAGCATCCGGGACCTCCTCTCGATCTTTTTCCGTCCCACCTGGCCCCCCTAATTTTTCCGGGTACTGGCTTTCTTTCTTTACGCACCGAGTCTAATTCTGTTGAACATGACTTCATTAGCCTTTCTTCCTTCCGTTTTATCCATGTCGCCCTTTTTCCTTCAATTGGCACCATTGATCCGTAAATTTTACCTTTGTGTAAACCTTTGCTTCTCCCACCCACCAGCCATTTCTTTTCCCCGTCCAGGCTTGAAAAAAAGTCTCGGCCCCACGTGAGTTGCCCCCCCGACCACTTTCAGGGGACCTTGAGCATGATTTTTTCCCCCCCCTTCCATGTCACTTTCGCTCCCCTTCTCTTCTTCCTAGTCTAAGGATTGGGAACACAATATCTCCTCCGTGTTACCCTCTCCTTTGGACTGCTTGTTTTCTCCCAACTTCGACTTTCCCCCAAGGAATTACTCCGGACTTGTTACATTCCCAAAGTCTCCGGAGTCGACGGAGTAGAACTTTTTTCTGGGAAGTGCCCTTCTCCCTCCCTCTCTGGGTCTAGTCCTTTCATTTGAAGATCCTAAGACTTTTCCCTTCACATTTTCTGCCAGTCCCTACTGTCACAGTTCTGTTATGTGTTCTGTAACCTCGTTTTTCTTTACGTTGCCCGAACCCCTCTTCCTCCTTTCCCGGCACTCCCCAGCCCCCTTTTCCTTTTTCGGTCGAGTCAGCAACGTGGCTGTGTTTGCTCCCCCACTTCAGGGAACCCTTCACTTACGATCGGTACACCGCAAGATTCTCCCCCTAGTTTCCTCCTGTTTTTTGGTACTCTCCGGAACGAATTTACCCACCGTGTTGACTTTCGTCGAAATTCCGACTTTCTTTATGCAATATTATATTTTTTCACCCCCTCTCTGCTATCCCCCCTCCCCTCCTCCAGGTCCCCTTTCGTCTTTGGTAAGACCCCTTACCGATTTAGGACGGCTTCTTACCTGCTTCGAGACTCTCATGTTATAGCAGTGCACCGCACAATATTCGCTTCTCCCCTCCTCCCTGCAACTTTCTCTTTAAATGAATTTGCTATAAGCGGAAGGTATTCAACCGGAAATTACCGGAAACCCTTTCAACCAGGCGGAGTCGGAAGTGCAGGAAAGCCTCCTAGTAAACACTCCTTTTCTTCCGCTAAACTCCTCCCGTCGTGTCCCGGTCAAAGAGGAAATTTTTCGAATCCCGACAACGCACCTATTTCATTGCTGTTGTATGTTTTTTGATTCTAGCTTCTTTTTGTTTTTTCCCTCTTTTTCTTCCCGAGCCCTTTCCCTTCCCCAGATACGTGTTTCCAAACCCAGTCTTATTGGGGCAAGTCATCTTCTTTCCTGGGAAGAGGAGGAATGTACAAGGTGGTTCCATAGGCGATCTTTTCTGTTCCCCTTACGTCAACTACTTTCTCCTAGTTTCTATGTCCCTCTCTTTTCCCGACTGGCCCCCTAAGAGCTGCGGATTTTGTTTGAGACTCTTTTGGTAGAGGAAAGTTCAATCCAACCGCCGCCTCTTACTGTAATCATTCTTCGTAAAACTTCCCTGCCCCCCTTTTCTTAGCCGTTTTTCCCCCTTCTCTTCCAAGCCGGCTTTGAACCCGGAGATTTGTGTTCCCGGGACTTGCTCGTGTCCCCAGCAGGTCAACCTCCCTCTCCCCTCTGCCCCCCCTCCTTTTCTTAGTCCTTATCCCTCTCTTTTTTTCCGTGTTTGTGTTTGTTTGTGTTTTTGTAGGATCCCTCTTCTGGCCTTAGACTAAAGGGCCTTCAAAGTTTCTTTATTTCTGGAGTTGCGATTTTGCACTTGCTTCCCCGGGGCACCACCTCCTCATTTTATTGACCCGTCCTTTTCTCCTGACAGGAAAAGCCCGCCGTGCTGCCTAGTTCCCCATTTTTTCCGTAAGTCCGTTACCTTCTCCCTTTTTTGAACGGCCGTTTCCCTCTCCCCCCCGCCCGATCTCAAAAAAAAAGAGCCGCTTCTTTTCTTATTTTCCTCTTTCCCCGTAGAGGTACCTTCCGACTTGTCCGATTCCTTTGCTTCTTAACTAAGAAGCGTTCCATGTTATTTCCCACATTGTCTTATCTTTGCTCAGCTGACTCCTTGCTGTACCCCTGCACCCGAAGCTTTTTTCGGGGTCCTTTTCAGGTCCTTCACACTTTTCTTGTCGCAAATTTTGACGCGATTAACCCAGAAGGTCCTCACCCCTCCACATCATGGAACATTTTAATCCTGTCTTTGTAGAGAGCCGAAATTGAAATTTGCTCCCTCCTTCTTCTTGTTCCTTCCGTTACGCAGTTTGGTTTTTTCTATTGCATTTTCTGGCCTTGCAGACCCGGATCCTCATCAATCTTTGTTTCGTTGTCGTTGAACGTTGACGATGAGCGCCTGCTACCCTCCCTTTTCCCCAGTTTTTCGTTTGGACCTCCTATGAATTTTTATTTTTCGTGCCGAAGTATGGCTAGCCCCATTTGAGACTTCTCAAGAAGGTAACTGCTCGGCCTCCAGATCAGTCCCCGCGTACCTCCCCATTGCTTAACCGGTGGTGCTCTTATTTCTACGGTAACTGTTAAGGACCAGTAGTAACTTGTGGCCTTATTCGCTTTCTTTTAGTTGAAATTCCAGACGGAAATGACCCCGGTGGGGTCTGCTCAGTTCTTCCCACTTTAAAATGCGGGGTGCCTTTCCCTTCGGTGCTTTTATGAGGAGTGATAGTAAACGTGGTTTTTTTTGGTATTCCTTCAGTTGCGAAAAGCCCCGTGTGAAGAGCTACCCTCTTTTATTATATAGGCTGGCCCTTCTACCCCTGTGTTTTCTCCCAACTTACTAACAATTAACAGTCCTTCTCAGTGCCCGATCCATTACCAAGCAGAGTTGTCAGCCCATGTGATCCGGAGGATTTCCTTGTGATAATCTTGGGTGAAGACTCCCCCCCTCGCCCGTTTTCTTCTCCCCGGGTAAACCAGGAAATAGGCCCTACTCACCCGGTC
>Ga0179591_1374426_pt1 | contig 10770 bp, 9 predicted proteins | sample CZOMad2_1_08_16f_FD_182891 | JGI IMG/M metagenome (GOLD analysis project Ga0179591, IMG submission 182891) | Vadose zone soil fungal communities from Angelo Coast Range Reserve, California, USA - CZOMad2_1_08_16fungal (PacBio error correction) | ecosystem: Environmental > Terrestrial > Soil >... | reverse complement strand
TTTTTTTTCCCAATTGAGTATTCTCCCCTGTCATGGACGTTCCTGAAAACTCAGGCTGTCCTTCTTAGTTTGATGAGAATTCCAAAGAAATCGTCTCCGTGTTTTTTCAACTACTTTGTTGAAATCTTAGCCTTTTAATGTTTTTCAGGGCTCGTCCATGCTCTGCGTCTTTCCGTTAGTGAGTAAAGATACTTTCTTTTTCCCTTCCCTCAGGATATTTATCACTTGCAGGAGGACCTATCCGGGCCTCTTCACGAAGACAAAGTTTCAAAACGCCTTACTGTCCCACACAGTCGATGGTTTTTACAAAGGACGTTTGACCCTTCACCAGGTTCTCAGGCGGGAACATTCAACTCAACAGAGGAATGAAGCAGCTCTGCACTGCGTTGCCACGGCTTAGCTCCCCTACGCCTGGGCGTCGCGTGGCGCATCGGATTTCCCTAGTTGCCAATTTAGTTCTAGGACCCTTTTTAACCTTTTCCTTCCTAAGGAGTTTTTCCCCCCCACTCGTCTAAATCCATTTATTTTCTCACTTTCTCCTTCGACCTTCCCAGCGTCGTATGAGGACGTCTCTCATCCTGAAAGCTTCAGGACGTGGCTTTTTATCCGGAGATTCTCCCCAGGTCAGGTTCTCTTTCTTCACTGCCTGTCCCCCCCCCTGTTGGATGGGAGGAAGTACATCACCCATAAATTCGGATTACGTTTACGAAACCCAGCGTACGAATTCCTGCACGAGGGTTCGGCCCGCTCTCCCTGGCCTCTTCTAAAGTTGAGCAACCCCGGCCCCCCTGTCGGATTCACACCCCTTTTTTCTTGTCTTCAGTAGTTGGTTTCACTCCAGCCTGAAGGTGGTTGGGGAAGGCGGACGGGGACGCGCCAGTTTTCGTTTCGACTCTTTTTCCTGAGGCTTGACCGTGGACCTCTGTGTAGGTGGGATTTTCCCCCTTTAAAACCTTCTTTCGGGTATTCTCTGTGCTTTTGTTTTGTGTTTCCTCTCGCATCACGGGTGTCTTCATTCTTCCTCGGATGGATTTTCCCCCCCCACTTCCCACTCCCTGAAAAAAAGTATTCTGAAAAGATTGCGTCAGCCTGCCTTTTATCAGCAGTAATACCTGGACAGCGGTTGGGGCGTATATTGTTTTTATCGTTGGTTTTCACATAGCGTGCTTATTTGATGAAGTCCCTTCTGGTGCCCCGTGGTGCGCCCGTTTTTGTCCCCCCCTTTCCCCTCCCTTTTTTTCCCAAGAATAGGGCTCTCTCGCGCCCCTTCTTTTTTTTTATTCTCAAGGTGAAAGAGCCCTTGGGTGGCCGGGGTAATCCCCTTCAGGGACTTGTGTACAGGGGGATTGGCGGCGGACCCTGTTCATCTTTTGACACTTGCCCCATTGCTCTCCTTCGTTCTCTTTCGACGGTAGTTATACGTATTCCCCCCTCCCCCCGTTTGAAACCAAGCCACGGTAACATCGCCTCCTCCTTTTTTTTGACGCGTCAACCTCAACGTCCTTTTTTTTCCGTTCCCTCGTACTCAACCCAAGGGACCCTCCAACTTATTGATGGTCTTTCTTTCATCCTTGGGCTTCTCCCTTGCCTCCGTTTCTAGGCGGAAGCCCTAAGGAGGGTGTTTTGCGTGCTGCGAAAGCCCAATATTCCTTTTTAGAAGTTTATCTTAGTAAGAGCAGGTCTTGTCCTTTCACCCAATAATGAACTCGGTCCTTTCATTTCCGTACCTTTTTGATGGCCTTATTTGACTTTTGAGTGATCCTGCTATACCTTTTTCTAACTCGCAGGTTTTCAGCTGCGACACCCCTTGCAAATTTTGCCTTTGCAGCCACTGCCCATATCAGCGGATTCTTTCCCAGAGAACATTCCTTTACGTAATTAACCTGAGGGGGATGGTGTTCTTCCCTGATCATCGCACGTTTCTTTGAATACGTTTCCCTCAATCTGAAGTCACCTTCCTCTGTTCCATGTGGTGGGCAAAATGTCAAACCCTCCCCCCATTCGTTATATTCCATAAATTGCATAGCCAAGATGTCCCTTGACCCCCGTCAACGTGGAGCTGATGCCGGTGGTTGCCACCAAAGTCTGAGCCTCTTAGAAGCTGGAATTCTTTTCATGTAACTGGCATGGCATGGGAAATCGCTTCCCCTTTAATTCTGCTTAAAAGGGTTCTTTCCCTCCTTGTTTTACGTGACTCTTAGCATTGTAGTCTTCTGACCCCTTGATCATCCGTCAGTCTGTGGTTCCCAGTTAAATAAGTGGACACACCATTTCCTCCTGCCCCTTGCGTTCTTCGATGGTCGCCCCCCTCTTTGTCCAGAACAGGTCGGGAATCGGCCATAATTCTGCTTTCTGATGCAGTTCTGCCTTTCCGAGCTTCTGTCCCCATTCTCCCCGGTGGGACATTCTCCGGTGTCGACTCTCTCCCCTAAGTCCAATGACACAACTTGGAGGAAGCCTTTTGCCGCCTTAATTTACTAGTGTCACTTGCCAGTTCCCCCCTCCGCCAACCGACACCCTTCAGGAAGGTAATGCTGGGGTCCCCAAGAACCTCCCTTTGTTCCCCTCACCAGCGAGTCTCTTTGCTTTTACGGTATTCAATGATATTTCCCCTTCCTCTTGTTTTTGATCTCTGATTGAAATCACAGAACACCTTCAGGGACTCCCTTTACAAAGTTGCTTTATCGATTTTGAGCCGCCCCGGATTGCCGCTGATTTCTCGCGGGGTTCTCCTTTATGACGGGTTTAAGTGGAACATGGGTCATGCATGACCCTTTCGAAAACAAAATGCTTATGTCAGGATTCACCGCTGCTTTGTGTCCCAGAACCGGAAACGCAAAAAGATTTTCCCCCCCGACGCTAAGTCAAGTAGCCCTTCCCCCTACCCACACGTGATGCCCGTCCGAAAGTTGGCGGCCTCACCCTTTTACCCTTGGGCGCCAGTCTGCCTCAAAGCCAGTTTCCTTTAAGATCCCTTTTTGGAAGCTTTTGATGAAAGCTCCCAGGGAAAGAAGGAGGCTTGGAAAAGAACTCCTTAATTTAAAATTAGAGACTTAAGCGGTGAAAAAGTGGCCCGGAAAAGGACCCATTGTCGAAGTATTGAAGCGGATCCATTTTCCCCCTACCCCCCCTTTGGTATACTGCGTCAGGTTCCATATCTTCCCGTTACGTCGTTTGGCCAAACAGGCCGCATCTTCCCCGTGTATAGTTTTTTCCACTGTTTCTTTGACAGAGAGCTTCACAGCTGAACTCCGGGCCCTTTCTATCCACTAGGTTGTTCCCCATTTCCCCAAAGTTCCATCGATTGGACGACCTCTCTTACCCATTTCATTCCCAACTCACCTGAGATAACAGACCGATCCCCCCACCCCCGCCAGCATGATGCACCGGTAACACCCCCCACAACCCCCCCCCCCCCCCTGCCTTCTGGTCCCCTTTCCCCTTATTTACCCCCAAAAGCCGTGAAGACGGGATGTATGAACTTTCCCCCACCCAGCAGCTTGGGTGTATTCTTTACTACGCTGCTTTCTGAAAATCGCACGTTGCCCGACCTTCCACTGCCTTCACCATTTAAAAAATTGAGACAGGGCATTTTCTTTGCACTTTTAATAACAGTTTGTCCCAACCTCGTTGACGAGTCAACGCTACAAAAAGCCCGTTCTGTGATTTCCAGCACCCAAACCCCCCCCTCCCCCTTTCGTTCCGTTCCCCCTGAGATTTATAACCCCCCGGAAAGCTTTTGAAAGTGTTTGATCACTCATTTTTTCTTCTCCACCAGGTTGGAACTCTTCCGGTGGTCCGGCAACCCCCGCGTGGTGCGTGTTTGCAGCAATAAGGAGACCCCTCCGTCCGTGAGCTACTTGCCCCTGCGGAGTGGTCCCCTTTGGTAGACCCTCAATCTTCAATGACATGAACGTTCCCAGGTTTTTCCACCAGTCCTCATGAAGGGTAAGATTCCCCCAACCAGTTCCCCGAATGTTCCAGAGGTATGATCCCCCCCGGGAGCTCATGCTTGGCGCTTTGCCTTTTGCCCAACCACCGAGTAAGCGCTATAGCCACCTATTCGCAGGGGGAACGGTTGGGAGGTCCCTTCGGACACCTTTTGTCAACCATCTTTCTTTGCTCCTTGACAACCCTTGCACTCATGAAACTTATGTCCACCCTCTAAACCCCAGCCAAAATGGCCCCATTTTCCCTCCGATGGATGGCACAGTCTAGGAACGCCGCCCCTTTTACCTGATTAAGAATTTTGTTTGCGCTGTTGTGCTGCTATGGCTTCTCCCTCCAGGCAAAGGATTCCCCCCTTTTGTTCTTCTGTTAATTAACAAAAAAAAAGACCATCACTCGACAAGAGATGTTTTTCTTCCTATCCCGCTTTTTTTTTCTCGGTTCAAGCAATACCCCGCCACACAAGAGGCATCCAGGTGTAACACAGCGCCCCTTTTACTCCCACGCTTTTCATTCCCCGGTGAGATGGCCCGTCTCCTTCCAACAAACCTTCTTCTTCTTTTTTTTCCCGCACCAGGACATCATTAAACAACTCCTTGTGGGCCCCACGCGTACTTTGATCTTGGACGCCCTTGTCGCCTATTCCCTTCCCTGCTTTCAGACCAAGACCTCCCCAGACTCCCCCCCCCTTTGCTTTCTTTCTGTTCAAACCTGTGCCGGGACTCCCTTCTTGGGAGTGATGTTTTCTTCCCCCCCCAACCTCCATAGATTTTTGACCAGGCGTCCCCCCGCTCAATGGTGATCCCTCCGGACCCCCCGCACGACCGAGCTATGGATTTTTACGCTTTTCCCATCTTGTTAGCATTCTCCCTGGCCGTTATCGTCTTCCCCCGTTCCTCCTCCTGTCATTCTCGCCTGTCCCCTCCCCTGAAGAACATAATCCTTTTCACTGACTCCCCCACCCTATTGGACCCCCCCCTTCCTAAGAATCACGGTCGCACCGCTTTTCCCTCCCCGGTTAGGGGATTTCTGCAAGTCATGGCGGAGTGATGAGGTTCTTAGCACTTCTTACTTTGCGAGGGGCACCCTCTTTGAATCCCCTTTTCGTTTCCCCCGTTTTCCAACTCGGTGGCCCATTTAATTTTTTTCCTGCAGTGACAGCGACCTGGTAAAGAAAGGCTTTTCTCGTTTTCCTTCCCAGTTTTGAACATAAAGTAGTTGGCGGAAATTCTATTTAGGCCCCCCTCCAGAGCTTTTCGCCAGGGCTTCTTTTCCCCTTCCCCTTTTCCACGAAATTCCCCCTGGCCAGGATGTTCCGAGGTCAGGTTTTTCACCAAAGTTGCGTGACAATTTCAGGTGTGCTGGCTTGCCCTCGACATCATCCTCGTTTGTGCCGGTTTTTTCTGTGAACCTCTGATGTCGATCGAGGGCGAATTTATCTCTTTTAATCATAATCGTTTTTTTTGATAGCAGATCAAATCTTCTCGCCTACTCGAGTTGACACCAGGCAGAAGTCCCCCGGCGGGCGATTGATGTCCCTCCTCCATGCACCCCTCGCCCTCTTTTAGAAATTGCGCCCGGACTTTCAGAATTATGTGGCTTACTTGGTCCTTTTTAAGGCCTTGCCCGGGGAGCTCCTCCCTCTTAAGGGACTTCCACGCCACGCAGCTTTTAGTCAGGGTGCCCGACTTCTTACGGGCGTCGCCCTCTGATGGACAACATCCCTCCTTTCAACGCCATTCCAAAGAGCTGGTCATTCCGTTTGTCCCCGTCACCAGGTTCTAGCTTCCTCTCCTGTCGCAAAGACCCCTTTTTTTCCAGGCCGATCACGGCCGACCTTTTCTTGGTCACCGGTTTCGCCAGAATACTGGTTCGACCCGTTCTTAAGCGGATTTAAATCGTTCCCGGGGAATGTAGTGCAAGTTTCTAGTGATTATGCCCGTCCCTCCCCCTTGCCTTTTTTTTCTCGCCGTTTAGGTCCCTTTCCCATCCTTCTGAATGTATTTTCCAAGTCTGTCTCCTCTTGACGCGCGTTGGCTTTGTCCGGAATTTCTCCATTCATTTCTTTTATTCCTTGTTTGCAAAAGTTCTTTCTTTTTGTCTCAATTGAAACATCGAGACGGAGTCTCCCCGGTTTGACGAGAAAACGTTTTCGATTGCGTACCCGTTTGACCTTTTAACGGCACGGTTCTTTTTCCCGTATACCGGCGCATTCCCCGTTTCCCACTGTGAGGAACACCCAAGAGTTTTAGATGCGACCCCCCTTGTGGGGTGCCCAGCCTCTCCTTTTGAGAAGGTCGAAGGCCAGGTGTGAAAGGGACCAGGGAGACTGGGCCTGTCCGCTGGAACGTGTCCCGCGTGGCCGGTTGTCTTCTTAAAGCTTTCTTTTATCCCCCATTGCCGAATGCCTGTAGTTTGGTGTGTTGATTCCTGCTTTTCAATCCCTTGGTTTCCGTCAGAATTGATGGACGTGGAGCAAGAATGACTAAAACTCCCATCAAAAAAAGTTCTTCCCCCCTTTGACCTTCCCCCGATTGGACTTTTGAATATGGTCCTCCAGTTTGTAATATTCCGGTTATGCTGTGGTGAGTGTTGGGGGCTCCCCCCAAGTCCTGCTTCTCCCCCAGACATTTTGGCCCTTGATCCCTATGGGGTTGAAGACCGTTTTTCCCCTTAACGAATATTACCCCTGCTTAGGGGGACTATCCCCTACTCGTTGTTTGATATCACTTTTTTGTCTTTAAAGGACTTGAGTCTTTCCCCTTTTTTTCCGAAAGAGTCATTTGTGAACTCTTACGTGTATTGGGCCCTAGGACCTGCCTTTTCACCCTTACATTGCGGCTTCGTATATGGACGGCGTTTTCCCCCAACCCCTTTTCCCCCCCCAAAGGGGGGGGGTCCCCACGCCCGATGCAAACTGAGCTTTGATTGATCTCCGTCATTTCCTGGCCCTCTGTGCCCCGCCGTTCCAGTCTCCACCCTGTTCCTGTGATGGAGGTTCCAAACCTCAAGCTTGTGTTGCCGACTTTTTTTTTCGGCGGGGTTTCTCAACGGAGTTTTTTGCCCCCCTTCTTTTTGCTTAGACCGAAGGCGTATTGCGCCGGATTTTTCCCCTTATTCATCTCTCTTTGTGAAGGGCAAAACTTTTCCATTTGCCCCTACGGACGGTCTGTTCTCCCCGGCTGGCCTGTTTATCTCCGTGGGCTTTGCATTGATACTTTGGCCCCCGTGTAGATTTAATCCCCCCCCGCCGTTTTCCTTCCCCGCTGCTCACCCCCCACGCTTTATTTGTTCCTACAAGACCAATGGTGCATTGCTCCCGTCTTCCTCCCCCCCCCCATTTACCGGCGATTATGATTTTTGGCGGATGGATTAGCTTTTTCCTACCCTCAAGGGTTTTTGAAAGTCCCGAAAGTCCCCTTTAAACCTCCCTATGGAAAGGTGGTGGCCCTCTTAATGCCGCGCCTTGTGATATCCTACCTTTTTTTCACGCGCTCCGTCTGTACAGTGGACTCCCCTTCCCCTGCCCTGGCCACACTTAGTATCTTAGGAAGTGGTTGGCCCCTTTACCCGTCGGAGCTATTTCGAATGGCCCGAGTCATGACCCAGTCTTTCTTTGGGGGAAATCGCTTTGTCCCTTAACTCAGTTTTGTACCGAAATGTGCGTGACTTTTAGGACCTTTGACGTGATCAGGCGGGTGCCCATCCCGAAAGGTTCGTCAGATTTACTCACAGCGTCCCAAACAAGGGTCAGACACTTCGGTCCCTGTCCTCCTTGATTTCTGGAAGACGACAGGTCATTTTGGGCAGCGACCTCCAATTTTCAGTCCGGTCCCCACATGTGACGTCTCTTCCCTGTGTCTACTTCCTTAGATCCTCCTCCATCTCCTTTGGCCCGATTATAAGGGGTACCCTGACTCTCCAGCTTACAGGGATACGCCGTTTGGCTCTTACCCTCTTTTTTTCAAGCCTTAGACCCTCCTTCCCCCCAGACCCTTCTTAATCAATAGCGCGTTTTCTTTGGACCCGCCGAGCACCGACGAACTTACTCTCCCCTCCCCCCATCCCGTGTGGACAGTTCTCATATATTTTTTTCCTCAGGGGTGTGTTTTTCTTCTGAGGATGGAATACAACTCCCACCCCGAAACCGACATTACGCGTAACCACCACTGGGCGTCTTGCTCGGTCGGGGAGTCAATCCTAAGCTTCAATTTACTCCTCGGGGTTTAGTCGGCTTTCAGTGCATGGTGCCATGATGCCGCCCAACGTTGTTCTCTGTTTTCCAGGACGGCGTTTTCTCACTCCGTCGAGCCTAAACAAGCTGGCCTCACTTCGCCCCGGTATAAACGGCAGTCGAGTCACATGTTGCGCTCGGACATTTTCGTCTCTCGAAAATGAATTGGGAATAAAGCTCTTCCCCGTTTCTTCCCTCCGTATACCGTAGATGTGCATGTGATCTTGACCCCGAACTGCGGGATTTTGTAACACACAACGATAACGTCTCGAGACGTACCCGGCACCCCACGTGGAGGCAAACACCTGGGAGTTTCCTGACGAAGCTAGTTCCTCAACTTGGCCTTTCCATCCCCTGCTGCGAATCGAGGCCACTTTTCATGGGATGGTCCCCCCCACCCGCTGCCGCTCCCCCAGTGGTCCGCCCGCAGGGAGTCCACCTTTTCCCTCGTCCGTATCGAGGAAAGACAGTGGTACTTTCACTTTACGCTGCCATTTCCCTTCTCACCCCCCCCACTGGGACTCCCCTTCCATGTGACTTTGGCCACTTCCCTCTTCATGAGCCCAAATACCCCCCTTGTCTGATCCGAAAGTCCCCCCTCCCCCCGACAGCTGCCTAACGGTCACTTCCGTTCCTCCCGTGACAACCCTCTCCTCTGAGAACCCTGGGGTGAGGAAAGTTCCCCAATCCCTAAGAGGGTCCCAATTTGGGTGGGTTCCTTCCACGGCTGAGTCTTAACATGATCGTTCAGGTTCTCCTGCAAAGACCCCCGTCCAAGGTCAACGGACTGCCTTGAAGAGTTCCCAATGCAAGACCCGTTGGTTCCCCTTACCAAAGCGCGATAAGAAGTTTTTATCCCCCCCCTTGAAAACTCCACTGGTTCTTGCTCCGCCACACACCTCTCTTTCCTCCCGATCACCAGATCCCCCTTGTCTCCCCGGAAGCTTGATTTCCTTCACCCTCCCCCATTTTTCTTTCACAACCAGGTGGATCGGCTTTGCTCAGGCCTGGGGTGTCTTTTTTTTTTTTTTTTCCCAAAGGAGTGATTTCCCGCTTCTTTGGGTGCATCTTTTGTTTGTTGGCCCCTTCCCGTTTTTCTCCCCGACTTGATCAGGAATTCCCGAAGAGCGATTCCTGAAAAGTCCTGTCCAGGAATCCTCCATACAACCTGCCTGCAGGTTCCACAACTCCCACCCTGGTTTATGTGATATCCGGCTTCAAAAAACCGGCTTTGGCGCTTGCAAGTGATATCCCCCCCATATCGCCTGCCCCCTTTGCATGGTGGTTTCTTATTTCTTTCTAGGCAACAATGTCTTGCCCCGCTTGGCTAACATGGACCACACGTGCGCCAGCAATGACATTGCCCTATTTTCCCCCCAACAGAATACCCCCCCCCAACCCCCCTTCAAAGCATTGGACCATTTGAGCGAAGGGTTCCTCGCCCTTGACGGCGAAGACATGTTAATGTGTTAATTGAAGAATTTTCCCTGCTGTGGTAGCACGGCTTTCCCTTCCATCCCCTTTTCCCTTGAATAGTAGAGCAGGTCCCACCACCCACTCCCCCCTCCCGTCCTCAGTGAACGGGGTGAGACCTCCGCCGTCCGCCGGAAAGGCAACCGGCCACCGCCTTTTCCCCCAATTTTTGTTCCCCCTTCTAACCCGAAGCCGTCCCCCCCTTGTTCAGATCAGAACGTATATCCCCCTCCCACCTTTCTTTCTTTTCCACAGCGCCGAATCCCTCACAGCTGTTTAAGAGTCCGTGACCTTCCCATTTGTTTCTCCATTGGCAGATGAAACAAGGTTGAACCTGAAGGACGCCGAACCCTCTTAATTTTGTTAATTCCTTTGTTTCGCGTTCCCCACAGAGGTGAGGGCTCCCTTATGCATGTTATACAATCCAGATATTTTGACCCCATCTCTCTGATCCCCCCCAGTCACCCTTCACGACTACGGATATTATCCACACTCCACGTCCTTGTCAGGACTATTGTTACTATTTAGTTCCGCTTCAAATGTGCAGAATGACTAATGTGGCAGTTCTAATCAAATGCCCTTCCAGCACTGAGTTGATCCGCCGGACTTTCGCCCGTGCCCCCACTGTCACTGACCTTCCAACGAAAAAGATTGAAATCCTAGAAAAGGGTCGACCTTAAACCCCCTTTTGGGATCTGCGAACCTGGCCCCTCCGGTCAGTCATGCGTGCAGTCCCATGTTCGTTGCCTCCCCCTTCCTGGTGTGCGAGATCCACCTTTTCCTTTTTTCAAAAAGGCCCAGGGGAACCCTACTTTTGTGACCTGGAACTCGTTGAAAGCACGGATGTCCATCCCCTCTTCTTTCGCACGTCGGGGACTATATAAATAGCTGAGTGGCGTCCAGTCCCCCTCTTCTTTCATTTTTTCCCAATCCCCTTCTTCGAGCAAGGATCGGGCCTGACAAAAATTTCGCCACCTCCCCTGTGACCCCTTGAAGAGGGGTTTTCACAAAAACAAGTTCTGGGACAAACTCGGACGATTTTTTTTTTTTCCTACATTCACACTCGAAACGAAGGGAGCCCTGGTTTTTCCTTTCCAGATGCTGCGAAATTGTTT